>Ga0156279_126_pt1 | contig 107226 bp, 98 predicted proteins | sample RifCSPlowO2_12_FD_107928 | JGI IMG/M metagenome (GOLD analysis project Ga0156279, IMG submission 107928) | Acidobacteria bacterium RIFCSPLOWO2_12_FULL_68_19 | reverse complement strand
GCCGGTGCCCTCCTGTGGCACACCGGCTTCGGTAACATGAGTTTTGGCGCGACGACCTTTCCTTCGGTAACACTTACCATGGCGCGATACGGGGGGCAGAAGCAGGGCAGGCGTCGTGCGATAATGACAGGGCGTTGAGCGAGCGGGAGTAGTTCAGCGGTAGAACGCGAGCTTCCCAAGCTCGATGTCGCGGGTTCGATCCCCGTCTCCCGCTCCACTCACCCTGGATCACCCGCCCCCGCCCGGCTGGTCCCCGTGCCCCGGTCCCTTTCTCTCGTGGTCGCCCTCTATCCCCTGATGAGCGCCAACACGTCGTCCCGCCTGGCCGTCATCAGCTCGGGTGTGGCGGCTTCCAGATTCAGGCGCAGCAGCGGCTCGGTGTTCGACGGGCGCACGTTGAAGTGCCAGTCCGGATAGTCGATGGAAACCCCGTCGGTCCAGTCGACGGCCGCGTCGCGGTACCGTGCCTCGATGGCCGAGAGCTTCCTCGGCACGTCGGCCATGCTCGCGAGTCGGGTATTGATCTCGCCGGAGATGAAGTAGCGCTGGCGGAACGGTTCCAGCAGCTCGTGGAGGGACTGATTCTTCTTCGACATCAGCTCGAGCATCAGGAGCGCCGGAATGAACCCGTTATCCGCGTAGTAGAAATCGCGGAAGTAGTAGTGGCCGGTCACCTCGCCGCCGAACACGGCGTCGTCGTCGCGCATCCGCCGTTTGATGAACGCGTGGCCGACGCGGTTGCGCAGTGCGCGCCCGCCGTATCGCGCCACGGTGTCGCGGACCGCATGGCTGGCGCGCAGGTCGTAGACGATCGTCGAGCCGGGGTGTTTGAGCAAGAACGCCTCGGCCAGCAGGGCCGTCACGAAGTCGCCGGAGACGAATTCGCCGGTCCCGTCGATGAAGAAGCAGCGATCGGCATCGCCATCCCAGGCGATGCCGATGTCGGCCCGCCGCCGGACCACCTCCTCCGTGATGTCGCGGCGGTTCTCCTCGATGAGCGGGTTGGCCTCGTGACTGGGAAAGGTGCCGTCGATCTCGAAACAGAGCGTCGTCACCCGGCACGGCAGCCGCCCGAACAGCGCCGGCGCCACCAGTCCCGCCATGCCGCTGCCGGCGTCGAGGACGACCGAGAAGGGCCTGACGGCCGCCGTGTCGATGAACGACAGGACCTTCTCGACGTATTCGGCGACGACAGTGCGCGTCGAGAGCGCCCCTCGGCGGGCGGCGGGGCGGGGCAGTCGATCGCGCAGGATCATGTCGCGAATGTCGCCGATGCCCGCATCGCCGCTCAGCGCCTGTGCGCCCTGGCGCACCATCTTGATTCCGTTGTACTGCTTCGGATTGTGCGACGCCGTGATCTGGGCGCCGCCTCCGAGGCCATCGCGCGCGACGGCGAAGTACAGCATGTCGGTGCCGAGCATGCCGTAATCGATGACGTCGACTCCTTGTTCGCGCACGCCGTCGATGAAGGCGGCGGCCAGGGTGGGAGACGACACCCGCATGTCCCGGGACACGCCCACGCGGTTCGTCCCGAGATACGCGGCGAACCCGCGGCCGATCAACCGTGCGACCGTTTCATCGAACTCGCCGGGATAGAGGCCACGGACGTCGTAGGCCTTGAAGATGTCACGGTTGATCTCCATTCGATGGCAACTCCCAATGCCCAACTCCACAACTCCCAAGCTTGGGAGTTGGCGTCTTGGAAGTCGGGACTTGTCGGATCACGCCCGCGTGTAGTCGGTCAGGGTCGTCTTGTCGCCGAGAACGGCGTCGTTGTCGAGCGTCACACTTCGCCCGAGGTGGCAGTGTCGCCCGACGATGGCGTTGCGGACGGTGGCGTCCTGGCTGACGCGGCAGTTCGGCCAGAGAATCGCACCGTCGACCACCGCTCCCTCGTCAATCTGGGTCTGACGCCCGAGCACCGAGTACGGGCCGATCCGCGCGCCGGCCTTGACGAGTACGCCGTCGTCGACGAAGCAGGGCCCCTCGATCGTGGCGCCCTCCTCGATTCGGGCCTCCGGCGACACCGACGTGCGCGGCGGCGGCAGGTTCAGGAACGGCGGCGCCGCGAAGCGCCCGTCCATGATGTCGCGGTGCACCTGGCGGTACTTCTCCGGCGTGCCGATGTCGATCCAGTAGCCGTCGTAGACGTAGGCAACGAACGTGTCGCGCCGTTCGACGAGCGACGGAAAGTAGCTGCGTTCGATCGACCACGGCACCGCGCTCGGAATACGATCGAAGGTGTCCGGCTCGAGCACGTAGATGCCGGCGTTGATGTGATTGGTCGTGATCTCGTCGGGGCGCGGCTTCTCGAGGAAGCGGCGGACGTTCCCCTCGCCGTCGGTCTCGACGAGGCCGTAGGCCGCGGGGTTCTCGACCCCCGTCAGCACGATGGTCGCGCGGGCGCGGCGCTCGCGGTGCAGCCGGATGACGGCAGCGAGATCGATCTGCGTGAGCACGTCGCCGTTGAAGACAACGACCGACTCGGTGAGGCTGTCGCCGGCGTACTTGACCGCGCCGGCCGTTCCGAGCGGCGCCGGTTCGACGACGTAGCGGATGCGGATGCCGAGTCCCGTTCCGTCGCCGAAGATCTCTTCGATCCGTCTGGGCTGGTAGTTGAGGCTCAGGATGATCTCGTCGATCTCGGGCACCTGCTTGAGGAGGTCTATTTGATAGTGCAGGAACGCCCGGTTGAAGATCGGCACGATCGGCTTGGGCGTATGGACGGTCAGGGGGCGCAACCGGGTGCCCTTCCCCCCGGCCAGAAGGATCGCCTTCATGACAATCAGATGATCATACCTGATACCACGGTGGTACAATCGGCCCTCGTTCCGATGAACCTGCCGAACGCGCTCACCCTCGTACGAATCGTCCTCGTGCCGCTCCTCGTGGTCGTGCTCCTCACCGAGTTCGAGGGACGGCAGATCGTCGGCGTGCCGAAGGAGCTGGCGGGGGCCGCGATCTTCGGGCTCGCGTCGGTGACCGACTGGCTCGACGGGTACCTCGCGCGCCGGCGCCGGCAGGTGACGTGGCTCGGGCAGATGCTCGATCCGATCGCGGACAAGCTGCTGACCTCTGCGGCGTTCATCTCGCTGGTGCAGTTGAACCTGGCGCCCGCCTGGATGGTGGCGGTCATCATCGGCCGGGAGTTCGCGGTGACCGGACTGCGCAGCCTGGCGCACACCAAGGGGTTCGCCATTCCCGCCTCGCCTCTTGGGAAGACGAAGATGGCGTTGCAGGTCGTGACCATCCTGCTGCTGATTCTCGGGGGGGGGCCGCTGCCGCTGCTGGCGCCGGCCGGTTACGCGGCGCTCTGGCTGGCGCTGCTGGCGGCCATCGTGTCGGCCGTCGATTATTACACGCGCTTCCAGCGGCTGCAGACCGCGCGCGTGACCGACCTCAACATCGTCCGCGCGCGCCGGGCGAGCTGATCGTCCTGACTATCTCCTCAGCGCCACCCAATCCCCGACGGCGAACGCGTCGCGCGACAGCGTGACGCGGAGCGTCGAGGAGTCCGGCCGCACGGCCACCGCCACCGCCTCGCCGAGATCGAACAGGAAGTTTCTCGAGCGCCCGTCGTTCGGGCCGTCGCCGCTGCGCTGGAGCAGCAATCGCTCCCGCCGCTGGTGATCGCGATAGACCACGAACCGCGAGCCAACGGTCACGCCGTGGTCGCTTCCGCGATCGACGATGAAGAAGTCGCCGCGGCCGAAGGCGGTGCGGTTGTCGTTGCCGGTCACGACGCGCCCGTAGTTGCCGCGCTGCGGCAGCGATGAGGTGGCCGAGGTGGAACGGAACTCGGGCAGTACGAACGGCTCGAGGTAGTCGTCCAACTCGATCGAGTCGCACGCGTGCACAATCGTCGCCAGTGACATCGTGCGGTCGACGGCGTAGATGCGAATCCATCCGCTCGTGCGGATCGTTGCCGGGTTGTCGCGGCTGATGGCCCGCTTCTCGAGCGGCGCCGCGCGCCGCGTGTAGTACTGCTGGCCGACATCGATCCCGTTGTCGGTGCCGGCGTTGACCGTGACGAGGTCGCCCGGCGCGAAGATCCGGCGGATGTCCGAGTCCTGGGCGCCGGTAATGCGCAGCGGTGTCGGTGGCGGCTCGACGGTGAGGTTCGGTGCGCAGGCGAGCGAGACCGCCTCGGGCGGCAGGTTGACCGCCGCCGGCGCCGGGGCGCGCTGGGCGGCGGGGAACGCCGTGCCGCCGCCGGCCAGCAGCAGGAGAGCAACCAGTCGGTGTCGTGTCATAACTTATTGATTCTTCAGCTGTTGCAGCCGTTCCCGGGCATCGTTCAGGTACTCGCTCCGATCGAATTCGGCGAGCAGCCGTTCCAGGTACGGGATGGCTTCGGCTTTCTTATCGGACCGGGCGAGCGACTCCGCCAGATAGAAGTAGACGGCGTCCCGGCCGCCGTAGGCCGGGTCGCTGTCGAGCACCTCGCGGAAACGGCTGATGGCGCCCGGGTCCCAGCGCAGCCGGTAGTAGGTCAGGCCTACGCGGTAGGTGTGCTCGCTCATCCGGTTCCGCGCCGTCCGCCACTTCTCCTTGACTTCTGGCGTCGACGGACTGTTCGGGAATTTCTGGAAGAACACGTCGAACTCGGCGAGCGCCGCCTTGGTCTCGGTCTGGTCGCGGTCCGCGGCGCGCATCTGTTGGAAGTGGCTCATCGCGATCTTGTACTGGGCGTAGTCGGCGCGGGGGTTGGTCGGATAGAACTGGAGGAACTCGCGGAACTCGTTGGCCGCCGACACGAGCGACTCCGGCGTGTTCTCGCCCAGATAGGCATCGCCCATGCCGAGCTTGGCATCAGGCCGAACAGGGCTCTGTGGATACCCGTCGACGACCTGCTGGAAGTAGGTGCGCGCGTTCGACCAGTCGCGGTCCTCGAGCGCCGCGGTGCCGCGCTCGAAGAGGAATCGGTCCGGCTGCGCGGCGCCTGTCGGCGGCCTCTGTTGCCGTGCACCGCACCCGGCGGCCCCCAGCGCCAGGGCGAGACACAGTACTCCAACCGTCCAACGTCCAGCGCCCACGGTCAGCCTTGGGAGTTGGGAATTGGACCTTGGGAGTTGAAGGCGACGCTCAGTCATGTCCCGCCGTCATCCACTCGTACTGTGCGCGGAGGCCTTGTTCGAGCGTTACGGTCGGCGCGAATCCGAGATCCGCACGTGCCCGGGCGGTGTCCGCGTAGGTGTCGCGCATGTCGCCGCGTTGTGGGTCGAGGCGCTCGATTCGGAGCGGGCGTCCGGTCACCTGCCGGATGAGCTCGAACACGTCGAGCAGCTGTACCCGCGAGCCTCCACCGATATTGTAGACACCTCCGGGCGTGCCCCGGGTCGCCGCGGCAGTCGTCGCCGCCACGGCGTCGGCGACGAACGTGAAGTCGCGGGTCTGTCGCCCGTCGCCGAACATCGGCACGGCGCGACCGTGCATGACGGCCGAGAAGAAGCGCGTGAACCCCATGTCCGGACGCTGCCTCGGGCCGTACACGGTGAAATAGCGCAGGGAGACGGTCGGCACGCCGTGGTTGACGTGGTAGAGATAGCACAGCTGTTCCGCGGCGAGCTTCGTCACCCCGTAGGGCGACACCGGCTGCGGCCGGACGTCTTCGCGCATCGGGAGGGACACCTCGTCGCCGTAGACCGAGGAGCTCGACGCGTAGACGACGCGCTCGATCGGCGTGCCGACGCACGCCTCGAGGAGGAGCTGCGTGGCCTCCACGTTGTTGACCGTATAGACGCGGAAATCGCGTCCCCAGCTGTTGCGGACCCCCGGCTGGGCGGCCAGGTGGAACACATGCGTGACGTCGGCGAGCAGCGCGGGAAGGTTCACGTCCGCGAGCGGGCGTTCCACGAGCGAGAACCGTGGCGCCCGGCAGAGGCGCTCCAGGTTGCGTTCCTTGAGCGGTCGCGCGTAGTTGTCCGTGAAGCAGTCGATGCCCACCACGGTGGCGCCGGCGTCGACGAGATGTTCCGCAAGGTGCGAGCCGATGAACCCGGCCGTGCCGGTGACGAGTGCCCTCATGCCGCGCCTCGATTCGGCCGCGCGTCCCGGCCACCGTCGAAGGGCAGCATCTCGCGGACGCGCGTTGGCAGACGACGCGGTCGTCCCGCGGTATCGACGGCGGCGTGCACCGTGTGCCCGACCGCGGAGACGACGCCGTCGGCGGCACGCGTGACGCGATAGTCGAACCGGACCCGGACCGGCGTCACCAGCGTCGCCTGCGTCGCGATCTCCACCTCATCGTCGTAACGCGCTGGCTGGCGATATTCGCAGTGAGCCTCGACCACGGGCAGCATGATGCCGTCGTGCTCCATGTCGCGGTAGCTCCAGCCGGTGGCGCGCAGCCACTCGGTACGCGCGACTTCGAACCACACCAGATAGTTCGCATAGTAGACCACGCCCATCCGATCGGTGTCCGCGTACCGAGCCCGCAGTCGGGTCTTCATGCGCGCGTGCCGGTCATGGAGTCGGCCGCGGTTCGTAAGGCGCGCGTCGCCGCTTCGGGATCGGCGGCAGCGAAGATGGCGTTCCCGGCCACCAGAATCGACGCTCCCGCTGCCACCACGTGCGGCGCGTTGCCGTGATCGATGCCGCCGTCGACTTCAATCGGCGCCGCCCGGCCCACGCGATCGAGCATCTCCCAGACGCGGCGGATCTTGTCGAGGCTCTGGGGGATGAACTCCTGCCCGCCGAAGCCGGGATTCACCGACATCACCAGCACGAAATCGAGGTCGCCGGCGACTTCCTCGAGCGCAGAGGCGGGCGTCGACGGGTTGAGCACGACACCGGCCTTGGCGCCACGGCTCTTGATGAGGGCGATGGTCCGGTGGAGGTGCCGCGCCGCCTCGACGTGCACGGACAGCATGTCGGCGCCGGCGTTCACGAAGTCGTCCACGTAGCGCTCGGGCTCCTCGATCATCAAGTGCACGTCGAGCGGCCGCGTCGCGACGCGTTTGACGGCGCGCACGACCGGCGGTCCGATGGTGATGTTCGGGACGAAATGGCCATCCATGACGTCCACGTGGATGAGATCGGCCCCGCCGCGCTCGACCGCAGCGATGTCGCGGCCGAGTTCGGCGAAGTTGGCGGACAGGATGGACGGCGCAATCTGGATCGTCCTGGACTGGACCGGGCGCCGGCCAACGCTCACCGGCTCACCTCGAGGGAGATGAGGTCGGAAGGTCCCACGCGGAAGCCTCCGGCCGGCTGCTGTCGTACGACGCTGCCCGGCGGCACCCCCGGATACGGCTGCGATCCGACGATGGCGACACGAAAACCGCGCGTGCGGAGCGCCTCGGCTGCGCGGTCGCCACTCATACCGATCAGATCGGGCATCACGTAGGCGGCGGCCTGCTCGCCGCGGTTGAGCAGCAACGAGACCTGGGGTGCGCGCGCCGTCGGAGCGGGATCCTGTGCGACCACGGCGTCGGCGGGGTAGTCGGGGGCGCGGAATTCCGACACGCTCGCAACCTGAAGCCCCTCCTCGCCAAGGCGCATCAGTGCCGTCCGCTCGGTGTGGCCGACGAGCGCCGGGACCGTCGTGGTGGCCGGGCCGGAGCTGACCCAGACCCGAATCGTGCGCTGCCGGCGCGTCGGGACGCCCGCCAGCGGATCCTGCAGCACGATGCGCCCGGCCGGCACGCGGTCGTCCGGCCGCTGATTGGGATCGACGCGGAGGGCGAGCCCGGCGTTCGACACGGTCTCGGCGGCGCGATCGACCGGCACGCCGACGAGACTCGGCACCGACACCTCGCGCGCCCGCACGGCGGCGCGCATCCCGACGAGTGCGAAGGCGACAAACGTCGCCGCCAGCGCGCCGACGAGGAGCAGGAGCTTTCCGGCGCCCCAAAGACGTGTCCGCAGCAGCATCAACTCCGGATCGTACCACGGCGCACCAGCGCGGCGGCGAAGAACGCCTCGAGCCCGTGCGCGAACGGCAGAGTGCGAAGCCGGCCGCGCTCGTCGAGCAACGGGACGAGCGGCGACGCGCCGTCATCGCGAAGGTCGAGCGGCTCGAAGTCGACCCGACGCGCGAGGAACGCGTCGACGACCGCCTCGTCCTCCTCCGGTTCGCTGGAGCACGTCGCATAGACCAGCCGGCCGCCGGGCCCGACGACCTCCGCCGCGCGCTCGAGCAACGCAAGCTGGTCGCGTGCGAACACCGCCAGATCGCGCTCGCTGCGGCGCCAGCGGATATCCGGGTCGCGCCGAATCGTACCGAGCCCCGAGCACGGCGCATCGACGAGCACCCGATCGAACGCCGGCGCAAACGGCAGGCCGCCTGACGCGGCGACGTGCACGACGTGAACGGACCGCGCGCCGCTCGTGCGCACGGTCTGGCGGAGTAGTTCGATCCGGCGCGGGCGCACGTCGCATGCCACGAGCAGCCCGGTGTCTCCCGTGTCGCCGGCCATCGCCACGCTCTTGCCGCCGGGCGACGCGCAGAGGTCGAGGATGCGCTCGCCCCGGTGCGCGCCGACGGCCAGGCTGACCAGTTGCGACGCCTCGTCCTGCACCAGGAACGTACCGTCCGGCGGCGCACCAAGCGGATTGCCGGCGGTGACGACGAGGCCGTCGGGCGCGCGTGGGGTCGGCGCCGTCTCGACCCCACGGCGCGCGAGGGCCGCGGCCGCCTCGTCGCGGGTCGTCCGCACGGTATTGGCGCGGAGCGTCACACGCGGCGCGTCGTTGTTGAAACGGACCCACCGTTCGGTGGCATCGAACCCGTAGCGCCTGAGCCAGCGCGCGACGAGCCATTCCGGATGCGAGTGCGTGACCCCGAGGTACGCAAGCGCGGCCGACTCTTCGGCCGAGGCCGGCCGCGACGGGAGCGGCAGCCGATGGCGCTGCCGGACGAGCGTGCGGAGGACGGCGTTGACCAACGCCGCGGCGCTCGTCTTTCGCGCCCGCCGCGTCAGGGTGACCGCATCGTTCACGACGGCCGACACAGGCACTCGGTCCAGGTGCAGCACCTGATAGGCGCTGAGGCGAAGAATGTGCTGCACGTCGTCGTCGATCCTCGACAACGGGCGTCCGGCCAGATGCTGGACCACGAAATCGAGATTCCGCTGCCAGCGCAGCGTGCCCGTGACGATGTCGGCCGCGAGCGCGCGGTCGCGTTCGTCGGTCAGCTCCTGCCGGCTGTGTGCGAGCGAAGAAGGGAGATCGGCCCGCCCGGCGGCGATCGCGCGCAGTGCGCGATACGCCGCGATCCGCGCCGGCGAGGTCACGCGCTGCCCGCGGAAGCGCCGTCGGGCCGGCCCGCGAAGCATGCGCCTGGCGCCACCCGGTGTCCACTGAGGAAGTACTGTACTGACATCGGCCGGCCCCCCTCGAGCTGTACCTGTTCGAGCGCGATGCGCCCTTGGTGGCCGGTTGCGACGTGAATGGCGTCGCGGGTGACGTCGACGACCATGCCCGGTCGCGCGCCGGTGGGGCCCTCCTCGACACGGGTTGCGAGCACGATCAGGCGTACGGCGTCGAGATAGGTGTAGGCGTGCGGCCACGGATACAGGCCGCGGACGCGATTGTGGATGTAGGTCGCCGGCAGAGCCCAATCGATGAGCCCCTCTTCCTTCGTCACCTTGGGCGCATAGGTGCAGAGCATGAAGTCCTGCCGCTCCTGCTGCACCGTGCCCGCTTCGATCTGCCCCACGACGTCCAGCAGCAGATTCGCGCCGAGCACGGCCAGATCGCGCTCGATCACGTCGGCCGTCTCGTTGGGGCCGATCGGGCGCGTCACCTTCGCCAGCATCAGCCCCGCATCGAGCATCCGCTCCATCTGCATGATGGTGACGCCGGTTTCGGTCTCGCCATCGATCACCGCGCGCTGGACGGGGGCCGCTCCCCGGTACTTCGGCAGCAGCGACGCGTGCACGTTGATCATGCCGTGTGGTGTCAGGGTCAGAAGCGACTCCGGAATGAGCTTGCCGTACGCGGCGACGACGCCGAGGTCGGCCTTCCAGGCGCGCAGCGTCTGGGCCACTCCGGGATCGTCGAGCCGGTCCGGCTGGGTGACCGGCGCCGCGTGCGCCACGGCCAGCGCCTTGACTGGAGACTCGGACACGCGCTGACCGCGCCCGCGCGGGCGGTCCGGTCGGGTGACGACGCCGGAGACCGAATGCGGCGACGCCAGCAGCTTCTGGAGCGACGGCACGGCGAACTGCGGGGTGCCGAAGAAGACGATTCGCATCACCACTTCCCCGATCGAGTCAGTTTCCTGATCTTCCTCACGATGAGGTCCTTCTGCAGCCCGCGGAGCCGATCGACGAAGAGTGTGCCGTCGAGGTGGTCCATTTCGTGCTCGAAGCAACGCGCCAGCAGCCCGGATCCCTCGACCACCAGTTCGCGTCCGTCACGCGTGAGTCCCTTCAGGACCGCCCGCGAGGACCGCATGACGCTCGCATTGAACCCCGGGACGCTCAGGCATCCTTCGTCTTCGCGCTGGGTGCCGCCGCGCTCCATGAACTCCGGATTGATGAACGTCAGCAGCTCGCCATGGCCGTGGCCCCCAGAGACGTCGGCGACGAAGATCCGCAGCGGCACGCCCACCTGGGGCGCCGCCAATCCGATGCCCGGAGCGGCGTACATCGTCTCGACCATGTCGTCGACGAGGCGTTGAATCTCGGGCGTGATCTCCTCCACGGGCGAGGCCGCCTGGTGCAGGAACTCGTCGCCAAAACGGAGGATGGGCCGGATCATGCGATCACGCACGCCCGCTCATGCGGGCGTGGCCCGCTTGGAAAATCGCCGGCGCACCTGTTCGGCGGTGACCGCGTAATGACGCTCGATCTCGTCGATCGAGTCGCCCCCGAACTTCTCGAGAAACGCGTCGGCCAGCACGAACCCCATCATCGCCTCGCCGACGACGGCCGCCGCCGGGACGGCGCACACGTCGCTCCGCTCGACGGCGGCCGGCGCCGGCGTCATCGTGGTCAGATCGACCGAGCGCAACGGCGTCATCAGTGTGGAGATCGGCTTCATGAAGCCAATCACGCGGACGTCCTCGCCGTTGGTGACGCCCCCTTCGAGGCCGCCGGCGTTGTTGGTGGGGCGCACGGGCAGGCCGGTACCGGCGGGTGGGAGGATCTCGTCATGGACGCGCGAGCCTGGCCGCAGCGCGACCTCCGGTCCGATGCCGATGCCGACGGCCTTGATGGCATGGATGCACATCAGTGCCTGGCCGAGGCGGCCGTCGAGTTTCCGGTCCCACTGGGCGTACGAGCCCAGCCCCGGAGGAACACCCGTCGCGATGACTTCGAACGCGCCGCCGAGCGTATCCCCGGCCTCCCGCGCCCGGTCGATGGCCGCGACCATCCGTCGCTGCACGTCGGCATCGACGCAGCGAAGGGGCGCATCCTCGGGGATGGCGGACGCCTCGGTAAACGACACCACCCGGCCTTCGGGGAGCATGACGTCGCCGATGACCGAGACGTGGCTCGCAATCCGGATCCCGACACGCGCCAGGAGCTGCCGCGCGAGGCCGCCGGCGGCGACGCGCGCGGCGGTTTCCCTGGCACTCGCCCGCTCGAGGACGTCGCGGATGTCCTCGTGGCCGTACTTGATGGCGCCGGCCAGATCCGCGTGACCGGGCCGCGGACGCGTGACATCAGCCCGGCTCGTGCCGCTCGCACCGTCCGGCATGTCGCGCTCCACGTACATCGTCTGCTGCCAGTTCACCCAGTCGCGGTTGCGGACGAGCAGCGCGATTGGCGCGCCCGTCGTCCGGCCGTGTCGCACACCGGCGAGGATCTCCGCGCGGTCGGCTTCGATGGCCATCCGGCGTCCTCGGCCGTAGCCGCCCTGACGCCGGCGGAGTTGTTCGTTGAGCGCGTCGAGATCGAGCTCGAGGCCCGCGGGCATGCCGTCGACGGTGACGACGAGCGCCTGGCCGTGCGATTCACCTGCGGTGAGAAAGCGCAGCATCTTCGTGCATTGTACCTTCTGCCTTGCGCCTTGTGACTGCTGCCGTCCGACGATACACTCTCGCGCACTATGCAGACACACACCTTGCGAATGACAACTGTGCTTCTGGCGTCGCTGGCCGCGGCTCGGTGCGGCCAACCGGCATCGGCGGAGCCTCGTGTGTTCTTCGTGCAGCCGCAGGACGATGCAGCCGTCAAGAGCCCGGTGAGGCTGGAGTTCGGCGTCGAGAACTTCCAGGTGGCGGCGGTACCCCAGGCGGAGGTGAAGGAGACGCGGCCGAACCTCGGGCATCATCACGTGGCGGTCGACGCCGACTGCCTGCCGCCGGGCAGCGTCATTCCGCGCGCTGCGCCGTGGGTGCATTTCGGCGACGGCAAGAACGTCATCGACATGCAGTTGCCGGCCGGCCAGCACCGGCTGACCCTTCAGATTGGCGACGATCTGCACCGCACGATCGACGGGCTTTGTTCGAGGGTAACCGTCAACGTGACCGAATAGCCGCTTTCCAGATCCACCCCGCGGCGCTCCCTCCGCCGGCGGGGTGGATCACGGTTCACCATCGGACCGCGCCGGCCTAGGCAAGAATTGCCATCGTTTCGGCGGAACCTGGCGTTTTGGGCCATTTTCTGACGGCACGCCCTTTTGCAAGCTCGGGAGGCGTGCCACAGCTGCTTCACGACCGCTATTTCGCGTACGACAGCGTCCACGGCTGCGACCTGGCGACGGGCGACGAGGTCCGACTCGACCGTCTCCCCGCCGAGGGTGCATCCCAGACCATCCCTGCGTTGGCCGAAGTCCTCAGCGACGCCCAAGACGGAGCCCCACGCCGGATCGTCGCCGAGGCCGCGACCCCCGGCGAGGCGGCGATTCTCGTCCGCCGGGCCGCGGCGGAGGCGCGGGCGCGCGGGTTCGTGCCGATCCTCGCCTCGCTGTACGTGCGGCTTCGTGATGGTCTCGCCGCGGAGCTGGAGGATCGGACGCTGCTGCTGATTGACGGGTTTGGGGGCGACGGAGATGCGGCGCGCTCGGCGCTTCTCGAGGCGGCCGCGCGGTCGCCCCGGCCGCACGTCCTGCTCACGTTCCGCGGCGGTCCAGGGACGAGCGCGCGGCGCCTGCCGGAGGGTTGTGTCGTGCGCGAGGCACGCGCAGCGTATGGACCGCGGGTGGCTGTCCGCGAATCCGCTGCAGCGGCGTCGACGCCGGACGTAGCCAGGCACCTCCTGCGGGCATCGCGGGCGGAGGAATTTCAGCGAAGCGGACGCCATGCGGCGGCCGAGCGGCTCTTGCGCGACGTGGCTGGCGCGCTCATCCGTCGGCAGGCGCGGCTGCCGGCTGCGGAGACGCTGCTGATGCTGGGCCGAGCCCTGCTGGAGCGCGGCCGGGCCGCCGCAGCCGACACTGTGTTTGCCGAAGCGGCGCAGCTTGCCGAGGCGGGCCCCACAGCCGCGGTGGCGCTCGACGCACGCCTGTGGCAAGCGCTGGCGCGGACCGACGCCGGCCGGCTCACCGACGCAGAGTCGATCTGCCGGGCGGTGCTGCTGACCGAGACGCTCGCACCGGAGCGACAGGCGTGGGCCAGCGCCGCGCTCGCTCGGGTGCTGTGCTGGCAGGGCAGAGCGCGCGAGGTGCGCGGGTGGGATGCGCCGGCCGCTGATGCGGCCGAGCCGCAAGGAGATCCCGTGGTGGCGGCGTCGACGGAGGCGACTGCCGTTCGGCTGCTGCTGGCCACGGGCGACGTATTTCAAGCCGGCCAACGGGCGCGCCTGCTGGTGACGCGGACGGATCACTCGGCGGATCCGCTGATCCGCGCCATCGCCTTCACCGCGCACCTGCGCGTACTTGTCGCGGCCGGCGATCTGCATCTGGCAGCCGAGCGGGTGCAGGAAATCAGCGCGCTTGCGAGAGCGGCGCACGCGCCGTTGCGCGCCGCCCGGGCGCGGCTCATCTGGCACCTCGCGCTGCGGCGAGCCGGCCGGGCGCGGGAGGCCGGCCGTGAGCTCCAGCGGCTGTCGCGCTTCCGGCGGGTTGCTCCCGTCCTGCTGCGGCGCGCCATCGACGTCCAGCTGGGAGACACGACCGAGCGGCCCTCACGCGGTACCGGCGTGCTCGACGCGCAGGCGAGGACAGACGCGTCAGCGTCGCTGGCTGTGTCCCTCGTACACCTGGTGCACGAAGAGGATTCTGATCGTCGAGCGCTCGAGCGGCTGCTGCAGCGGGTCGCGGACGAAGTGGGTCCGAGCCGCGTCGACCTGGTTACCGCCGACGCTGGTCCACCGAGCGCTGTGCTCAGCGCCGGGACAGGCCTGCCGACTCGTCTCGGTGTCCGGGTGCTGGAAGCGGGCATCCTGATTGCGAGCGAGCTCGAACCGGCCGGGCGCGAGGTCGGACTCCCGGTGCGATGTGCCGGCCGCCTGCTGGCCGCGCTGGTCTGTCGGTGGCCGATCGACCGACAGCCACCGACGTGCGCCGTGGAGGTGCTGAACCTGGCAGCCGCGGTGGCTGCACCGCGCGTCGACGCGTTCCTGACCGACGCGCGAGAGACGGCCGGCGCCGCAACGGCCGTGCCGGAGCTGCTGGGAGTGAGTGCGGCCATGGCGGAGGTGCGCCGGGCGATCGAGCGGGCCGCGAGAGCGCCCTTTGCCGTGCTGGTCGAAGGCGAGAGCGGCGTCGGCAAGGAGCTGGCGGCGCGCGCCATCCATCAGCTCAGCCCGCGGCGGGAGCGGCGGTTCTGCGACGTCAACTGCGCCGCGCTGCCGGACGAACTGGTCGAGTCCGAGCTCTTCGGCCACGCACGCGGCGCCTTCACAGGGGCGGTTGTCGAGCGCGCGGGGCTCTTCGAAGAGGCCGACGGCGGCACCGTCTTCCTGGACGAGGTGGCCGACCTGTCGCCGCGCGGCCAGGCGAAGCTGCTGCGGGTGGTGCAGCAGCAGGAGGTGCGCCGCATCGGCGAATCGTTCGCGCGTCCGATCGACGTCCGGCTCGTCACGGCGGCCAACCGCGACATGCGTGCGGAGGTGGCGGCCGGGCGCTTTCGCGAGGACCTGCTGTACCGGCTCGACGTGATTCGCATCCGCATTCCGCCGCTCGGCGACCGGCCGGAGGACATCGCCGTGCTGGCACAGCACTTCTGGCGCGCCGCCGCCGGTCGCGTCGGGTCGGCGGCGAGTCTCGGCCACGAGGTCCTGGGTGCGCTGGCGCGGTATCACTGGCCGGGGAACGTCCGGGAGCTGCAGAACGTGCTGGCGGCGCTGGCCGTCGCCGCGCCGCCGCGGGGACGCGTCCGGGCCTCGCTGTTGCCCGTCGCGATCACCGGCGCGACCGCCATCTCCTCGCGGACGCTTGTCGAGGCTCGGGCGCAGTTCGAGCGGCGTCTGGTCGAGGCGGCGCTGGCGCGCGCGGCGGGCAGCCGGACGCGGGCGGCGGTCGAGCTCGGCCTCTCGCGTCAGGGATTGGTCAAGACGATGGCCAGGCTGGGACTAGGCGCCGCCAAGGACTCAGCGCGGCTCCCGCCACCCGAGGACTGAGAATATCGTGTTGCCGACGGCCCCGGTGTAGATGATGGTGGCGCCTTGCACGCCGGCGGCGTCGCGGGTGACCAGCGTGTCCTCGTCCTCGGCGTCCTCGACGACGATCTGACCCCGGATGAGCGTGGCGCTCGAATTGATGTTGACCTGCTCGTGGACCAGGAACTGCCCCTCGAGCGCCGGCATGTTCAGGTTGCCGCTGATTTCCAGGTCGCCGTCGGTCACAAACAGGATCTCTGCGCCGTCCGGGGCGAGGTACGGGTTCCCGCTGACGTCGATCGAGCCTTCTGCGAAGATCGAAATATTGAGCGGATCGGCAACGGTGCCAGCATTGCCGGAAAAGCCGATATCGCCTTCTACATAGATCGAGATGTCATCGCCATAGGTTGCCTCGGTCCCTACGGGAGACACGCTCCACGCCTGATCGCCATCGTCGTAGAGAAAGCCAAAGTCGGACCTGCACTGATTGTGCGGGTTGGTCGAGGCGTCGCACACGACTCCGCCGAACGCTGCCGAGGTCGTGCCCCACGTGCACCCGCCGCTCTTGTTGCACGTCATCTGACCCGTCGATTCGAGCACGAAGTCGGCCCACGAGCGATAGGTGCTGGCCAGGACTCGAGGCACGCGCTTCTCGGAGCGCCCGCCGCCGCTGCCGTCGGTACCGGTGACGGTCGTGTTCACGGACGTGGTATAGGTGCCGCTCGCGGTCGCCGTGCCGTTGGCGAGATCCGGCAGGCCGGTTTCCGAGTCGATCCCCGTGATGACGTTGGTGCCGGTGAACGTCAGGTCGCCGTTCGAGTGGATGCCGCCGTTGTCGCCGGCGATGATGTTCACGCTGGAGCCAACCTCGAGATCTCCGTCCGAGATGATCGCGGGCAACTTGTACGGCCCGACGATCGCCTCCAGCTCGACCTCGGCGTTGTTCGGTCCGTGGCCAAGAGCCCGGATGACGAGCGTGCGGTTGTCGTCGTTGTTCTCGTCGCCGTCCTCGTTGTTCGTAGCGTCGCCGTCGTCGCCGAGCGTCTGCGCGCCGCCCGTGCGGCCGGGGTCGTCTTCGTCGAAGAGGTCCACCTCGTATTCGAGGTTGGTCCCGAGCGTGTAGGTGTCGCTGAAGTCGATCGTGTCCGTGTCGAGCACCGTCGGGTCCGCGAGCAGGGCGTCGACGGCCGCGCCCGCACTCGCGTAGGTTCCCGGCCAGAGCGCCAGCCACGCGACGACGGCCTGCGTCGCGTGGTTGAGTCCTGCCTCCGCGGCGGCCCTCGCCTGTCCGAGTGATTGGTGGTTGCGTGCGACGAGTGTCTCCGTGCGTCCGCTGACGGCGAGCGCCGAGGCGAGCGCCGTCATCAGCATGAGCAGCAGGAGGACCCCCACGAGGGCCGTTCCGCGTTCGCCCGCGGAGTCAGAGCAGGTACCGTGTGTGGAAAGCATCGAAGATGACGGAGTCCGTCGCTGGCTCATGGCGTCGGCTTCCGCCCGTTGACGCCTTATCGTAGCGCACCGGCGGCGGGGGCTCAATGCGCCGGGTAGCGATGGGCGCCCGCATGGTCGAGTACCCGCGGCTGCGCGGCCTGACGCACCGTGTGCCGTATAATCACCGCGTCTGTGCGCCTGTTTCCGGCTCTCGCCGGACGCCGATGTCGATGCGCAGACCAGGACGCGGTGAGGAATCATGCCCGGGATGACATACCGACGCGCGTGCGTGCTGGGCGCAGCGGCTGTGGTTGGGCTGTGCACCTCCGCGACGGCCCAGACACGGACGTTCGCCGCACGGCTGTCCGTTGTGCCGATCACGGTGGCCATGCAGGACAGCGTGGCAGGGCGGGGAGCCGCCACGGCGGTGCTGACGGGCAACCGGCTGACGATCGACGGCACGTTCGAAGGATTGCGGTCGCCCGCCACGACGGCGCGGCTGCATGTGGCGCCGCGGGCGCTGCGCGGCCCGGCCATCGCGGATCTGGCGGTGTCGGGTACGACGCGCGGAACGCTCAAGGGCGCCGTCGAACTGAACGACGAGGAGCGCGGCGCCCTCGAGAAGCTGTCGCTCTACGTCCAGATCAACAGCGAGAAGGCGCCGGAGGGCAATCTCTGGGGATGGCTCTTCCCGCAGGAGGTGAAACGGTGAGGCGCACAGGAACGCAGCCGGCGGCGTGCATCGCGGCCGCGGTGCTGGGGGTTGCCGTGATGGCAGGACAGCAACCCTCCGCCGGCGGCTTCACGGCCGCACAGGCGGCGGCGGGGCGCCAGGCCTACGACGGCAGTTGCGCGAGCTGCCACCGGCCGGATCTGGGCGGCCTGAACGAGGCGCCGCCGCTCACCGGCGTCAACTTCATGAACGCGTGGCGGACGCGCCCGGCGCGGGAGCTCGTCGAATTCATCCAGACCGCGATGCCACCGGCGGGGCCGCGGCTGTCGGTGGAGCAGGCGCTGGCGATCGGTGCCTACATCCTGCAGGTCAACGGCGGCCGGCCCGGCGGAGGGGCGCTCACGCAGGCGAGCGTGGCGACGGTCGGGGCGATTGCGAGCGGGCAGGCGCCCGCTGGCGGCGCGCCCGCCGGGCCCGCCGCGCCTGCCGCGCCCGTGGCGGGCGGCGTCCGTGGCGGCGCGACGAATCTGCCGCCCGGCCGGGGCCTGACCTTCGAAGGAGAGGTGCCGAACTACGTGCCGGTCAGCGACGCCATGCTGCGCACGCCGCCGGACGGCGACTGGCTGATGATTCGCCGCAATTACCAGGGGTGGAGCTACAGCCCGCTGACCGAGATCACGCCCGCCAATGTGCGGCGGCTCAAAGTGGCGTGGGTCTGGTCGATGAGGGAAGGGGGCGCCAGCGAGCCGACGCCGATCGTTCATGGCGGGGTCATCTACCTGTACAACCCCGGCAATATCGTCCAGGCGCTCGACGGCCGGACGGGCGATCTCATCTGGGAGCACAGCGTCGGCCCGGAGGCGATCATCGGGCAGGGCGCCATGCGGAACATGGCGCTCTACGAGGACACGCTGATCGTCACGACCACCGACGCCCGCCTCGTCGGGCTCAACGCGCGCAGTGGGACGAAGGTGTGGGAGTCGGTCGTGGCCGATCGCAATCGCGGCTTCGCGGCCACGAGCGGTCCGCTCGTCGTCAAGGGCAAGGTGCTGCAGGGCTTGTCCGGCTGCGACCGATTCGGTCCGGACCGCTGCTTCATCAGCGCGCACGACGCGCGCACCGGTAAGCTCCTCTGGCGCTTCAATACGGTCGCGCACCGGGGCGAGCGGGGCGGCGATACGTGGGGCGACGTTCCCGACACGTTCCGCAAGGGCGGTGAGACCTGGATCACCGGCAGCTACGACCCGGATCTCGACCTCACGTTCTGGGGTGTGGCGCAGGCAAAGCCGTGGGTGGCGGCGAGCCGCAACATGAAGACGTCGGACCGCGTGCTCTACACGAGTTCGACGGTGGCGCTGCGGCCGGACACGGGCGAGCTCGCCTGGTTCTTCCAGCACGCGCCGGGTGAATCGCTCGATCTGGACGAGGTGTACGAGCGCGTCCTGGTTGATGTCGGCGCTCGGAAATACGTCTTCACGATCGGCAAGCCGGGCATTCTCTGGAGGCTCGATCGCCAGACGGGTGAGTTCGCCGGCTTGAAGGAAACGGTCTTCCACAACATCTTCGATCGCATCGATCTCGAGTCGGGGGTGCCGCGCTACCGGTCGGAGATCATCAACGCCAAGGTCGGCGAGTGGGTGTCGGCCTGCCCGAGCACCGAGGGCGGACACAACTGGCACGCCACGAGCTATCACCCGGGTTCACGGCTGCTCATCATTCCGCTCGCGCAGTCGTGCATGGAGATCTCCGGCCGCAAGGTGGAACTTGTCGAGGGGTCCGGTGGAACGGCGGGCGACCGGAAGTTCTTCGAGATGCCGGGCTCCAACGGCAACATCGGCAAACTGGCCGCCTTCGACGTCGACACGATGCGCGAGATCTGGAGCGTCGAGCAGCGCGCGCCGTTCCTGACCGCCGCGCTCTCGACGGGCGGAGGCCTGGTGTTCACGGGCGACCTCGATCGCTACTTCCGCGCCTACGACGTGCGGTCTGGCAAGGTGCTGTGGCAGACGAGACTCGGCACGTCCGTACAGGGATTTCCGGTCACGTTCACGGCGGGCGGCAAGCAGTTCGTCGCGGTGACAACGGGACTGGGCGGCGGGAGTCCGCGGAATGTGCCGAGAACGATCGCACCCGACGTGCGGCACCCCCAGAGTGGGAACGCGCTGTACGTCTTCGCGCTCGACGAGTGATGCGCGTTTCGCGTCCACGCACCGCTGAGTCGCCAATACACCGAGAGAGCCTTCCTCTCCTGGTCGTGGTGGCTCGGCGCCCTTGTGCGCCTGGAACGCGGAAAGCGATATGAGCCTCCCCGCGTGCTCCGGTATCTGGTTCGTCGTCTGGCGCTGACGATCCCGGTCCTGCTGGGCGTCGCCACGCTCGTCTTCGCGCTCATTCATCTCATCCCCGGCGATCCCGCGCAGGCGATGCTCGGCGAAACGGCCGCCGAGGAGGACGTCGAGGCGCTGCGCCGGCGGCTCGGCCTGGACCGTCCGCTCCTCGAGCAGTACGGCGCCTTCCTGCGCGGCCTCGCGCACGGCGATCTCGGTACGTCGCTGCGGACGAACGAACCGGTGGCGAAGGCCATCCTCGACCGTATTCCGGCGACGCTGGAGCTGGCGGCCGCGGCGATGACCGTGGCGATCGGCGTGGCGATCCCGCTCGGGATCGTCGCCGCCGTCGGCCGCGGCACTCTCGTCGATCATGCGGCGACCACGCTGGCGCTGACGGGCATCTCGATTCCCAACTTCTGGCTCGGGCCGCTGCTGGCCATCGTGTTCGCGGTGGAGCTCGGCTGGTTGCCCGTCTCGGGGCGCGGCACCCTGGCCCACCTCGTACTCCCCGCCATTTCGCTGGGCGCGGCGCTGGCGGCGATCCTGGCGCGTATGACCCGGGCGTCGCTGCTCGAGGAACTGCGGGAGCCGTACGTCCTGGCGGCTCGCGCCAGAGGCGCCTCTCGCGCGCGGGCGGTGCTTCGCCACGCCTTCCGGAACAGCCTGATTCCGGTGGTCACGCTGGTCGGCCTGCAGTTCGGCGCGGTGCTCACCGGCGCCGTCATCACCGAGACGATCTTCGCGTGGCCGGGCATCGGGCGCCTGCTGATCCAGTCGATCGGCTTCCGCGACTATCCCGTGGTGCAGGGATGTATCCTGTTCATCGCGGCGACCTACGTCGGCGTGAACCTGCTGACGGATGTGGTGTATGGGGTGCTGGACCCCCGGATTCGATATGAGTGAAAGTCGTCAACTCCCAACTCCCAACCTCCAACTCCCAATTTCCGCTGCGCCACGTATGCGGGGGAGAGAGACATTGGAAATTGGGAATTGGGAGTTGGGGGTTGGCTAGAGCAGGCGCGTTCATCGTGCTCGTCGCCGTCGTTGCCGCGGTTGTCGGTCCCTGGGTCGTACCCTTCGATCCGGCGGCGCAGCAGTTGTCGCTGCGGCTCGAAGGACCGAGCGCGGCGCACTGGTTCGGCCTCGACGAACTGGGTCGCGACATCTTCGCGCGCGTCCTGGCGGGCGCGCGCATCTCGCTGCTGGTCGGCCTGGTCATCGTCGGTGTGTCGTCGACGGTCGGGATTGCTCTCGGGTCCGTGGCCGGGTATGCCGGCGGGCGCGTGGACGAGGCGATCAGCCGGATGATCGACATCCTGCTGGCCTTTCCGGGGCTGCTCCTCGCGATCGCGCTCGTCGCCGTCCTCGGCCCGAGTCTCACCAACGTCGTCCTGGCGCTGTCGCTCATCGGGTGGGTCGGCTACGCCAGGCTCGTCCGGGGGCAGGTGCTGCGCGCGCGGGAGTTCGAGTTCGTGCAGGCGGCGCGCGCGCTTGGCGCGACAACCTCGCGGATTCTGGTGCGGCACATCATTCCGAGCACGCTGCCGGCGGTGACGGTGCAGGCGACGCTCGGGATGGGAGGGGCGATTCTGGCCGAAGCGGCCCTCAGCTTCCTCGGTCTGGGTGTGCAACCGCCGACACCGAGCTGGGGCACGATGCTCAGCTACGGGCGAGGGCACCTGCTCGACGCGCCGCATCTGACGATCTTTCCGGGGTTGGCGATTGCGATGCTCGTACTCGGTTTCAACTTCCTCGGCGACGGACTGCGCGATCGGCTGGATCCGACGACCGAGGGGCGGCGCGCCTGACAGGCGAATGACGGTACGCCTAATTCAGCCGCTTCTGGAGTCGCTCCAACCGATCGGTCACGGTCGATTCGACCTCGCTTCCGCCGACGAGCGCGACGTACCGGCGGAGCGCCTCGTGGGCGGAAGCGAGGTGCCCGAGGCGTTCCGACGCGTCGGCCAGATATCGGTAGGCGACCGGTTCGACCGGTGAGCGCAGCGTCGCCTGCTGCAGGAGCCGTTCGGCAATCGCCAGATCGCCGGCGAGGAACGTCGCGCGCCCGTACAGCATCAAGGTTTCACCAGACGCCGACGCCGTGACGGCGATCGGCTGGAGGGCTTCGAGCGCCTTGCCGAGCGCCACCCGATCGGTGCTGAGCCCGGCAACCTGCAGCCACACCCGGCCGAGGGCGGTGTAGACGGCCGGCTGATCGGGAAACCGCTCCGCGGCCTTGCCGAGCGTAAGAATTGCGGCATCGGTGCGGCCCCAGCGGGCGTACGCCAGACCCACGCTGACCAGGCGCTCGGGACGCGTTGGTTCCAGCGCCGCGAGCGCCTCGAGTTCCTCGACCGCTTGACCGCGTTGCCCGGCCCGCTCGTACAGGTCCGCCAGTTCCTCCCGCGCCGCGGCAAACGCCGCGTTGATCTCCACCGCCCGCGTGAGCGCCACGCGCGCCTCATCCGCGTCACCGCGATCGCGCAGGCAGACGCCGAGCAGGTAGTGCGCCTCGGTGAACCGGCCGTCGAGCGCCACGGCCCGGCGGAGCGGCTCGATCGCCCGCTCGGTCTGGCCGTTGCGGTAGTACGCGAGCGCCAGCTTGTAGAAGACGGGCGGCGACTGATCGTCGAGCTCGGTGAACGCCCGGTAGTGCTCGGCGGCGCGCTCGTAGCGTCCCATCGCGGCGTTGACGTCCCCGAGCAGCTCGACCGGGCGCGGCGCCGACGGATCGAGCGCTGCCGCCTGTCGCAGATCGCGGAGCGCCGAGTCGAGTTCGCCGCGCCGGCGGTAGGTGTCGCCGCGCTTCAGATAGGCCAGCATCGAGTCGTGCTTCAGGGCGAGCGCGCCACTGAAAGCTTCGATGGCGCCGTAGGTCTGGTCGTGTTCCAGGGCGGTGTCGCCGGCGGTGATCAGCCTCTGGAACTCGCGCTGCTGGCGCACGCCGTACCAGGCCAGGACGACGCCGAGGGTCAGCGCCGCCAGGCCGACCGAGACCACCAGGAGCCGCTTCATCGTCCATGCGATGGTAGCAAAGGGTCGATATTATGGGCTACGCCCCCCGGAACCTTCGGCGGCCGCCGGTGTCCAAGCTGATGGTAGGATCTCCATGGGAAGCCTGTTTCACGGAGAACTGGTGAAGAACGCTGGCGCCGTCAGCTGGTCGGACGTCGAGAGCGGCGAAGCGGCGCTTATCGAGCGGTGCACGTCCGGCGATGAGACCGCGTGTGCGGAGTTGGTGTCCGCGCATCAGCGGATGGTGTACGGGCTCGCGCTCAACCTGCTGGGCGACCGCGACGAGGCGCTCGATCTCTCGCAAGAGGTGTTCCTCCGGGTGTTCCGCACCCTGTCCAGCTTCCGCGGCCAGTCGGCGTTGCGCACGTGGATCTACCGCATCGCGATCAACCAGGCCCGCAATCGGCAGCGCTCGTGGCGCCGTCGCCATCGCAACGACCAGGTGTCGCTCGAACACTATCTGCACACCTGCGGCGACGTGGAATCTCGGCAGGACGTGCTGCCCGATCGTCTGCTCGCGAGCAAGGAGACGGCGGCCAGGATCAGGCAGGCCCTCGATCGGCTCCCATTCGATCAGCGCACGGCGCTCATTCTGCGCGAGGTGGACGGGCTGCACTACGACGAGATCGCGTTCTCGCTCGACGTGGCGATCGGGACGGTGAAGTCGCGGCTGACGCGCGCGCGGCAGGCGTTGCGGGCCGAACTGCTGGGGCTCCGGCCATGACTGCGTATCTGGGCTGTCACACGGCGCGGGGCATGCTCGAGGCGTTCGTGGACGCCGAGTTGTCCGTTGACGAGCAGGTCGGCGTCGATGCGCACCTGCGCTGGTGCGATACGTGCCGCGCTCGGGTAGAAGATCTGCGGCTGATTGGATCGGCGCTGCGCGTGGGGCCGGCGGGTGCGCCGATCACGGCGTCCGACGCCGCGGCGCTTGCGGCGATCCAGTCGGGCGTGCTGGCGCGCATCGACGCCGAGCGCGATCAGTCGCTGGCGGCGCAGTGTCGTGAGATGTGCGCCGACACGCGGCTTCTCTGGCCGGCGCTCGGCGGTACGCTGGCGCTGCTGCTGTGCCTGTTGGCGATCGCGGGTGCCTACGGGGCGGTGAGATCGGAACGGCCGGACTCGCTGGCGGCTCTGATCTCGGGGAGGGCCAGTCTCCCGGCGCCGCGTCCGCTCCCGCCTGCGCCTCCGCCGCTCGTTGCGCCCGAGGGTGAGGCGGTGTTCCTGTTGTCGGCCGTGGTGAGCGGCGGCGGCCGTGTGGCGACGTATGAGCTGCTGCAGTCGGCGAGGGAGCCCGCGGTCGAAGTCAGCGCGCTGGTCGATGCGCTCAGGGATTCGCGGTTCGCGCCCTTCGCGCCGGCCCGGGCCGGAGAGGGCGACGTGGTCCGCGTGGTGTGGCTGCTCGCCCGAACGACGGTGAAGGGATCGATCGAGGCGGCCGACAAGCCGCTCAGCGGCGACCGGCCGGCGCCTCGCCCCGCGCGCTCGTGACGTTGTTCAGGGCGTCGGTGGCGCGGATGATCACGCCGCGCACGGCCGCATTCCCCTCGAGTGCTAGTTCGAACTGCTCGAAGCGCGAGTCGGCGATGCCGTCCCTCGGGTAGATCGTCTGCCAGCGGTCGCCGTCGAGGGAGTACTCGGCTTTCTGCACGGCCGAGTCGCCGTCGCGCACGTCGAAGACAAGCACGGTTCGGTTTCCGTCGCGGCGGACGCCGGTGACGGTGACCACCGGCGGCGTGTTGTCGATTTCGAACGTCGTGCTCTCGAGCGACCCGGTGAGGGCTGCATCCGGCGCATTCGACGGCAAGTCCGACGTACGGACCTCCACGAGATAGCGGCCGTTCGGCACCGACGTCGTGTCCCAGACGAAGATCGGGTCCTCGAGCCCGCGCCGGAGCGATTTCCACGCGGTGTCGCCCTCGCGGCGGTACAGAACCTCGTAGATCATCTGATCGCGATTGTCGTCCTCGGCCCGCCAGACGAACGTCAGAAGTCCTTTCTGGTAGGTCCTTCGGCCGAGCGCCGGCTGCTGGCTCGCGGTGGTGGTCCCTCCAGGCGCGTTCTGCGCCGCCGCGCGTCGCTCGGGCGTTTCCCCTTCGAAGCCGGCGATCTCCGGCTCGCCGGTCGGAAACGGCCGCTGGAACACGGTTCCGGGCGGATGAATCGTAATCGACGTCACGCGGGGGCGCGCGTTGCGCTGCAAATACGCGGCGGTCACCGACGTCAGCACGGGCGACTGGTCCCGGCCGGCGGTCAGGACGGCGCGCCACTGCAAGTATCGCGCGCGCGGGCTGACGATCGGGCTGCCGGACTCGTCCGGATACGGCGCGCTCCAGTCGCTCCACGTCTCGTCGGCCGTGCGCGTATTGCCCGAGCGCGTGGAGACCTCGACCCTCGTGCCCGGCGGCACCGCGGCCTGCCACTTGATGGCACCCCAGGTGGCGATCGACTGCGCGTCGCGCACGTCGGAGATATAGGCGCCGCGGTCGGCGCGCTCGGCCGAGAGCCGGAACACCTTGCCTGGATTCGAGCTGGCGAACAGCACGCGGCCGTCGCGGTCGGAGCCAAGGCTCGTGACCTGCTGCACGAGCGCGCGGGTGAGGAGCGTCGGGTGCATCGGGTCGCCCGCGAGGCGGTAGACCTTTCCTTTGCTGCCGGTGCCGACCAGCACGCCTCCGTTAGGTTCGAAGGCGAGGGCGTAGGGGACGTCCTCGCGCATCTGCCAGACGAGATCGGAGACGCCGTCCGGGAGGATGCGGTAGATCGCACCGCTGTCGGCGCTGCCCACGGCCGGACGCGGCGGTGGTGGCGGCCCGCCGCCGACCTGCGCGCTCGAGGCGTCACCGGCAATCGTGATCGAGACCACCTCGGTCGACACCGACGCCACCGGCGGAGGCGGCGGCTCGGGGGCAAGGATCGGAGGCCGTTCAGGTGCCGGCGCGCCGCGGGCGCTGACCGCAGCGACGTAGATGTGGCCCTGCGCGTCGACTCGCAGGGCGCGAATTTCGCTGTACGGCGTGTCGAGGAGCACGAACGGCTTCCCGCCGGGGTCGATCTGAAACACCCGGCCCGGCGACTCGGTGCCTGCCAGGAGCCGTCCGCTGCGATCGAAGGCGAGCGTCATCACGTGCGTCGCCTTGGTCTGGTAGAACGGGGCGCCCCGGCCGTCGGCGCCAATCTTGTAGATGACCCCCTTGTCTCCGGTGCCCGCGAAGACGTTGCCTCCTTGATCGACGGCGAGACTCCAGACATAGCGATCGGGCGGGTCGAAGAAGACCTCGCTCTTGCCGGCGGCATCCACGCGGTAGATCTTGCCGTCCGGTGAAGTCCCGACATAGATGCCGCCGCCCGGCGCCGGCGCGATGGCGTGCACCTCGAGCTCCTCGGCGTCGAAGAAGACGGCGCCCCGACCGGCCGGGTCGACGCGGAACACCTGTCCCTCGTTGCCGCTGCCGACAAAAACGGATCCGTCGCTCGCCGGGACCACGGTCCACAGGAACGGCGCGTTCGACTCGTGCAGGGTCGTCGTCGCGGGGCCGAGCGTCAACCGGCCGTACGAATCGATCGACAGGTTCTCGACCTCGCCCTGGAGGAACTCGGCCTCGGTAGACACCTGCCAGAACGTCGGCAGAGCGGCATAGGTCGCCCCGGCGGCGAGGCACAGCACAACCGCCGCGAGAACAGTTCGCTTCATAGGTGAGTACGTGTGGGTTACTCCTCGATCGTCAGCGACAGCGTGCGCGACCCGTTCACGGCGTGCTCGGTCGCAAGCTCCCATTCGCCCAGCATGGCGTTCTGGAGCGGCCTGAAGCTGCCGCCGTTGCGGTCCGACTCGAGGATGGCCATCACCGACGGCGGCAGCGCCGAGAGCGACTCGCCCTTGACCACCGCGCCGCTGTCGCGGCCGAGCAAGCGGACGTACAGGCGGTTGTTCTTCCGCGCGTTGTTGAGGACCCGAATCATCTGCGGCAGGCCGCGCGCCTGCAGCGGCTGGACCTGCAGCTCCCGCGCCTCCCACTGCGATAAACGCGTCCCGTCGGTCACCATGATCGATATCGTGCCGCGCGCGCTCGCCGGGATCTCGACGGGCACGGTCCGCGTGATCTCGTCGCCCCGATAGGTCCGCAGCAGCACCTTCAGGTCGACCGTTGCGCCAGGACGGATCCGGTTGCCGTCGACCCAGACGCGCTCGAGCGTGGCGCTGCGCGGCTGCTCGCTGGCGTCGATCTCCAGATCGACCCGCTCGAGCTCGATGTCCTCGAAGACGTTGCGCAGCAGGAAGTTGATCGGGGCCACCACGTACGTCGCGGCGCCAATCGAGGGCTGATCGCCGGTGAACAGGTCCTCGAACGCCACGTCGCCGTACTTCTTGACCGACGCGGTTCCGCGCACCACGTAGCTCGCCATGCCGTTCTGGCGCTCGTACGACGTCAGCGTGTTGACAATCGAGACGTAGGTGAGCAGCGGGGTGAAGAGCTGGTCGTTCACCAGCGCCAGGTTGAACGTCTTCTTCGTGCCGCGGTCCGACGTGAGCGTGATGCGCACCGGGATGAGCGCCGGCCCGGGCCCGAGCGTCCCGGCGATCGTCGTCGCGCGATCCTGCTGGAACGTCCCGATCACGTCCCCCGTACTGGCAATCTTGAACGAGCTGGAGAGGCTCGGCAGCAGTGTGTGGACGTACGCCCGCGTCATTGGAAACTGCGTGGGGCCGAGTCCGTAGAAGGGGTGCCCGAACGCATAGACGCGGTTCCCGTCGACTTCGGTCACCGTTCCGGTGGCGCCGAGTTCGAGGTCGCCGCTCATCAGGGCGACGCCGACCGGGTCGCCCGGCCGCAGCGGCCGCGGTGCCCCTGAGGATCCGTTTGTCTGCAGGAGCGCGGCGGCGGACCCGGCGAAGAGCGGCAGGAATCCCTCGTTGCGGAACGCCTCGGCGAGCGGATCGATGACACCCGCGTCGAAGCCCCCCAGCGTCAACGGCGTCGCGATCGGGCGCAACAGCGTCCCGAGGCTGGGCTGGAGCCCCACGCCGCCGAAGACTTCCACGTCGGCGGGACTCTCCGCAAACGGCCGGGCCCAGCTGAAGGCCTGCCGGAGCGAGGCACGGAGTCCTTCGGGCGTGATCGGCACCTGCAGTTCCACCCGCGCCGCGGCGCGGCGCGGGCCGGAGAAGGTCGCCGCTTCGACCATCTCTTCGATCGGCGTGATGCCGGCGATCGGTTCCTTCGAGAACTGTCCGAGCGAGTAGGACACGGCGCCGACGAGGCGCCCGTCGATGTAGACCGGGCTGCCGCTCATGCCGGCAATCACGCCGGTCTCGGCGAGCGGCCCACCCTCGAGCCTGGCGAGAATCAAGTTGCGGCGGGGACCGACGACGTTGCGCAGCACGCCGAGGATGTGGACCTTGAACTCATCCAGACGGTCGCCTTCGAACACCGTTCGGCCGACGCCGACCATGCCGGGCTCGAGCTCGCCAACCGGGAACGTGCGCGTCTGGGCTGGGAGCCCGGCGACGGCAAGCAACAGCAGTCCGATGGCGAAGGCGAGGAGTTTCGACATGATGACGGCCAGGCGGCTCTAACTTGAAGATACGGGTAAACCGCTGAAACTGCAAGCGCCTGCGGGCGTCGTGACTCGCACGCGTGTGCGGTCGGACCCCCGCAAATTGACAGCTGCAAAGGGCTGCGGTACAGTGCCTATTCCGTCCGTTGACGCAGCAGATGCCGTTCCGATTTCGCGCCGTCGCGTCTCCGAGCTACGCCAGTTGGTGGTGGTGGTATCGGACTGCGACTGAGGGGGCGGCGGGCGTCTAGGACCACAACGAGTTTCGACGACCAGAACGCCTCTTCAGCCGACCGGTTGGAGAGGCGTTTTTGTTTTGCCATGACGTCGCTGCTGTGCGAGACGGTGACCGGTCGCTCGATGGCCGAACTGCTGGCGGGACGGGACGCCGTGACCGCCGCTGACATGGTCGAGCTGCGCCTGGACGGCGTGGCCGACATCGACGTGGCGCGAGCGCTCCAGGGGCGTCGCGGACCGGCGGTCGTCACCTGCCGGCCCGCGTGGGAAGGAGGGTGGTTCACGGGAACCGAGCGGGACCGATACCGGTTGCTCGCCGAGGCGCTCGCGTCCGGCGCTGAGTACGTGGACATCGAGTGGCGTGCCACCGGCGAGGCCCACGACGAGGCTTTCGGCGGTCTGATTCGGTCCCATCCGTCGCGCGTGGTCGTGTCGACCCACGATTTCGCCGGCCTTCCCGGTGACGTCTCCACGCGAGCCCAGGCGATGCGCCGCCTTGGCGCGGCGGTCATCAAGGTGGCCATCGCGGCGCGCCGGCTCTCGGACACGCTGCCGCTCCTCGAGATCGGCGCGGGTGGCGACGCGGTCGTGATCGGGATGGGAGACGCGGGCGTGCCGAGCCGCCTGCTCGCGTCCCGCTTCCGGTCGCGGTGGACGTATGCCGGCGCCGCCGCCGCGCCCGGCCAGATGCCCGCCTCCCGCATGGTGGAGGAGTTCCGGTTCCGGAGCATTGGTCCGAGAACGGCGCTCTATGGAGCCGCCGGCGACGAGGTGATGCGGTCGAGTCTCCCGGCCAGGCTCAATGCGGCCTTCGCCGGCGCCGGCGTTGACGCGGTGTGTGTGCCGCTTCGTGCCGCCGATCGTGATGACCTGGATGCCTTCGGGCGGGCGCTGGGGTTTGCCGGCGTGATTGCCGACGGCGCGTCGCGCGAAGAGGTGGAACGGTGGTTCGAGCGGTGGACCGGCCGACCGTTTGCGCCGGGTGTGACCGGTGGCACGAGCCACGGAAGCCCGGAGGCAGGAAGAGTATGAAATGTTCGGCTCCGCGTCCCGGGGACTCGGTGGCCCGGATGGATGGGCATCACTGATGCGCGTCACGACCTTCGACGAGTTCAAGGAGCTGGCGCAGCGCGGCACGTTCGTGCCGGTGTGCAAGGAGATCGTGGCCGATCTGCTGACGCCGGTGTCGGCGTTTCTGAAGGTGGCCGAGCACTCGCACCACGCCTTCCTCCTCGAATCGGTCGAAGGCGGCGAGCACGTGGGGCGGTATTCGTTCCTCGGCAAGGATCCGTTCCTGCTGTTGCGATCGCGAGGCGGCCGGACGGTCGTCGATCGTGCCGGCGAGCGGTCCGAGTCGGACAGGCCGTTTGTCGAGACGCTGCGCGAGCTGATGGCGGGCTTTCATGCCCCATTCGTGCCCGGACTGCCCCGGTTCACCGGGGGCGCCGTCGGCTACCTCGGTTACGACGCGGCCGCCTGGTTCGAGCCGGTGGCGCTCCAGCCGCCGACGCGGGAGGATGAGGAGGCGGGGTTCATGCTCTTCGACACGGTCCTCGCCTTCGACCACGCGCGGCACCGGATTCTCATCATCGCCAACGCGCGCATCACGGGCGACGAGGATCTCGAGTCGCTGTATCAGTTCGCCCGGGCGAAGATCGACCTGGTCGAGCGAGAGCTGGATCGCGGCTTGTCGAAGCCGGCGCGTGCCGACGGCCGCGGGCTCGAGCTCACCTCGAACCTCACCCGGGAGGAGTTCGAGCGCATGGTGCGCACCGCCAAGGAGTACATCGCGGCCGGTGACATCTATCAGGTGGTGCTGTCGCAGTGCTTCGAGACGCCGCTCGACGCGGAGCCGTTCACGGTGTATCGGGCGCTGCGCCACGTGAACCCGTCGCCCTACATGTACTTCATCCGGATGGGGGATCGCACCATCGTCGGGTCGTCGCCGGAGATGCTCGTACGTGTGGAGGGGCAGCGTATCGAGACGCATCCGATTGCCGGCACGCGGCCGCGCGGGCGGACGGAGGAAGACGATCTCCGGCTCGCCGAGGAGCTGAAGCGAAACGAGAAGGAGCGCGCCGAGCACGTCATGCTCGTGGATCTCGGCCGCAACGATCTGGGCCGTGTGTCGGCGTACGGGACGGTCAAGGTGCCGACCTACATGGCGCTCGAGCGCTACTCGCACGTCATGCATCTGGTGTCCATCGTGGAAGGGCGATTGGCGGACCAGCGCGACCGGCTCGATGCGCTGGTGGCCTGCTTTCCGGCAGGCACCGTCTCGGGGGCGCCGAAAGTGCGCGCCATGGAGATCATCGCGGAACTCGAGAATCGGCGCCGGGGCGTCTACGCGGGCGCCGTTGGCTACCTCGACTTCGCGGGCAACCTCGATTTCTGCATCACGATCCGGACGGTCGTGATCGAGAACGGCCACGCCTGGGTCCAGGCGGGCGCCGGGATCGTGGCCGATTCGAACCCGGCGGCCGAGTACGAGGAGACGCGCGACAAGGCGCGCGCCGTGATTCAGGCGCTCGAGATGGCGCAACGAGGATTGTAGGCCGGCCGTCGGTCGGCCGGAGACACCATGCTGCTCGTCATCGACAACTACGACTCGTTCACCTACAACCTGGTCCAGTACCTGGGCGAGCTGGGCGCCGACATCCGCGTGCGCCGCAACGACGAGATGACCGTCGAGGAGGTGGCGCGGATGAAGCCGGCGCGGATTGTCATCTCGCCCGGGCCCGGGCGGCCGGAAGCCGCCGGGATCACCATGGAGGTGATCCGCCGCTGCGGCCAGACGACGCCCATCCTCGGCGTCTGCCTCGGGCACCAGGCCATCGGGGTCGTGTACGGGGGCACGGTGTGCCGCGCGCACACGCCAATGCACGGGAAGACGTCCACCGTCGTACACGACGGCAGGGGGGTCTTTGCGGGGATCGAGAAGCCGTTCGAGGCCGGGCGGTACCATTCGCTGGTGATTTCCTCCGCCGACGTACCGCAGGAGCTGGAAGTGGCCGCACGGACGAGTGAGGACGGCACGATCATGGCCGTGCGCCACCGTGTGCACCCGGTCCACGGCGTGCAGTTTCATCCCGAATCGGTGCTGACGGGTGAGGGCCGGCGGATCCTGAAGAACTTCCTGGACGTGTGATGTTCTCCGTCCTTCTCGAGAAGCTCGTCCGGCACGAGGATCTCACGGCAGACGAGGCGGCGGCCGCCATGCGCGAGGTCATGGAAGGGCGCGCCTCGCCGGCGGCGCTCGGGGCGCTGCTCTCGGCGCTCGTCATGAAGGGCGAGCGGCCGGCTGAAATCGTCGGGTTCGCCCGGTCGATGCGGGAGCACGCGGTGAAGCTGTCGGCGGCGCCCGGCGACGTGTTCGATACCTGCGGCACCGGCGGCGACCGGTCCGGGACGTTCAACATCTCGTCGGCCGCCGCGCTCGTGGTCGCGGCCGCGGGCGTGAAGGTCGCCAAACATGGGAACCGGTCCGTGTCGAGCCGATGCGGCAGCGCGGACCTCTTCGAGCGGCTGGGCGTGAACGTCGGGGCGCCGCCGCCGGTCGTGGAGCGGACGCTGCGGGAGGCGAACATCGCCTTCTTCTTCGCGCCGATCTTTCATCCATCGATGAAGCACGCCGCCGCGACCCGTCGCGACCTCGGGATTCGAACGGCGTTCAACCTGCTCGGCCCGCTGACGAACCCGGCCGGCGCGCGCCGGCAGCTCGTCGGCGTGCCGCGGCCGGAGCTGACGGAACTGCTGGCCCGGGCGCTCGTCATGCTCGATGTGGAACGCGCCTGGGTCGTTCACGGACTCGACGGTCTGGACGAGATCTCGACGACCGGGTACACCAAGGTGCTCGAATGCCGCGACGGGGCCGTGAGCACCTTCTACATCCACCCCGGGGAGTTCGGCGTGCCGAAGGCGTCGGCCGCGGATCTGCGGGGCGGCGACGCCGACGAGAACGCGGCGATCGTGCGGGCGGTGCTCGACGGCGAGAAGGGTCCGGCCCGTGACGTCGTGCTGCTCAACGCCGGCGCGGCCTTGTTCGTCGCCGGACGTGCCGCCAGCGTGCGGGACGGGATCGGCGTGGCCGCGGAGATGATCGATTCCGGAGCGGCGCGGGCGACACTCGACCGCATGGTGCGCAGCTCGCAGGCACCCAGGGGGGAGGCCGCGGGATGAGTGCCGCGCCAGATCTCCTGCGGACGATCGTCGCGGCGACCGAACGGACCACGGCCCTTCGACGCGAACGCGAGCCGCTGGCCGTGCTGGAGGCGCGAGCCGCCGCCGCAGCGCCCGATGGCGCCAGGTTCGAGCGAGAGCTGGGCCACGCGGGTCGCGTGAACGTAATTGCCGAGTGCAAGCGGCGTTCGCCCTCGAGAGGGGTGCTGATCGCGTCGTACGATCCCGCTGCGCTGGCCCGTGCCTATCAGCGCGGCGGCGCGGCGGCCATTTCCGTTCTGACCGAACCAACCTTCTTCGACGGCGCACTGGACCATCTCGAGGCCGTGCGGCGGGCCGTCGGACTGCCGGTGCTCCGCAAGGACTTCGTCGTGGACGAGTACCAGCTCTTCGAAGCGCGGGCGTGGGGCGCCGATGCGGTGCTGCTCATCGTCGCGGCGCTCGAGCAGCCGGGGATGGTTCGACTGCAGGCGCGGGCGCGCGAACTGGGCTTGGCGGCGCTCGTCGAGGTGCACGACGAGGGCGAGCTGGCGCGGGCGATCGACGCCGGCGCGCGGATCGTCGGCGTGAACAACCGGAACCTGCGGACGCTCGAGGTCGACGTCGACGCCTCGTACCGGCTGGCGGCGAGAATGCCCCGTGACGTGGTCGCGGTGAGCGAGAGCGGACTGCAGTCGCAGAGCGACCTGCAGCGCCTGGCCTCGGTCGGGTATCGCGCGTTCCTGATCGGCGAGCGGTTCATCACGGATCCTGACCCGGCTGGTGCGATTGAGAACCTGATCGGGATCGGGGAGCCGGGATCCGGGATCCGCGAGGGTCGGGGTGTGCGATGTTCCTGAAGATATGCGGGATCACGCGGCTCGAGGACGCGTGCCATGCGCTCGAGCACGGCGCAACGGCGCTGGGGTTCGTGTTCTGGCCCGGCAGCCCGCGTCGGATCGATCCGGTGCGTGCGGCCGAGATCGTGGCGGCGCTGCCGCCGGGCGCCACGACGGTCGGGGTCTTCGTGAACGAGCCGGTCGATCGGATGCGAGCCGTGATTGCCGAAACGGGGATGACGACCGTGCAACTGCACGGTGACGAGCCGCCGGCCTGTGCGGCGGCGCTCGGCGTGCCGGTGCTGCGGGCGATCACCGTGGAGAACGCGGAGGCGGCCTGCGCCCTCTGGCCGGCCGACACCACGTTCCTCGTGGACGCGTCCGACCCGGTGCGGCGCGGCGGCACCGGCCGGCGGGCGAACTGGGACCGGGCCGCCGCGCTCGCGCGGCGGCGGAGGATTGTGCTGGCGGGCGGGTTGACCGACGCCAACGTGGCGGAGGCGATCGCGCGAGTGGGCCCGTACGGCGTGGACGTGGCGTCCGGCGTGGAGGACGGGCCCGGCATCAAGAACCTGGAGAAGGTCGCGCGCTTCCTGGCGCGCGCACGGAGTGCCTTTGAGCAACAGTCGCCCTGTCATCGCTGAACGTCCGGTGTTCGGGCGCCGCGACCCGGATGCCCGCGGGTATTTCGGCGCCTACGGCGGGCGCTTCGTCCCCGAGACGCTCGTCGCCCCGATCGAGGAGCTCGAGGCCGGCTACCTCGCCGCGCGCGCCGACCCGGCGTTTCGCGACGAGCTGGATCGGCTGCTGCGGCACTACGCCGGCCGTCCGACGCCGCTCTACGAGGCGACGCGCCTGTCGGCGCACACGGGCCGGCGAGTGTTCCTCAAACGAGAGGACCTGACGCATACCGGCGCGCACAAGATCAACAACGCGCTCGGCCAGGCGCTCCTCGCCCGGCGGATGGGAAAACGCCGCGTCGTCGCCGAAACCGGCGCAGGGCAGCACGGCGTCGCGACCGCCACCGCGTGCGCGCTGCTCGGTCTCGAGTGCCATGTCTACATGGGCGCGGAGGACATGCGCCGTCAGGCGCTCAACGTCGTCCGGATGCAGCTGCTCGGCGCGGAGGTGCGCCGGGTCGATTCCGGCAGCTGCACGCTCAAGGATGCCATCAACGAGGCGATGCGCGACTGGGTCACCAACGTCACCGAGACCTACTACCTGCTCGGGTCGGCCCTCGGCCCGCACCCGTATCCGTTGATGGTGCGCGAGTTCCAGGCGGTCATCGGCCGCGAGGCGCGCGCCCAGATCGTCGAACAGTCGGGCCGTCTGCCGGAGGTCGTCCTGGCGTGCGTTGGCGGCGGGAGCAACGCCATCGGCGTGTTCGACGCCTTCATCGACGACCCGGGCGTCCGGCTCGTCGGCGTCGAGGCGGGCGGCGAGCGCATCGCGCCGGGACGGCACGCGGCGCGCTTCGCCGGCGGCGCCACCGGCGTGCTGCACGGGACCCGGACCTATGTGCTGCAGGATGCGGCAGGCAATATCGAGCTGACACATTCGATCTCGGCCGGTCTCGATTACGCGGCGATCGGCCCGGAGCACGCCTGGCTGCGCGATCTGGGCCGGACAGAATACGCGCACGTGTCCGACGCGGAGGCGCTCGAGGGATTTCAGACGCTGGCGCGGCTCGAGGGGATCCTGCCGGCGCTCGAGTCGGCGCACGCGGTTGCCTACCTGCCGCAGTTGGCGCGCAGTCTCCCCGCCGGCGCGCACGTCCTGGTCAATCTGTCGGGTCGAGGAGACAAAGACGTGCAGACGGTCATGGAGGCGCTCCGATGAACGAGGTCCGGACGCAGGGGCGCCTGGCGAACACGTTTGCGCGCCTGCGACAGCAGCCGGGCGCCACCGGCCTCGTGACCTTCATCACGGCGGGCGACCCGGATCTCGAGCGGACGGCCGGGATCCTGCGGGCGCTCGGCCGCGCCGGCGCCGACGTGATCGAGGTCGGCGTGCCGTTCTCCGACCCGCTGGCGGACGGACCGGTGATCCAGCGCGCCACCGAACGGGCGCTCGCCTCCGGTACGACGCTGTCGGGTGTGCTCGACCTGGTAGGAGACTTACGCGCGGAGCTCCCTCCGCCGATAGTCCTCTTCAGCTACGTGAACCCGATCCTGCGACTCGGGTCGGAGGCGTTCGCCGACCGGTGCCGCCGGGCCGGGGTGGACGGCGTGCTCGTGCTGGATCTGCCGATTGAGGAAGCCGGCGAGTTCCGGACGCTGTTGGCGTCGCGCGGGATTGATACAATCCTCCTGCTCAGTCCGACGACGACGGACGACCGGCTGCGCAGGGCCGCCGCGCTCGGCAGCGGCTTTCTGTATGCGATCTCCCGGCTTGGCGTCACGGGCGCCCGCGAGACCATCGCCGATGGGGCGCAGGAGATGGTCCGCCGGATCCGAGCCGTCAGCCCGCTGCCCATTGCTCTCGGGTTCGGCATCTCCAAACCGGAGCACGTGCGGGAAGTGGGCACATGGGCGGATGCCGCTGTCGTTGGCAGCGCCCTGGTGAGCGTGATTGCCGAGGCGGGCGCGTCCAGCGGTCTCGACGCGCGCGTAGAGGAGTATGTGCGGTGGCTGAAGTCCTGACGAGCATCGAGGAGCTGCGCAACCGGATCGATGTGATCGACGAACAGCTCGTTCGGCTCCTCAACGTGCGTGTCGCGTGCGCGGTGGAGGTCGGGCGCCTCAAGCACGAAGCGGGGCTGCCGATCTACCAGCCGGAGCGCGAGGTCCAGGTGCTGGCGAGCGTCAAGAGGTCGGCGACGGAACTGGCCGGGCCCCTGACGGCGGAGGCGGTGGTGCGTATCTTCGAGCGGATCATCGACGAGGCGAGGCGCGCCGAGCGCGCCGCGAGCGTGCCGGAGGAAGGGCTCCGGCGCGCAACCGACGAGTAGGCCGGCTGGATACGGGAGACGAGTCATGATTGTTGTGATGGAAGAACGGGCCACGGAGGCGCAGATCGACGCCGTGATCGCCCGGCTCATCGAGCTCGGGATGGACGTCCACCGGTCGTCCGGGGCGACGCGCACCGTGCTCGGCGTCGTCGGAACCGGGAAGATCGAGAAGGAGATGATCGAGATTCTCGACGGCGTGCACGAAGTGCTGCGCATCTCCGAGCCGTACAAGCGCGCCAGCCGCAGCTACCATCCCGAGGATACCGTCGTCACCATCGACGACCTCCGCATAGGCGGCGATGAAGTGATCGTGATGGCGGGTCCCTGCTCGGCCGAGAGCGACGAGCAGTGCCAGGCCACGGCGGCGGCGGTGCGCCGCGCCGGCGCCAAGGTCCTGCGCGGCGGCGCGTTCAAGCCGCGCAGCTCCCCGTACAGCTTCCAGGGGCACGGCGAACACGGGTTGCAGATGCTGCGCCGCGCCGCCGACACCCACACCCTGAAGCTCGTGTCGGAGGTGATGGACGTCAGCCAGATCGAGCTGGTCGCCAAGTACTGCGACATCTTCCAGGTGGGCGCCCGCAACATGCAGAACTACACGCTGCTGCGCGAACTGGGGCACGCGCGGAAGCCCGTGCTGCTCAAGCGCGGCATCTCGGCGACGATCGAGGAGTGGCTGTTGTCGGCCGAGTACATCCTGGCTGGCGGCAACACCGACGTCATCCTGTGCGAGCGCGGCATCCGAACCTTCGAGACCGCCACGCGGAACACGTTCGACATCTCGGCGATTCCGGTCGTCAAGAAGCTGAGCCATCTGCCGGTCGTCGCCGATCCGAGCCACGGCGCCGGGCGCCGGGACATGGTCGCGCAGTTGGCGCGCGCGGCCGTCGCGGCCGGCGCCGACGGCCTCATCATCGAGGTTCACAACGACCCCGATCACGCGCTGAGCGACGGAGCGCAGTCGATGTTCCCGGCGCAGTTCGACCGCCTGATGGCGGAGCTGCGGATCATCGCACCGGCCATCGGCCGCAGCATCTGCCTCGAGGCCGTGGCGCGGCGCGGATGGGCGAGGTAGCAACTCCCAATCTCCAACGTCCAACTCCCAGGCTTCCGCTGTTCCACATGACTGACGCGCAGATTGGGAGTTGGGAATTGAGAGTTGGGAGTTGAGAGATGTCACCACCCGATCCACCTGTCTTCCCGCGCATCGCCATCGTCGGTCTCGGGCTGATCGGCGGGTCGATCGCGTTCGCGGCGCGCCGCGCGTGGCCGTCGACCTTCGTCCTGGCGATCGATCGTCAGGCCGTCCTGCGCGAGGGGCTCGCGCGCCGGGCGATCGACGAGGCGGCCGACGACCTGTCGGCAGTCGGCGGCGCCGACCTGATCGTGCTGGCGGCGCAGGTGCGGCAGAACGTCGCGCTCCTGCGGCAGATCGCGCCGCTTGCCTCGCCCTCGGCGGTCGTCACCGACGTGGGCGGCACCAAGCGGACGATTGTCGATGCGGCCGCCTCGCTGCCCGAGCCGGTGACCTTCGTGGGTGGCCACCCGCTCGGTGGGGGCGCCCGCGGCGGCTTCGAGTTCGCGACGGCGAGCCTCTTCAGCCGGCGCCCGTGGATCTTCACGCCCCCTGCCGGTGAGCCGGGGCCCGCCGTCCGCCATGCGATCGTGCGCCTGTCGGCGTTCGTCAGCGGCCTTGGCGCGCATCCCACCACCATGTCGGCGGCCGACCACGACCGGTTGCTGGCGATTATCAGCCATCTGCCGCAACTGGCGGCCACGGCGCTGATGGAGGTGGTTGGTACCACGGTTGCGGGCGCGGGGCTGCGGCTGGCGGGGCAGGGACTGGTCGATACGACGCGGCTCGCGTCGAGCCCGGCCGACGTCTGGCGCGACATCTGTCTCACGAACGGCGATGAGATCGGCCGCGCGCTCGACCTGCTGATCGAGCGGTTGTCGGACCTCCGCAGCGATCTGCAGCGGACCGAAGTCGTCGACGCGGTATTCGAGCAGGCTGCGCACTGGCGCGCGGAGCTCATAAGGGGACGGGAGTGACCGTCGACGAGGTCCGGGCGTAGGCTATACTCCCGCCGCAGGAGGGTCCCATGAAGCCGTGCGTGCTGGCGCTACTGGTTCTCCTCACCGCATCGGCCGGCGTATTCGCGCAGCCGGCGCCGGCCTCGGGCGGAGCCGCCCCGCACGTGGCGGCCGCGAAGAAGGCCGCCGGTCAGGATCACCTGGCGCTCTTCAACAACCTCTGCTCGCCGCCTCCGACACCCCAGCCGCCGCAGACGGCTGCGCCGGGCGGCGGCCAGCCGCCGGCGGCGCCCTCGCGCGAACGGTGGTACGCGCCGCCGGTGAAGGTGTTCGACAACCTCTATTACGTCGGGATGAGCGAGTACAGCGCCTGGGCCGTCACCACGTCGAGCGGCATCGTCGTCATCGACCCGTTGTACGAGTATTCGGTCGAAGAGGAAGTGGTCAACGGCCTGACGACGCTCGGTTTCGATCCGAAACAGATCCGGTATGTCGTCGTCAGCCACGCGCATCGCGACCATGTGGGCGGCGCCGCGCTGCTGCAGGAGCGCTTCGGAGCGCGCGTCGTGATGAGCGCGGCCGACTGGGACTACCTGGCGAGCGATCCCGGCCGTTACCCGAAGGCGAAGAAGGACATCGTCGCAACCGACGGGTACAGGCTGACGATCGGCGACACGACGCTCACGCTCCACCTCACGCCCGGACATACGCCGGGGACGATGTCCACGGTGATTCCCCTCAGGGACGGCGCCAGCCGCCACACGGCGATCCTCTGGGGCGGCACCGGATTCAATTGGCGGAGCGGGTCGCCGCGCTACATTCAGCCGAACACGCCCGCCGCCTACTGGTACGACAACTACGGGAAGTCCGCGCAGAAGATGCGCCGGGTCGCCGGGCAGGCGGGAGCCGACGTCGTGCTGTCGAACCATCCGCAGTACGACAACTCCACGACCAGGCTGGCCCTGATGCCGACACGCGGCGCGGGCCAGCCGCATCCGTACGTCATCGGCAGGGACGGCGTCGATCGGTTCCTGACGGTGGCCGAGGAGTGCGCGCTGGCCGGGCCGCTCTGGTAACCGATCAGTCCGCGTAGGGACACGCGACGGCGCGACCGCTCCGCGCCTGGAGCGCCGGCGTCCGCTCGGCGCAGTCCGGGCGCGCGATCGGACAGCGGGTACGGAACGCGCAGCCGGACGGCTTGTTGAGAGGCGTCGGCACATCGTCGCGCAGTCGCGCGGCCCGGACGCGGCGCAGATCGGGATCGGGCCGCGGCACCGCCGACAGCAGCATGCGCGAATAGGGGTGCGCGGGACGGGCGTAGATCTCGTCGGCGGGCCCGGCCTCCACGATGCGTCCCAGATACATCACGAAGATGCGGTTCGCGATGTGCCGGACGACCGACAGGTCGTGCGAGATGAACAGGTAGGAGAGCCCGAACTCCTCCTGCAGGTCCTGCATCAGGTTGATGACCTGCGCCTGGATCGAGACGTCGAGCGCGCTGACCGGCTCGTCGGCAATCACGATCTTCGGGTTGGTCGCCAGCGCCCGGGCGATGCCGATTCGCTGCCGCTGTCCGCCGGAGAACTCGTGGGGGTAGCGCGTTGCGTGCTCGGGCGACAGGCGAACCGTATCGAGCAGCCACTCCACGCGAGCGCGGCGCTCCTGCTTGGACTGCGTCGTGTGAATCTTCAGCGGCTCCTCGACGATCGCACCGACCGTCATGCGCGGGTTGAGCGAGGAGTACGGATCCTGGAAGACCATCTGCAGGTCGGATCGATGGCGGCGCATTCGGCGGCGGCCGAGCGCCGCGAGATCGACCGTGCCGTCCGGACGGTGATACAGGACGCGGCCCTCCACCTCGACCTGATAGTTCATCGCGCGCAGGATGTTGACAATCGCCCGTCCCACCGTGGTCTTGCCGCAGCCGGATTCGCCGACCAGACCGATCGTCTCCCCGCGGACGAGCGCCAGCGACACGCCGTCGACGGCGCGCACCTCCGCCTTCTTCCGCGGGATGACGCCGCCGAAGACCGGGAAGCGGACCCGCAGATCCTGCACGTCAAGGATGACGTCGCCCGATATCACCATGGCAGTTGTCATGCAGGTGGCAGCGGACCCAGTGCGACGGCGCGGCCTCGACGAGCGGCGGCTCGAGATCGCGGCACGGGTCGAACCGCTCGGCACAGCGTGTGCTGAACGTGCAGCCGGGCGGCAGCAAGTGGATGTCCGGCACCGCTCCGGGAATCGTCGTCAGGCGGCTGGCCCTGTCGCCGCTGACCTGCGGCAGCGATGCGAGCAGGCCTCGCGTGTAGGGGTGCAGCGGATGGCGGAACAGTTCGCGGACCGGCGCGATCTCCTGGAGCTTGCCTCCGTACATCACGGCGACGCGGTCGCACGTCTCGGCTACGACGGCCAGATTGTGCGTGATGAGCAGGATGGCGCCCGTCTCGCGGCGCGCCTTCATCTCGAGCATGAGGTCGACAATCTGCGCCTGAATCGTCACGTCGAGCGCGGTGGTCGGCTCGTCCGCGATGAGCAGCGCCGGGTTGAGCGCGAGCGCGATGGCGATCATGACGCGCTGGCGCATGCCGCCGGAGAGCTCGTGGGGGTACTGGGTCATCCGCGTCGGCGCATCCGGAATGCCGACGTCGCCGAGCATCTGAATCGCCCGCCGCCGCGCCTCGCCTCGGCTCACGGCGGGTTCGTGGACCAGGATGACTTCCATCACCTGGCTCCCGATCGTGAACACCGGGTTGAGCGAGGTCATCGGCTCCTGGAAGATCATGCTGATCTCGCGCCCGCGCACCCGTCGAATCTCCTCCCAGGAGAGCGCCAGCAGGTCGCGGCCGCCAAACCAGATCTCGCCGCCGACGATGCGCCCCGGCGGGTCGGGAACGAGGCGGAGGATGCTGAGCGCGGTGACGCTCTTGCCCGATCCCGACTCGCCGACGAGTCCGAGCACTTCGCCAGGCATGATATCGAGATCGACTCCGTCCACCGCTCTGGCGACGCCCGCCTCGGTGTAGAAGTGGGTCCGCAGCCCGCGGATGCGCAGGAGCGGCGTGACCTCCGGTGCCGCGGGGTCTTCGGCGCGAGGGGTGGTCGTCTCCGTTGTCATGGCTACCGCAGGCGCGAATACTCCCTCGGATCGAACGCCTCGCGCACCGCTTCGCCGATGAAGACGACGAGGAGCAATGTCACGAAGAGCGCGCCGAGCGGGAAGAAGACGAGCCACGACTTCGTCAGGTTCTCCATCCCCTGTCCGATCAGCTCGCCCCAACTGGGCGTCGGCGCGGGGAGCCCGAAGCCGAGGAAGTCGAGCGCGACGAGCGATCCGATGTTGGCGACGATCGTGAACGGCGCGAACGAAATCACCGGTGTCAGGGCGTTCGGCAGGATATGGCGGAACATGATGGCGGGCGCGGACACACCAGTGACGATGGCGGCCGCCACGTAGTCCTTGGCTTTCTCCCGGTAGTACTCGCCGCGGATGTAGTACGTCATCCCCATCCACTCGAACAGCGCCAGGATCCCGACGAGCAGCCAGAACGACGGCTGCAGGATCTGCATCCGCCCGGGGACGTAGACCGGCACGACAATCGAGCTCACGATGATGATCGTGTAGAGGAACGGAAGCGACGACCAGACTTCGATGAGGCGCTGGCCGAGCAGGTCGATCTTGCCGGACACGTAGCCCAGGACGGCTCCCACGACGAGGCCCACTCCATCGGCAATCAGTATGACGAGGACGGCGAACGACAGCGAGATGTTGAAGCCGTAGGCGAGCCGCACCAGCACGTCCCGGCCGCGGTCGTCGGTGCCGAACGGATGCTCTCGGGACGGCGGATGGGGCGGTGTGCCCGGCAGGTCGAGCAGCGACTCGTTCGGGCCGTACGGGTAGAGCGGCATCAGGACCCAGTCGCCCCGGTTCTCCGCCTCCAAACGCGCCTGCAGCCGGCGGTAATCGGGCTCGCCGATGGCGTCGTCGCCGAACGTCCCTGCCGACTGGAACGTGACGAGCGGAACGTAGTACTGCCCGCGGTACTTGACGAGGAGCGCGGTGCCGTTGGCGAGCACCGGAAGGAAGAACGACACGATGTAGGCGGTGACGACGACCAGGAACGACCAGTAGCCGCGCTTGATCCGGCGGAACTTGCGGATGCGCCGGCGCAGAATCGATTCAGGACCGGCGGCGTCGGCCGCCGGCGCGCCCGGCCCGGATTCGAGGGCCCGGACCGCGGTCGCGCCCGGCAGGTTCGGCGCCGATGACGAGGGCGCGGCGTCGCTCATTTGAAGCGGATGCGTGGATCGACCAGCGCGTAGATCACGTCGGACAGGATGTTGCCGATGAGCATCAACAGGCTGCCGATGACCAGGATGCCAAGCGCCACCGGGTAGTCGCGCTGCAGGATCGACGTGTACCCCAGATACCCCATGCCATCGATATTGAACACGCGCTCGATGAGGAACGAGCCTGCGAGAATCAGGCTGAAGACGTGGCCCAGACCGGTGGCAATCGGGATGAGCGAATTCCGGAGCGCATGCACGAAGATCACCCGGCGCTCGCCAAGTCCCTTGGCGAAGGCGGTGCGGACGTAGTCCTGGCCGAGGTTCTCGAGGAGAGAGTTCTTGGTGAGAATCGTGAGCGTCGCGAACGAGCCGACCATGTAGCAGAGCACGGGCAGGAACATGTGCCTGGCCTGGGCGACGACCTTCTCGCCGGCGTTGAGGTACTCCCAGTTGTCGGGCCGGAAGCCGCCCAGGGGAAAGACGTTCCAGAAGCTGCCGCCCCCGAAGAGCACGAGCAGCGCCGTGCCGAGCGCCCACCCCGGCACCGAGTAGCCGAGGAACACGATCGTGCTGCTCAGGAAATCGAACCGGCTGCCGTGCCGGATGGCTTTGAGCACTCCAAGCGGGACGCACACCAGATAGCTCAGCAGGAACCCGGTCAGGCCGAGGAACACCGAGACCGGGAAGCGGGACTTGATCACGTCCCACACCGGGTCCTGATAGATGTAGGACGTCCCCAGGTCGAGGTGCAGGACGTTCCAGAGCCACTGGAGGTAGCGAATGTGCACCGGCTTGTCGAAGCCGTAGTAGCGCCGGATCTCCTCGATCGCCTCCTCCGGCAGCGTGGTCGACAGTCGTCCCGCGCCGACGGCGCCCCCCTGCGTCGTGGCGGCCATCTGCAGCTGCATGATCCGGCGCTCCACCGGCCCGCCGGGCACGAAATGCGTGATGACGAAGACGGCCAGCGTGATCCCGAGGAACGTCGGGACGACCAGCAGCAATCGCCGCAGGAAGTAGGTGGCCATCGAGGGCGGACGCGCGCGGGAGCCTACCGCGTCGAGGTTGGCGCCTGCGGCACGGCCTGCCCCTCGCGCCGGGCGTACTCCTGCCAGTAGTGCACTTCCGTCTCGCCGACGGCGAGTCTGATCGACTCGTCCCGCATGGCCGCTGTGAGCTGCTGCTGCTTCTGCGGATCGATCCACCAGAGCGACGGAATGTCGTGGTAGTCGCCGAAGCGGGTCAGATACCCCGCGGGGTGCCCGAACTTGTTCCAGAAGGCGATGCGGTGGAACGGCGCATCCCACTCGAGAACGTAGTGATGCGCGTTGGCGAGGATGCCGTCGATCTCGCGGATGATCGCCACGCGCTTCGCCTGATCGAACTCGCGGTCGTAGGCGGCCAGCAGCTCGTCGACCCGGGCGTCCTTGAAGCCGGTGATGTTGTTGTTGTCGTTCACGCCGGCGAGCGATGAATGCCACATCGTCTCGGGATTGGGAAAGACGAGGCCGCCCCATCCCATCGAGGCGACGTCGAAACGGCGCTGCATGACGAGCTGGAAGAGAGTTTCGCCGGTCACGAGCCGCAGGTTCATGCCGATGCCGACGCGCCGCAGCTCCTCCTGATAGATCGTCAAGAAGGGTTCGGACGTCTTGGTCGCGTAGAGCACCTCCACCGTCAACGGACGGCCGTTCTTCATCAGGCGGCCCTGGGCGTCGCGATCCGTCCAGCCGGCCTGCGCCAGCAGTTCGAGCGCCCGTTTGGGGTCGTACGGCATCTTCGGGTTGCTCGGGTCCTCGTACACGCCCCCGTGGTACGAGTTCTGCGGCACGTACTCGTCGAAAAAGAGCTTCTGAATGAGCACATCGCGATTCAGCAGATGGGCCAGCGCCTGACGGACGCGGATGTCGTCCCAGGGCTGCCGGCGCGTGTTGAAGGCGAGCCCCTGGGTGCCGCTCGGCGCGTCGTTGTAGACCTTCCGCTTCTGGACGAGCCCGCGCTGCACGCGGTCGAAGTTCATTTCCTCGATCCACTGGCGCGACACGTTCACGAAATAATGGTCGAGATCTCCTCTCTTGAACATCTCGAACGCGAGATTCTGGTCGCGCACCACGACCTCGCGAATCTCGTCGAAATTGTTCAGCCCGACGTTGCGCCGGTGGCCGGCCGCCCAGTAGTCGTTGCGCCGGCGAATGGTGACGCTCTGGCCCTTGGCGATATCCGCCTCGTTGACGACGTAGGGGCCGGTGCCGGGAAGCAGCTTGAAGTTGTACTCCTTCAGATACCGGGCGCCGTCGACCTGCTTCAGGACATGCGCGGGAACGATGTAGAGGCTGCCGGCAAAATAGAGGAAGTTGCGCCAGTTGAGCTGGGTGCTCTTCACCCGGACGATGTACGTGCTCTCCGCGACCGGCTTCTCGAACTTGCCGAAGACGAGCGCGCTCGACGGATCCTGGAGGCCCTTGTCCATCACCAGCATCCAGCTCGCCACGACGTCGTCGGCGATGACGGGCTGCCCGTCCGACCAGCGCGCGTTCGGATCGATCCGGAAGCGATAGGTCAGCCGATCGTCGGAGATCTGCCAGTGGGTGGCCAGCATCGGCATCCACTGCAGCGTCGTCGGATGGAGCGTCAGGAGCGTCTCGTAGACCATCGGCCGGATCATGAAGTTGAGCGCCGTATTCGATTCGGGCCCGCCGAGCACCCGGAGGGTGCCGGGGAAGTCGAGGATGAACTCGCGGAACGTGCCTCCTTTGACCGCCCGGGGATCGCCAACCAGGTCGTAGTCGCGGTTGGTCTCCCATCCCTGGCCGGTGAAGCCGCGTCCCCCCTGCTCGGCCGGCACCGCCGGATCGGCCCCGCTGTCCGCATTCGGGAACACCGGGTAGTCGTTCTTGTCCCCTGACGCGTCTTGACCGCCGCTGACGGCGTCGCCGGCGGCGGGCGTCTGTTGTTCGCGCTCGGGCCGGGCACCGCCGCCACACGCCGCGGAGAGGACGAGCACCAGGCCCAGGGCGGCTGAGTGGACGATCGCGCGCATCGAAGTCACCTTTCGGAGAAGAAGCCGTTGACCAGCGACCCGGCAATAGTAAGGCGAGTTGGTAGAAAACGCATGCTAGCGCCGCACGGCCTGAATCTCCTGGACCGTCTGGGGATTCTCCAGCGACGACAGGTCGCCGGGATCCTCGTGGAGATACGCCGACCGGATGACACGCCGCATCACCTTCTGGTTGCGCGTCTTCGGCAGCTCCCGGACGAACTCGATGGCGTCTGGCCGCAGCGGCTTGCCGAGGCGCGTTCCCACGAGCGAGGTGAGGTCCTCCGCCAGTCCGGGACGCGGCGTCTGTCCCGGTCGCAGGACGCAGAAGCAGACGAGCGCCTGGCCCTTGGTCGCGTCCGGCACGCCGATCGCCGCCGCCTCGATCACCGCGGGATGCTCGACGAGGACCGACTCGACTTCCGCCGGGCCGAGCCGCTTGCCGGCAATCTTGATGGTGTCGTCGGACCGGCCGAGGATGTACCAGAGCCCGTCCTCGTCGATGGCAGCCCAGTCGCCGTGCACCCAGACGCCGGGAAAGCGTGACCAGTAGGTGTGCTCGTAGCGCTCCGGGTCGCGCCAGAAGCCGCGCGTCATTCCGATCCAGGGCGCTCGCACGACCAGCTCGCCGACCTGATTGCGGACCGGGTGCCCCTGCTCGTCGACCACGTCGGCCGCAATGCCCGGGGGCGGTCCGGCAAAGGAACACGGCTTGATGGGCGTGAGCACGTTGCCCGACACCAGACCTCCAGAGACTTCGGTTCCGCCGGAGTAGTTGATGATCGGCACGCGCCGGCCGCCGACCGTCTCGAACAGCCAGCGCCACGATTCAGGATTCCACGGCTCGCCGGTCGAGCCGAGGATCCGCAGCGACGACAGATCGTGGGCGCGGACGGGCGCGTCGCCGTGCCGCATCAGGGCGCGGACGAGCGTCGGCGAGACGCCAAGGACGCTCACGCCGTGGCGCGCCACGAGCGACCAGAGGCGGTCCGGTCCGGGGTAATCGAGCGCGCCGTCGTAGATCACCATCGTCCCGGCCAGGAGCGTCATGCCGAAGAGTTCCCACGGGCCCATCATCCAGCCCATGTCGGTCACCCAGAACATCGTGTCGGTGTCGTGCACGTCGAGGCAGTGGGCGAGGTCCTGCGCCGCCTTGACCGGAAATCCGCAGTGCGTGTGGACGGCGCCCTTGGGACGGCCGGTCGTTCCCGAGGTGTAGATGACCATGAGCGGATCGTCCGCGCCGGTCCGGACGGTCTCGTGCTCGTCGGATTGACGGCCGACGAGGTCGGGCCATCGCTCGTCGCGTCCGTGCGCGAGCGGCACGTCGATGCCGAGGCGCGGGACGACCACCATCCTCCGGATCGACGGCGCTGCCGCCGCGGCCTCGTCGGCCACCGCCTTCATCGGCACCACCTGGCCGCGGCGGCGTACGCCGTCGGCCGCGACGAGCAGCGCCGCCTCCGCGTCGCGCACGCGCGAGGCGAGGGCGTCGGCGCCGTAGCCGGAGAACAGCGGAAGGATGACCGCGCCGATCTTGATCGACGCGAAGAACGCCACGACCAGCTCCGGGCACATGGGCATGAAGAGCGCCACGCGGTCGCCTCGTCCGATCCCGAGCTCGCCAAACGCGTTGGCGCAGCGGTTGACCTCCCGGTGGAGCTCGCCGTAGGTCAGGACCCGCGTCGAGCCCTCTTCGCCCTCCCACCGCACCGCCGCTTTCTGCGCAACCGGCGTGCCGATCCACTTGTCGAGACAGTTATGGACGATGTTGAGCCGGCCGCCGACGCACCAGCGCGGCCAGGCGATGCCGCGCGAGACGTCGAGCACCTCGCCGTAGGGTTCGTAGAACTCGATGCCGAGGTCGTCGAGCACCGCCCGCCAGAACCAGCGCGGGTCCTCAACCGATCGGCGCTGCAGGTCGTCGAGATCGGCGAGGCGATGCCGCGCGATGAAGGCGGCCAGCCGGCTGCGATCGCGATACGCCGAGGTCGGGCGCCAGGCGACCTCGCCGCCGAAGGCGAAATCGGGCATAGTCAATTATCGATGAGGATTCGCCGCGCCGTGCTCGACGCGATCCGGGCGCACGCCCTGCGCGACAGCCCCCGCGAGTGTTGCGGGCTCCTCATCGGCACAGGCAGCGAAGTGGTCGAAGCGGTGGCCACCACCAACGTCGCGGCCGACCCGCTGCGCCGGTTCGACGTCTCACCTGTCGAGCATCTGGCCGCGATCAGGCGCTGCCGCGCAGGGCGTGGGGCCGACCAGCCGGTGGCCGCGGTGATGGGCGTCTACCATTCGCATTTACATGGCGGGCCGGAGCCCTCGCCGACCGACGTCGAGCAGGCCTTCGAGGAGTTCCTCTACGTCATCGCCGGACCGGTCGATGTCGGGGAGGCGATGGAGGTGCGGGGCTACCGGCTCAGGGCCGGACGCCTCGAGCCTGCCGAGCTGGTCGTGTTCTGAAGACGTCCTCGAGCAGCCCTTCGACGCGCGCCAGCACGATCGGCCACCGATATTCCCGTTCGACGTACGCCAGTCCCTGGCGGCCGAGCGCGTCGCGCCCGGCGGCGTGGTTCAGCAGGTACTCGGCGGCTTCATCGAACTCGGCGGGGAACATGTAGTAGAGGCCGCCGTTGGCGCGGGTCACCTGCCCCGCCAGCACCTTGCACCGGCCGTTCACGAGCGCCGGCACCGCGTGGTTCCAGGCCTCCAGCAGCACGATGCTGAGGCTCTCGTACCACGACGGCACGACGAGGGCCCGCGCGTGGGCGAGCAGCGCCTCGCGCACCGCGTCGGCGACGTAGCCGAGCGCCCGGATCTGCGGATGGTCGGGGATCCGCATCTTCGCCGGCCCGGCGAGCACGAGCGTCACCTCCGGACGGGTGGCGGCGTAGTGCTGGAAGTTGTCGAGCAGCGCGTCGCACCCCTTGTTGCGATCGACGCGGCCGAGATAGAGGAGATAGCGGTCCGGAATGCCGAGCGTCTCGAGCGGCGACCGCGGTATCGGATCGTCCGGCACCGGGGCGACACCGATGCCGGCGACGATCGACAGACGCGGGGCCCGGTAGGTGCGGTCCGAGACGAGCCGTTCTTCCTCCGGCGTCAGGAAGACGAACCCCGCCGGCTTGTCGAAGAAGTCCGGCAGCACGTCGAGATTGATGGCCGCGTCTTCTTCCGCCGTTGGTACCAGGACGGCGCGGTCGGCGACGAGCGGCAGCCCGAAGTAGGACTGGAAGTACCGGTACGTCCAGAAGACGACCAGATCGAACTCGCGTCCGTTGGCACGCAGGTGCTCGAGAAGGGCCGGCGTGTCGGGCCCGTTCTCGCGGAACCACTCCTCCTGACGCTCCCGCGGTGATCCTCCCTCGAACACCTCGTCGCTCAAGTCGGCGAAGACGCTCATGCGCCGCTGGCGCGTCACGGGAAAGCGGAGCACAGCGACGCCGTTCTCGACCGAACGCCCCGGCGGAAACTCGTTCGCCCAGGTGACGTAGTCGCTCGCGCAGGTGGTGAGCACCGTGATCTCGTGGCGCGGCGACAGTCGCTCGGCCAGCCCGCGGCAGTGCGCCTCCGAGCCGCCGGCGACGGAGGCGCCGTAGCGCTGGACGACGAACGCGAGCTTCATTCCTTCGGAATGCGCGAGAGCCGCTCGATCTCCCGGCGGAGCAGGGCGGTCTCCACCGCGAGCTCCTGCACGCAGGCGAACAGCACGTGGTTCACCCGGCGCTGGCGCTCGAAGTTGTCGCGGCTGTACTCGAAGATCCAGCGGAGGAGCGGCATGACGAGCCGGCGCTTGATGAAGATGCGCAGCGAGCCGGCGGCGCCGCCCCGGTGCGACCGGTAGCGCATGCTCGTCGTCAGGCGCCAGGTGTCGGCGTCGCCGAGCAGCTCGGGCAGGATCAGGCGGGCGGTGTCGGGAGTGCTGGCGGCGGCGCGCAGCACGGCTTCGACGTCGGCGAAGAGCGCCGGATCGTCGAAGGGCTGCGGCCCGCCGCCCTCGACGAGCTGGGAGCGGAGCCGCTCGCGCACGCGGCGATGGATCTCCGCCATGACCGCATCGACGTCGACCGCGGCCTCACTACCTGCCAAAGCCTTCGCCCGCTCCAGACCTGACCTGAACGTTGGTAATGGCGCTGCCGACCGATCTCGTCTTCTGCTTCAGCCGGAAGACAATCCGATACACCCCGCCCTGACGGAAGATGTGTTCCGCCGAGAAGCGGCGCTGGATGGTGCTCTTGCCTGCTTCATACGGATTGCAGTCGCTCGTATTCTCGGAATACGTGCCGTCGCCCCACTCCCATTCGATCGTGGCGCAGTAGAAGTCGGCGTAATCGTCGTTCCCTTCACGCAGCTCGGCAGCGGCTCGTACCCGCAGAGGGACGAATCCGACCGGCGGCGTGGCGCGCAGCGCGATCGTCGGCTTCTTCGTCTCCGCCGGCGGCGCTTGCGCGCCGGCGCCCGACGACAACACGGCGGCCAGGGCGGCAGCCACGGTACAGCGGGCACGGCATGAATACGGCATACTAGAGAGCCCCGGGCGACGGGTACGATTCTAAGCTGGTCCGTACGGCCCGACAAGCGAGGCGGCGAGAGAGCGCAGATTCGTGTCGATTCAGACTGTTCACCGGACGCCGTCGGTCGGTGTCACCAGCCGATCGTCCCGCGATATCGAGACCGACATCCTGGTTGTTCCGGTGTTCAAGGACGACATCCTGCCGGAGGAACGCGATCTCGACGCCGCCTCCGGCGGAGAGATCGCCGGCGCGCGCGCCCGGGGCGAGTTCAAGGGCGAGCCCTGCGAGGTGTACATCCCGCCGGTTCGCGGCTGGACGGCCGGCCGCGTGGCGCTCGTGGGGATCGGCCGCCGCAGCGACTTTGCCCCGGACCTCCTGCGGCGGGCCGCGGCGACCGGGGCGCTGGCGGCGCGGCAGCGCCGGCTGCGGCGAATGGCGATCGTCCACGCCGCCGGCATTCCAATCGCCCCAGGGGATGCCGCACAGACGCTCGCCGAAGGGGCCGTTGTCGGCAACTTCGACGGCGCGTCGTACAAGACCACGGAGCCGCCGCCGGCGTGGGTGGAAGACGTGCAGCTCCGCATCGACGGGGATCCGAGCGCGCTTCGAGCCGCGGTGGATCGCGGCCGGGTGCTCGGCGAGTGCACGAACATCGCCCGCGAGCTGGCCAACGAGCCCGGCAACACGTTGACGCCACCGCTGTTCGCCGACCGCGCGGCGGCGATCGCGCGCTCCGCCGGGCTGTCGGTCGACGTGCTCGACCAAACGCGGATCGCCGAACTGAACATGGGACTGCTGCTCGGAGTCGCGCGCGGGAGCCAGGAGCCGCCGCGGCTGGTCGTGCTGCGGTGGGAGCCGACATCGGCGGCACAGTCGCCGGTGCTGGGGTTCGTGGGCAAGGGCATCACGTTCGACTCCGGCGGGATCTCCATCAAGCCGGCCGAGAACATGGACAAGATGAAAGGCGACATGTCGGGGGGGGCGGCCGTGCTGGCGGCGATGGTGGCGATCGCCCGCCTGAAGGCGCCTGTCCGATGCGTCGGCGTCATTCCGATGACCGAGAACATGCCGGGCGGGCGAGCGCTCAAGCCCGGCGACGTACTCGTCAGCGCGGAAGGGAAGACCGTCGAGGTCCTGAACACGGACGCGGAGGGCCGGCTCGCGCTCGGCGACGCCTGCTGGTACGCGCGGCAGCTCGGGGCGACGCACCTGGTCGATGTCGCGACGCTCACCGGCGCGTGCGTGGTGGCGCTGGGCAAGACGACGACGGGACTCTTCGGTACGCCCGAGGCGTGGGTCGAGCAGGTGCGCCGCGTCGGGGAGCGGGCTGGCGACCGGCTGTGGCCGATGCCGGTGTTCGACGAGTACAAGGAGCTGTTCAAGAGCGAGATTGCCGATTTCACCAATACCGGCGGCCGGGCCGGTGGGGCGATTACGGCGGCGCTCTTCATCAAGGAGTTCACGGGCGATCTGCCGTGGGCGCACCTGGACATCGCCGGAACCGCTTGGGCCGAGGAGGCGAAGCCGTATCAGCCGAAGGGAGCGACCGGTGTCGGCGTGCGGACGCTCGCCGAGCTGGCGCTCGCCGTTGACGCGTGGGCTAGACTGTAGAAAAGCAGTCGTGTTCTCTGTCCTGCAACCGGCGCCGCCCATCGTCGTCGAGGTCGTGAAGCAGCCCCCAGCGGCGCACGACATCAGCATCGACTACATCCTGACGATGTTCGCGACCGCCGGCGTCATGCTGCTGGTGGCCGCCATCGGCGGCCTCGTCGCCGGGGCGATCTTCATCGGTATCCGCCGCCGGCGGGACACCTCGAGGCCGCCGTCGACCGAGAGCAGTCACGTCACTCTGCGAATCTGAGCTGGAACGTCCAGACGCGGATTCCCCGCCGTGGGGCTATCTCGCCGCCACGTTCTGGGGCTTCTTGAGCGAGCGCTGGTACTTGACGATTCCCGCGACGAGCGCCTCGGCGATGTGCTGGCGATAGGCCTGGCCGCGCAGCAGACCGGCATCCTCCGGATTGGTCAGGAATGAGATCTCCGCGAGCGCGCTCGGCATCGTGGCGCCGATGAGCACCATGAACGGCGCCTGCTTGACCCCCAGATTGCGCGCGTTGCGGTCGATCTTCCGCAGCCGCTCGTCCATTGTCAGTTGGAGCATGCCGGCGAAGTCGCGCGACTCGTCGAGCTTGTTGTTCAGCGTGATCGCCTTGACGATCTCGGGCAGGCTGCCCATCGTGCGGGCGGATCCCGCGTTCTCTCGCGCGGCAACCGCCTCGGCTTCAGGGGTGGGCGCGAAGTTCAGGAAGTAGGTCTCGAATCCGCGTATGCCGGCGTTCGCGCTCGCGTTGACATGGATCGACAGGAAGAGGTCGGCGCCGGCGCGATTGGCGATGGCGGTCCGTTCCTCCAGCGGGACGTAGCTGTTCGCGCGCCGCGTCAGCACCACCTCGACGCCGGGCTCCTTGAGGATCAGCTTCTCGAGGCGCAGCGCGACGTCGAGGACGAGCTCGGCCTCGTTCAGCCCGCGCACGCGCGCGCCCGGATCGTGGCCGCCGTGCCCCGGATCGATGACCACGCGCGAGATGCCGAGACCGAGCTGCCGCGAGAGCGAGAAGCCGCCGCGGCTGTTTGCGGCGGCCGGCGAGAGGGGAGGAGCCGCCTCGGCGGCGATCGGGCTGGCGCCCGGAGCGCCTGCCGGCGCGGCGGGCTTTGCGTGCCTCGTCTCCTTGGCAGGCGCAGCCGTCTTCGTGTCCTTGACCGCGCCGCGTTCGAAGTCGATGACGATCCGGTAGGGGTTGTACAGGGAGTAGACGCTGTAGCGGCCCGCCCCGTCCAGATCGAAGACGACCCGCGTCCCTCTGTCCGCCTGGCGCCCGACCCGCGCCTGCCGCACGAGGTCGTCCGGGAAGGGGATGGTGGCGTCCTTGAGCGCCTCCACGGCCTGGGTATTGCGAAGGTCGATGAAGACGCGCGGCGGAAGGTCGAGCCGCTCTTCGTGGAACGTCGCTTCGCGCTCGAGTTCGAGCGTGATGCGGAGGGCGTCTGACAGCGCTTCGCGGCGGATGGCCGTGAGCGTCGATCCTGGCGCCCGGCCGTCCGCGCCGTTCAAGCGGGTGACGTGGCCGTCAATCTGCGCCACCAGTGAGCTCGTGGGGTACTGCGCTCCGAGCAGCTCGAACAGACGCAGCGCCTCCGTCCGATCGCGCGTGTCGCCGAATTGCCAGAAGGCGTCGGCGGAGAGAACCGCGGCCTGCCAGAGCGCGTTGTCGCTGTACCCGCTGCGCGGAAACCGGCGCATCAGGCCCTCGTACCGCACGATGGTCTCGCGGACGCGGGCGAGCAGGGCCGTCGAGGCCTCGCCGGGAGGTTGCGCGCGCATCTGCGGAGCCAGATCCATCTCCCGGCGCAGCCCGCGCTCGCGCGCCAGCGCCTCGGCGTAGAGCGCCTGGACATCCTGCGCCGCGCCCGGGGCGCCCATGGACGCCGCCGGCAGGCCGCACGCCGCGAGGGCCAGCCCGGCCGCGAGCGCTCTAGCGAAGCTGCGCATCCACCTCCTCGAAGTAGTTGCGATCGACGAGCACCTCGCGCGGCTTGCCGCCGGCGCCCGGCGAGACGAGGCCGTCGGCCTCCATCATGTCCACCAGGCGCGCGGCGCGGCTGAACCCGATCCGGAGCTTCCGCTGCAGGTATGAAATCGACGCCTGGCCCGTGCCGACGACAATCCGCGACGCCTCGTCGTAGAGCTCGTCCTTCTCGAACTCGAGCCCGTCGGGGCCGACCTTGTCGTCCTCGGCGGTGATCGAGTCGTCGTAGACCGGCTTTCCCTGCTTGCGGAGGAAGCTGGCGAGCCGTGCGCTCTCCTGCTCCGAGATGTACGGTCCGTGCAGCCGGATGCAGCGAGACGAGGCCGGCGGCAGGAAGAGCATGTCGCCGCGGCCGAGCAGCTGCTCGGCGCCGTTGCCGTCGAGAATGGTCCGAGAATCGGTCTTCGACGACACGCGGAAGGAGATGCGCGACGGCAGGTTCGCCTTGATCAGGCCGGTAATGACATCCACCGACGGCCGCTGCGTCGCGAGGATCAGGTGGATGCCGACCGCCCGCGCCATTTGCGCGAGCCGGGCGATCGATTCCTCGACCTCGTTGCTCGCCACCATCATCAGGTCGGCCAGCTCGTCGATCACCACCACGACGAACGGCAGCGGCTTGGGGGCGTCGGGCTCGCGCGAGGTCCCCTCGGCGAGCGCCAGCCGGATGTTGCGGTTGTACTGGTCGATGTTGCGCACCCCCTCGGCCGCGAGCGTCTTGTACCGCTCCTCCATCTCCTGCACGGCCCACCGCAGCGCGTTGGACGCCTTCTTGGGATCGACCACGACCGGGGTGAGCAGGTGAGGAATGTCCTCGTACATGCCGAGCTCGAGGCGCTTGGGGTCGATCAGGATCAGCCGCACGTCGTCGGGGGTGGCCCGGTAGAGGATGCTGGTCAGCATGGCGTTCAGGCCGACCGACTTGCCCGTGCCGGTCGAGCCGGCGATGAGCAGGTGCGGCATCGTCGCGAGGTCGGTGACGTACGGCTCCCCGTGGATCGTCTTGCCGAGCGCCAGTGACAGCTTCGAGAGCGATCGCTGATAGGCATCCGACTCGAGCAGTTCGCGCAGCGAAATCGTCTCGCGGTTCGGATTCGGAATCTGGATGCCGACGGTGGACTTGCCGGCAATGCGGTCGATCAGCACCGACTCGGCCTGCATGGCGAGACACAGGTCGTCGGCGAGGCTCGTGATCTTGCTGTACTTCACGCCCGCCTCGGGCTTGAACTCGAAGGTCGTGACGACGGGACCGGGATGGATCTGCGCGACCTGGCCTTCCACGGCGAACTCGCGGCACTTCTCCTCGAGCTGCCGGGCCGCCTCCATCAGCTCGCGCTCGTCGATCTTCCGCTCCATCTTCGGCGCGTCGAGGAGCGACACCGGCGGCAGCGTGTAGGCGCCCTGTTTGCGTGCTGCCGGCTTGGCCGGCTGCGGATCCGGGATTCGAGGTCCCGGGTCCGGGATCCGCGAGGGGCCGGATTCCGTCCGGCGCGTGATCGGAGGAGCGATGGCTGGGGCTCGCGCCGCCGCCGGCGGCGGCCCGGCGGTGCCCGAGGTCCCGACGACCACGGCTCCCGGCTCCCGACTGCCGGTTCCCGGCTTGCTGCGCCGCTCGCGCTCCTTGCGACGCCTCTCGAGCCACAGCCGCACCGCCCCGGCGGTCCGGGCCGACAGGTCGTGCGACCGCTCGCTCGCCCTGGCGAACAGCTCGCCGAAGGAGAAGTGCGTGGAGAGGATCGTCGAGAGCGCCATCAGCGTCATCAGCACGATGATCGATCCGGTGCGGTTCAGGTACTCGGACAGCGCCGCGCCGGTCCACGTGCCGAGCGTTCCGCCGGCGTGGAACGTCTTGCCTGCCACCTCCGCGCTCCCGAACACCAGGCTGAGGAACGCGCTCGCGCAGCCGAAGAACAGCGCGACGCCGGCGAGCTTGGTGTAGGCGGCGTGCGGCGGATGGCACCAGAAGTAGTGCCAGCCGGCCACGGCGATCACCAGGGGGAGGAGGTACGACGCGTAGCCGAAGAGCTGGAACGCCAGCTCGGCGAGGAACGCGCCGACCCGACCGACGAAATTCGCCGGGGGGTGCGCCGCGTCGGTCGTGAAGAACCAGACCGGATCCGTGGGTTCGTAGGTGACGAGCGCAATCAGCCAGATCAGCGCGAGGGCGAAGAGCGCCACGCCGGCGAATTCGCTGATGCGGCGCGACAACGTCGACTCAGCCATCAGATCTCCATCAGAATCGGCAGCACGAGCGGCCGCCGGCCCGAACGCCTCTTGAAGAACTTCCGCAGCTCGCCGCGGAGCTTCTCGGTCATCAGTCCCTGGTCCGTCCGCTCTTCCACGTTGGAGGCCGCGATGCACTCGGCCACGATCGTCGCGGCGTCGCCGAACATCGGTGCGGCGTCGCTCTCGGCGACGACGAAGCCGCGTGACACCATTTCGGGCTCGCCGACCAGCGCGCCCGTCTGCCTGTTGATCGCCACGACGGCGATGATCACGCCGTCGGCGGCCAGGTGGCGCCGGTCGCGCAGCACCTCGTCGCCGACCTCGCCGATCCGCGTCACGTCGATCAGGACGCGGCCGGCCGGCGCCTTCTCGGCGATCCGGGCGCCGAGCCGATCGAACTGAATGACGTCGCCGTTCTCGGCCAGCAGCACCTGGAGCGTCGGCTCGACGCCCGCCATGACGCGCCGCGCCATCCGCGCGTGCTGCGACAACTGGCGGAACTCGCCGTGAATCGGCACGAAGTACCGAGGGCGAATGAGCGAGAGCACCAGCTTCAGCTCCTCGGCGCTTCCGTGGCCGGAGACATGCACGTGCTTGATCGCATCGGTGACCACGTCCGCGCCCCGCCGCGCCACGTGGCTCATCGTGCGCGCGATCGCTTTCTCGTTGCCCGGAATGGCGCGCGCCGAAAAGACGACGGTATCGTCGGGTCCGAGCCGCACGAAGCGGTGGTCGTCGATGGCGATTCGCGAGAGCGCCGCCTGCGGCTCGCCCTGGGAGCCGGTGGTGATGCACAGCACGTCCTGCGAGGCGAAGCCGGGCACGTCCGAGTCCCGGATCTGCACGCCCGAAGGGACGCGCAGGAAGCCGAGGCGCTGGGCGATCTCGACGTTCTTCACCATGCTGCGGCCGACGAAGGCCACCCGCCGCTCGAACTGGACGGCGAGGTCCACGAGGATCTGCATCCGGTAGATGCTCGAGGAGAAGGTCGCCACCACGAGCTTCCCGCTGGTGCTGGTGAACAGCTCCTCGAACGCGTCGATGACCTCGATTTCCGGCCCGGTGAAGCCCCGGCGATCGACGTTCGTGCTGTCGGCGAAGAGCGCGAGCACGCCGCGGCGGCCGAGCTCGGCGAACCGGTGCAGGTCGAAGTGCTCGCCGTCGATCGGCGTCTGGTCGATCTTGAAGTCGCCGGTGTGCACCACGAGCCCGGCGGGCGTCGTGATCGCGAGGGCGACGCAGTCCGGCATGCTGTGGGTGACGCGGATGAACTCGATCGTGAACGGCCCGACCGTCACCACGTCGCGCGGCTCGATCGCCTTCAGGCGGTCGCCCGGATCGAGGGCATGCTCTTCGAGCTTCGGCTCGACAAGCGCCAGCGTCATCGCGGTGCCGTAGACCGGCCCGTCGAAGAGCGGCATGACGTGCGGCACCGCGCCGATGTGATCCTCGTGTCCGTGCGTGAGCACGAGCGCCTTGACCTGCGGGCGCCGCGCTTCGATGTAGCTCGCGTCCGGGATGATCAGGTCCACCCCGAGCTGATCCGGGTCGGGGAACATGACGCCGGCGTCGATGAGGATCGTCGTGTCCTCCCACGACATCGCCATCATGTTCATGCCGAACTCGCCGAGCCCGCCCAGCGGGACGATCTCGAGCGTGCCCGGAGACACGACAGACGGAGCGGACTGATCCATGCGGATCCCAGCCTCAGACGACACAATCCACGTTTTCCCCGCGACCGTGGCCCGGGCGGGCGGCGGTGGCGGCGCTCAGGCGGCTGGGAGCGCCTAGCCTATCTCCAGGAGGGCAGTTGGGCAGACCTTAAGATCGGCCCCTACAACGACTTCCGGGCAAAACTATAGCACAGCCCGCGTCAGCCGGGCCATGTCCTCCACCGTCAGCGTCTCTGGCCGCCGAGTTGGGTCGAGGCGCGCGCGGTCCAACGCCTCTTCGGCCGAACACCCAAACCCGGCCGCGACGGGACGCAGGGCGTTGAGGAGCGTCTTTCGGCGCTGCTGGAAGAGCCCACGGACGACCCGTTCGAACGCGGCGGAGTCGCCGACATCGGCGGCGGGCGGGTGAAAGCGCAGCCGCACGAGCGTGGAGGTGACCTTCGGCGGCGGCCGGAAGGCACCCGGCGGCAGCGTGAGAAGGCGGTCGATGTCGGCCAGCAGGCGTACCTGGATGGCGAGCGCACCGTAGCCGGCCGTCCCCGGCGCCGCCGCCAGGCGCTCGGCGACTTCCTGCTGGAGCATCAGCGTGGCGTCGCGGAATCGGCGTCCTTGGTCGGCCGCCTGCAGCAACCGAAAGAGAATGGGCGACGAGACGTTGTAGGGGAGGTTGCCGGCCACGCGAATGGGGAGCGGTTCGTCGCGGACGAGCGCATCCAGGTCGACATCGAGGAGGTCGCCGGTCACGACGCGGACGTTCGGCCCGACCCGGCCGGGCAGCGCGACCGCGAGATCGCGGTCGATCTCCACGGCGACGACCTGGCGCACGCGCGGCCCGAGCGCGGCCGTCAGCGCACCGCGCCCGGGGCCGATCTCGAGGAACGTGTCGCCCGGAGCCGTGGCGATGGCGTCGATGACCTTGGCCACCCAGGCCGGCTCGAGGAAGTGCTGGCCGAACCGTTTCCGCGGCCTGCCCTGAACCCGTCGGCGGTTCGGCTCACTCCTCGTCTTCATCCGGCCCGATCGTCTCGCCCCGCCAGTAGCGTTCCTCGATGTCCTCGATCTCCTCTTCGCTGAGGCCAAAGTAGTGACCCACTTCGTGGATGAGCGTCTCTCCGATCATCGCTCGGATCTCGTTCTCACCCTCGCAGTCCTCCTCGATCGGCTGTTGAAAAATGATGATGCGGTCGGGCAGCGTGTTGCCGTAGTCCCAGGTTCGCTCGGTGAGCGGTGTGCCCTGATACAGGCCGTACAGGGTGTCGGGCGGTTCGATCTCCATCTCGTCGAGCAGTTCCGGGCCAGGCGCGGTCTCGACGACGAGCGCGAGATTCGTGATCTCACGCCGGAAGCGCTTCGGGATGAGCGTGACCGCTTCTTGGACGAGCCGCTCGAACCGCTGGCGGGTCACGGAGTGACCTTCCTGCGACGGTAATCGCAGTCCTTTCCAACCGAGCACCGATCGCACAACGGCTTCGGCCGGCAGACGCGGCGCCCGTGCAGGATCAGCACGTCGGAGGCGCGCGTCCACAGCGGCTGTGGCAGCGCGGCGCAGAGCTGCTGTTCCACCCGCTCCGGGTCGTCGCTCGCCGCAACGCCGAGGCGGTTGGCAACGCGCAGGACGTGACGGTCCACCGGCAGCCCGGGGACGCCGAGCGCGTGGCCGAGCACGACGTTCGCCGTCTTGCGTCCGACGCCCGGCAGGTCCGTCAGCCGGGCCATGTCCGCCGGCACCTGCCCCCCGTGCTGCGCCACGAGCCGCTCGGCCATGCCGAGGAGCGCTTTCGCCTTCTGCCGGAAGAAGCCGGTCGAGAGGATGAGGCGCTCGACGTCGGCCGGCGCGGCGGAGGCGAGCGCGCGCGCGTCCGGATAGCGCGCGAAGAGCGCCGGGGTCACGATGTTGACGCGATCGTCGGTCGACTGCGCCGAGAGGATCGTCGCCACCAGCAGCTCGAAGGCGTTCCGGTAGTGGAGCGCGGTATCGGCGTCGGGATGCTGTGCGCACAGCGTCCTGACGACGCGGCGCGTCGTGGCCGCCCTCTTCAGTGGACGGGTCCTTTCGTCCAGCCGACGTTGGAGTACGACTCGGAGAAGACGCGCATGTGCTCCTGCAGCGCCGAGACCAGATTGGGGATGAACTGCACGGGCACGACGATTCGGGCGCGCACCGGCGCCTTGACGACGTGCTGCGCCTCGGCGTCGCGCAGATCCTTGTCCGACAGCGGCATCACCTCGCAGAACGTCAGCGTGAAATCGAACGGCGTGTGCGAGATGGAGCAGAAGTTCGCGTAGATCCGCGGCTCGCCCGGGGGCTCGTCGGGAATGATGGTGAAGTTGATCTGCTTGCGCTCAGGTTGGTCGCTCATGGAGATAAGTAGAAAGTACAACGTGCGAAGTGCAAAGTGAAATGTCCGCGCGCGGTGCCGGGTGTCCGGCTCCCACTGTCACGTGCGTTCGAGTGTCGACTGTGAACTCTTCTGCGTCCGGCAGCCCGGCCGTGCAGCGTCCAGTGTCGCGACGGTCAGTACTTGCGCATGACGCCGACGACCACGCCCTGAATCTGCACCCGATCGGCCTCCACCAGCATCGGCTGCATGGCCGGATTCGCCGGTTGCAGCCGCACCGTGCCGTTGTCGCGGTAGAACTTCTTGAGCGTCACGTCGAGTCCACCGACGAGCGCGATGACCATTTCGCCGTTGTCCGCCGTCTTCCGATCCTCGACGATCACGTAGTCGCCGTCGCGGATCTGTTCGTCGATCATCGAGTCGCCCCTGACGCGCAGCACGTAGCTGTCGCGCTTGCCCATCAGCGTCTCGGGCACTGCAATCGTTTCGCTGGTCGCGACCGCTTCGATCGGCGCCCCGGCGGCGACGAATCCGAGCAGCGGCAGCTCGACGGCGCGGCCGCCGATCCGCGTCGGCACGAGCTCGACCGAGCGGCTCCGGTTCCAGGCGCGCCGGATGAACCCTTTCTCCTGCAGGTTGGTGAGGTGCTTGTGGACCGTGGCGAGCGAGGAGAGATTGAAGCGCCGTCCGATTTCCTCCAGGCTCGGCGCATAGCCGTGCTGCTGGATGAACTCGTTCAGGTAATCCAGGATCTCCCGTTGGCGTTTTGTGAGCGGTAGCACGGCCATCCTCCTGGTAGGGGTGGGCCGACTATATGCGAATGGAAGGCGAAGATCAAGCGGTGCTACACTCGGACCACCACGCGCTCCGAGAGGGTTTCATGGTGCATGCCCCCCGCGGCTTCGTCGCGATTCTGCTGACCGGCGCCCTCTTCGCGTCGGTGCAGGCGGCGACGGTCACACGACAAGGTGCCGACGCGTTCGCCCAGAAAGTGGCGCTCATCCGGCAGCGCGGCGAGCTCGGTCCCCACGCCGGGGATCGGCGGACCCCCGTCACCCAGGACGAAGTGAACTCGTGGTTCGCGTTTCGCGGCCAGCCGCACCTGCCGGGCGGCGTCATGCAGCCCGAAGTCACCATTGTCGGGGAGGGGCGGGTGGCGGGCCAGGCGGTCGTCGACCTCGATGCGGTGGCCAAGCGGCGCGCCACCGGTGGCGCCTTCGACCCGTGGGCGTTCATCGGCGGGCGCGTTCCGGTGAAGGTCATTGGCATTCTCCACACGCGTGACGGCATGGGGCGACTGGAGATCCAGTCGGCCGAGGTATCGGGCGTGCCGGTGCCGCCCACGCTGCTCCAGGAGCTCGTGAGCTTCTACTCGCGCTCGCCGGAGCGGCCGCAGGGCGTGCGCCTCGACGAGACGTTCGCGCTGCCGGCCAACATCCGCCGGATCGAGGTCGGACAGGGGCAGGCCGTCGTGGTCCAGTAGGCCGGGTCCCCCAAGGACCCGGCAACACGTTGAGCGTCGACTTCCTCCAGACCCCACTCCAGTTCCTCAAGGGCGTCGGCCCGCGCAAGGCCGCGGATCTGAAGCGCGCCGGACTCTTCACCGTCGAAGACCTGCTCTACCGGCTGCCGTTCCGCTACGAGGACCGCAGCCGCATGCAGCCGATCGCTTCGCTGGGTCCCGGCGCAAAGGCGGCCGTGCTCGGCGAGATCACGAGCGCGCGGTTGTCGATCACGCGCCGGCGGAGCTTCAAGATCTTCAACGCCGTCGTGAGCGATGCGAGCGGCGCCATCCGCTGCACGTGGATGAACCAGGCGTACCTCGCCGACATCCTGCACCCGCACCTCCAGGTCGTCATCTTCGGCGACGTGAAGCTCGACTCGACCGGCCTGCACTTCCTCAATCCGGAGTACGAGCTGGTGACCGAGGACATCACCGGCGTGCACACGGGCCGCATCGTGCCGTTCTACGAGAAGACCGGTCTGGTGACGCCGAACATGCAGCGGAAGCTCGTGCGGTCGGCGCTCGACCAGCTCCCGCCGGCCATTCCCGACATCCTGCCCGCCGACCTGCGGGACCGGCTGGGGCTCGTGTCTCGGCGGGCGGCAATCGAGGCGTCGCATTTCCCGCCGAACGACACCTCGCTCGGGGCGTTGAACGCCTTCCGGACGCCCGCACAGCGGCGGCTGATCTTCGAGGAATTCCTCCTGTTCCAGGTCGGCCACGCGTGGCGGCGGCATGCGGCGGGCACCGAGCTCAAGCCGTACGTCCCGGCAGTAGACGACCGGATTCGCGCGGCGGCAGCGAAGATCCTGCCCTTCAAGCTCACGCCGGGGCAGCGGCAGGCGGTCAAGGAGATCGTCGGCGACATGCAGCGGAGGCAGCCGATGCACCGGCTGCTGCAGGGCGACGTCGGCGCGGGCAAGACGATCGTGGCGCTGCTGGCGGGGCTCGTGGCGATGGAGAACGGGCTGCAGGTGGCGTTGATGGCGCCGACCGAGATCCTGGCGGCACAACACTACGCCACCACGGCGCGTCTGCTGGCGCGGTCGCGCTTCCGCGTCGATCTGCTGACCGGGAGCACGCCGGGGCCGCAGAAGCACACGCTCCACGCGCACATCGAGCGCGGGACGACGAACCTCGTCGTCGGGACGCATGCGCTCGTACAGGAAGGAATCCGGTTTCACAAGCTCGGGCTCGTGATCATCGACGAGCAGCACCGGTTCGGCGTCGTCCAGCGCGCGGCGCTGCGCGCGAAGGGGTTGCGGCCGGACGTACTGCTCATGACGGCGACGCCGATTCCGCGCACGCTCGCGCTCACCGACTACAGCGAGCTTGATGTCTCGAAGATCACCGACATGCCGCCCGGCCGGCAGCCCGTGCGCACGCTGGTGAGGCCCGAATCGCGGCGCGACGAGGTGTATCGGCTCGTGCGCGACCATCTCGACGCCGGCCGCCAGGCGTACGTCATCTACCCGCTGGTGGAGGAGTCGGAGAAGATCGACCTCAAGTCCGCGACGGAGATGGCCGATCATCTCCAGCAGGAGGTCTTTCCGGCCTACCGGGTGGCGCTGCTGCACGGCCGGATGAAGCCCGACGCGAAAGAGCACGTCATGCAGGCGTTCGTCGCGGGCCAGATTCACCTCCTGGTGTCGACCACGGTCGTGGAGGTCGGCGTCGACGTGCCGAACGCGTCGGTCATGCTCGTGGAGCACGCCGAGCGGTTCGGCCTCTCGCAGCTCCATCAGCTGCGCGGCCGGGTCGGCCGCGGCCCCTGGGAATCCTGCTGCATCCTGCTGTACCAGGCGCCGTGGACCGACGAGGCGCGGGAGCGGCTGAAGGCGCTCGCGGCGACGAGCGACGGCTTCGCGATTGCCGAGCGGGATCTGGAACTGCGCGGTCCTGGTGACTTCTTCGGCACCAGGCAGTCGGGGCTCCCGAAGCTGCGGACCGGCGACCTCGTGCGCGACCGCGACCTCATGGAGGAGGCGCACCGCGAAGCGCGCCGGTTGGTCGCAGACGGGGGCCTGACGCCGGATCTGCGGCAGTTCGTCGACGAGCGCTGGGAGCAGCAGTTCGGGTTGATCGAGGTGGGGTGACGCTCGTGACGTCACCTCCCAAGTTCCAAGGGCCCAACTCCCAAGCGTCACGCGTGCGGACTGGGCGTTGGGCGTTGCGAGTGGGGAGTGGTCTGTGCGCGTGATCGCCGGCCGATTCAAGGGGCGCCGCCTCAGGACCCCGACGTGGACGGGCATCCGCCCCACTTCGGACAAGGTGCGGGAGACGCTCTTCAATGTCCTGGCGCCGCGCATCGCCGGCGCGCGCGTGCTCGACGGGTGTGCCGGCACCGGCGCGTCCGGCATCGAGGCGCTCAGCCGGGGGGCACGCCACGTGACGTTCGTCGAACGCGACCGCCGTGCGACGGCGCTCATTGCGGCGAACCTCGCGCTGTGCGGCATCGAGCAGGGCTATACTATCGAGGACGGCGATGTCGCGGCGGTGTTGCGGCGTGCGCCCGCGGATGCAGCGTTCGATCTGATCCTGCTGGATCCCCCGTACGACGCCGATCCCGACATGGTGACGCGCGCGCTCGCCGCCGCGGCCGAGCACCTGGCGGCCGGCGCGCTCCTCGTGCTCGAGCGGTCCCGGCGACGCGAGCCGATGGTGCCGCCGACGCTCGTGCGCGTCCGCGACGTCGTCTCGGGAGACAGCACGCTGACGTTCATGAAGCGCCGGGTCTGAGAAGCCCCGGCCCACGTGGGGCGGGGCCTCTTGGACCCGCCGGGAGCAGGGATGCGACCCAACGGCCGCCTGGCGGTGTTCCCCGGCTCGTTCGATCCGCTGACGAACGGGCACGTCGACATCATTCTGCGCAGCGCGCATCTGTTCGAGCGCATCGTCGTGGCGGTGCTCGTCAACGTCGAGAAGAAGCCGCTCTTCACCGCCGTCGAGCGCGTTGCGATCATCCGCGAGGTGTTTCGCGAGTACTCGAACGTGGAGGTCGACGCCTTCGACGGCCTGCTCGTCGACTACGCGCGGCGGCGCCGCGCCAGCGCGATCATTCGCGGACTGCGGGCGGTGTCGGATTTCGAGTACGAGTTCCAGATGGCGCTCATGAACCGGCATCTGGAACCGACGCTCGAGACCGTCTTCATGATGCCCGCGGAGCAGTACACGTACCTCAGTTCGCGGTTGATCAAGGAAGTGTTCCACCTGGGCGGGGACGTGCACGGGCTGGTCCCGGCCGTCGTGGAACGCCGGCTGAGAGAGCAGCAAGCGGCAGGAGTGAAGGGGTAGGGGACGGGGGGTAGGGCACGATGTTCGCACAGCGTCTTGCGCAGGTGGCGGGGTCGGCCACGCTGAAGGCCGCGGCCGAAGCGGAGCGGCTGCGCCGCGCCGGCTACGACGTCGTCGATTTCACCGCCGGGGAACCGGATTTCCCGACGCCGGAGCACGTCAAGGCGGCCGGCAAGGCGGCGATCGACGCCAACTTTACGCGCTACACCGCGGCGGCGGGCATTCCTGAACTGCGCGAGGCGATCTGCGTGCGCTACAAGGAGCACTACGGGATCGATATCACGCCGGCCGAGGTGCTGCTGACCGCGGGCGGCAAGCAGGCGCTCTTCAACGCGGCGCTCGCGCTCTTCGATCCAGGCGACGAGGTGATCACCCACGCGCCCTACTGGCCGACGATTCCCGAGCAGGTGAAGCTGGTGAGCGCCACGCCCGTCATCGTGCAGACCCGCTCGGAAGAGGGGTTTGCCCTCCACGCCGACGCGGTCATTGCCGCCATCACGGCGCGGACCAGGGGGATCATCCTCAACTCGCCGTGCAATCCGACCGGCGCGATGGTGGACGAAGCGACGCTCGCCCCGATTGTCGATGCGGCCGCCACGCGCGGGATCTGGATCGTCCTCGATCTCTGCTACGAGCAGCTGATCTACGACCCGGTGCCGCACAATCTGCCCAGCGTCCTGTTCGGTCGCCACCGCGATCGGACGGTGATTGCCGGGTCGGCGTCGAAGTCGTACGCGATGACCGGCTGGCGCTGCGGCTGGTCGATTGCGCCCAAGGCGCTGACCGCGGCCTTCAACACCATTCAGGGACAGACGACGTCGAACATCACGTCGATTACGCAGAAGGCGGCGCTGGCGGCGGTGTCGGGGCCGCAGGACACCGTGACCGTGATGTTGAACGAGTACCGCACACGGCGCGACGCGATCCACGAATGGCTGACGGCGCATCCGGCGATTCGGTGCGTCAAGCCGAAGGGCGCCTTCTACCTGTTCCCGGACATCTCGGGGCTGCTGTCGGCGGACGGAGTGCGAACCTCCGCCGACTTCGCGCAGGCGCTCCTCGATCAGGAGCACGTCGCGGTGACGGCGGGCGAAGGATTCGACGCCCCCGGCTACCTGCGGATCTCGTACGCGACCTCGATGGAGCGCCTGCGCGAAGGAGCGACGCGGATTCTGCGCTTCGCCGAGTCGCTCCAGAGGGCGAAAGCAGGTGTCGCTCGCTGAACGAGTCGTCTCTGCGCTGACGGAGATCGTCGGCGCGGACAACGTGCGCACCGATCTCCGGTCGCGCGAGCCGTACGGCGTCGATGCGCTCGGACAGGGACGGCCGCCCGACCTCGTCGTCATTCCTGGCAGCACGGGGGAGGTCGCCGCCATTGCACGGCTCTGCGACGAGCGCCGCGTGCCGCTCGTCGTCCGCGGCGGGGGGACCGGCTACAGCGGCGGCGCCGTACCTACCCGCGGTGGCGTCGTCGTATCGATGGAGCGGTTCACCCGCATCATCGAGATCGACGAGCGGAATCTCCTCGCCGTCGTCGAACCGAACGTGATCACGGCCGAACTGCAGCGCGCCGTCGAACGTGTCGGCCTGTTCTATCCGCCCGACCCCGCCAGCTTCGAGAAGTCCGCGCTCGGCGGCAACGTGGCCGAGTGCGCCGGCGGCCCGCGCGCGTTCAAGTACGGCACGACGCGGCGCTACGTGCTCGGCCTCGAAGCGGTGCTGCCGACCGGCGAGATCATCGAGACCGGGTCGAAGGCGGTGAAGAACGTCGTCGGCTACGACCTGACGCAGTTGCTGGTCGGCTCCGAAGGGACACTGGCGATCATCACGCGGATTACGTTCCGGCTCGTGCCGAAACCGCCCGCCCGGGCGACGCTCCTGGCGGTCTGTGCCGATGTCCAGACGGCCGTGGCGGCCGTGACGGCGCTCATCGAACGGCGGGTCGTGCCGGCGGCCGTCGAGCTCATCGATGCCGAGTCGCTGCAGGCTGTGCGCGACCAGTTCGGACACGAGCTGGCGCCGGCGACCGCCGGCGCGGTGCTCATTGTCGAGTCCGACGGCATGCAGAAGGCCGTGGACGAGGAGATCGAGCAGGTGGCGCAGGCGTGTCGAGCCGTCGGCGCCACGCCTGTGACGCTGGCGACCAGCGAGGCGGAGCGCGAGCGGCTCTGGAACGCGCGGCGGCTGATCTCGCCGGCGCTGCGCGCCACGGGGCTGCTGAAGATCAACCACGACGTCGTGGTGCCCAGAGGCCGCATTCCCGAACTGTTCGGCGTCATCGATGAACTGCGTGTCGCATACCGATTGAAGATCGCGGCCTTCGGCCACGCCGGCGATGGCAATATCCACGTGAACCTCATGATCGATGGCGGAAGCTCCGACGAGCGTGCCCGCGCGAAGGCGGCCGAGCGAGTGCTCTTCGAACGCGTAGTGGCGCTCGAAGGATCGATCAGCGGAGAGCACGGGATCGGCTTCGCGAAAGCACAGTACCTCGGGATCGAACTCTCCGTGGAGGAGATTGCGCTGATGAAGCGCGTGAAGGCGGCATTCGACCCGAACGGGATACTGAATCCGGGGAAGATCTTTCCGTAGGTTGCACCGACCCGCGAAGTGGGGCCTACTTGTTGGCCACCAGCACGACCGTCTCCACGTCCTGGTCGGGAATCGGGGAGATGAGCGTCCGGAGCCGGATGTTCGTGGTATTCAGGTACCGCACTTCGGCGAGGCGCTTCGTGCTGACGGCGGACAGCAGTTCCAGCCGCGGCAGATCGACCGCGCGCACGACGAGCAGCACGCGCCTGGGAGATTGCAGGAAGTCGAGCGCCGGTCCTTCGCCGAACAGGTCGACCTGCGGGAAGCGCGTATAGAAGACCAGGTTCCGCACGAACACCTGGTACACGCCGACCGGCTCTCCCGCGGGGCGGTGCATCCTCACGAGCGCCGCCATTTGCTCGACCGGCTCGGGCCGCACGCCCGCCAGCGCGCCGAACTGCACCGACAAGAGCACGACCGCGGCGCAGACCGGCGCCGCAGCCGGCAGCCGTGCCCACTGACGCGAGAGCGCGATCCACGCGAAGACGACCGCCGTCGCCCCGATCCCGGCCACGCCGGCGACTGTGAGCGACGGATGGGCAGTGACCAAGAGCGGTCTGGCGCGTCCCACCAGGATGGCGAGTGCGCCGAGGAGCCCCGCGGTGCCCCACGTGGCGGCGACGAGCGCCGCGTGTGTGCGTGGATCGACTTCGCGCACGCGCCGCATGATGGACCGGGCCAGGAGAATCGCCACGGGGGGGAGCACGGGCAGGATGTAGCGCGGCTGCTTGCCGACGGAGATCGTGAAGAAGAGCAGCGGCATGGCCGCCCAGAGCAAGAGTCGCCATTCGCTGCTGGCAAGAGGCCGCCGATGCCGCAGCGCCGCGACGGCCGAGCGCAACGGGATGACCGCCAGGAAGACCGACCACGGCAGCATGCCGCCGAGCACGACCGGTAGATAGAACCAGAACGGCCTCGGCTCGTTGAAACGATCGGTGGCGAAGCGCTGGAAGTTATCGGCGAGGAAGAAGCTCTGGAGGTACTCGACGCCGTGGAGCGCGGTCATCGCGCCGTACCAGGGCAGCGCGATCACGGCAAAGACGCCGACGGCAGCGACAAGATCGCGCGGGCGAATGGGCGGACGCGGACCTTCCCGCCACCAGATCGGCAGCAACACGAGCGCCGGGACGACGAGCGCGACCGGACCCTTCATCAGGAACCCGAGTCCCGCCGCCGCGCCCGCCAGCAGCCATCGCGTCCCGAGGGCGGCCCAAATGGCCGAGGTGACGAGGAACGCCAGCGGCAGGTCGGGCAGGGCGAGTCGCGCCATCGCAAAGTAGCCGTAGCAGGTGGCGGTGATCGCGCCGGCCAGCCACGCGTCGTCGCCTCGTCCGGTCAGGCGGCGCGCCGCCGCCCAGGTGAGCAGCACGAGCCCGAGTCCCGACAGCGCCGACCACACACGGGCCGCGGCCTCGGTCGTGCCGGTCACGGCGTAGGCGGCGGCGGTGAGCCAGTAGTAGAGGACCGGCTTCTGCCAGCGGTCCTGGTAGTTGAAGTGCGGCGTGATCCAATCGCCGCCTTCGACCATCTCGCGGGCGGACTCCGCGTAGAACGCTTCGTCGGAATCGGTGATGGCCTGGCGCCCGAGGCCGAGGAAGAAGGTCAGCGTCGACAGCAGGACGAGCGTCAGAACCGGTCGATGCACCGGAGGTCATTCTATCTGGTGCGTGGTGCGGGGCACGAGGCGCTGTCATAATCGGTTCATGGTGCCGAGAACCGTTGCCGTCGTCGGTGCTTCGAGCGACCGGCGCAAGTTCGGCAACAAGGCGCTGCGCGCGTTTCAGGAAGAAGGTCATCGGGTGATTCCGATCAATCCGCACGAGGCGGCGGTCGAAGGCCTTCCGGCGTACGCCTCGGTGCTCGACGTGCCGGGCCCGATTGACATGGCGACCGTGTACGTCCAGCCGGAGGTCGGAGTGCGCCTCCTGCGTGAATTCGAGCAGAAGGGGATTCCGGAGATTTGGGTCAATCCCGGCGCCGACAGCCCGGAACTGCTCGCCGAAGCGAGGCGGCTGAAGCTCAACGTCATCACCGCCTGCAGCGTCGTGGCTCTCGGCCGCGACCCGAACGCGTACTGACCCACGAGGCCCTGACATGTGCAGAATCCGCCTGCGGAAGAACGGTCCCTACGTGATCGACAGCGGCGAGGTGGAGATCGTCGATTGGAACGGCGTGCCGTACGCGATTGGGCGTCGCCCCGTGGCGCTCTGCCGGTGCGGCGCTTCCGCCACCAAGCCGTTCTGCGACGGCACGCATTCGAAGGAAGGGTTCCAGGCGGAGGAGGCGGCCGTCCCGGAATCGCCGGATGAGCCAGTGGCCTGACCGGCCGAGCGCTGTTTCGTGGCGTGGACCGGGAGACAGTTGCTGGAGGCCGGACGGTGAGGGGAGCACCCGGACGCCGGGGTGTATCAATTAACGTTATTGTCTATGAATTACTATCAATTTGACTGATAGCCCGTCCTCAGGCAGACTGGCCCCCATGCCCACACGTACCGGCGCGCAGATCATCTGGGAATGCCTCGTCAATGAGGAGGTCCATACCGTGTTCGGGTATCCGGGTGGCGCCATCCTTCCGGCCTACGACGCGATGCTGGACTATCCGGTCAGGCACGTCCTGGTTCGCCACGAGCAGGGGGCGACGCATATGGCCGACGGGTTCGCCCGGGCCGGAGGCGGCGTGGGCGTCGCGATGGCAACCTCGGGTCCCGGGGCGACCAACATGGTTACCGGCATCGCGACGGCGATGATGGATTCGTCGCCGATCGTGTGCATCACGGGCCAGGTTCCCGGCAAGCTGATTGGCTACGACGCCTTCCAGGAGACCGATATCACCGGCATTACGCTGCCGATCACCAAGCACAGCTACCTGGTCACGCGGGCGGAAGACATCATGCCGGCGATGAAGGAGGCGTTCCATCTGGCGAAGTCGGGACGGCCGGGGCCGGTGCTGGTCGACATCACCAAGGACGCGCAGCAGGCGTCGGTCGAGTGGATGTGGGATCCTCGCCCGGTGCAGATGCGCGGCTACCGGTCGGATCTTCCGGTCACCCGTGAAGACCTGGCGCGCGCGGCGGCGCTCATTCGTGGAACGCGGCGTCCGGTGATCCTGGTGGGACAGGGGGTTATTCAGAGCGGCGCGACGCGTGAACTCCTGGCGCTGGCCGAGCGGATCGACGCGCCCATCGCAATGACGCTGCTCGGCCTGGGCGGCGTGCCTGCGAGCCATCCGCTCAACCTCGGGATGATGGGCATGCACGGCGAGGCGTGGGTGAATCACGCCATCCAGGAGGCCGACCTCCTGCTGGCGTTCGGCATGCGGTTCGACGACCGGGTCACGGGCAACGTCAAGACGTACGCCCCGCACGCGAAGAAGATCCACGTCGACATCGACCCGTCGGAGATCAACAAGAACGTGCGCGCCGACGCCGCCATTGTCGCCGACCTGCGCGAGACGCTGGTCGACCTGCTCGACGTGCTCGAGCCGGCGGACCACGAGGGGTGGCTCGCCCACATCGACGGAATGAAGGGGGACGCCGCCGTCCGCGATATCCAGAAGCTGCCCGATACCGGGCACCTCTACGCGGCGCACGTCATCAACGATATCTGGCGCATCACCGGCGGCAATGCGGTCGTGGTGACCGACGTCGGACAGCACCAGATGTGGGAGGCGCAGTACTACCATCACGAAGTGCCGAGATCGCTCATCACCTCCGGCGGGCTCGGCACGATGGGGTTTGCGCTCCCGGCCGCCATCGGGGCGAAGATTGCGCGCCCGGACGCCGAAGTCTGGGCCATTGTGGGCGACGGCGGCTTCCAGATGACGCAGGCGGAGCTCGCCACGGCCGCCCAGGAAGGCATCAAGATCAACGTCGCGATCATCAACAACGGGTACCTGGGGATGGTGCGGCAGTGGCAGGAGTTCTTCTACGAGCGCCGCTATGCGGCGACGCCGCTCCGCAGCCCGGACTTCCTCAAGATCGCCGACGCGCACGGGCTCGAGGGCTTCCGAGCCGAGAAGCGGTCCCAGGTGAACGACGTCGTCGAACGGGCGCGCGCGGCCGACGGGACGGCCCTCATCGACTTCCGCGTGGAGCAAGAAGACAGCGTGTACCCGATGGTGCCCGCCGGCGCCGACCTCCATGCGATGATTCGTCGCCCCGAGCGCACGGTGCTGGCCGAAACCGGCGCGGATCCGGTCTGAGGTCTGGGGCCCGCAGGACTGCCGACATGCATCACACTCTCGTTGCCCTGGTCGAAGACAAGCCGGGCGTGCTCAACCGCGTGGCGTCGCTCTTCCGGCGGCGGAATTTCAACATCGAGTCGCTGACCGTCGGCCGCACCGCCGAGCCGGGGATCTCGCGGATGACGATTGTCATCGACAGCGATCAAGCGAGCGCCGAGCGCGTGACGGCCTACTTGTACAAGCTCGTGAACGTGCTGCAGGTCGAGGACCTCGGGATGGTTCCCGCCGTGGCGCGCGACCTGGCGCTCGTCAAGGTGGCGGTGGCCGGACACGACCGCGGCGCCCTGCTGCGCGTCGTCGACGAGACCCGCGCGCACATCGTCGACACCGGCGAGCAGACGATGACGCTCGAGATTACGGGGGAGCCGCCGCACGTCGACGCCGTGATCAGCCGGCTGGAACCGCTCGGGATCGTCGAGATGGTGCGGACCGGACAGGTGGCGATGCGCCGCGGCGATACGGCACTGTCGGCCGCGCAATACTCCTAGGGCCGGCTGAAGCCGGACACCACGATCGACTACGATAGACGATTGCCGGCGCGGGTGGCGTTCGGCTTCGGGCGGCCTCTGTTTCACAGGCATCAGGAGCAGTCATGGCGACGATGTTCTACGACAAGGACGCGGACATTCAGTTGATCCGCAGGAAGAAGGTGGCGGTCATCGGCTACGGATCCCAGGGACACGCGCACGCGCTGAACCTCAAGGACAGCGCGGTCGACGTGGTCGTGGGGCTGCCGTCGACGAGCAGGTCGGTCGAAAAGGCGCGCGCCGCCGGGCTGACCGTCCTGAGCATCGCCGATGCCGCCAAGTGGGCGGACGTCGTCATGATCCTGGTACCCGACCAGCACCAGGCCAAGGTGTACACGGCCGAGATCAAGGCGCATCTCACCCCCGGCAAGATGCTGATGTTCGCCCACGGGTTCGCCGTCCGCTTCAACTGGATCGTTCCGCCGAAGGACATCGACGTGACGATGATTGCGCCGAAGGCGCCGGGGCATCGGGTCCGGGAGGTGTTCGTCGAGGGCGGCGGGACGCCTGGCCTGCTGGCCGTCCACCAGGACGTGACGGGCACGGGCCGGGCGCTGGCGCTCTCGTACGGGCGCGGGATCGGGTGCACCCGCGCCGGGGTGATCGAGACGACGTTTGCCGAGGAAACCGAAACGGACCTGTTCGGGGAGCAGGCGGTGCTCTGCGGCGGGACGGCGGCGCTCGTCAAGGCCGGGTTCGAGACGCTCATCCAGGCCGGCTATCAGCCGGAGATCGCGTACTTCGAGTGCCTGCACGAGCTGAAGCTCATCGTCGACCTGATGTATCGCGGGGGCCTCAACTACATGCGGTACTCGGTGAGCGACACCGCTGAATACGGCGATTATGTCGCCGGCGCCCGCATCATCACCGCCGAGACGAAGGCGACCATGCGCCAGATCCTGAAAGAGATCCAGCAGGGCGACTTCGCGAAGCAGTGGATTGCCGAGAACGAGGCCGGGTGTCCGAACTTCAAGGCGATGCGCGAGCGCGACCGGAACCATCCGATCGAGATCGTCGGCTCGAAGCTTCGCGACATGATGCCGTTCCTCGACCCGGTGAAGCTTCCCGCGCCGGCGTCCGTCTAACAGACCTCCGTTCGCCGCGAGTGGTGGTGCATCGATCGGCGGCGCCGACAACGTCCATGAACAAGTACTCTTCGCGCATCACTCAACCCCGGAGCCAGGGCGCCTCGCAGGCGATGCTCTACGGCGCGGGCCTCACCGACGCCGACCTGCAGAAGCCGCAGGTCGGCATCTGCAGCATGTGGTGGGAGGGGAACACCTGCAACATGCACCTCGACCGGCTGGCCGCGTACGTCAAGGAAGGGGTGCAGGCGGCCGGGCTCGTCGGCCTGCGGTTCAACACGATTGGCGTCAGCGACGGCATCTCGATGGGAACCGAGGGAATGAGCTACTCGCTCCCCTCGCGCGATCTGATCGCCGACTCGATCGAGACGGTCGTTGCGGCGCAGTGGTACGACGCGGTCGTGACCGTGCCGGGGTGCGACAAGAACATGCCCGGTTCGATCATGGCGATGGTCCGGCTCAACCGGCCGTCGCTGATGGTGTACGGGGGGACGATTCGGCCCGGAGAGGCGCTCGGCAAACCGCGCGACATCATCTCGGCGTTCCAGTCGTACGGCGAGTACCTGGCCGGCGTCATCACCGACGAACAGCGGCTCGACATCGTCCGGCACGCCTGCCCGGGCGCGGGTGCCTGCGGGGGGATGTACACCGCCAATACGATGGCGGTGGCGATCGAAGCGATGGGACTCTCGCTGCCGGGCAGCTCCTCGGTGCCGGCGGAGGAGGCGGGCAAGGTGGAGGAGTGCCGCCGGGCCGGGACCGCGGTGCGGACGCTGCTCGAACGCGACCTCAAGCCACTCGATATCCTGACCCGCAAGTCCCTCGAGAACGCCCTCGCCGTGATCATGGCGGTCGGCGGTTCCACCAACGCCGTGCTGCACCTGCTGGCCATCGCCCGAACCGCGCGCATTCCGTTCTCGCTCGACGACTTCCAGCGCATGAGCGACCGGGTGCCGCTGCTGGCCGACCTGAAGCCGAGCGGCGCCTACGTGCAGGAGGACCTCCATCGCGCCGGGGGGACGCCGGCGCTCATGAAGTACCTCCTCGAGCGCGGGTTCATCCACGGCGACTGCCTCACCGTGACCGGGAAGACCGTCGCCGCGAACCTCGCCGAGGCGGCGCCGCTCGTGCCGGGACAGCGCGTGATCCATCCGGTCGAGGATCCCGTGTCCCCCCGCGGCCACATCCGTATTCTGAGCGGCAATCTCGCGCCCGACGGCGCCGTCGCGAAGATCACCGGCAAGGAAGGCGAGCGCTTCGCCGGACCGGCGAAGGTCTACGATTCCGAGGAAGCGATGCTCGCCGGGCTCGAGCGCGGCGAGATTGGGAAGGGATCGGTCGTGGTCATCCGCTACGAGGGGCCGAAAGGCGGACCCGGCATGCCGGAAATGCTGACGCCGACCTCCGCGATCATGGGCGCCGGCCTCGGCAAGGACGTGGCGATGCTCACCGACGGCCGCTTCTCGGGCGGCTCGCACGGGTTCATCATCGGCCACATCACGCCGGAGGCGCAGGAAGGCGGCCCCATCGCCCTCCTCCGCGACGGCGATCGCGTCGTCATCGACGCGCAGGCGTGCGAGCTCCGCGTGGACCTTTCGGATGAGGAGCTCGCGGCGCGGCGGAAGAGCTGGAAGGCGCCGGCGCCCAAGGCGACCACCGGCGTGCTGGGCAAGTACCTCCGCCTCGTAGGCTCCGCGTCGGAGGGCTGCGTCACCGATTAGATCGGCGGCCGAGCTCGCTGAGCACGAAGACGGGCGCAGCGGTCATCGCCGCAATCCGATCTCGCCGGCCAGCGAACGACCACCGAGTTCGCTCGATCGGGGACCGCGGCAGTCTCCCGAGCGGCGCCGCCTCGCGCGCCACGGCGCAGGCGGGATGGTTCACGTGAGACCGGGCGGGAGGGGCGTCCTCCCGGCTGTGTCCTCGGCGGTGGCGGACGGCACGTTCAGCATCGTGCGCAGCTCGTGCCCCTCCATCACCTCTTGCTCGAGCAGGCGGCGGGTCACCGTCTCGAGGCTGTCGCGCTGATCGGTGAGAATGCGGCGCGCCTCGGCGTGCGCCTCCGTCATGATGCGCTTGACCTCGGCGTCGATGAGCCGGGCGGTATCCTCGGCGTAGGCGCCGCGCTCGGGTCCGAACGTGATGTCGAGGAACTTGCTGCGTTTGTGGCCGTCGTAGTTGATGGCGCCAAGCGTGTCGCTCATGCCCCATTCGGTGACCATGGAGCGCGCGATGTCGGTGGCGCGCAGGAGGTCGTTCTGGGCGCCGGTTGAAATCTCGCCGAGCGCGATCTCCTCGGCCGTGCGGCCGCCGAGCAGCACCGCGAGCTGGTTCAGGAGGTCTCGGCGCTGCATCAGGTACCGGTCCTCGAGCGGGAGCTGCATCGTGTAGCCGAGCGCGCCGAAGCCGCGCTGCACGATGGAGATCTTGTGCACGGGATCCATGCCGGGGATGAGCGTGGCGACGATGGCGTGCCCCGACTCGTGGTACGCGACGATCTCCCGCTCCTTGCGGCTCATCACGCGTTTCTTCTCCAGACCCGCGATGAGCCGGTCGATCGCCTCCTCGAAGTCGGCCATCTGCACGGCGGCCTTCTCCTTGCGCGCCGCGAGCAGCGCCGCCTCGTTGACCAGGTTGGCGAGATCCGCCCCCGCGAACCCCGCCGTGCGCGCCGCCACCACCCGCAGGTCGACCTCCGGCGCGAGCTTGACCTGGCGGGTGTGAATCCGCAGCACCTCCTGCCGTCCGTTCACGTCGGGCTTGTCGACGAGCACCTGCCGGTCGAAACGGCCGGGGCGGAGCAGCGCCGGGTCGAGCACCTCCGGGCGGTTGGTGGCCGCCATGATGATGATGGCCTTCCGCGAGTCGAATCCGTCCATCTCCGCGAGCAGCTGGTTGAGTGTCTGCTCGCGTTCCTCGTGGGAGCCCATCGGGCTCTGGACGCGGGCGCGCCCGAGCGCGTCGAGTTCGTCGATGAAGATGATGCACGGCGCTTTCTGTTCGGCCTGCGAGAACAGGTCGCGCACGCGCGCCGCGCCGACGCCGACGAACATCTCCACGAACTCGGAGCCGCTCAGGCTGAAGAAGGGGACCTTGGCCTCGCCGGCGACGGCGCGGGCGAGCAGCGTCTTGCCGGTGCCGGGCGGGCCCACGAGCAGCACGCCCTTCGGAATGCGTCCGCCGAGCGCGGTGTACTTCTTCGGGGTCCTCAGGAACTCGACGATTTCCTTCAGCTCCTGTTCGGCTTCGTCGACGCCGGCCACGTCCGCAAAGCTCACCTTCACGTCGTCTTCGGCGAAGACCCGATGCTTGCTGCGGGCGAACGACATGACGCCGCCCTCGGCGCCGCCCATCCGCCGGAAGAAGAAGCTCCAGAGGACGAGCAGCAGCACGATCGGAATGACCCACCCGATGACTTCGGGAAGCCAGCGGCTGACGTACTCACCGGTGTACCGCACGCTGGCCGCCTCGAGCTCCTCGAGCAACTTCGGATCCTCGATGCGGGCGGTGTTGAAGTTGCGACTGCCGTTGGCGTCGCTCCTGTACACGCCGCGGATGGTCTGATCGGAGATGACGACCTCGGCGACCTGGCCCGCGCGCACCGCCGCCTTGAACTCGCTGTAGGAGACCTGGCGCCCCGCCGGCGAGAGGAACCAGGTTTGCGCGAGCGCCATCAACAGCAGGAACCCGAGGACGTACCACACCGCGGCGCCCGGGCGGCCCGGTTGCAGGAACGAACGCCGATCGGTGGGACGCTTGTCCCGTGGGTTGGTGCCGGATGGGATTCTGGGTGTCGCCATTCCTACTACCAGCGGCGGGTCCTTTCGGACCCGCCGCAGAGCCGGGTCCCAGCGGACCCGGTCTACGTGGTCACGGGTTGAGTCTTTTCAAACCTCAACTCATTGTCGCTCACATCGACGACCACGCGATCGCCCTCGTGGAATTCTCCCCCGAGGATGCGCATGGCGAGCGGGTCGAGCACGCGGCGCTGAATGGTCCGCTTGAGCGGCCGCGCGCCGTAGGTGGGATCGTACCCTTCCGACACCACGAACCCCTTGGCCGCCGGCGTGAGCTCGACATGAATCTTTCGGTCCTCGAGCCGTTTCGCCAGCCCGCGGATCTGGATGTCGACGATCGCCGCCACGTGCTCGAGACCGAGGGCATGGAAGAAGATCACCTCGTCGATGCGGTTGAGGAACTCCGGCCGGAAATGCTGGCGGAGCGCCTCCAGCACCTGCCGCCGGACCCCTTCGGTGAGGTCGCCGGTGTGCTCGGCGATGTACTGACTGCCGAGGTTCGACGTCATGATCACGACGACGTTCTTGAAGTCGACCGTGCGCCCCTTGCCGTCGGTGAGCCGGCCGTCATCGAGGAGCTGGAGCAGCACGTTCAGCACCTCCGGGTGCGCCTTCTCGACCTCGTCGAAGAGGACGACGGCGTAGGGCCGCCGGCGCACCGCCTCGGTGAGCTGGCCGGCCTCCTCGTAGCCGACGTACCCGGGCGGCGCGCCGATCATCCGCGACACCGTGTGCTTCTCCTGGTACTCGGACATGTCGATGCGGATCAGGGCGTGCTCGTCGTCGAACAGGAACTCGGCGAGGGCGCGCGCCAGCTCCGTCTTGCCGACGCCGGTCGGCCCGAGGAAGACGAAGCTGCCGAGCGGCCGGTTCGGGTCCTGCAGGCCGGCGCGGGCGCGGCGGATCGCGTTCGACACGGCGCCAATCGCCTCGTCCTGGCCGACGATCCGCTGGTGGAGGCGCTCCTCCATGTGAACGAGCTTCTGGATCTCGCCTTCCATCAGACGGCTCACCGGGATGTTGGTCCACTTCGAGACGACCTCGGCGATGTCTTCCTCGTCGACCTCTTCCTTGAGCATGCGAGGCCCCGCCGGCTGGGCGCCGCCTCCCGCCTGTTCGTGGATGCGCTTCTCGAGCTCCGGAATGCGCCCGTACTGCAGCTCCGACGCGGCGGCGTAGTCACCTGCCCGGACGGCCGTCTCGTAGTCGAGCCGGGCCTTCTCGAGCTGCTCCCTCAGGGTGGTGCTTCCGCTGATGGCCGCCTTCTCCTGCTGCCACTGCGCGCGGAGGCGGTCGTGCTCCTCCTTCAGATCGGCGAGTTCCTTCTCCAGTTTGGCCAGCCGCTCCTTCGACGCGCGGTCGGTCTCCTTGCGAAGCGCCTCGCGCTCGATCTCGAGCTGCATCACGCGGCGCCGTACCTCGTCGAGCTCCGCCGGCATCGAATCGATCTCCATCCGCAGCTTCGACGCCGCCTCGTCCATCAGATCGATGGCCTTGTCGGGCAGGAACCGGTCGGAGATGTAGCGGTGCGACAGCACGGCCGCCGCCACGAGCGCGGCATCCTTGAACTTCACGCCGTGGTGGATCTCGTAGCGCTCGCGCAGGCCGCGCAGGATCGAAATCGTGTCCTCGACGGTCGGCTCGCCGACGAGCACCGGCTGGAACCGGCGCTCCAGAGCGGCGTCCTTCTCGATGTGCTTCCGGTACTCGTCGATGGTGGTGGCGCCGATCGTGTGCAGCTCGCCCCGCGCCAGCATCGGCTTGAGCATCTGCGAGGCGTCCATCGCGCCTTCGGCCGCGCCCGCACCGACCACCGTGTGCAACTCGTCGATGAAGAGGACGATCTGGCCCTCGGACTCGCCGATTTCCTTGAGCACCGCCTTCAGGCGCTCCTCGAACTCGCCGCGGTACTTGGCGCCGGCCACGAGCGCACCCATGTCGAGCGCGAAGATCCGCTTGTTCTTCAGCCCCTCAGGCACGTCCCCGCGGATGATCCGCTGGGCGAGCCCCTCGACGATGGCGGTCTTGCCGACGCCGGGTTCGCCAATGAGGACCGGGTTGTTCTTCGTGCGGCGCGACAGCACCTGGACCACGCGCCGGACCTCCTCGTCGCGGCCGATCACCGGGTCGAGCTTGCCCTTGCGCGCCAGCTCCGTCAGGTCGCGGCCGTAGCGGGCGAGCGCCTCGTAAGTCGATTCCGGATTCTGCGACGTGACGCGCTGGCTGCCGCGCACCTGCGTGAGCGCGGCGTACAGCGCGTCCTTGGTGACTCCGGTGCGCTGCAGGAGCTGTGCACCGGGGGAGCGCCCCGCTTCGGTGGCGAGCGCAATCGCCAGATGTTCGGTGCTGACGAACTCGTCCTGGAGGCGCTGCGCTTCGGCGAACGCCGAATCGAAGATGAGCTTCATGCGCGGCGAGAAGCGCAGCTCCGCGCCGTAGGCCTTCGGGAGCGCGTCGAGGAGCTTCCGCCCGTCGGCTGCCACCCGGGCCGGATCGATCGTCATCTTGCGGAGCACGGAGGGAACGATCCCGCCGGACTGCTCGACGAGGGCGACGAGCAGGTGCTCGGGCGCCACCTCGGCGTGGGCGAGCTCGGTGGCGAGGTTCTGGGCGTTGATGACCGCTTCCTGCGCTTTTTCCGTGAACTTGTTGAGATTCATGGCTCATGCGGCCGAGTGCGTCTTGACCGCCTCTCCCTGCAATCGTGCGAGCGCCTCGTAGTGTTCGCGCTCGGCCGGCGTCAACTGCGTCGGCATCTGCGCCTCGATGCGCGCGTACAAGTCTCCCTTCTCGTCCGGTCGTCCCACCCCTGGCATGCCGTACCCCTTCAATCGAAACACCTGGCCGTTTTGGGTGAGCGGCGGGATTCGCAGCCGCACCGGCCGCCCCGTCAGCGTCCGAACCTCCGCTTCGCCGCCGAGCACCGCCGTTGGCACCGGGACCCCCACCTTGACGTAGAGGTCGCGCCCCTTGCGCTCGAATTCGGTGTGCGGCGCCAGCCGGATGCGCAAGTACAGATCTCCCGCCGCCGCACCACCGGTGCCGTGCTCGCCTTCGCCGGCGACGCGAACGCGCGAACCGTCCCCCACGCCGGCGGGAATCCGCACGTCCACGGTCCGGGCGTGGCCATCGTGCTTGAGCGAGAGCCGGCGTGTCGTGCCGTGATAGGCATCCTCCAGGGTCAACTCGATTTCGTGTTCGATGTCGCGTCCCGAACGCTGCCGGCCTCGTCCGCGCGCGCCGCGGCGCGCATCGCCGGCGCCGCCCCCGCCGAAGAACGTCGTGAAGAAGTCGGAGAACGGCGCCGCTTCGCCGAACAGCTCCTCCATCTCCTCCTGCGTCATCGTCCGGAAGCCGCCGCCCCGCGGGCCGCCCGCGTTGACCGTCCAGCCGGCGAACGGATTCGGCGCGCCCTGCGCCTCGGCCTGCTCGTAGAGCCGCCAGTTCTCGCCCAGCTCGTCGTACTTCTTCCGCGTGGCGGGATCGCCAAGGACCTCGTATGCCTCGTTGATCTCCTTGAACCGCTGCTCCGCCTGCTTGTCGCCCGGGTTCACGTCCGGGTGGTACTTGCGGGCGAGCTTCCGGTACGTCTGCTTGACTTCCTTTTCGGTGGCAGCCTTGGAGACGCCGAGCGTCGCGTAGTAGTCCTTGAATTCCATCTACAGTCCCAGCACTTCGTTCAATCGCCGCATCTCGTTGAGCAGCTGCCGCCGCCCCGTCCCCGTGTTGAGCGCGTGGTCGTCCATCAGCGGCCGGATGCGCTGCACCACCTCCACGATCGACAGCAGCCGCTGCACGCCCGCCAGATTGATGCCGACCTCGTCCACCAGGTGCTTGATGAGCCGCAGCCGCGCGAGCTCCTCCCGCGAGTAGACGCGCATACTGCCGATGGTACGCGACGGCTGAATCAGGCCGAGGCGCTCGTACTTCCGGAGCGTCTGGGGATGCATCCCCAGCATCTCCGCCGCCATGCTGATGAAGTAGATCTCCTGCTGCACCTTGATACCCATCGAGTGTAGGCCTTGATACGATGTGTGTCAATGTTCGCAGCGCGGCCGCGATAGGATTGAAGAGTCCTTGGACCTCCAAGCCGCCGATTTCGTTACCATTGCCGCCCTCATCGCCCTCGAGGGGCTCCTCAGTGCCGACAACGCGCTGGTCATGGCGATCATGGTGCTGGGGCTTCCCCGGCGTCAGCATCATCAGGCGCTGCGGTACGGACTGCTCGGCGGATTCGTCTTCCGGATCGCGGCCACGCTGCTTGCCGCCTATCTGATCCGGGTCACCTGGGTGAAGCTCGTTGGCGGGCTCTACCTTCTCTATCTGACCTACTCCCACTTCTGGGGCGGCAAGGAAGGAGCGGACCGGCGGTCGCCGCCGAAGGCGACGCCGTGGCTCGGGTTGCCGGCGTTCTGGGCCACGGTCGTGCGCGTGGAGCTCGTCAATCTGGCGTTTTCGATCGACTCGATCCTCGTGGCGGTGGCGATGTCACCGAAGTTGTGGGTCGTGCTGACGGGCGGGATTCTCGGGATTGTCGCGCTGCGACTCGTGGTCGGTCAGCTGATCGTGCTGGTGGAGCGCTATCCGGCGCTCGTGGACGGGGCATTCATCATCATCGCGTGGATCGGCATCAAGCTGGGGCTCGACTACGCGCATGCGGTCCGGCTCATCGGCGTCGAGATTCCCCAGTGGTTCTCGCTCCTCCTGATCGTCCTGATCTTCATCGCCTCGTTCCTCAACGCGCGCATGCAGGGTCCGGTGGCGGTGCACGTGGAGGCCGAGACGCTCAAAGAGAAGGCGGAGGACCTGGTCGCCGAGGAGCGCCGCGACGGCTAGGGGCTACTGCCGCGCGATCGGGGTCAGCTCGGTGTCCCGGCGCTCGCCGTTCCGGGTGTAGACGACCCTGACCGGCTGGTTCGCGCGCAGCAGTTCGAGGGCGTACGTGTAGTCGTAGATGTTGGCGATCGTCTTGTCGGCTATCTCGACGATGACGTCGCCCTTCGTCAGGCCCGCCTGGTCGGCGGGCCCGCCGGCCACCACGCCCGCGAGCAGCAGCCCCTTCACTTCGGTGGCGTAGTCGGGAATCGTGCCGGTCGTCACGCGGACGCCGGCGATCGTGCCGCGTGTGGCCGGCTGGTCGACCTTGGTGAACACCGGCGGCTCATCGCCGTTGCCCACCGCGCGGACCAGCGTCGCCGCCATCGCGACGACTCGATCCAGGTCTTCATAGTTGATCTTCGTCGCCGTGTCCGACGGCTTGTGGTAGTCGGAATGCGACCCGGTGAAGAAAGCGAGGCTCGCGATACCGGCAGCGTGGAAGTTGGTGACATCGGTCGGCTGGTACGGGTCGGCCTGCGTCACCAGGTCGAATCCGGCGGCGACGTTGACCCGTTCGAGCAGGCGCGCCCACGCCGGACTCGTGCCGGTCGCCTGTACCACGAGCCGGTTGTTCTGCATCCGTCCGACCATGTCGAAGTTGAAATAGGCGGCGATCTGATCCGCCGGGACCGGCGGCTTCGTGGCGAACGCGTTCGAGCCGATGAGGCCGATTTCCTCGGCGGACCAGAAGGCGACGAGCAGGTGCCGGCGTCGCGGCTGGGGCGATTCGGCGAGCGTGCCGGCGATCGCCAGCACGGCGGCTGTTCCCGAGGCGTTGTCGTCGGCGCCGTAGTGGATACCGCCGGCCTCTTCCTTGGAGGCGAGCGAGTTTCCCCTGTCGCCGCGACCCAGGTGGTCGTAGTGGGCTCCGACGACGATCCAGGGTTTCGACGCCGCGGACACGGGGGCGGTGGCGGGGAGGTACGCCACCACGTTTCGGGCGGTGTGGCGCTCCCGGACGACGGAGGTTCGCAGCGTGATGGTCACGCCAGACAAGGCGAAGCCCGCCATGTGTGGATTGCCCGAGTCGAGTTCCTGCTGTGCGTCGCGAAGCGGCTTGCCGGACGCGAAGAGCGCATCCGCGACGGCGCCGCTGACGCTGGCTGCCGGGATTCCGGAGCCGGCCAGCGCCGTGTCGAACGTCATGGGCACGACCTGACCGGCGTTGGGCGACCGCGGCCCGGTCACCACGAGCAGCGCCCGGGCGCCGCGCTGGCGCGCCGCCATCGCCTTGTACCGCAGATCCGAGTAGCGCGCGAGGATCGCCCGGGTCTTCTCGTCGGCATCCTCCGGGAAGTAGCGAAGAACGACGACGATCTTGTCGGTGACATCGAGCGTCGCATAGCTGTCGTAGGCGACGTTCTGAGACTCGGGCACCACGAGCCCGTACCCGGCGAAGACCGCCGGCCCCGTCACGTCGGCATCGTCGGAGAAGGAGAGCGCCTGGACCTCGGTTCGAGCGGTGAACGTCCTGCCCGCGATCGTCAGCCGCGATCCGCCGTCGCGGCTGCCCGCGGTGAACTCGAACGGGAGGAACATGTCGGTCCGGCCAGGGAGTGGCCGCGCGCCCATACGCGTCAGCTGCGTTGCCAGATAGTCGGCCGCAAGGCGCTCGCCGGACGAGCCGGCCTCGCGTCCCTCGAGCTGGTCGGAGGCGAGGAACTCCACGTGCGCTCGCGTGCGCGATCCGGCGGCGGTCTGCGCGAGCGACGGCGCGGCGCTGATGAGGAGGAGCGCGCCGACGAACGCACGAGTCGTCCCTTGTCTCATATCTCGTGACCGGGGTCAGACCCCGGAACGGGTCGTCACCGGGGTCTGACCCCCGGCGCGGCGCGCAGCGCGGCCAGGGCGCGCTCGTGGTTCCAGTCGGCGAGGAAGATCTGTCCTTCCCGCCCGCCGCCGCGACTCGACGTCCAGGCAATTCGTCGTCCGTCAGGGGACGGCACGGGCAGGCCGTCGAAGCCGTCCGAGTAGGTGATCCGGACCGGCTCCTTGCGCCCCTCGACGTCGACCATGAACAGTTCGAAATTCTCGAATCCGAGCTTGTTGGACGCGAACAACAGGTACTCGCCGGATGGATGGATGAAGGGCGCCCAGCTCATCGCACCGAAGTCGGTGACCTGCCGCGCGTCCGATCCATCCAGCTCCATCGTCCAGACGTCGGCAATCAGCCCCTTCTCGTCGAAGCGCCGCCAGACGACCCGCGTGCCGTCTGGCGAGAAGAACGGACCGCCGTCGTACCCCGGGACGCGGGTGAGCCGCCGCTCATCCGAGCCGTCGGCGCGCATGAGGTAGATCTCGGCGAAATAGCTCGGGTCGACCTCGAGCTGCAGCTGCTCGGCCGGCGTCAACGCCCGGCTGTAGGCGTCGCGGGTCGACGAAAAGACGATCCACTGTCCATCGGGGGAATAGCTTCCTTCGGCGTCGTACCCGCGAGCGCGAGTCAGCCGCGTGTACTGGCCGGACTTCTCCGAGAACGCATAGATCTCGAACTCGGGGTCGTAATCCCACGCGTAGCGCCGTTCCTTGCCGGAAGCGCGGAACTCGGTCTCCTCCTGCTGCAGCGTTTTCGAACGCGGATCGTGATGGGTGGAAGCGAACAGGATCTGGTCGCTGCCAGGTCGGAAGAACGAGCATGTCGTCTTCCCGTAGCCGGGCGAGATTCGCACCGTGTCGCCCGACGCCAGGTCGAGCGCGTAGATCTGGTAGAAGGGGTTGCCCGGCTCGCGCTCGCTCTGGAAGACGAGGCGTTGGCCATCGGGCGACCAGTAGCCTTCCCCCGCCCGCCGCCCCTCGATGGTCAGCCGACGCACGCGCGACAGGACATCGCTCTCCCGCTCGACGCCGCTCGTGACGGGCGCTTGCGTGCCGGCCGCCGCACTGCCGAGCACGGCTGCGGCCAAGGCTCCCTGGACGAGGCTCGTCATAGCCACATCGTTTATACCATCGAACCGTGCGCCTCTCCGATGTGCGCGCCCGGTCCCCTGGCGACCGGTGTGGTCGCGGCGGCCGACGGAGTGGGCCTTCGCTCCATTGAGGCCCCTTCAGGCCGCTCGCACCGCGCGCAGTCCCCGGGCTCTCGAGCGTGCTCGGTCACCGGATGACGGCGACTGTCCGAACGCGCGTCCCGAAGCGCCGCCGTCGTGAAACCCGTGCGAGGCGCGGCATGTATCAAGTACCATTATCCGGGTACCCATGTCGCGATTCTTGACGCTTGCGCTGCTCGTCATCTCCACCACCTGTGCCGCGTGCAGCGGCGGCGAGGGACAGGCGGCGTCCGACGGCGCCGACGCGCCCGGGGCGTTTCCGCCGACAGAGGTCCAGACCGTCACGATCGAGCCACGCCCGCTGCCGCAGACGACCGAGTACGTCGCGACGATCCGCTCGTTGCGCTCGACGACCGTGCAACCGCAGGTCGAGGGGCTGATTCGCGAAATCTTCGTCCGCGCCGGCGACCGAGTGAGCGCGGGGCGTCCGCTCGTGCAGATCGACCCTGACAAGCAGCAAGCGACCGTAGCCGCCGCCGAATCGCAGCGCGCCTCGCGCGAGGCGGACCTGGCGTTTGCGCGGCAGCAGCTCGCGCGCATGCAGAAGCTCTATGAAGCGGGTGCCGTGAGCCGCGCGGAACTGGATCAGGCCGACGCGGTGTACAAGAACGCGGACGCGCAGCTCGCCGCGGTCCAGTCGCTCATTCGCGAGAACCAGATTCAGCTCCAGTACTTCCGTGTGACGGCGCCCACGGCGGGGATCGTCGGCGACCTTCCCGTGCGGCAGGGCGACCGCGTGACGCCGTCGACGGTCATCACGACCATCGACCAGGCCGAGGGACTCGAGGCCTACATCAACGTCCCGCTCGAGCGTGCCGCCGGCCTCCGTGCGGGACTGACGGTGGAGCTGCTCGATGCAGACGGCGCCGTCATCGCCTCGACTCCGGTGAGCTTCATCGCTCCGCGCGCGAATGACGCGACGCAGTCGGTGCTCGTCAAGGCCACGTTGCGGCAAATGCCGTCCGGTATCCGGGTGATGCAGTACGTGCGGGCGCGCATCGTCTGGAGCAACGACCCGGTGCTGGCGGTGCCGATCGTGGCGGTGACCCGGCTCGCCGGCCAGCACTTCGTGTTCATCGCCGAGGCGCGCGATCAGGGGTTCGTCGCGCGGCAGACGCCGGTGACGATCGCGACCGTCGTGGGCGAGGACTACATCGTGCGCGGCGGACTCGAGCCCGGCGCCCGCGTCATCGTCTCGAACGTCCAGAAGCTCGGCGACGGCGCGCCGGTCAAGCCGTCGTGAAGCGGCCGCTCCGCAGCCGAGAGCCCAGCGCCTGAACCCCGGAGCCTTCGAGCCGTGTTCGTCGACACCTTCATCAAACGGCCGATTCTCGCCACCGTCTGCTCGCTGGTGATCGTCCTGGCGGGTGCGCTGGCGATTCCGGCGATGCCGATCGCGCAATATCCCGACGTGGCGCCGCCGACCGTCTCGGTGCTCGCCATCTACACCGGCGCCAACGCCGAGACGGTGGAGACCGCGGTCACGACCCCGCTCGAGCAGGCCATCAACGGCGTCGAGGGCATGCTCTACATGTCCTCCTCGAGCACGAACAGCGGGGTCAGCCAGGTCACGGTGACGTTCGACATCACGCGGAATCCCGATATCGCGGCGGTGGACGTGCAGAACCGCGTGAACCAGGCGATGGGCCGGCTTCCCGCCGAAGTGCGGCAGACGGGCGTGACGGTCCAGAAGTCGGCGAACAACTTCATCATGGCGGCGGGCGTCTACGCGCAACGCGGCGAGTACGACTCGCTGTTCATCTCCAACTACCTCGACGTCTACGTGAAGGACGCGCTCAAGCGCGTCCCTGGCGTGGCCGACGTGATGATTTTCGGCGAGCGGAAGTACTCGATGCGGCTGTGGCTGGACCCGCTGCGGCTCGCCGCCCGGCAGCTCACGGCCGGCGACGTCGTGAACGCGCTGCGCGAGCAGAACGTGAACGTCGCGGCGGGCAGCGTGGGCGATTCACCGGCGCGTCCGGGGCAGACCTACCAGATGAGCGTCCGCGCCGCCGGACGGCTGCGGGAGCCGCGCGAGTTCGAGAACATCATCATCAAGACCTGGGGCGGCAGTTCGCTGGTGCGTCTCGGCGACGTCGGTGCCGCAGAGCTCGGCGCCGAAACGTATGCGTCGGCGCTGCGCTTCCAGGGCATCGACGCGCTCGGCTTCGCAGTCGTCGGCCTGCCCACGGCGAACGCGCTCGAGGTCCGCTCCGGGGTCGACGCGGAGCTGGCGCGTCTGAGCCGCGCCTTCCCGCCCGGCCTGCAGTACCGGATCGCTTTCGATACGACGACGGTGGTGCAGGAGTCGATCCGGGAGGTCCTGAAGACGCTCGTCGAGGCGGCCGTCCTCGTCGTGCTCGTGCTGTTCGTGTTCCTCCAGAGCGGGCGGGCCACGTTGATCCCGGCGCTCACGATCCCGGTGTCGCTCGTCGGCGCGTTCGCGTTCGTGCACCTGCTCGACTTCTCGATCAACACGCTGACGCTCTTCGCCCTGATCCTGGCCACAGGCATCGTCGTCGACGATGCGATCGTCGTGATCGAGAACATCGAGCGGCACATCCGGGAATACAAGAAGACGGCGCGGCAGGCCGCCTCGGACGCGATGGGCGAAGTGTTCGGCGCGGTGGTCGCCACCTCGCTCGTCGTGATAGCCGTCTTCGTGCCGGTGGCGTTCTTCCCGGGCACGACCGGCCGGCTGTACCAGCAGTTCGCCGTCACGATCGCGTTCGCCGTGGCGATTTCGGCGTTCAACTCCCTGACGCTGACGCCGGCGCTCTCGGCGCTGCTGCTCAGACACGGCGACCACGGAAAAGGACTGATCTTCGGCGCGATCGAAGCGGTCATCCGCGGCGGCACCGACATGTACGTGCGCGTGGTCGCCGGGCTGATGCGCGGGCGATGGGCGCTGGTCGTCGTGTTCGCCGGGCTGCTCGGCCTGACCTACGCGGTCTATACGCGCGTGCCCCAGGCGTTCCTGCCGGAGGAAGACCCCGGCTGGTTCATGGCGATTGTCCAGGCGCCGGCCGGCGCGTCGCTCGAATACACGAGCCGCGCGATTGGAGAAGCCGAGAAGATACTCATGCAGGTACCGGAGGTCGAGTCGGTGTTCTCGGTGGGCGGCTTCAGCTTCGCCGGCAGCGCGTCGAACACCGGCATGATCTTCACGCTGCTCAGGCCGTTCGACGCGAGGCAGGGGGACGAGCACCGCCTCCAGGCGCTGCTGCCGCGGCTCCAGGGTCAGCTCTTCGGCATTCAGAGCGCCCTGGTGATTCCGTTCGCACCGCCGGCGATCTTCGGCCTCGGCGAGTTCGGTGGATTCCAGATGCAGGTGCTCGATCAGACCGGCAGCGGCGACATCCAGGCGCTCGCCGCCGGCACACAGGCGCTCATCGCCGCGGCACAGCAGTCCCAAGCCGTCCGGGGGCTGTTCAGCGGCTTCACCGCCAACGACCCGCAGCTGGCGGTCGAGATCGACCGCGACAAGGCGCAGAGCATCGGCCTGCCGATGAGCGAGATCACGAGCGCGATGCAGATCTACCTCGGATCGGCGTACGTGAACGATTTCGATTTCAACAACCGCGCATACCGCGTCTACGTGCAGGCGGCCCGCGACTACCGATCCGATCCGGACGATCTCGGTCAGTACTACGCGCGCACCTCCGGCGGCGAGATGGTGCCGCTGACGACCGTCGTGCGCGTCCGGGAGACGACGGCGCCGCAGGTCATCAACCACTTCAATCTGTTCCGCTCGACCACGATCAACGGCGCGGCCGCGCCCGGGTTCAGCTCGGGACAGGCGATCGCGGAAATGGATCGTCTGTCGGGGGCAGCGCTGCCGCAGGGGTTCTCGCACGCGTGGTCCGGCATCTCGCTCGAAGAGGTCGAAGCGGGAGGACAGTCGGCGGCCATCTTTGCCATCGGAATCCTGCTCGTGTACCTGACCCTGGCGGCACAGTACGAGTCGCTCGTGTTGCCCTTCATCGTTCTGCTCGGGGTCCCGCTGGCCGTGCTCGGAGCCCTGTCGGCCCAGTGGATGCGCGGACTCCAGAACGATCTCTACTGCCAGGTCGGGCTCGTGCTGCTCATCGCGCTCGCCGCGAAGAACTCGATTCTCATCGTCGAGTTCGCGGAGCAGCTCCGGCGCCGCGGGCTGTCGATTGTGGAGGCGGCGATCGGCGCCGCGCGCATCAGGCTCCGGCCGATCCTGATGACGTCGCTGACGTTCATTCTGGGCGTCATGCCGCTGGTCTTCGCGACCGGTGCGGGCCAGGAGGCGCGCCACTCGGTTGGCACCGCCGTGGCGGGCGGGATGGTCTTCGCCACGTTCCTCAACGTGGTGTTCATCCCGATTCTGTACGTGGTCGTACGTGTGCTCGTTCCCGGCCGCACATCACCCGTGGAGAGAACAGGTCATGCGTAGAGGCCTGCTCGTCCTCGGCCTGGCCGCCGCGTGTCCGAATCTGGCCGCGGCTCAGGCGATCGAACGTGTCACGTTCGAGGAGGCGGTGCGACGGGCGATTGTGAACCATCCAACCGTCGAGCGGGCGGCAGCCGACATCATTCGCGCCGATGCCGTCGTCCAGCAGGTCCGTGCCCGCGCGCTCCCCACGATCGACGCGTCGTTGGCGACCAACGTGATCGATCCGGTGACCCGCTTCGGCGGCAGCGCAATCTTCCCGCGCACGCAGACAGTGACCACGGCCGGTGTCGCCCTACCGCTCCTCGTGCCGGTGCGCTGGGCGGAGAGGAATCAGGCGGCGGACCAGCTGCTGGTGTCCCAGCGTGGCCTCGACGAGGCACGTCGGCAGGTCGCGGTCGCCGCCGCCCAGGCGTACCTCGCTGTCATGACCGAACGCCGGGTGCTCGAGCTGAACGAGCGCGCTCGCGACAACGCTCGGGCGCACTACGACTACGCGAACCAGCGCCTCCAGGGAGGCCTGGGCAGCCGTCTGAACGCCGTCCGGGCGGAGCAGGAGGTGTCCTCCAACGAGGCGCGGGTGGAGGAGGCGCGGCTTGGCATGCGCCGTGCGCAGGAGGCGCTCGGCGTCATGACGGGGGGCGACGGTCCTGTCGATGCGGCTGCGGACCCCGTGTTCGGCCTGCCGCCGCCCGGGGCGACTGAACCCGAGCTCGTCGCGGGACGGGAAGACGTCCGGATGTTCCTGGCACGGGAGTCGGCCGCCGTGCGCCGGGCGAGCGACGCGTGGAAGGACCATCTGCCGTCGGTCACGGCGTTGTTCACTCCGGAGGTGCTGGCGCCGTCGGGACTGTTTGCCAATGCCCGCTCCTGGCGCGCCTCCGTGCTCTTCACGGTCCCCCTCCTCGATTCAGGGCTGCGGCGCGGGCAGACGCGCGAGCGGCAGGCCCTGGTCGGCCTCGTCCGGGCCGAACGCACCAATGCGGAGCGACAGGCGCGCGCCGACATTCGGACCGCCCGGGAAGCGGTCGCCGCCACCGAGCGTGCACTGGCTCATGCGCGCCGCGCGGCCGAGCAGGCCAATGAGGTCGTCGGCATCGCCGACATCGCGTTTCGCGAAGGCGCGACGACGAACATCGAGGTGATCGACGCTCAGCGCCGGGCGCGCGACGCGGAAACGGCGGCGGCCATCGCGGAGGACGCGGTCCGGCGCGCGCGCCTCGAACTGCTCGTCGCGACAGGCCAGTTCCCCCAGTAGATGTAGCCACGAGTTCTCGAAACTCATGAGTGGATGGTCGGGCGGTCATGCCCGGGCACAGCGGAAGGATCAGCCCGCGGCGTCCCCGTTGGGTCCGAGGCTTGGCGCCTGGGACCTCGCTCAGTACCGGAGGACGACGCCGGCCGTGGCGCGCCAGAGGCTCAGGCGCGAAAGGCCGGGGCGGGCCAGGGGAGCGTCGGCGCCGCTGGCGGCCTTGATATAGCGAAGGTCGAAGCGAAGTCCCGTCCGAAAGGTCATCATTCCAATCGCGCCGGCGCCGATGTTGACGCCGAGCAGATTCTCGCCGACCGGAAAAAGGCCGGCCGCATGCTTGCTCCGTGCTTGCAGCAGACCGACGCCGCCGACGACGTACGGCCGCAGCGATTCGCGGGTAATCGAGAGCGGCACGGCCAGGATCACGTTACCCGTGAGCGTCGTGACACGACTGCTCAACACGAGGCCCTGCGGATCGTTTCCTTCGAAGAACCCCGGGGTATGCCCGAAATCGGCTTCGAGGCCCAGGAACCCGTCGCTCAAGAGCGCCACCGATGCGCCGAGCGTCAGCCTGCGGCCGGCGCCTTCCTCGAAGACCAGGAGCGTCGTTTCCGGGGCGAACGAGCTGCCGATGAACGGCGTGATCAGCCAGTCGGCCGCCGCCGCGGACGGGTGCGCCGCGACGACGAGCGCCGCGGCGAGCGCGCAGGCCGCGGGACGGCTACGAGACAAACAACTGCAGGAAGAGTTGAGCGAACACGGAAGAGGTCAGATTCCCTTCCGACAGCTTGTACGGGGCCGCGAGGCCATCGCTGTTCGCCAGCATGATGACGGTGAGGTTCCGGCCCGGCACGCTGATGTAGAGCGCCGAGTAGGCGTCGCGCGCCAGTCCGAAATGCCAGACGATCCGCTCGCCGTTGTACGGCTGGACGAACCAGCCGAGCCCCATCGGTCCCGACCCGCCTTGCCACGCCCGGTCCCGCGTACTCGATTCCAGGAGTGCGCCAATCCCGGCGTCGAAGCGCGCGAGGTCGCGAACGGTGGCCACCACGCCGGTGGACGCGGTGAGCGAAGGCCGTGAGTAGTCGGATCGTGACGGGCGTCCGCGGCTGTCGACCCGGTAGGGGACCGCCACGCGCCTGAGCACTGCGCCGTACCGGTCGAGCACGCTCGACGAGAAGTGCCGGCGGTTGGACGCCGAGCTGTCGCCCAGGTCGTGCCCCGGCACCGAGTCAACCATGCCGAGGCGGTCGGTCACTTCCCGCGCCAGGAGCACGGAATACGGCGCGCCCGCGCACTGCTCGATGACGTTCGTCACACTGGCATAACGGCCGGAGTCGTACCGGAACCCGTCCGGTCCGGAGTGCGAGAGCAGTTGGGCGATGGTGGTGCCTTCCTCGGAGAACTGCGGATGCCAGCGGCGCACCCGATCCGTCAGCTCGAGGTAGCGGAAGTCGAGACACTGCTGCAGGAGGACGGTGGCGGCCAGTGTCTGCGAGAGGTCGAGGAGTGGATACGGCGTGTCCGCCGTCGCGGACACGAGCCCCTCGAGATCCTGGTGGCCGAAGCCGCGGTCCCAGACGATGCGGTCGTTCTGGAGGAGCGCAACCGAGAGGCCCGGAATGCCCGCCTGCTGCCGAGCCGACTCGAGGAAACGCTCGAAGAGGGCGATCGGCAGACTCTGCTCCGACAAAGTCGGCGGCCGCTGGGCGTGCATGTGCGATCCGAGCACAAGCAACGCAACCAGCGCAACGAACGGGATCTTCAATCCGCGCACGGGAACCCCAGAATCTTACATCGGCAGGGGTTGACCTGTGCTACAGTGCGGGTGTCCTCGTAAGCGATCCAGGGGGGCTCTGTGCAAAAGACGAGGAAAACGGGGCTGATTTGCGCGTTGCTGCTGGTCGCAGCGACCGGAGTGGCAATTGCTGCCGAAGGCCTTCGAATCGTTCCGCTGGTGCGCGACGATCTCGTGCTCGTCACCTTCGAGCTGGCGGACGGGTTCACCGACGAAGTCCGTGCCGCCATCCGGAGCGGACTCAAGACGACCTTCACCTACACGGTCGACCTGCGACTCGAGGTGCCGGTGTGGGTCGACCGCACGATCGCCACGACCGTCGTGACCAATAGCGTCGAGTACGACAACCTGACCCGTCTGCACTCCGTCGTCCGGATGCTCGATGGGAAGGTCCAGGCGGCGCAGGTCACCGACAGCGAAGCAAGCGTCCGGCAGCTGATGACGAGCTTCCAGCGCCTGCCGCTGTTCCGGACGTCGATCCTCGAACCGAACCGCGAGTACTACGTTCGTATCAGCGCGACCGCCCGTCCGAGCAACGGCGCGTTCCTCTGGCCATGGGGCAGTGGCACGTCCGGTCAGGCCAAGTTCACCTTCATTCGCTAGCCCGATCCCGCCGCGGGGAAGTTTCAGTCCTCCAACGAGCGACCCGTCTGTCGCGTGAACGGAGTGGCCGGGGCGACGCGGGCGACGGCGACGGAGACGGAGAGATTGTGACATGTATCTGCTGACACTGGTGCTCCACTCGCTGTTCAGGTGGGTCGTGCTGGTCCTGGGCGCGCTCGTCGTCGGCCGTGCGGTCGGCGGCGCGAAGCACAACCGCGAGTGGACGTCGGCCGACGACCGGGCGGGTCTCTGGCTCGTGATCACGCTCGACGCGCAACTGCTGCTCGGCCTGGCGCTCTATCTGGCGCTCAGTCCGGTGACGCGGATCGTGTTCGCGGACTTCGGCGCGGCGATGGTCAACGCGGCGCTGCGGTTCTGGGCGGTCGAGCACATCTTCGGCATGCTGGCGGCCGTGGTGCTCGGGCACGTCGGCCGGTTCCGGATGCGGCGCGTCGACGGGGCACAGCGGCATCGCACGACGGCGCTCTTCTTCGGGATGGCGCTCCTGGCGGTTCTGCTCTCGATCCCCTGGCCCGGCATGCCCGCGGCTCGGCCGCTCTTCCGGCTCCCGTAGACGATAAGGTGCGGCCCCAGGCGCTAGGATGCCGGGGCCGGCCCACAGTGGGCGTCGAAAGCGGCCGTGAGCAGCGCCGCAATCTCCTCTGGGCCGCGGTTTTCGATGTCCCGCCGTTCGAGCATCCAGAGGAGCCGCCCATCCCGCAGCAGCCCCATGGAGGGCGACGAGGGCGGGTAGCCTTCGAAATAACGGCGTGCGCGGCCGGTGGCGTCGAGGTCGGCGCCCGCGAACACGGTGGCGATCCGGGTGGGCCGCACCGCGTGCGCCAGCGCGAGCACCAGTCCCGGACGGGCCTTGCCGGCGGCGCATCCGCAGACCGAGTTCACCACAATCAGCAGCGTTCCGCCCGTGTCGCGGACGGCGGCGTCGACCGCGGCCGGCGTACGGAGTTCCTCTATGCCCAGGCGGGTGAGTTCGGCGCGCATCGGCGCGATGAACGGCTCTGGATACGGCATGGCTCCCGATTATGCCCCAGGACCGAGTCGGAGCGATCGCGCTACATCTCCACCTGCACGCCGAGCTCGACGACGCGCTCGGGCGGTAGCCGGAAGAACGCGGTGGCGCGGACTGCGTTGCGCGCCATCAACACGAACAGCCGCTCCCGCCAGAGCGCCATCCCTTCCTTGCGAGTGACGAGGATCGTTTCCCGGCCCAGGAAGTACGTGAGGTCGACCGGGTCGAGCGCCACGCCCTTCTCGCGCGCCAGCAGCAGCGCCTCGGGGACGTCCGGATCGTCCATGAACCCGAACTGCAGCCGCACGTTGAAGATGCCGTTGCCGAGAGGCTCGGCGAGGGCAACGCGCTCGGCTGGCGGCACGTGCGGAACCTGCGCCGTCGTCACCATCAGCACGACCACGTGCTCGTGGAGCACCTTGTTGTAGCGAACGTTGTGGACGAGCGCCGGCGGGGTCCCGCGAGGCTGGGCCGTCATGAAGACCGCCGTGCCCGGCACACGCTGCGGCGGCTCGGCTTCCACCGTCTTCATGAACTCCTCGAGCGGCAGCGCCCGCGCAGTGAGTCGCTCCCCCAGGAGCCGGCGCCCCGTCCGCCACGTCGTCATCAGGGTGAAGATCAGAGTAGCGACGACAAGGGTGACCCAGCCGCCCTGCATCACCTTCAAGACGTTGGCGCCGAAGAAGGCGAGATCGACGGTCAGGAAGGTTCCGGTCACGGCGGCGACACCCGCCAGCGGCCAGCGCCAGCGCTCCGTGGCGACCACGAACAGCAGGAGCTCATCGATGACCATCGTCATCGTGACGGCAATGCCGTAGGCCGCGGCAACGGCGCCCGAGGAGCCGAATCCGATGACGATCGACACCGTGGCAGCCATGAGAGCCCAGTTGACCTGCGGGACGTAGATCTGTCCCATCGCGCTCGCCGATGTGTGCGCGACGTCGAGCCGCGGCGCCAGGCCGAGCTGTATGGCCTGGCGCGTGACGGAGAAGGAGCCGGAGATGAGCGCCTGCGAGGCGATGATCGCGGCCGCGGTGGCCAGGCCAACCAGCGGTACGAGCGCCCAGGTAGGCGCCAGCATGAAGAACGGTTGTGACGAGGCGGGTCGCAGCAGCAGCAGCGCGCCCTGACCGAGATAGTTCAGCACGAGGGCGGGCAGGACGAGTCCGAACCACGCAAGCCGGATGGGGTACTTCCCGAAGTGCCCCATATCCGCATAGAGCGCCTCTCCGCCGGTGACGACGAGGAAGACCGCTCCGAGCACGGCGAACCCGGGAACACCGTTCTCCAGGAAGAAGCGCAGCGCGTGCCGCGGATCGAACGCGCCGAGAACCGCCGGCGCGCGGAGGATCCACAGCACGCCCAGACCGCCGATGACAAGGAACCAGATGATCACAATAGGGCCGAAGAGCCCGCCGACCCGATGCGTGCCGAACTGCTGGATGATGAAGAGCGCCAGGAGAATCACCACCGTCACGGGCACGACGTACGGATTGAAGAGCGGCGTGATGACGCCGAGTCCTTCCACGGCGCCAAGGACCGAAATCGCCGGCGTAATCATGCCGTCGCCGTAGAGCAGTGCGGTGCCGAAGATGCCGAGCGCGACGAGCACCGGCCGGCCCACGGCGAGGCGCGAGATGGCGCCGGGGCCGCCGTCACGGCCAGGGATGAGCGAGGTCAAGGCGAGAATGCCGCCCTCGCCCTGGTTGTCGGCGCGCATCACGATGCCGACGTACTTCACCGAGATGACCAGGACGAGCGCGTAGATGATGAGCGACAGGACGCCGAGCACGTTCTCAGGCGTTGGCGGCACCGGATGGGTGCCGAAGAAGCATTCGCGAATCGCGTAGAGCGGGCTCGTGCCGATGTCGCCGTAGACGACCCCGAGCGCGGTCACCGTCAGCGGAAGGATCCCGCTGCGGCCTGTGTGGGTACGGGACACGGAGCCTCAGTATAATCACGAGTCACCCGATGCGCGTCGCCCGGCGCCTCTTGATCAGTGGACGCGTCCAGGGCGTCGGCTTCCGGTACTTCACCGGGGAGGTCGCCGCCCGGGAAGGTGTCACCGGCTGGGTGCGCAACCTGCCGGATGGCCGGGTCGAGGCGTACGTGGAGGGCGAGGCCGAGGCGGTCACGCGCGTGGAGCGGGCGCTCGGTCAGGGGCCGCGCGGGGCGCGTGTCGAGGCGGTGGACGTCGAGACCGAGGAGCCGGGCGGCGGGTATCTGGATTTCACGATTCGATAGGACATGGACCTCAAACAACACATCCGTCACGTGCCGGACTTCCCCAAGCCGGGCATCCTCTTCTACGACATCACGACGCTGCTGCGGCACCCGCAGGGACTCAAGACGACCATCGAGCGGCTCTCGACGCCGTTCGCGGAGGCGCGCATCGAAGTGGTCGTCGGCATCGAGAGCCGCGGGTTCATCCTCGGCGCCGCCGTGGCCGAGCGCCTCGGCGCCGGCTTCATCCCGGTCCGCAAGCCCGGGAAGCTGCCCGCGCGGGCCGTCAAAGAGACCTACGACCTGGAGTACGGCACCGACGCGCTCGAAATCCACGCCGACGCCGTGGAGCGCGGCCAGCGCGTGCTCATCGTCGACGACGTGCTGGCGACCGGGGGGACGGCGGCGGCAACCGCTCAGCTCGTGAAGAAGCTCGGCGGCGAGCTGCGCGGTCTGGCGTTCCTCATCGAGCTGCTGGCGCTCGGGGGCAAGTCGAGGCTCCCCGGCGAGAACGTCTATTCGGTGCTGAAGTACTGAAATAGGCGACCCCGCGAGTCACCAGAGCGCGGACCAGTCGCCCCCTGGGATCGACCCATCGCTCGCCGCGCAGGAAGGGGGCACCGGTCGCGGGCGCCTTGCGATTCGCGCGACCGGAGTGCGCCGGCAGAGCGCGGTGCAACATAGGTAAACTGAGTGTTTAGCGACAATACGTCCCCGTAGCTCAGATGGATAGAGCGCGCGCCTCCTAAGCGCGAGGCCGGCAGTTCAATTCTGCCCGGGGACGCCATCGCACTGACGCGGATGGCCGTGGGCGGTGGTCTCTTGGCCGAGGTTCGAACCAGAACCCAGCCAGAGCCCAAATCCCGAGGCCTGAAGCCCAACGCCCAAGACGTGAAGCCGAGAGCCTATGAAGACCAGAGAACGACGGCAATTGAAGGAAAACGAGCTCGCCCAGATGCTGACGACGGCGAGGGAACGCTTCGACAAGTCCAAGCGTACGGTCACCGGCCTCCTGCTCGCTGTCATCGTCGTCGCCGGCGCCGTGGGCGGCACAATCGCCTGGCGTCGACAGAGCGAGTCGCGCGCCGAACAACTGCTCGGTGAGGCAATGGTCGCCTTCAACGCGCGCGTCGTTCCGGTGACGGCGGCAGCGGCCGAGCCGGGCGAGGTGCCCGCGGCCGCGACGATTGGCGCCACTGGAACGTTCCCGACCGTGGCCGCCAAGCTGAACGCGGCGCTGCCGAAGCTGAAGGCCGCGGCCGATGCCTATCCCGATTCCGAGGCGGGCGTCACGGCGCGCTATCACTACGCCTCCTCGCTGGCGGCGCTCGGGCGGCACGACGAAGCCGTGAAGACGTTCGACGAGGTCGTCGCCCGTGCGGGCGACGGCAGCCTGTACAGCCGTATGGCTCGGCTCGGCAAGGCCGACACGCTGGTGCGGGCGGGCAAGCACGAGGCCGCGATCGCGACATGGAAGGAGCTGGCGTCGAGCACGGACGAAGCGCTGCCGAAAGACGCGATCCTGATGGAGCTGGGGAAAGCGTACCAGGCGGCCGGCAACGCCGAGGAAGCGCGGAAGACGTTCACGCAGCTCGTGGACGAGCACCCCGCCTCACCGTATACGGCGGAAGCGCGCGCCGCACTGGGCAGTTGAGCCGTTCCGCCGCGTCCCTCGGCGCTCAGGACGTCCTGATCTCGTCGAAGGGACTCGGTGCCGGCCTACGTGCCGTCCTTCCTGACGTCCTTGAGCGTCGCGAACGTGGCCTGGGGAGAAAGCCGGATCCCGGTGACGTTCGGACGCGCCACCGCGATGTTCGTCTTGTACCAGAGACTGATGTAGGGCGCGTCCTCCGCCACCAGTTTCTGCACCTCGCTGTAGTACTTCCGCCGCTCCTCGTCGGTTGACGCCGTCGTCGCCAGATCGATCAGCCGATCGACGTCCAGGTTGCCGTAGTAGATGCGGTTGAAGCCGACCGGCGGGACCTGTTCGGAGTGGTAGAGTCGCCGCAGCATGTCCGGATCGGTGACACCGACCCACTGGAGCGTGTACATCTGCACGTTCCCCGAGAGAACGTCCGCATAGAAGGTGGCGAACTCGTACGAGCGCACCTCGACCTCGATGCCGATCAGCCGGAGATTCTCCTGAATCACCGCCGCCTGGAGGCGGTAGAACTCGTCGGTTGACGTCCTCAGCGAGAGCCGGAGCCGCGGCAGCGGACCCGCGCCGTCGGGATCGGGATACCCCGCCTCGTCGAGCAGCCGTCTGGCCCGCTCGGGGTCGTGTGTGAACTGGTGAACGTTCGGCTCGAACGCCCAGGCCACAGGCGGCAGGACGCCCACGGCCGGCCGGGCGAGGCCCCGGCGCAGGTGGTCGACGATCGCCTGGCGATCGACCGCGTAGCCGATGGCGTGCCGGACACGCTTGTCCTTGAGCGCAGGGTCGCGCATGTTCAGCCCGATATAGGTGTAGTCGACGCCCAGCGCTTCGGCGACCGTGAGGCCATCCTTTTCGAGCGCGTGGGCGATGTCGGGCGGCGCGTCGTTGATCGTCAGGTCCGCCGATCCCTTTCGCAGCTCGAGTCCGCGCATCGTCTCATCGGGGATGACGCGGAGGAGGACGCCGCTGTTCTGCGGCAGCCCGTCCCAGTACCCCTCGAACGCCGAGAGCACGACCTCTTCATCGGGCGCGTAGCGGACGAAGCGATACGGCCCGGTACCGATTGGAAACGTCCGAAGCGAGTCGCCGGCTCCTTCCGGGACAACGGGCATGACGAGCTGGATGGGAAACGACCCGAACGGCTCCCGCAGTGTGAACTCGACCGTATAGGCGTCGAGCGCGTGGACCGACGCGAGCATCCGGTACGCACCCTTGCGAGGCGACACGAAGGCGGGGTCGAGGAAGCTGCCGAACGTGTAGACGACGTCCCGCGCGGTCAGCTCGTGGCCGTCGTGGAAGCGGACGCCGCGGCGGAGATGGACGATGTAGGTCAGCGCGTCTGGCGTCTCGAGGCGAAGGGCGAGCGCCGGCGGTTCGGCGACGACGCGCAGCTCGTCGTCGATCGTCAACAGGTGGTCGTAGATCAACTGGTGCACGCGCTGCGACCCCTCGTCGGTGCCGATCCGAGGGTCGAAGCTGGCTGGCCCGGCGCGGATGATCACGCGCAGCATGCCGTCCTCCGGCGCGCCCGTGCCGGTCCCGCAGGCGACAACTGCCAACATCCAACCTCCAACTCCCAACACGACACACGCGTGGCGCCACCTCGGCGTGTGGGAGTTGCGGAGTTGGGAGTTGGGAGTTGACATCAATCCTCGTCGGCGATCTTCTTCAGCTCGGCCAGCAGTTCCAGCGCCTGGCGCGGCGTCGTCTCGTCGATGTCGAGCGCCTTCAGCCGGCGGAGCGCCTCATTATCGCGCGCGAGGTCGCCGGCCACGCCAAAGAGCGCGAGCTGCCGGGTCTCGGGGTCGCCCGGCGCGCCGGAGAGAGCCGGGCGCCCGCCGCGCGACAGCTCGTCGCGCTCGAGCCCGGCCAGGATATCCCTGGCGCGGGCCACGACGCCGGACGGTAAACCGGCCAGGCGCGCGACCTGGATGCCGTAGCTGCGATCCGAGCGCCCCGGCACGATCTTTCGCAGAAAGACGATGTCGTCCTTCCACTCGCGGGCGGCGACGTGCGCGTTGGCGACGCCGGGCAGCGCGTCGGCGAGATCGGTCAGTTCGTGATAGTGCGTCGCAAAGAGCGTCTTCGGCCGCGCCCGCGGGTTGGTCACCAGGTGCTCCGCCACGGCCCAGGCAATGCTGAGGCCGTCGAAGGTGGAGGTGCCGCGCCCGATCTCGTCGAGCACGACCAGGCTGCGCGAGGTGGCGCTGTGCAGGATGTTGGCGGTCTCCTGCATTTCGACCATGAAGGTCGACTGTCCCCGGGCGATGTTGTCGGAAGCGCCGACGCGCGCGAAGATGCGGTCGACGATGGGCACCTTCGCGTCGCGTGCCGGCACGAACGAGCCGATTTGCGCGAGCACCGGAATGAGCGCGACCTGCCGCAAGTACGTCGACTTGCCGCCCATGTTCGGTCCGGTCAGGATGACGAGCTGCCGCGTGGTGCCGTTCAGGTCGATGTCGTTGGGCACGAAGGCACCAGGCGCGAACCGTTCGACGACCGGGTGCCTGGCATCGGCGGCAACGAATTCGTCGCCTTCGTGCACGTGGGGCTTCGTGAAGTTGCAGACGGAGGCGGTTTCGGCCAGTCCGGTCAGGCCGTCGAGCGCGGCGAGCGCGCGAGCCGTATCCTGAATGCGCGGCGCCTCGGCGGCCACCTGGCCGCGCAGCCGCTCGAAGATCTCCAGCTCGCGTTCGAGGATCCGCTCGTCGGCGCCGAGCACCTTCGCCTCGTATTCCTTGAGCGCCGGTGTCGTGAAGCGCTCCCCGCCGGCAATCGTCTGCTTCCGCTGGTAGTCGGACGGCACCGCATGGAGGTTGGCCTTCGAGACCTCGATGTAGTAGCCGAACACCCGGTTGAAGCGGACCTTGAGCGAGGCGATGCCGGTCCGTGTGCGCTCGCCGTTCTCCATGGCCGCGATGACCTGGCGGCCGGAGCGGCTGATGGCCTTCAGCTCGTCCAGCCCGGCGTCGATGCCGTCGCGCGTGAAGCCGCCGTCGCGGGCGGCGGCCGGCGGCTCCTCGACCAGGGTTCGCTCGATGAGATCGCGCACGTCGGCGAGATCGTCGAGCTCGGCGACCAGACTGCGGAGCAACGGCGCCTGCAGGTCTGCGAGCACGGCGCGAACCCGCGGCACCGCGGCGAGCGACTGCCGGAGCGCGACGAGGTCCCGCGGGCCGGCCGCGCCGAGAGCGACGCGCGCCACCAGGCGCTCGAGGTCGTACACGGTCTTGAGCGTCTCGCGGAACTTGCCCCGATCCGTGACCCGGAATGCCAGCTCCTCGACTGCATCGAGCCGGTTGCGAATCGGTTCCAGCGCGCAAAGCGGCCGGAGCAGCCATGCGCGGAGCAACCGCCCGCCCATGGCGGTCACCGTGCGATCGATCTCGTGGAGGAGGGAGCCTTGTGCATCGCCGTCGCTCCCGGTCACGACCTCGAGGTGTCGCAGCGTGATCGGGTCGATGACGAGGCTGTCGGTGGCGCCCTTGTGCTGGATCGTTCGCACATGGGCGAGGTCGGCCTTCTGGCTGTCGCGCAGGTAGGCGACCAGTCCGCCCGCCGCCTGCACCGCGGCGGCGTGTCGCTCCAGGCCGAAGCCTTCGAGTCCGTGCGCCTTGAGCTGCTCGAGCAGCGTGCGGCGCGCGGCGTCGGGCGCGAAGTTCCACGGCTCGACCTTCGTGACCGGCAGCTGGAGCCGCGCGATCTCCGCGAAGGGAGCGGCCGTTCGGCCCGCCGAGCCGTCCGCCGCCTCCTCCGGCAGGACGATCTCGCGCGGCCGAAGGACGGCGATTTCGTCGGCGAGCGCCTGCGCCCCGTCGGCGCCGCTGTACTCGGCGGTGGTGAACTCGCCCGTGGAGAGGTCCATCAGCGCGACGCCGAACACGGATGTCGCGTCGACGATCGCCATCAGGTAGGCGGGTTCTCGGGCGCTGAGGTACGTCGCATCGGTCAGCGTGCCCGGCGAGACGACGCGGACCACTTCGCGGCGAACGATGCCCCTGGCCTTCTTCGGGTCCTCGACCTGCTCGCAGATGGCCACGCGGAAGCCCTTGGTGACGAGCTTCGCGAGATATCCGTCGACGGCGTGAAACGGCACGCCGCACATCGGGATCGAGCCGCCCCCGGCGTCCTTGGAGCGCGAGGTCAGCGTCAGGTCCAGCGCGCGCGCCGCGACGAGCGCGTCTTCGTAGAACATTTCGTAGAAATCGCCCATCCGGAAGAACACAATCGCGTCGCGGTGTTGCCGCTTGGCGTCGAGGTACTGGCGCATCGCCGGGGTGACGGAGGCGGTGGAGGGCATCGGCCGAAGTTATTATCTGTCAGGCGAATGCTGATTCTGGCCCTTGACACGACGACGGCCGCGGGGAGCTGCGCGCTCGTCGGCGCCGGACGCGTCGTGCGCGAGGAGGCGAGCGACACGGGGCGGCCGCAGGCCGCGCGCCTGCCAGGGGAGCTCGCGGCGCTGCTGGCGCGCACCGGGGTCGCGCTTGGCGGCATCGACGCGTTCGCCGTCGGGACTGGCCCGGGATCGTTTACCGGTCTGCGCATCGGTATCGCGACGATGCAGGGCCTGGCGGTGGCGACAGGGAAGCCACTCTTCGGCGTCTCGGCCCTCGATGCGCTTGCGAGACTGACCACGGATCGGCCTCGGGCGACCGACCGTGTGGCCGCGTGGATCGACGCGTGGCGGGGTGAGGTGTACGGAGCCCTGTACCTCGGCGTCCGCGCCGTGGAGGGACCGGTGGTGGCGCCCCCGCGCGACCTGCTGCGCGCGATGGCGGGGCACGCGACGCTCTTCACCGGGGATGGCGCTCGGGTGTATCGGGAGACGATTCACGCCGCGCTCGGCGACGCCGCGGACTTCACGGACCCGGTGGCGCCGCTGCTGGCGGGCGCCATGGCGGAGCTCGCCGCCGAGGCGTTCGATGCCGGCCAGCGGCCGTGGCCTGACGCGATCCGGCCGTTGTACGTGCGTCGCCCCGACGCGGAACTGGCGCGGGATCGAACCTGAATGGCACGCTATTGGATCGAACGGCTGGAGGAGCAGGCGGATCTCGAAGGCGTGCTCGAAGTGGAAGCCGAATCGTTCACCAATCCATGGACGCGAGACATGTACGCGTGGGAACTGCAGAACCGCTCGGTGTGCCACATCTTCGTCGTTCGCACGGAGGAATGCCGCGTCGCGGGTTTTTGCGCCTTCTGGCTCGTCTTCGACGAGGTGCACATCAACAATGTGGCGATACGGCCGCCCTTCCGCGCGCAGGGGATCGGAACGGCATTGCTCCGGCACGTGCTGGGGGAAGCGCGGCAGCTCGGGGCGCGGCGCGCGACGCTCGAGGTGCGTTCCTCGAACGAGCGGGCGCGGCGGCTGTACGAACGGCTCGGATTCCATGTGGCAGGCGTCCGCCGGAACTACTACACGGACCCAGTCGAGGACGCGCTCATCCTGTGGCGGGACGAGGATGGCGGCTCCGTCGCCAAGGTAGCGTGGCCCTCGGACACCACCTAGCGACGCGGCTCGCGAATGTGCTACCGTGCGGCTGGATGGTTGTTCCAGGGACGGTCTACGTCCGCAGGAGGGGCGGCCTATGAATGCAGCGGGCGCACAGGATGTGAAGACCCTGTTGCTGCACAACAACGACCAGTACCGCCAGCTCGTCGACCAACATCACCAGCTCGACAATCGGCTGCACGAACTCACCGACAGACCGTACCTGTCACCCTCCGAACAGCTCGAGAAAGCCACTCTCAAGAAGCGGAAACTTGCGCTCAAAGATCGCATGGAAGCGATCACGCGCGAATTCCTGCAAGGGCACGGCACGTCGTAGCGCTGGTCGGGGTGTGTGCGATTCGTGACTCGAAGAGCGTCGCTCGCCGGCCGTTGTTGAATCTCCACTCATCACTCGCGCATCACGAATCACACATGTCCATGCGGATCGATCCCGCCGGCTGGCCGTTCGTTGGCGGCGCGCTGGCGCTTGCCGTGGCCGCCGCGTTCCTGGTCGGCCCGGCCGCCGGCGTGGCGCTGTTCGTCGTGGCCGGCGCCCTGCTGTTCTTCTTTCGTGATCCCGACCGCGTGGTGACCCTGATGCCCGGGGCCGTGCTCGCCCCCGCCGACGGCCGGATCCTCGTGGCGGGGACGTCGACCGCGCGAGACTTTCCAGGCGACCTCTGGCAGCAGATCAGCATCTTCCTGTCGCCGTTGGACGTTCACGTCAACCGGATGCCCGTGGGAGGACGCGTGGCGAAGGTGAGGTATCATCCGGGGCGTTTCCTGCCGGCGTACCGGAGGGAATCCGGAGACCTCAATGAGTACACCGAGGTCTGGATCGATCACGGCGGCCAGCCGGTGGTGGTTCGGCAGATCGTGGGCGTGCTGGCTCGTCGAATCGTGTGCCGGACCCAGGAGGGTGCCGATGTCGCGGCGGGAGAGCGCTTTGGCGTGATGAAGTTCGGGTCACGCATGGACGTGTTCGTTCCCTCGGGCGCTCGCCTTGCTGTCACAATAGGGGAGCGCGTCGTCGCCGCGGTCACCGTGGTGGCGGTGCTGCCGGACTGATGGAGAAGAACAGAGGACTCCGCGACCCTGCGCGTGCTGAAGGGCCGCGGATCCGGATGCTGACGCCGCTCCGGGGCAGGACCGACGTCACCCAACGCCGGTTCCGCCGGGGTGTGTACCTGCTGCCGGGCATCTTCACGCTCGGCAACATGTTCTGCGGCTACGCGTGCATCGTCTACGCGATGCGCGGCGAGCTGGTGACGGCGGCGCCGTTCATCGGCCTGGCGATCGTCATCGACATGCTCGACGGGCGCATCGCGCGCATGACCGGGACGACGAGCGCCTTCGGCATCGAGTTCGACTCACTGGCGGACGTGATCTCGTTCGGGGTGGCGCCCGCCATCCTCGCCTTCACGTGGGGACTCCAGCCGCTCGGCCGTCTCGGGTGGGCCGCGGGGTTCATCTTCGTGGCGGCGGCGGCGGTGCGGCTGGCGCGCTTCAACATCCAGGCGGGCACGCACGACAAGCGCTACTTCGTCGGCATGCCGAGCCCGGCGGCGGCGGGCGTGCCGGCGGCCACCGTCTACGCGTACCCGTGGGGGTTCCAGAGCTACGCCGAGGCGCTGCCGGTGCTCGCCATCATGATCGTGCCGGCGCTGCTGATGGTCAGCACGATCCGGTTCCGCAGCTTCAAGAACATCGACTTCCGCGCGCGGCGCGCCTACCGGGTGCTCATCCTCGTGGCCGTCGGGCTGGCGCTGCTCGCCGCACATCCTGAACTGGTGTTCGTCATGCTGGCGTACGGGTACCTGGCATCGGCGTTCGTGGAGATGGGGTGGCATCGCGCGCACCGTCGGCCCGGCCACGAGGAAGACGACGGCGCGTCGGAGGGAGCGCCGAAGACCCGCTCCACGACGCACGCACTGTGGTAGGTGTCGGCGGGCGATGGGAACAGAAGAGGAGGGCCGCATGGATGGACCTAGACTCCTCGGGATCGTCGCGGTCGTGGGTGCCGGGCTGCTGACCGCGGGTGTGCGGCCTGCGGGAGCGCATCACTCGTTCGCCGCGGCGTACGACACCAACAAGCCGGTGACGGTCGTGGGCACGATCGCCGAGGTCAGGCTCGAGAATCCGCATTCCTGGTTCTTCGTCGACGTCGCGCAGCCGGACGGCCAGACCGTCAGGTGGGCGTTCGAAGGGTCCACGCCGACCTCTCTCATCCGGAGCGGGTATCGTCCGAACTCACTCAAAGTCGGCGACAAGGTGACGGTCAAGGGGGTCCACGCGCGCGATACATCCAAGAACGCCGGCGCCGCGCGGGAAATCGTCACGGCCGATGGGCGGTTCTTCACCGTCGGACCCGCCGGCACCGAGTCGACGCCGGAACGCTAAGGCGGCGTTGGCGGCTCGGTCGTCGCGCCGGGCGGGTCGTGATGGTCGGCAGGCAGTTCAACCTCTAGGCGTCACGTTCGTGGCGTGCAGTTCCAGCGGTCACCAGCGGGTCTGGAGGCTCGAGGAGAGGAGGCATCCCATGGGACGCAGGCACCTGGCTCGGCGGGGGGCCATGACGGCAGTGGCGATCGTCGCCTTTCTCGGCTCGCAGACCGCGGCACAATACCCGGCGTTCGCCCCGCCGCCGCTGCCGGCGCCGAGCGGCCCGGTGCCACGCATGCCCGATGGACGTCCGGATCTGTCGGGCGTGTGGTGGCTCGGGCGCGACATTCCGGTGGCCCCGCTGCGGGTCGGGGTTCCACAGGCAGCCAACGCCCCCCGCCGGCGGGATACGTTCGCCGATCTGTATCAACCATGGGCGCGGGAGAAGGCGAAGACGCTGGGCGACAAGGACGATCCATCGCTCAACTGTGTACCGGTGGCGTTCGGCACGAGCAACAACACCATCACGGGGCTCGGGTTCGTCGGGCAAATCGTGCAGAACGCCACATTCGTCACCATCCTGACCGAGACGTACCACAGCTTCCGGCTCATTCCTACCGACGGGCGCGCGCACCGAGACGACGCCCTGCCGTCGTACCGAGGCGACTCGACCGGCCGCTGGGAGGGGGAGACCTTCGTCGTCGACACGACGAACTTCACCGACAGGAACTGGATGCATGCGGAGGGAATGGTCTCGTTCCACTCCGACGCGCTGCACATCGTCGAGCGATTCCGGCGCGTGGCGGCCAACCTCCTCGAAGTGGAGGCCACGATCGAGGATCCGAAGGTGCTGACGCGTCCCTGGATCGTACCGAAGGTGACGCTTCAGCTCGCGCCGTTCGATCAGATCATGGAAGTGACGTGCACCAACGTCCAGACCAAGGAGCTGATGGACGCGGCCGCGAAGGAGAACTACGGCCGACGGTAAGGTGTCAGCGCTCACCTGAAAACGCGTAAATCTCGACGGTTGTCGTCGTAGGTGTTCTTCGTTCTTCTCTTCTGAAGGAAAAAGAGACGGGCTGT
>Ga0156279_105_pt1 | contig 109866 bp, 97 predicted proteins | sample RifCSPlowO2_12_FD_107928 | JGI IMG/M metagenome (GOLD analysis project Ga0156279, IMG submission 107928) | Acidobacteria bacterium RIFCSPLOWO2_12_FULL_68_19 | reverse complement strand
CTCCTGTGGCACACCGGCTTCGGTAACATGAGTTTTGGCGCGACGACCTTTCCTTCGGTAACACTTACCATGGCGCGATACGAGTCCTTGACACCCAGGCGCCTACCCTTGATAGAGTACGCGGTTGCAGTACGCGGGAGGCGTCGAATTCTTCCTTTCGAGGTGAGAACCATGCGACAGCGAGCAATCGTAGCGGTGGCCACTGCGGCGTTCCTGGCGCTGCTGCTCCCGGCGACGACCGAAGGCCAGCGCGGCCAGCCGGTGCAGCTGCCGGACGGCCCTGGCAAGGACATGGTCCAGGCGGCGTGCACCAAGTGCCACGGACTGAATTTCATCTCCAACTCCTTCGGATTCACCCGCGAAGAGTGGCCGAAGCTGTTCGGCTCGATGGTCGCCCTGCCCAGGAGCGACGCGGACGCCATCACCGACTATCTGGCCAAGAACTTCCCCGAGAAGCCGAACATCCCGAAGGCCGTGATCATCCCGGGTCCCGTGACGGTCAACTTCAGGGAATGGCAGGCCCCGACGCTCGGCCAGCGGCCGCACGATCCGCTCGCGGCGCGCGACGGCTCGATCTGGTGGACGGGCCAGTATCAGAGCCGGCTCGGGCGCGTCGACCCGCGCAGTGGCGCGATGAAGGAGTTCCCGCTCGACACGCCGAACTCCGGTCCCCACGGTCTGGTTGAAGACAAGGACGGCAACATCTGGTACACCGGCATCAATGTCCATGAAATCGGCAAGGTGGACCCGAAGACCGGCGCCGTGACGGAGTACAAGGTGCCGGAGCCGGCGCGCAATCCTCACACGCCGATCATCGACCAGAAGGGCATGCTCTTCTTCACGACGCAGTCGGGTCACGTAGGCCGGCTGAACACGGCGACGGGCGAAATCCGGGTGTCCAAGACGCCGACCGACGGTACCTACCCGTACGGCATCCAGGTGAACTCGAAGGGCGTGCCCTGGTACGTCGACTTCCGCGGCAACCGCGTCGGGAGCGTGGACCCGGTGACGATGGAGATCAAGGAATACCCGCTGCCGAATCCGGATGCACGTCCGCGCCGGCTGGCGCTCACGCCCGACGACGTCATGTGGTACGCCGACTACGCGCGGGGGTCTCTCGGCCGCTTCGACCCGAAGACCGGCCAAGTCAAGGAATGGCCCTCACCGGGCGGCAAGGATTCCCGTCCCTACGGAATCGCGTCGGTTGGCGACGTGATCTGGTACAGCGAATCGGGTGTGAAGCCGAACACGCTCGTGCGCTTCGACACCAAGACCGAGAAGTTCCAGACGTGGGCCATCCCCTCGGGCGGTCATGTGGTCCGCAACATGATGGCGACCAGGGACGGCAACCTCGTGCTGGCCGAGAGCGGCATCAACACGGTCGCCATCGCCGAGGTGCGCGGAACGCGAAGTACCGCGGCGCGATAACCGCCGCCGTTCTCCTTTCGGGCGGGCACGGGGAGCCACCTCCCCGTGCCTTTTCTTTATTGCCCGGCTCCTACCGCTCGGCGGACGTTCGCGCGGGCGTATCGGACCCGACCAGCATGCGGATCATCCCGTCCTGACGCGAGGTCAGGAAGATCTCGCCGTCCCGCGCCACGCCCATGTGCAGGTCGGCGCGCATCAGCGGTCCTCCGCCCATCGTCCGCTCCGCCAGCTCCCTGAACGTGACGTCGCGGGTCGTCCCGTTCGGCTCGCGCACGACGAGCTGCACCTCCTCGATCGGCGCCACCGTCCGCGGAATGCCGTCGTCAGCGGCCTTCAGCGCGGCGACGTCGGCCGCGAAGACGCGGCCGCGCATGATGTCGCCGAACAGGAACTTGCCGCGCAGGGCGGGGATGCGGCCGCTGTACACGACGCCGCCCGTAATCGACACGCCTTCCCCATGGTCGTACATCGCCACCGGATAGGTGAAGCCGTCTTTCGTCTTCCCGTCGAGAATATCGGCCGGCAGCGGGAACACCACGCCGAGCGTCCCGCCGGGCACGTTGACGCCGTTGTCGAACAGCCCTTCGCGGCGCATCCATCCGTAGTTGCCGCCTTCCCGGACGATGTTGATTTCCTCGATGTTGCTCATGCCGATGTCGACGGCGAACAGCGTGCCGTCGGAGAGGTCCCATGACAGCCGGTGCGCGTTGCGAAAGCCGTACGCATAGATCTCGCCCAGCGTCTTCGGATCGCCGTCCGAGGCGAACTTGTTGATCCGCGGGATCGTGTAGTCGCCGAGCCCCTTCACTGCTCGCGTCACGCCGGGACTCCGCGGGTCGATCCGCAGCATGGCGGTGACGAGTGTGTCGAGCCGCTGCGTTTGCCCGGGATTGCTCGCACGCGGGCCTCCGCCGTTGCTGAAGCCGAAGTCGGTGCCGCCGATGTACAGGAGTCCGTAGTCGGGCGACCCAGGCTTCGCCGTCGGGTTGAACTCGAGCGAGCCGATGGGATGGAAATAGTTGTTCACCACGTGTGCGACTCGCAGCAACTCCCGGTGCCCCCCCGCGAAGGCCTGCGCCCGCGGATTGGCGGCCCGCCACTCGGTGACCACCGTGTGGTACGTCACGTCCGCGGACCCGAACCCCGGCGGGATGAAGTGCGGCACGCCCGGGTTGCCCTCCGCCTTCTCGCCGTGCACCGTGTAGAGAAGGCCGTTGCGATCGAACTCCGGATGAAACGTGAAGCCAATGAAGCCGCTCTGCAGGCTGCGATAGAAGCCGAGGGGAAACGCCGCAGCCAGGTCGAGGTACACCCTCGGCTGCGTGCCGTTCTCGAGCACATAGAGGCGGCCCCGTGAGTCGTTGGCGAACCGGCGGCCGTCGGGCAGCTCGCGCACGAAGCTGACTCGCGCCCAGGCGCCTGGCGCGGTGTCCTCGCTCGCCGGCCGCAGACCGCGCGAGTCGGGCAGGCGCGCCACATCCCGGATCTCGACCCGCAGTCCGCGGGTGGTAACGGGCGTCGGAATCGGATCACTCACCTGCGCTGCCGCGCCGAGCGCGGCCAGCAGCACCGCCATGAACGCCACGAACCTCGTCATCTCAACCTGCCTCTCTTCATTGCCTCGTAGTCAGCGGGTGTATCCACGTCCACGAGGCATCCTTCGTCATCGACCGGCACATTGACGACGCGGTCGGCATGCGCGCGGAGGAGGGCCTTCGCGCCCTCACCAAGGGGTGTGCGCCGGAGCTCGTCGAACACCGCGCGATCGAACAGCACCGGATGTCCATGCCGGTCGCCGACGGCGGGCCGGACGATCGGTGCGTGGCTCCCCCGCCAGGCGGCGACGACCGCCCGGACCGTCGACGGACTGACCATCGGCACGTCGACGAGCGTCACCAGTACGGCCTCGACGGTCGGCTCGCTCGCCGCGTCGAGACCCACCCAGAGCGACGAGAGCTGTCCGCGCGACGGGTCAGGATTATTGACCACCACGACCCGGACCGGAAGGCGATCGGCGACGAGCGCGTCGGCCACGACCGCATGGTCGCGCCCGGTCACGACCACCACGTCGCGTACACCCGCCTCGACGAACGTCCGGGCCAGGCGCGCCACGAATGGGCGGCCGTCGGGGTCGGCCAGGAGCGCCTTCGGGCGCCCCATGCGCGTCGAGGCGCCGGCGGCCAGAATAATGGCAGCAACCATCCGGTCCATCGTACCGGGACGGCCGCGTGCGTGCAATTTGCACGATACAAAGGGGTTCGGGCACTCCTTGACTTCCCAGTCCGGAGTCCCTACACTTGCCGAGCTTTCAGGCGCCGGTGCGCTGGACCGCTACGCTCCACCGTGGCTTCATAGTTCGCTCACCAGCGGTCCATGGAGCGTCTGGGATTGTTTCCCAGGCTTGACGCGCATCGGAGGACACGTCCATGCCAACGGGCACTATCGCACGCCTCCTCATCGACAAGGGATTCGGATTCATTCGCGATGAAGGCGGCATCGAGCATTTCTTCCACCGCAGCGCCGTTCGCGGCGCGGTCTTCGAGCTGCTGCGCGAAGGCCAGCGTGTGGAGTTCACACAGGAGGAATCGACGAAGGGACCTCGGGCGGGCGACGTTCGCCTGATTGAAAGCTAGACCCGTTTCGCCCGGCCCCGGCCGGGGCCGGGAGCATCCCGATGCCCTGATGCCGCTCCGCGTACCCGCCCGCCGCGGTTCGCGCCGTCGCGTTCTCATCGCCGCGTCGGCGGTCGTACTCGCGCTCGGTGGGTATGGGTTCGTCGAGCTCGGCACGTTCCTGGCCGCTGAGGATCCGCTCCGGAAGGCGGACGCGATTCTGGCTCTGGCGGGCACCACTATGACCCGCCAGCTCGAGGCTGCCGACCTCCACTTGGCCGGGTACGCGCGCTACATCGTGCTGTCGCGGGAACCGTCCGACGGCGGAGAAGTCGCGCTCGGCAGGCGCGGCATCCGCCTGCCGCCGGAGGTGGAACGGGCGCGCGCGGCCTTCGTGGAGCTCGGCATCCCGAACGAGTCCATCATCATCCCGGATCGGGTCCACAACAGCACGGCGGCCGAAGCGGTCACGCTGCGGGAGCTGAGCGCCGCCCGGGGGTGGCGCCAGGTGATCGTGGTCTCGTCCAAGTACCATTTGAGGCGCGCGGGATTCGCCTTCCGGCGCGAGCTGCGCGGCACCGGGGTCGAGGTGGTGATGCGAGGGAGCCGCTATGACACGGCAGATCCGGACTGGTGGTGGCGGCACCGGACCGATCTCCGCGATGTCTTTCCGGAGGTGCCCAAGCTTATCGCGTACGTACTCGGCCTCGGGGCGTAGAAGCCACCGTGCGAAGCGGTCGCCGCGCGACCGCTCGTCGCCACGGTGGGGACCGCCACCGCGTGTGGCCTATGCGTCCGGCGAGCCCTCGGGACGGATGTTCCCGGCCCGCGGCCCTTTGGCCGACGGTTCTTCGTCGAAGCTGACCCGCTGGCCTTCGTTGAGCTCCTCGAATGTCCCTGTCCTGACCGCGCTCCGGTGGAAGAACCACTCCTGGCCCCCATCATCGCGAATGAACCCGAAGCCGCGGTCCCGCACCAGCCGCTTGATCGTCCCGCTCGCCATGTCCACTCACCTCCGTGGCCGTCTCTGGGAGACCCTCGTCCGGCGGAATCCAAGTTCCGTTCCACCGGGTCCTCCACCCTCCACCGGAGCTGCCCGAAAGCCCGGCGGTTGTCACAGATCATCTGGCGCGCCCTGTGAGCCGGCTCCACCACCCGGAGGCCGTTTCCAGCGCTCCCGTGGCGGGCCGCCAGCTCAGCAGTTGTCTGCAGGCGGCGGAGGCGAACGCCGCGTCCGCTGTCAGCACCAGCATCGCCAGCCCGCGCTGGGCGGCGATGCTGGATAGATCGGCGGCGAAACGAGGCACGTCCGGCGAGGCGAGCGCCGCAGTCGGGTGCTCGGCCAGCAGCATCCGGGGCTCGAGCGCCAGCGCCTTGCCCAGCCGCACGCGCGTCCGGATGTCGGGGCCGGCTTCCGTCATCCGGGCCCTCAAGGTCCCACCAACCAGGCCGACCTCGGCGCCGAGGCGCTCGACCTGCGCGCGCACCTCGCCCGGCATCCTCTCGACGTCGAACGACCACGGCAGAGCGAGGTTCTGCTCCACCGTCAGCTCCTCCAGCAGCACGACCCGGTCGCTGAGCACGCCAATGCGGTCGAGCAGTTGGAACCATGCGTGGGCATCGGCAATCTGTCCGGTGGAGGCGCCGAACACCTGAACGTCGCCCGCATCGGGCAGCGTGGCGCCGGTCATCAGATTGACGAGCACTTCGGCGGCTGCGCGATCGAAGCCGAGGAGCGCGACCGTATCGCCGGCACGGAACTCGAACCGCTCGACGCGGAGCGGCCGCAGGCCGTGGTAGTCCTTGCGGATGCCGCGCAGCGCGACCAGGAGCTCACGGTCGGTCATGGAGGCGCGCGCACAGGCGATCGAACTCGGCGGCCGGCATCGTCACAGACCCCGGCTCCAGCCCATGCGCCGGGTCGCCGTGGAAATCGGAGCCGCCCGTCACCAGCAACCGCCGCTCCCTGGCTACCAGGATGTACTTCTCGACGAGGAGGGCGTCATGGTCGGGATGGAACGCCTCGATCGCATCGAGCCCGGCGTCTTTGAGCGGACCAACCCGCGGCTCGACGCGCAGCTTGCCGGGGTGCGCGAGCGAGGCGAGGCCGCCGGCGTCGTGAATGATCTCGATGACGGCCTCTGGCACGGCCCCGGCGCGGGGTACGAACGCAGGGCAATCGGCACCGAGCCAGCGGTCGAACGCTTCCCGTGTGTCGACGACGTAGCCCGCGTCGATCATGGCGCGCGCGACGAGCGGGCGTCCGAACGAGCGGCGGCTGTCGGCCGCCGCGTGCTCCACGATCGGCTGAAGGTTCACCGGCATGCCGAGCGCGGCCAGCCGCTCGCCAATCGCTTCGAGACGGGCCAGCCGCGCCCGACGCTGCGCCGCGAGAAAGCGACCGAGCCCCTCATGCCGCGGGTCCAGGAAATAGCCCAGGATGTGGATGTCTCGACCGCTCTCGATTGCGGTGATTTCAATGCCGCTGACCGCCTCGATCCCGTGCTCGGGCGCGAGGCGACGCACCTCGTCGACTGCGGCGGTCGTGTCGTGGTCCGTGATCGCGATGACCGTAAGACCGGCGCGAGACGCTCGTTCGACGACCTCCCGTGGCGTGCAGCGGCCGTCGGAGGCGGTGGTGTGAAGGTGGAGATCGATCGCCCTTCGACGCCGCTCGCCCCTCGGCGCTGCTCGGGGCGACCCTGAGCCTATCGAAGGACCGTGGCGACCCTGAGCCCGCCGAAGGGTCACCGCGCGGCGCGCGCGGCCGGTGGCCCCTGCCGCGCGGACCGTCGCGTGCGTCCCTGGCGCTTGACGAGCCCGCGGTACTCGCGAATCAGCAGCTCCAGGTGCTGGCGCTCCTCGTCGGCGAACTCCAGGAAGATTTGCTTGCCTTCGGAATCCTCGAACCGATCTCCGTACTTCTTGAAGAAGCGGTGCGATCCGCGCTCGCAGCGGATGCCGATCATGAGAGCCTGCTGGTCGTTGATCCCCTGGCGCAGGCGTTCGGCCCCTTCGGCGAACAGCCCATTTGCGGCACCCTTGAAGAAGAGGAACGTCGGCCGCGACTCGAGCTGCGGGTCCCGCTGGAGCAGCTCGCCGTAGCGCACTTCGAGCTTGCCCAGGTGTTCCTTCTCCTCCGCCGCGAGGTCCTCGAACACCTTGCGGCCGCGCATGTCGCGTGTCAGCCGCGCCGCACGGGTGTAGAACTCGAGGCCGCTGCGCTCGGTCGCAATCGCGATGCGCAGGGCGTCCCGGGCGAACAGCAGCGTCTTGCGACCGTCATCCTGCGAGGAATGCCGGCCGGTCCGGCACTCCTCGCACGTCCCGTAGATCTGAACCACGCTCTGCGAGGCTGCAAAGCTTCTCGCCGCCGCCACTTCCTCGACGAGCGCCTCGATGTCCGAGCTCAGGAACTCGTACGAACGACTGCAGCTCTTGCAGATGAGATGGAAGTGACGCGGCTGGCGATACGAGTGCTCGAAGCGAAAACGCCCCTCGCCGAAATCGACCTTCCGGGCGATACCGGCGTCGACCATCCACTGCAGCGTGCGGTAGACGGTGGCGCGGCTGATCCGGTGGTCTTCGCGGCGGATGAGGTCGACCAGATCGTCGGCGCTGAGGTGCCCTTCCTGGCGAAGGAAGACGTTGACGATCTGGTCCCGCTTGTTCGACCGCTTGCCTCCGATCGGCTTCAGCCGGGTCAGGTCAGGGAGCGTAGTCACGTTCGGTCAAAGATCGAAGGTCAGCGGGCAAGAAGTCGGCGGTAACAGCAGCCTTCGAGCCCTCGCCTGTCGACCATTGCCTTACACGCGGGTTTACGTCGTGAAGGACTGGCCGCACCCGCAGGTCGAGACTGCGTTCGGGTTCCTGATCGTGAAGCCGCCGCCCGTCACGGTATCGACGAAGTCGACTTCGGCGCCGCGGAGATAGCTGATGCTGACCGGGTCGATGAAGAGCTTCACGCCGTTGGACTCGAACACCTGGTCGCCGGCGCCGCCGTCTTCCTCGATCATCAGCCCGTACTGGAATCCGGAGCAGCCGCCGCCCTGCACGAACACGCGCAGGCCGCTGCCCGTCTTGCCTTCCTCGGCAAGCAGCTCGTTGATCTTCGATGCAGCCGTGGGGGACACTTGAATCACGTCTGGAATCTCCTCGTCCTGAATTATAAGCTCCGCCACCGACCCACACAAGCCCGGTCGTCGCTTTTAAGTTGCTGTGACATAAAGAGTTATTCCAATTTTTGGGGCGCTGGGGTCACGGCCATCGTCGACAGCACCTCAAGCGATTGCCGCTCGAGGTCCCGATGCAGGCTGTTGCCGTGGGCGTCCATGGTGACGATAGCGGGAAAATCGCTCACCTGGAGGTGCCACATCGCTTCCGGCGTGCCGAACTCCAGGAGCGACACACCGTCCACGCGGCCGATAGTCCGCGCGTAGAACTGTGCGGCGCCCCCGACGGCGTTGAGATATACCGCGCCGGCCTCCTTCAACGCCGCGAGCGTTCTTGCCCCCATGCCGCCCTTGCCGATGACGACGCGCACGCCGTAGCGCCGGATGATGTCAGCCTGGTACGGCTCCTCGCGGATACTCGTCGTCGGGCCGGCCGCGGTAACCTTCCATTCACCGCCCTCCTTCACCACCACCGGACCGCAGTGGTACAGGACGGAACCGTTGAGGTCGACCGGCGGCTCGTGCTTCATCAGATGGGCATGTACCGCATCGCGGCCGGTATTGACGCGACCCGACACGAGCACCACGTCGCCGACCTCGAGCGCGCGCACCTGCGCCTCGGTCAACGGCGTCTGGAGGCGCACTTCCCGTCCCGTCCGCTGGAAGCCCGCCTGATCCGCCATCGCGGCGACGGGTGTCGCGGGATCGCGATAGAGCCACCTGGTGATCTCGCCGGTTCCTCCGTCGAGCACGACGCCGAGGCGGCGGAAGGCCCAGCAGTCGTACGCGATCGACACGAAGAAACTGGCGGGCAGCCGATTGAGCGCACCGATCTTGCACCCGATGAGCGATGTGCGTCCGCCGAATCCCATCGTACCGATTCCGAGCCTGTTCACCTCGCCCATGATCGACGCCTCGAGCTCGGCGAGCCGCGGATCCGGATTGATGTCGTCGAGCGTGCGGAAGAGCTGCTCCTTCGCGTGGACGTATCCGGAGGTTCGGTCTCCGCCAATACAGACACCCACCGCGCCCGGTGCGCACCCCTTGCCCTGCGCGTTCCAGACCGCGTGGAGGATGCACTTTCGGACGCCTTCGAGCGTACGGTCGGCGCGACCGAGCCCCTGCAGTTCCACGGGCAGTGCGTACTGCGCGTTCATGTTCTCGCAACCGCCGCCCTTCAGGATGAGTCGCACCTCGATGTCATCGCGCTCCCACTGCTCGAAGTGCACGATCGGCGTTCCCGCCCCCAGATTCGTCCCGGAATTCTCGCCGGTAATCGAATCGACGGAATTGGGCCGGAGCTTCCCGCGGCGCGTCGCCTCGGCCACGGCGTCGAGGATCTGGTGCTCCATGACGATCTGATTGGCCCCGACCGGAACCTTGATCTCGAAGGTCGGCATCCCGGTGTCCTGGCAGATCGCTCCCTCGCAGTCGGCTGCCTGATCGATGTTCTGCGCGACGATCGACAACGCCTGCGCCGACCGGGTGCCGGCCGGCTCCACCGCCATCGCCACCTTCATCGCCGCGCGGACGTCGGGCGGCAGATCGGTCGAGGTTCTGACGATGAGCGTGAGCAGGCTGTCGAAGAAGGCAGAGCCCATTCGAGCAGTATAATTGAGGGGCCGGCGCCACATGGAACTTCGAATCGAGCGCGGTCCTCTCGGTGAACATCCCGTTCTCGCCTTCGCCTACCACGGAATCCAGACCGCCTGGGGCCGGCGACAACTCTTCAGTCGGACTGTTGACGATCCTGCGCGAGGCGACGGTTCCGACATCGCCGGCGAGATAGAGCGGTGAGAACCGTCCTGCTGGTGGCCGTCTTCGTCGGGATGGGCCTTCAGACTGGCTCCGACGCGCAGTCTGTCGACGGCCGGTCGGGGCGCTTGTTTCCGCCTCACGATCTCGGCCTGCTCGAAGGACCCGACCGGGAGGCCTGGCAGAAGCCCGACGAGATCATGGACGTGCTCGGCATCGCGGATGGCGCGGCGGTGGCCGACATCGGGGCCGGCGCCGGCTGGTTCACCATCCGTCTCGCCCGTCGCGTCGGCCCGAGTGGAGCCGTCTACGCGCAGGACGTGCAGCCGCAGATGCTCGCAGCAATCCGCCGCCGCGTCGCCCGCGAAGGGCTGCGGAACGTGGAGACGCGCCTCGGATCGCGCAGCTCGTCGAACCTGCCCGCGCGATCGCTCGATGCAGTGCTCGCGGTGGACGTCTATCCGGAGGTGGACGATCGCGTCGCCTTCCTCCGCAACATCGCGGAAGCGCTGAAGCCGGGTGGCCGCGTCGGCATCGTCAACTACAACCCGGGCCGCGGGGGCCCCGGCCCCGCACCGTCGGAAGGCGCGCGCGTCGACAGCGAGAGCGTGGAAAAGGACGCGCTCTCCGCCGGCTTGCGCGTACTCGCGCGGCAGAATCTGCCCTATCAGTATTTGCTGGTACTCGGCCGGCAACCTTGAGTCGCCCCGTCACCGGGGTCTGACCCCATACGGTACAATCGCGTCTGATGCATCCCACATTCGTCGACGCGCTGGTGGCGCGCCGCGAGGCGCCGCTCGGGGCGGTGCGGGCGGCCGCGGTACTCTTTGTCGCCGCCCTCACGGCTGCCGCCGCACAGGTCAGTGCGCCGCTCCCCTTCACCGCGGTGCCGCTCACCTTTCAGCCGATGGTCGTGCTGCTCGGAGGCCTGGCGCTCGGCCCGCGACTGGGGATGGCCAGCCAGCTTGCGTATCTGACGGCCGGCATCGTGGGGCTGCCGGTCTTTGCCGCGTCCGCCACCCTGCCACCAGGGGCGCTTCGCCTCGTCGGTCCCACCGCCGGCTATCTGCTGTCGTATCCGGTTGCGGCGTTCCTGGTCGGATATCTCGCGGAGCGCGGTTTCGATCGGCGGTATCTCACCTCGGTGCTGGCGATGCTCCTCGGACTTGTCGTCGTTTACGGCTGCGGAGTGGCGTGGCTCGCCTATTTCACCTCGCCAATCTCGGCTGACGCGCGGATCGGCCTGCGGGCGGCGCTCTCTGCCGGCGCCTATCCGTTTGTCGCCTCCGACGTGGTCAAGCTGCTCGCGGCGGCCGGCATCCTCCCGGGATTCTGGGCGCTGCTCGGCCGGACCGACACCCGACAGGGAGATCGCATCGACACCCGACCGTAGGATTGCCCCGACAAGCGGCAGTCGGATTGCACCAACGACCGCAGTGGCATCGCATCTTCTAGCGCCCCCGCGCGTCGCGTTGACCATCGCCGGCAGCGATTCGAGCGCCGGAGCCGGCATCCAGGCCGACCTCAAGACGTTCGCCGCCCACGGCGTGTACGGCGTCAGCGCCATCACGGCGGTGACCGCGCAGAACACCGTCGGCGTCACCGGCTTCCAACCGCTCTCGGCAGACCTCGTCACCGCGCAAATCGAAGCGGTCGTCTCCGACATCGGCGTGCACGCCGCCAAGACCGGAATGCTCCCGACGGCGGCGATCGTCGAAGCCGTCGCGGCGGCGATCGCGGACCTGGAGATCCCACTGCTCGTCGTCGACCCGGTGATGATGGCCACGAGCGGCCACCGCCTCGTCGACGAGGAGGCGCTGGCGGCGATGCGAGCCGAGCTGGTCCGGCGGGCTTTCGTCGTGACGCCGAACATCCCGGAAGCCGAGGCGCTGGCCGGGATGACGATTACCTCTGACGCGGACCGCCGGACGGCGGCGCGGCGCATTGTCGCGCTCGGCGCATCGGCCGTGATCGTGAAGGGTGGACACCTCGCGTCGCCCGACATCGTCGACCTCGTCTACGACGGCGACCGATTCGTCGAATGTCGCGCCGAGCGGGTCGCCGGCCGCGGCACGCACGGCACCGGCTGCACCTTTGCCGCCGCGCTCGCCGCCCGGCTCGCCCTGGGAACGCCGCTGGGCGACGCCGTGCCACTGGTCCAGCAGTACGTGGCCGGTGCGATTAGGTCTGCTCCAGCCCTTGGCCGCGGGCACGCCCCGATGAACCATTTCTGGACGCTATACTGAATCCATGGCGTTGGTGGCAGTGACCGCGGATCGGCTCGATCTCGAGGCGCTGACCGCCGAACTGGTGGCGAACGCGGCCGGCGACGGCGCCGTGGCGACGTTCACCGGCCTCGTGCGCGACCGCAACCAGGGCCGCACGGTGCGATTCCTGGAGTACGAGGCGTACGAGCCGCTCGCCGTCCGCGCGCTGCGGCGGATCGTGGACGAAGCCGGCGCGACGTGGCCGGACCTGCGGCTCGGCCTCCACCACCGGATCGGGCGCCTCGAGATTGGCGAGGCGAGCATCGTCATCGCTGCGGTATCGCCCCATCGGGCAGACGCGTTTGCCGCATGCCGCTACGCCATCGAGCGGGTGAAGCAGATCGTGCCGATCTGGAAGCGGGAGCACTTCGAGGGGGGCGAGGTGTGGCTGGAGGGCGCCACCGCCGACCCCGACGACGAAATGGCGCGGCGGGCCGCGCAGAGGGTCGCGTGCGCGTGAGGGTCCGGCTGTTCGCGCGCCTCCGCGACCTCGCCGGCGCCGGCGAGCTGGTCCGCGACCTGCCCGAGCAGGCGACGGTCCAGACCGTCTGGAACGCGCTGACGACGGAAATGCCGTCGCTGCGCGAGTACGAGCGTACGATGTCGGTGGCGGTCAACGCCGAGTACTCGCGCATGGCCGCTGCGGTGCACGACGGCGACGAGGTGGCGTTCCTGCCGCCGGTGTCAGGGGGATAGGTGTTCGACAAGCTCAGCGCCGTGGAAGCCCAGTACGAGGAGCTGATGACGCGCCTCGGCACCCTCGAGGTGCAGTCGGATCCCGCCGAGTACCGGAAGGCCGCGAAGGCGCTGGCCGATCTCGAGCCGCTCGTCGACAAGTACCGTGAATACAAGATCGTGCAGAAGGACATCGACGGCGCCGAGGAGCTGGCGCGCGGCTCCGATCCCGAGATGCGCGAGCTGGCGCAGGAGGAGCTGAAGGGACTCGGCGCGCGCCGCGACGCCATTCTCGCCGAGTTGCGCCGGCTGCTCGTGCCCAGGGATCCGAACGACGAGAAGAACGTGCTCCTCGAAATTCGCGCCGGTACGGGCGGCGACGAGGCGGCCCTCTTCGCTGCGGATCTGTTCCGCATGTACAGCCGCTTCGCCGAGCGCCAGGGGTGGAAGCTCGAGGTGATGTCGACGAGCGAGAGCGCCTCCGGCGGTTTGAAGGAAGTCATCGCGTCGATCGAGGGGAAGGGCGTCTACAGCCGTCTGAAGTACGAGAGCGGCGTGCACCGCGTTCAGCGCGTGCCGGCGACGGAAGCGAGCGGGCGCATTCACACCTCCACGGCCACGGTCGCGGTCCTCCCCGAAGCCGAGGATGTCGACGTCCAGATCACCGAGAAGGACCTCCGCGTCGACACGTTCTGCTCGAGCGGGCCGGGCGGCCAGAGCGTCAACACAACGTACTCGGCCGTGCGCATCACCCACATTCCCACCGGGTTGGTCGTGTCGCAGCAGGACGAGAAGTCGCAGATCAAGAACCGGACGAAGGCGATGAAGGTGCTGCGGGCGCGGCTCTACGAAATGGAGATGCGGAAGCAGCACGAGGCGATCGCGAAGGAGCGCCGCGGCCAGGTGGGAACCGGCGAACGCTCGGAGAAGATCCGGACGTACAACTTTCCGCAGAGCCGCATCACGGACCACCGCATCAACTACACCACACACCGCTTGCACGAGGTGCTCGAAGGCGACCCGAGCGAGATCCTCGAGCAGGTGATCGCGCACTACACCGCCGAGAAGCTCAAGGAAGCCACCACGGTCAATTGACGCTGCACCAACGACTGGCAGAGGCGCGCGCGCGGCTGGCCGCTTCCGGCATCCGCCCGGACGAGGCGGCCCTCGATGTCGATCTGTATGCCCGCACGATCCTCGGCTGGGATCGTGCCCGGCTGCTGGCGGCACAGCGCGAAGTCGAACCGCCGCAGCTCGAACCGCGATTCTCGGACTGGATTTCGCGGCGCGAGCGCCGGGAGCCGACCGCGTACATCACCGGCGTCCGCGAGTTCTGGGGACTCGAGTTCGCGGTCACGCCGGCGGTGCTGATTCCCAGACCTGAAACGGAGTTCGTCGTCGAGGAGGCCCTCGCGCTGGCGCGGGCGACGCCGACGCCGCTGGTGGCCGACATCGGCACGGGGAGCGGCTGCGTGGCGGTGGCGATCGCCCACGAGTGCGGCGCGTGCCGCGTCGTGGCCACCGATATCTCCCGAGACGCGATTGCCGTCGCCCGCGCCAACGCCGTCCGCCACGGCGTCGCCGACCGCATCGCCTTCGTGGTCACGAGCTACCTCGACGGCGTCGCGGGCCGCTTCGACGTAATCGCCGCCAACCCCCCGTACGTCAGGGACGGCGACGAGCCGGCGCTCGCCGCCGCCGTCCGCTACGAGCCGGGCGTGGCGCTGTTCGGAGGCGCTGAAGGATTCCGCGACATCGCCGGCGTGCTCGATGCCTCACTCGGCGTGCTCGCCGAGGGGGGCTGGCTCGTCATGGAATTCGGCTACGGCCAGCAGGAGCACCTCGAGGCGCTCGTCGCCGCGCGGCCCGGGCTCGCGATGGTCCGCGTGCGCGAGGACCTGCAAGGAATCCCGCGAACGGCTATCATTCGTCGGGGCCTCAGGCGTGTCCGCGCGTTGGGGTGAAGGCTCAGATGGACGACTGCCTGTTCTGCAAGATCATCGCGGGGCACATCCCGGCGTCTATCGTCTACCAGGACGACACCCTCGTCGCCATCAAGGACATCAATCCGCAGGCGCCGCTGCACGTGCTGATCATTCCCCGCAGGCACGTTGCCACCGTGAACGACCTGTCGCCTTCCGACGATGGACTGGTGGGGACGATGGTCCGCCGGGCGGCCGCGCTGGCCGAGGAGAGCGGCTACCACGAGCGCGGCTACCGGACGGTGTTCAACACGAACCGCGAGGCAGGGCAGAGCGTCTTCCACATCCATCTCCACCTGCTCGCGGGCCGGCCGCTGGCCTGGCCGCCGGGATAGCACCGGACGTAGCAGGCAGACGTCACCCCGGCCGTTCTGGAAACGGTCTGCTGCCTGCTGCGTAATGCCTGCTCCCGATCGCCGACTACGTCTGTGGCCGCACGTACGGCCCGACGGCGACAATGGCGTCGGCGTCGCCCTTCGGGCGATGGCGCGTCAAGACCGAAATCCAGTCGCCCGGCTTGAGGGTCTTGACCGCCGCGACCATCGATTCCGGAATCCGGATTCGGAGCGACACCAGGTCGTTCTGCACGTCACGCGAGGCCAGTTCGACGGGAAGCGCGAAGAAGTCCAGAATCTGCTGTCCCGCGTCGTACCTGGTGACGCGCCGCACCGCGCCGGCGTGGATGTCGAGCCCCGACCAGGTCACCAGAATGCGGCCGCCCGCCGCGAAACGCGCGACGTCGGCGGCCGCGTCGCCCAGGACGCGTGCCTTGACGGTCAACGCCCGGGTCGCGGCGTCGATCGAGACCAGCTCGCCGTGCCACAGGTACGTTTCACCGCTCCGGGGTTGCGCAGGCTGCGCGGGTGTGGGCGCCTGGGCCGTCGCAACGCTCGCCCCGACACACAGCGCGCAGAGCGACAAGCCGATCAGATATCTGAGCATAGGTCCTCCCTACCCCTAGCTGGTACGTCGTAGCCAGTAGGGGGTAGCAATCAACAACGCCCAACGAGCTAACCATCAACCGCCTGCCGCCTACCGGCCACCGGCCACCGGCTACCGGCCACCGGCTACCGGCTACCGGCTACCGGCTATTTTCTCGGTATTTATATCAACAGCGGCGGCAGCTCGGAAAGGTCGCGGATGACCGGAATGTTCGGAGGCACGACGTCCGGCTCCTGGGGAGCGCGCTGCACCAGTACGGCCCGCATCCCCACGCGAAGGGCCCCTTCGACGTCGTGCGGCAGGCTGTCGCCGACCATCACCGCCTCCCCTGCGGTCACCCCGAGGAGATCGAGCGCCGACTCGAAGATGCTCGGATGCGGCTTCAGGTAGCCGTGCTCGGACGAGGAAATCGCCGCCGCCACGAGCCCGCGCAGCTCGAAGTGCTGCTGGAACGACGCCAGACAGCGATGCGAGTTGGAGATGAGCCCCACCTTGACGCCGCGCGCCGCCAGTTCGCGCAGCGCCGGCGTCACGTCGTCGTACAGGATGAAGTGCTGGCACGCGGCCCATTCCTCGTAGATCTCCCGGGCCACCGCGTCGAGCCGGTCACCGCTTCCGCCCATCGCCTCGATGATCCGGCGGGTGTACCGCACGAAGATGTCCGGGCTGTAGATATGGTCCTGCACGTCGTCGAGAATCGCGGACGCCGCACGGACGCCGTCGTAAAACCGCGCGGGATCGACCGTGATGCCGCCGCGCGCACAGAAGCGCGCGTACCCCTCGCCCTGAAACGTCGGACCGGGATAGATCAGGGTGAAGTCAACGTCGAAGCAGACCGCCTTGACCGCTGCCGTCCTCATGCTGGATGTCCGGCGTACGGCCCGGCGACCACCACCGTTGCTCCAGACGGCACCAGCGTCCGGCGCGCCGCCTCGTGCACCTCGTCGCGCGAAACCCCGCGGAGCAGAGCCGGCACCCGCAGATCGTAGTCGAGGCCGAGGCCGAAGAACTCCACCGTTTGCAGGAAGCTGGCGATCCCGGTGTTCGTCTCCAGATTGCGCGGCATCGAGCCAACGAGATACTGCGTCGACTCGGCCATCTCGGCGTCGGTCGGCCCGTCGGCCGCCAGTCTCGCCAGCTCCTCGTCAATCGAGGCGATGGCGGGCTCGACGTGGGCCGGGCTCACGCCGGCACGGATCGTCAGCGGTCCTGGAATCACGTTGGCATCGAGCGCGCTGAACACGTAGTAGGCCATCCCCTGTCGCTCCCGGATGCTGTCCCCCAGCCGGCCCCCGAGCGAGTACTGTCCGAGGATGTTGTTCATCAGCCAGTACGCGTAATAGGCCGGGTCCGCCCGGCGGATGCTCGTGAAGCCGTACGCGATGTCGACCTGCGCCTTGTTCATCATCGGAATGACGCGCAGCCGCCGAACGGGCGAGGAGGAGACGGCGTCGAGCCGCGGGACGGACGGGCGAGGGGCGCGCCAGAGGGACCATGCGGCGGCGGCGGCGGCGATGGCGGCGTCCGGCTCGACATCGCCGACCATCACGAGGGAGAGCGATGCGGGAGCGAAGCGCTCGACGTGGAATCGTTCGAGGGCCGCGCGATCGATTGCCCCCACGCTCGTGACCGTCCCGCGCGGCCGGCGTCCGTAGCCGTGGGTCGAGCCGTACAGATCTGCGAGCAACCCCTCACTCGCCATCACGGCCGGATTGTCTTCGTCCTGGCGGATGAGCGTGACGATTTCCCCTCGTCTCGTGTCGACCTCGTCCGGCGGAAATGCCGGATGCATCACGATGTCGGCCACTAGCGCAAGGATCGCCTGGAGGTCCTCCACGAGACAGGTGCACACGAGCGACAGCGCGTGACGATTGACGGTGACGGTGAGCGAGACGCCTCGACCGTCGAGCTCCTCGGCGATGGCGCCGGCTGGCCGCGTCAGCGTGCCGCGATCGATCGTCCTCGAGACGAAGTGCGCCACGCCGGGCAGCTCGGGCGGATCGAATACCGTTCCGGCGGCACATGCAGCGTGAATCGTGACGGCCGGCGTCGTCTGTGACTGCTTTGCGATGACGACTGCGTCGTTGTCGAGGAGCACCCGGACCGGCGCAAGCCCGCGCTCGGTGGCGGAGGTCATGACGACACGGGCTCTCGGCCGGCGCCCCGTCCGGTCCGGGCGTCCACGCCGGCGCCGGCTGGCAGCGGTTCGAACCAACCGACGCTGCGGTTGAGCGCCGCCAGCCGCGCGGCGGCCGCCGCGCCGACCTGGTCGAGCGTCACCGACTCGATCCGTTCGCGCAGCGTCGACACCAGCTGCCAGCTGGCGACCGTCTCGAAGTAGCCGAGCTGGTGGGCGATATTGGTCACGCTGTCGTTCTCGAACACGAGGCGCGCGTGCAACTGGTGCACGGCTTTATCGCGCTCGAGGGCGGTAATCCCCTGTCGCCGCACAAGGTCCAGTTCGGCGAGCGCCGCCTCCTCCAGCTTCGCGAGCGGCGTGCCGGAGGTCGCCGTGCAGGACATGGTGTAGAGGAACGGTTCGGCCGTCGGCACGAGCCCACCCGACACGGACGAAGCGAGTCCGGTATCGACCAGCGCACGATAGAGCCTGGCGCTTCGCTGCGGTGGCGGGGTCCGGAAGCTCGCCCAGAGGTTGACGCCCTTGGCCCCCGTGAGCACGGCGTCGAGCACGAGCATTGGAAAGAAGTCGGAGTCGCCGACGGCCGGCGCGTGGTACCCGAGCTTCAGATACGCGGTGGTGCCTTCGCGCGAGAGCGTCACGCGACGCTCGCCGGCCTGCTCGGGCTCGCGCGTCTGCGGCCGCCGTCCCACGTCGCCGGACGCAATCCGGCCGAAGTGGCGCACCACGCCGCGCATGACCTCCGTCGTATCGACGTCGCCGACGATGACGAGCGTGGCGTTGTTCGGCACGTAGAACCGGCGGTAGTGCGCGTACAGGTCCTCACGCGTCATCGTCTGCAGATCCGAGAGCCAGCCGATCGTCGGGTGGCGGTACGGGTGCGCCTTGAACGCGATCGCCGTCAGCTCCTGGTCGAGCAGCGTGTCGGGATCGTTTTCCCCGCCCTGGAGCTCCGAAATGATGACGGTACGCTCCGACTCGCAGTCGGCCGGGTCGTACAGGCAGTTGGCCATCCGCTCGGATTCGATGAACAGCATGCGGTCGAGCGCGTCGCGGGTCGCCGTCTCCGTGTACGTCGTCTGGTCGATCCAGGTGTAGCCGTTCCAGTAGCCGCCGAACTGCTCGATAATCCCTTTCACCTTGTCGCGCGGGATGTTCGTCGTCCCCTTGAAGTTCATGTGCTCGACCCAGTGCGACACACCCGTCCGACCGGTCGGCTCGTCCTTCGATCCGACCCGGTACCAGCACCAGACCGACGCCAGCGGCGCCGTGTGCATTTCCTGGATGAGAACCCGGAGGCCGTTGTCGAGGATGTCTTCGGTGACGCTGGCGGCGGCCATCGTGGACCGTTCGAGCGTGGCCATCCCCCGCATTATAGAATTTGGTGAGTCCCATGCCCGAATGGAAAGACACGGTCAACCTGCCGCGCACAGGTTTTTCGATGAAGGCGAACCTGCAAACGGCCGAGCCGGAGGCGCTGGCGCGCTGGGAGGCGATGGATCTGTACGGACAGATCCGCCGGCGCCGGCGCGGAGCGCGGAAGTTCGTCTTCCATGACGGACCGCCGTACGCGAACGCCCGGATTCACCTTGGAACCGCGCTCAACAAGATCCTCAAGGACTTCGTCATCAAGTCGCGCTCGATGCAGGGGTACGACGTGCCGTACCTGCCGGGCTACGACTGCCACGGTCTGCCGATCGAGCTGAAAGTCGATCGCGAGCTCGGACCGAAGAAGCGCGAGATGTCGATCGGCGAGATTCGCCGCGCCTGCCGGGAGTACGCCAGCCGATTCACCGACGTCATGACGGGGGAGTTCAAACGGCTCATGGTGTTCGGCGACTGGGAGCACTACTACCTCACGATGAACCCGCGATATCAGGCTGACATCGCCCGCGCCCTCGGGAAGTTCGTGGAACGGGGACTCGTCTACAAGGGCAAGAAGCCGGTTCACTGGTGCATCCACTGCCGCACGGCGCTCGCGGAGGCGGAAGTGGAGTACGAAGACCATGCGTCGCCGTCGATCTACGTCGAGTTCCCGCTGACTCCGGCGGGCGCCGCGGAACTCTTCGCCCGCGTCCCGGCCCTGGATGGGCGCAACGTGTCGGTGCTCATCTGGACCACGACGCCGTGGACCATTCCGTCGAACCTGGCGATCGCATTTCATCCCGAGTTCGAGTACGGCGCGTACGACGTGGACGGGCGCACGGTCGTCGTCGCCGAAGGCCTGGCCGAGCGGGTCGGCGCCGCCGTCGGTCGCTCCTTCGATCGGCCCGTGGCGCACATGAAGGGCGCCGACCTCGAAGGAATCCGATTCCGGCACCCGCTGTACGAGCGAGACTCGGTCGGCGTGCTGGCGACCTACGTCACGCTCGAGCAGGGTACCGGCGCGGTGCACACCGCCCCCGGACATGGCGCGGACGACTTCCACACCGGCATCGAGTACGGCCTCGAGATCTACGCGCCGGTGGGGCCGGGCGGCCATTTCCTGGAGACGGTGGACCTGTTCGGCGGCCAGCGCGTGTTCGACGCGAACCCGCGCGTGGAGGAGGCACTGGCCTCGCGCGGCCGCCTCTGGCGGCGTGACACGGTGACGCACCAGTACCCCCACTGCTGGCGGTGCCACAATCCCGTCGTCTTTCTCGCCACGTCCCAGTGGTTCGTCCGCATGGACGGCGACGCGGTGATCCGATGCGAGGACGGCGACACGCGCACGCTGCGCGACGCGGCGCGCTACGCCATCGACCATCAGGTGCGCTGGATTCCCGCGTGGGGGCGCGACCGCATCTACAACATGGTGTCGAACCGCCCCGACTGGTGCATCTCGCGGCAGCGCGCGTGGGGTGTGCCGATTCCGGCGGTCGACTGCACGTCGTGCGGCGCGGCCGTGCTGACGACCGCGCTCATCGCCTGCGCCGCCGATGTCTTCGAGCGACACAACGCGGACGCGTGGTACGAGCGGCCCCTCGATGAATTCCTGCCGCCCGGGTTCGCCTGTCCGTCCTGCGGCGGCCGTTCGTTCGAGCGCGAGCGGGACATCCTCGACGTCTGGTTCGATTCCGGCTCGAGCCATGAGGCGGTGCTCGCGCGGTCGGAGGAACTGGGATGGCCCGCCGACCTGTACCTCGAGGGGAGCGACCAGCACCGCGGCTGGTTCCAGAGCTCGCTGCTCGTGGCGCTCGCGACGCGCGGGCGGCCGCCGTTCCGCGAGGTGCTGACGCACGGCTTCCTCATCGACCTCGAGGGGCGGAAGATGTCGAAGTCGCTCGGCAACGCCATCGTGCCGCAGGAGGTCATCAAGGAGAGCGGCGCCGAGATCATCCGCCTCTGGGTGGCGATGACCGAGTTCACCGAGGAGCTCCGCGTCAGCAAGGAGATCCTCACACGAGTCGTCGACCTCTACCGGAAATGGCGGAACACGTGCCGCATCCTGGTGGCGAACCTGTACGACTTCGATCCGGCCGCCGACGTCGTCCCTCTCCAGCGGCTCGATGCGGTCGATCGGTATGCCCTCGCGCGCTACGCGGAGGCCGCCGATCGAATCCTGCGCGCGTACGACGAGTACGATTTCTCGACGGTCACGCAGACGCTGAACGCCCTGATGACCGTCCACGTCAGCGCGTTCTATGTCGACGTGACGAAGGACAGGATGTACACGCTCGGGGTGAAATCGCACGAGCGCCGCTCGACGCAGACGGTCATGTGCCTGATCTGCGACGGACTCGCGCGCCTGCTGGCGCCGATCCTGCCCGTGACGGCCGATGAACTGTGGCGCCACATGCCGGGAGAACGGTCGCCGTCCGTTCATCTCGAGGACTTTCCGCAAGTGGACCGATTCGTCGACCGCGAGCTGGTTGCGACGTGGGACCGGCTGATGCAGGTCCGCGACCACGTGAACGCCACGCTCGAGCAGAAGCGGAAGGAGAAGGCTATCGGCACGTCGCTCGGCGCCAGGGTCACGATCACCGCCTCGGGACCGACCTCGGCGCTGCTCGAGGCGCACCGCGCCGATCTCCCGATGCTGTTCATCGTCTCGGACGTGGCGCTGACCTCCACTGCCGCCGGCGCCGACGAGCTGCGGGTGGCCGTGGACAAGGCGCCCGGCGTGCGCTGCGGGCGATGCTGGCGCTACGTCCCGCGGGTGCGGACCGAGCCAGACTGGGCGGGCATCTGCGACCGCTGCGTCGACGCCCTGGCCGAGCCCGTCACAGGTTGATGCCGTTCTCGGCACCGCTCCGCGGCGAGATCTGGACCGCCGGCGTCGTGGTGGCGCTCGATCAGCTGGCAAAAGCCACGGTGCGGTCGAGCCTGGAACTACACGAGAGCGTGGAGGTGATTCCGCACTTCTTCAGCCTCACGCGGGTGCACAATTACGGAGCGGCGTTCGGCCTGATGAATGCGGTCGACTTCCCGATGAAGACGGCGCTGCTCTCGGTTGTCGCGGCGATCGCGCTCGCGGCGCTCGCGTGGTACGGGGCGACCCTGCCCGACCACCAGCGGTTCGCGCGCGCCGGCCTCGCGCTCGTCATCGGCGGCGCCGCTGGCAACCTCATCGATCGGCTTGGAGCCGGGTACGTCGTCGACTTCGTCGATCTCTACTGGAGCGGGTGGCACTTCTGGGCGTTCAATGTGGCGGACGCGGCCATCACAGTGGGCGTCTCGCTCATGATTCTCGACATGCTGGAGATAGGGAGACGCCGTGTATCCGGAACTGTTTAGCATCGGCCCAATCACGATCTACTCCTACGGCGTGCTGCTGGCGGCGTCCTACCTGCTGGGACTCTGGCTGGCGATGCGCCGCGCCGGGCAGTGGGGGCTCGACTCGAGCCGCATCCTCGACCTCGGGATCTACATCATCATCGCCGCCCTGATCGGCGCGAAGCTCCTCCTGCTGGTCGTCGACTTCGACCAGTTCAGCGGGTCCTGGCGGGAACTACTGTCGCTGGCCCGTTCGGGCGGCGTCTTCTACGGCGGCCTGATTCTGTCGGTGCTCGTCGGGTTCTGGTACGTGGGGCGGCATGGGCTCCCCCTCTGGACCACATGCGATGTGTTCGCACCGGCCATCGCCCTCGGGCACGTCACAGGACGGCTCGGCTGCCTGGCCGCCGGCTGCTGCTACGGCCGGCCGACCGACGTGGCGTGGGCCATCACCTTCACCAATCCGCTCGCGGCGTCCAATGTGGGGACGCCGCTCGGCGTCCCGCTGCATCCAACGCAGATCTACGAGGCGGGCGCCGAACTGCTCATCCTCGGCCTCCTGCTGGCGACCGAGCGCCGCGGGCGGCTGTTCGCCGGCCGCACGTTCTGGGGCTACATGTTCCTGTACGCGGTCTCGCGCTACATCATCGAGATGTACCGCGGCGACCCGCGCGGCGAGATTCTCGGCTTCTCGACGTCGCAGTTCATCTCGCTCGTGCTCGCGCCGCTGAGCATCGCCATGCTGGCGTGGCTCGCAAGGAGCTCGCCGGAGACGCCGCGGCAGGCGCGCCGCTCGCTCGCGGCGTAGCCGTGGACAGCGCGTTCACCGTGCCGTCGGAACTCGACGGCCAGCGGCTCGATCGCTTCCTCGTCTCGGTCGTTGAAGGGCACTCCCGGTCGCAGATTCAGCAGTGGATCGAGGGCGGCCGCGTGAGCGTTCGGCGCGGCGGTCCCTCCGGACCGCCGGCCTCCGCCAGGGCGAACCTCTCGGTTCGAGAGGGCGATCGGGTCACCATCGACTTTCCCGCCCCGGCGCCCATCGGCGTTGCGCCGGAACCGCTCCCGCTCGACGTCTTGTACCAGGATGCCGATCTGGCGGTGCTCAACAAACCGGCGGGCGTGGTGGTGCATCCCGGCGCTGGCCATGCGTCGGGCACGCTCGTCAACGCGCTGCTCCACCACATACCGGATCTCAGCGGGATCGGGGGGGAGCTGCGCCCCGGCATCGTGCATCGCCTCGACCGCGGCACCTCTGGCGTGATGGTCGTGGCGAAGACCGACGCCGCGCACCGCGAGCTCTCGCGGCAGTTCCACGACCGCGAGGTCGAGAAGGAATACGTCGCCCTCGTCTGGGGGGTCGTTCGGGCGGGGCGCCGGATCGACGCGGCGATCGGCCGCGACCCGCTGCACCGGCAGAAGATGTCGGCGCGGGCGCGTCGCGCCCGCGAAGCGGTCACGCGCATCACCCGAGCCCGTCACCTCCGCGGCGTGACGCTCTGCCAGGTGGCGATCCACACCGGGCGCACCCACCAGATCCGCGTGCACCTCAGCGCCATCGGACATCCGATCGTCGGCGATGCGCTCTATGGCGGCGCACGCCGCCGGGTCCCGGGCGATCTGCGCGCGCTGCAGCGCCTCGACCGCCCGTTCCTGCACGCCGAGCGACTCGCCTTCGCGCACCCGCGGGACCGACGGCGGATGGAATTCACCGCGCCGCTCCCAGACGATCTCAGGAGCATCCTGGAAGAGCTGCCGGGATGGAACGAAGATGACTAGGCCGACCGTTCCCAATCAGATTCGCAAGGTCTTCGACGGGCGCATCTTCAGCGTGACGGTCGAGTCGATTTCGATGCCACGCGGCGGCCGACTCGAGGCGGAGATTATCCGTCATCCCGGTTCGGTCGTGCTCGTCCCGGTAACCGATCGCGGCGAGATCGTGCTCGTCCGGCAGTATCGGCCGGCAATCGGCCGGTCAGCGTGGGAGTTGCCGGCGGGCAGCCTGAAGCACGGCGAGGCGCCGGACCGAGCGGCGGTCCGCGAGTGCCACGAGGAGACGGGGTTGATTCCGGCGGCCGTCGCGCCGCTGGGCGCCTTCTTTCCGACGCCGGGCTACTGCGACGAGGAGATGCACTTCTATCGCGCCACCGGCCTCAGACTCCCTCGGGAGGACGATCCCGCCGCGCAGCAGGACGAGGACGAGGACATCGAGGCACGACCGTTCCCGCTCGACGCGATCCGCGCGATGATCGCCTCGGGCGACATCGTCGATCTGAAGACGGTGGCGGGGTTGACGCTCGTCGAACCTCACATCCCGAGAGTCAACGCTCGAGAGTAGGTTCTACCTCTTCGGCTCGCCTCTGCGCCGTGCGTTTCGAGTCTCGAAGGCACGCTGGTCACTGCACCCGCGGCTGGACGCGGTGGTCCGTGCGGGTGCCCGCGACTTTCGATCCCGGCAGCAGTGCGAGCAGGAGGACCTCATCGACGCTCTGCACGAAATGGATCGTCAGCTCGCGGCGGAGTTCCTCGGTCAGATCCTCCTTCACGTTCTTCTCGTTCTGGCGCGGCAGGATCACTTCACGGATGCCGGCGCGCCGGGCCGCCAGGACCTTCTCCTTGATGCCGCCGACCGGCAGCACGCGGCCGGAGAGCGTGATCTCGCCGGTCATGGCAATGTCTCCGCGCACCGGCCGCCGCGTCACCTCGGAGGCGAGCGCCGTGGCGATGGTGACGCCGGCCGAGGGGCCATCCTTGGGAATCGCGCCGGACGGCACGTGCAGGTGGACTTCCGCGTTCCTGAAGAAGTCCTGATCGGCGCCGTACGCGGTCGCGTGCGCGCGGAACCAGGAGAGCGCCGCGCGAGCCGACTCCTTCATCACCTCGCCCAGCTGACCGGTCAGCGTGAGCGTACCGGTGCCAGGCATGCGCGATGCCTCGACGAACAGCACGTCGCCGCCAGCCGGCGTCCACGCGAGCCCGATGGCCACGCCCGGGTCCTTCGTGCGCTCCTCGATCTCTTCCTGCAGGAACGTCGGGGCGCCGAGCAGATCGATGACGACGTCTGGCGTGACCGTCAGCGGCTCGACGCTTCCTTCGGCCCGCCGCCGCGCCGCCTTCCGACACAACGCGCCGATTTCGCGCTCGAGATTGCGCACTCCAGCCTCGCGCGTGTAGCCGCGGATCACGGCACTCACCGCCTCGTCGGTGATGGCGAACTGCTCGGGCGTGAGGCCGTGGTTCCTGACCTGCTTCGCGGTCAGGTGCTCCCGGGCGATCGCAAGCTTTTCCTCTTCCGTGTAGCCCGGGATTTCGAGTACCTCCATGCGATCGCGCAAGGCAGGCGGCACCGGGTCCAGCACGTTCGCCGTCGTGATGAAGAGCACCTCCGAGAGGTCGAACGGCACGTCGAGATAGTGGTCGCGGAACGTGCAGTTCTGCTCCGGATCGAGCACCTCCAGCAGCGCCGACGCCGGATCGCCACGGAAATCGGCGCCGAGCTTGTCGATTTCGTCGAGGATGAATACGGGATTCTTCGATTCAGCGCGCCGCAACCCTTGGATGACCTGGCCAGGGAGCGCCCCGATATAGGTGCGGCGGTGGCCGCGGATCTCCGCTTCGTCGCGCATGCCTCCAAGCGACACCCGGACGAACTTCCGGGAGAGCGACTGCGCGATCGAGCGCGCCAGCGATGTCTTGCCCACCCCCGGGGGCCCGACGAAGCAGAGAATCGGTCCCTTGACCTCCGGGTTCAGCTTCCTGACGGCCAGATACTCGAGGATTCGGTCCTTCACCTTGGCGAGGCCGGTATGATCGGCGTCGAGCACCGCCTTGGTGCGCGCGAGGTCGATGACCTCCTCGGTGCGCTTCGCCCACGGCAGCATCACCAGCCAGTCGAGGTAGGTGCGCGAGACCGTGTACTCCGCCGCCGCAACGGGCATCTTCGCGAGGCGATCCAGCTCGCGCTGCGCTTCCTTCTTCACGGCCTCGGGCATGCCGGCCGCCTCGATCTTGTCCCGCAGCTCTTCGATCTCTTCGGCCTGATCGTCGCTCTCTCCGAGCTCCTTCTGAATCGCCTTCATCTGCTCGCGGAGGAAGTACTCCCGCTGGTTCCTGCCGACCTCGGACTGCACCTGGGACTGGATCTTGGAGCCGAGCTCCAGCACCTCGAGCTCCTTGATCAGGATGCGGTTGAGCCCGTCCATGCGCGCGCGGATGTCGAGCGTCTCCAGTACCTCCTGCTTCACCGCCGTGGGAATCGTCGTCAGGCTGGAAGCGATGAAGTCGGCCAGGCGGCCGGCATCGGTGATGTTCGCCGCCAGCGTCTGCAGATCGTCGGACAGCAGCGGCGAGAGCGACACCACCTGCTGGAAGTTGGTCTTGATGTTGCGCAGCAGGGCGTCAATCTCGAGACGGTCCCTCTCGTTGGTCGCCTCCACGGCCAGGCCGACGCGCGCGCGCAGGTAGGGCCGCGTCTCGGTGATCTGCTCGAGGGTCAGCCGCGCCAGTCCCTGGACGATGAGGCGTAGGCTGCCGTCGGGCAGCTTGAACATCTTGTGGATGTGGCTCGCCGTCCCAACGCGATAGAGATCGTCCAGCCGGGGTTCCTCCACCGAGGCGTCGCGCTGGGTGAACACCCCGATCAGCTTGCCACCGGAGATTGCCTCGTCGATGAGCCGGACGGAGCTCTCCCGCGCCACCGCCAGCGGCATGAAGGAGTTGGGAAAGAGCACCGTGTCGCGAAGCGGCAGGATCGGGAGTTCGTCCGGAATCGCCGGCGTCCGGTCGTCCACCGCCACCTCGTGCAGCTCCACGGCGTCGTCGTCACTCATTGGCTTGCCTCAAAATACGAAGGGCGGCCTCGAGGGCCGCCCTGAACGATTCGACCGAACCGGACGTCTCGAACGAAACTCAGTTCGACACGTCGAAGAAGAGGGGCGTCGAGCCCCGCTTCTGTGCGAGCATCCGCTCGCGCTGTTCGGCCGTCTCACGCGCTTCCTCGCAGTCCTTGCAACGCACCGCGAAGGGGAGCGCCCGGAGGCGCGCCTCGGCAATCTCCTCGCCGCACTCGAAACAGTTGCCGTACGTCCCCTCATCCAGCCGGCGGAGCCCCTCGTTGATCTTGTTCAGCGTCTCCGACTTCATCTGAATGAGCGCAAACTCGATGTCTTCCTGGATGTCGACCTCGGAGCTCTCGCCCTGGTCGAACACCTCGCGATCCTTGCATCCGTCGGCGCGCACATCGCGAATCCGACCCTGAACTTCGTCCATCAGCTCGCGGCGGCGGTTTTCAAGCATCTTCTTCAGTTCCTTGTACCGGCTCGCCCGCGCCGAGCCCTTCGCCTGCTTCGTCGTGGCCATGATGCCTGCCGCTCCTTCCACGCCCACCCCTCATGGGTGGTCAATCGTGCGTGCGCCCAGTATGCAATTGCAATGCCGCGAAACACCCCTTGCGGCCCTCCCAGCCCGCGACCGAGCTCCGTCCCGACCGACCATGGAAACGGCTGTGGCAGCAAGTCCTCGTTCCACCCTCACTTAAGGCGCCTTCCAGGCGACCCAAGTTGCGGCCACCAACGAATTAGACGTTCGACCTGGCGTAACGGTCGCCAACCTTCAACGTCCCGAGAAAAGGACGTAAATAACTGTACGTGTGGTGAAAAGGCCTCCGCTTGACGCAGCGGTCAAGCACTGGTCTCACCGAATCTCAATTGAGCGAATTCGATGTAAACTCCTGAAACACATGGCCTTATCTCAAATGATCAGAGCGGAAAGCCAAGAAATAGAATACTTGTTTGAGAATGGTTGCGCGCGAACAGCACAAGACTGCCTATAAACAGACAATGTGTCTATTTTCGATCAGAAGCGCACAGAGCACATGACCGTGCGGTCCTGTATCGGGTGAGGTCTACTGCACGACTCGACCTTCGCCGGAGGCGCTTCGTCCTCGGTCGTCGCGCTCGACCGATCCACGTGCACGGACCCTGTGAGCAGATTCGCCAGATAGGACGACGTTCAGCTCGCGCGCAGCCGGATGCTGCCGCTTCGTGGTCGATTCAACGAGCTCGCGGAAGTATTCGGTGGGCGATTCGTTGCGGACGAGCGCCTGCGCCATCGTTCTCGGCGTCGGCCGAGGACCTCCACCTGCGAACAGCGCAATGCCGATTCCGCAGACACTCCGGGGATTCGGCCGGATCATGCGGCCTTTCGCCCGTTCTCACCACGAGCACGGCGACGGTTCTGTCACCGCGCGCTTTCACCGCGCGCCCTCTGTGTGCGAAGCTGAGGGATGCACTGTGCCAGCTGCGCCCAGCGGAAAGGACGCCGCGAGTGTCCCGCGCTCGGTCGGACCATCTGCACGGTCTGCTGTGGAACGAAGCGGCTCATCGAGATCCGCTGCCCGAGCACCTGCACCTATCTCACCGCCGCGCGCGAACATCCGCCGGCCGTCGTCCGGCGGCAGCAGGAGCGCGACGTCGCCCGTCTATTGCCGGCGATCCGGCAGCTGACGGAGCGGCAGTACGAGCTGTTCTTCCTGTTTCACGCTGCCATCGAGCGGTACACGCCCGGGGTCTTCATCGCGGACGGCTCCACGCGGCTCGTCGATGCCGACGTCGCCGATGCCGCCGCGGCGCTCGCCTCGACGCTGGAAACCGCGGCGCGCGGCGTCATCTACGAGCACACGCCGCAGTCGGTGCCGGCGCAGTCGCTGGCCGTCGCGCTCGGAACAACGCTGGCGCAGATACGCGAGCGGGGCGCGCGGGTCTACGACGGCGAGGCCGCCCTGGCGCTCAGGGCGATCGAAGAGGGCGCGCGCATGGCCCGCGCGGCCGAGGAAGGTGAGACGGCGTATCTCGACCTGATGGCGCGCCTCCTGAGGGTTGCGGGAACGGCGGAGGCGCCGTGGGCCGACCCGCCTGCGGCCAGTTCACTGATCGTTCCCTGAACTGGTACAATTCGGGGTTCGACACAACGGAAGAGGCACGGCAAACATGGCAAAACGGTGCGAAGTGTGCGGAAAGACTCCGGTCGTTGGCCGGACGGTATCACACGCTCACAACGTCGGCCCGCGACGGTTCGAGCCCAACCTGCAGACGGTCCGCGCGGTCGTCAACGGCGGTACACGGCGCATCCGTGTCTGCACACGGTGCCTGCGGGGCGGCAAGGTGACCAAGGCGGCCTGACGTGCAGTCCATCGGGACGACCGGGGCGCCCAAGGCGATCGGCCCCTATTCGCCGGCCGTCCGCACCGGACACCTGCTCTTCATCTCGGGCCAGATCCCGATCGACCCCGCGACGGGCGCGCTCGTGGGCGGCGACATCAGGACACAGATCGATCGCGTGATGAGGAACCTGCAGGCGCTGCTCGAAGCGGCCGGTGCGGGCTTCGAGCACGTCGTCCGCACGACGGTGTTCCTGGCGGACCTCGACGATTTCGCGGCGATGAACGAATGCTACGCGAAGTTCGTTGGCGACCCGCCTCCGGCGCGCTCGACCGTGCAGGTCGCGCGGCTACCGCGAGACGCAAGAGTGGAGATCGACGCGATAGCGGTCGTTCCGTAGCTCGAGACCCGAGGCTCGACGAAACAGGGCGCTACACTCGCGCCGCGCGCTCGACCCCCACCACACCCTCCACGGCCTTGATCGACTTGATCACCTTTTCCAGGTGCTTCACGTCCTTGATCTCGACCGTCATGTCGATCCGGGCGTGGCGGTCCCCGCCGGTGCGCGCTTCCATATTGGTGATGTTGGTATTGATGCCGGAGACGCGGGCGCTGATCTCCGCGAGCATGCCCTTCCGGTCCTCGACCTCCATCGTGAGCCGAACGGTGTATGGCGCCTGATCGGTGCGAGCGCTGTCCCATTCGACATCGATGCGGCGGTCCGGGTCGAAGACGAGGACGTTGGGGCACGCCGCCGCATGGACCGACACGCCCTTTCCGCGTGTGATGTAGCCGACGATTCGCTCGCCGCGGATCGGGTTGCAGCACCGCGCGCGGAACACGAGCACCTCGTCGGTGCCGCGCACCTTGATGCGATCGTCGGCGGCCGAGCCCGCTCGCAGGACGCGCTTGACCGCCGCGACGACACTCGACTCCGGCGGCTGTTCCTTGAGCTGGCCTGGCGGCACCGCCTTCTGCAGCACCGTGCGCGCCGAGAGCTTGCCGTAGCCGATGTGCATCAGCAGCTCGTCGGGCTTCTGCGCGCCGTATTCCGCGACGAACGTCGCCAGCTCCTCGCTCTCGAGCACGGTCTTGGCGTTCAGCCCGAAACGGCGCGCCTCCTTCTCGAACAGGCGGCGGCCGAGTTCGATGCTGCGCGTGCGCTCCTCGGCCTGGAGGACGTGCTTGACCTTGCTGCGCGCGCGCGACGTGGCGACCAGGCTCAGCCAATCACGACTCGGCTTGTGCCCGGCCTGCGTGATGATTTCGACGATATCGCCGTTCTGCAGGCGCGTCCGCAGCGACACCATCTTGCCGTTGAACCGGGCGCCGACGCACTGATTGCCGACGTCGGTGTGAATGGCGTAGGCGAAGTCGATCGCCGTGGCGCCGCGCGGGAGCGACTTCACCTCTCCCTTCGGCGTGAAGATGTAGACCTCCTCGGGGTACAGATCGACCTTCAGGCTCTGGAGGAACTCCTGCGGATCGCGAACCTCCTGCTGCACCTCCAGCAACTGCCGCATCCAATGGAAGTACCGCTCGTCGCGCTGGTCGCCGACACGTCCTTCCTTGTACTTCCAGTGCGCGGCGATGCCCTCTTCCGCGTGTCGATGCATCTCCTCGGTCCGGATCTGCACCTCGAAGGGAAACCCGTGCTCACTGACAACCGATGTGTGCAGTGACTGATAGCCGTTCGGTCGCGGCATCGCGATGAAGTCCTTGATACGGCCGGGCACCGGCGACCACGTCTGGTGGATGATCCCGAGGGCGGCATAGCAGTCCTTGACCGACTGCGTAATCACGCGCAGCGCCACGAAGTCGTACACGCGCTCGAGGTCGATCTTCTGCCGCTTGAGTTTCTGGTGGATGCTATAGAGCCGCTTGATGCGGCCATCGAGGTGCATGATCGGCACCTGCGCTTCTTCGAGCTTCGCACGGATGGTGCGCGTGAGCTCGTCGATGGCGCGCTCGGCCTGAGCGCGTTTGCTCTCCACCTTGGAGTGCAGCCCCTCGTACGCCTTGGGCTCGAGATAGCGGAACGCCAGCTCCTCGAGCTCGTTCTTCACCTTGCTCATCCCGAGCCGGTTGGCGATCGGCGCGTAGATGTCGAGCGTCTCCTGGGCGACCTTGGTGCGCCGCTCCTCGGGAAGGTAGTGGAGCGTCCGCATGTTGTGGAGCCGATCGGCGAGCTTGACGAAGATCACGCGGATGTCGTCGACCATCGCCAGGAGCATTTTCCGGAAGTTCTCCGCCTGGCGCTCCTCGCTCGAGGAAAATGGGATGGCTCCGATCTTCGTGACGCCTTCGACGACGTGGGCGATCTCAGGGCCGAACAGTTCCGCAATGCGCTCGGGCGTCGTCAGCGTGTCCTCGACGACGTCGTGGAGCAGACCGGCTGCCACCGCCACGATGTCGAGCTTCATCTCCGCGAGCAGATCGGCGACCTCGAGCGGGTGGACGAGGTAGGGCTCGCCGGAATGACGGACCTGCCCCTTGTGCTCGAGCGCCGAGAAGACGTACGCCCGGCGCAGCAGCTCGACGTCCGCTTCCGGGCTGTAGCTCCGCACCTTCTCGAGGAGCGTTTCGAAGCGAATCATGGGGAATGCGGCATCTTCATGATAGAAGTGGGGTTGAGGGGGGTCAAGGCGACCACCATCTGGTCCTTGACTCGCTGGAAAAGCGATCACTATACTGCCCGATTGCGGCCGAGCGGCGGACTCCTGCCGCCGCCCGAAGGGCGAGGCTGCGAACGCGCGTCGGGGTGCTGGTGCGCGCCGGGACGCTTCGACGAAGAGCGGGATTGCCGGGGCGCACGGCGCGGTGGGTGCTTGTAAGGGGGATTAGGATGCGGAAGTTCTCGTCACAGGCGGTCGTGGTGGCGCTCGTTGCGGGCTTCGGTCTGGCAACAGCCGGATGCGGCCAGGTGAGCATGCTGCAGGCCAGGATGGCGCTCAAAGACGCGCACACCGCCTATCAGCAGCAGGATTATCGTGGCGCGGTCGCGGCGTACGAGCGGGCCATCGCGGCGGACGCGACCCAGACGGAGGCCTACTTCTATCTGGGCAACAGCTACGACAATATGTACCGGCCGACCCGGCGTGGCGAACCGGCCAACGACGCGCTGCTCGAGAAGGCTGTCGAGAACTACAGGAAGGCGGTCGAGATGGAGCAGCGGCCGGAGCTCAGGAAGCTGGCACTGCAGTATCTCGCCAGCGCCTACGGCGCCGAGAAGCTGAACGATCCAGCCCAGTCCGAGCCGGTCGTGCAGCAGCTGATCGAGATGGAACCGACCGACCCGGTGAACTATTTCGCGCTAGCCCGCATTTACGAGGACAGCGGCGAGTACGAGCGCGCCGAGGAAACGCTCGTCAAGGCGCGCGAGGCGCGTCCGACCGAACCGACGGTCTACACGACGCTTGCCGCCTTCTACAATCGCCAGGGGAACTTCGACGGCGCCATCGAGGCGCTCGGCGCGCGCGCCGAACGCGAGCCGACCAACCCCGAGGCGTTCTACACGATCGCGACCTACTTCTGGGAGAAGGCGTACCGCGATTTCAGCCTGAACGACACCGAGAAGATGAAGTTCGTCCAGATGGGCATCGACGCGATCGACAAGGCGATCTCACTGAACGCGAACTACATGGAGGCGCTCGTCTACAAGAACCTGCTCCTGCGCGTCCAGGCGACGATCGAGAAGAACCCGGCGCGCCAGCAGGCGCTCTTGAAGGAAGCCGAGCAGTTGAGCAACCGCGCCGAGGAGATCCGCAAGGCGACCGCCGGTGGGCGGGGCGCGGCGGGCACAAGCGGCCGCAGCTGACGACCACGGCGATGGCCTAGGCGTACCGGGCCGCCCCGCACCGCCGGGGCGGCTTTTTCATGTACAATTCCGTCGCACACCCCGGGCTCGTGCGCCTTCGGTCAGACTGGCGTTGCGTCCGCTTCATGGAAATCTTTCAGCGCACTTCTACCCACACCTCCTTGGAGAAACCAATGATGGATATGAGACGCTGGCTCGCGCTCCTCGCGTTCTGCGCCGTCGTGTGGCCGACAGGCGCCTTCACACAAGGCGTCACCACAGGTGCCGTGTCAGGCATCGTGATCGACCCACAGCAGCAGCCCGTAGCCGGCGCCACGGTACTGGCGATCCACGAGCCCTCCGGCACCAGCTATGAAAGTGTGACGCTCGCGGATGGCCGGTTCTCGATACCGGGCATGCGCGTCGGCGGCCCGTACACGGTCACGGTCGCCTTCACGGGCGGCGGTGGCGGCACGGCGTTCGCGCCGGAGACACAGTCGGACATTACGGTCAATCTCGGTGTATCGACGGACCTGACCTTCACGGTGACGCCCATCGCCGTCCAGGAAGAAGTCACCGTCATCGGGCAGGTCGATCCGGTCTTCAGCTCCAGCCGCACCGGCGCGGCGACGACCGTGCGGCGGGAGCAGATCGAACTGCTGCCGACCCTCAACGGACGCATCGGCGACGTGACACGCCTGACGCCGCAGGCCAGCGGGAACAGCAGCTTCGTCGGCCAGGACAATCGGATGAACAACATCACGGTCGACGGATCGTCGTTCAACAACTCGTTCGGTCTCGGCGGCCAGCCCGGCGATCGCACGAACGTCGCACCGATTTCATTGGAGGCGATCGAACAGGTGCAGGTCAACGTCGCGCCCTTCGACGTCCGCCAGGGCAGCTTCATCGGCGCCGGCGTGAACACGGTGACCCGCAGCGGGACCAACAGCGTGAGCGGCTCCTTCTATCACCGCTTTCGAGACCAGGACTGGGTCGGCACCGATGCGGCCGGACAGGCATTCAACCCTGGCACCTTCAAGTTTCGGAATACGGGCGGCTGGGCCTCGGGGCCGATCATCAGGAACAGGTGGTTCGCCTTCGGCAACTACGAAGACGAAAGCGACACGCGCCCGCTGACGACCTACCGCGCCAACCAGGGCGGCGAGGCCGTGGGGGGCACGGTCACCCGCGTGCTCGCCTCGGATCTCAGCAGCCTGAGCTCGTTGCTGAAATCGAACTTCAACTACGACACCGGGCCGTTCGAGAACATCGACGATGAGACGCCGGCCAAGCGATTCCTGCTGCGCAGCGACTACAACATCAACACCGCGAACAAGGTCAGCTTCCGGTACAACCACCTGAACTCGTACTCGGACAACAACCTCTCGAGCTCCACATCAGCGCTGCGGGGCCGCGCCAATCTCACCACGAGTTTCCTGAGCTTCCAGAATTCGACCTACAAGCTCCTGGAGAACATCCGGTCGGGCATCGGCGAGTGGAACACGGTGATCGGCAACACGATGGCGAACTCGTTCCAGGGCGGCTATACGTATCAGGACGAGAGCCGGGGCTCTCGCGGAACCATCTTCCCGCTGGTCGATATCTTCCAAGGCGGAACCGCATACACGACGTTCGGCTTCGAGCCGTTCACGTACCAGAACGAGCTGCGCTACAGCACGTTCCAGCTGCAGGACAACTTTACGAAGTTCAGCAATCGGCATTCGATGACCTTCGGCGTCTATGCCGAGAAGTACCACTCCGACAACGTCTTCTGGAGCTGCTGTCCCCAGAGCGGCTACTCGTACAACTCGCTGGCGGACTTCTATGCGGACGCCAACGGCTACCTCGCCAACCCCAACCGCACGGTGTCACCCGTCACCCTGGGTCGCTTCCACGTGCGGTGGAGCAACATTGCCAACCTGTCGAAGCCGCTGCAGCCGCTGGACGTGTGGTACACCGCGGGCTACACACAGGACGAATGGCGGCCGCGACGCAACCTGACGGTCACCGCAGGGCTCCGCTTCGACATCTCGAGGTTCGAGAACACGGCGTACCAGAACGCCGCGGCCGACCGATTGACGTTCCGCGACGAACGGGGGAACCCGGTCCGGTACGAGACCGGCCGCATGCCGGATACGAAGGTGCTCTGGTCGCCCCGCCTCGGTGTGAACTGGGACGTCAACGGTGATCAAGTGATGCAGGTTCGCGGCGGCACGGGGCTCTTCAGCGGCCGGCCGGCGTACGTCTGGGTGTCGAACCAGATCGGCAACACGGGCGTGCTGATCGGCGAGCGGATCGTCGACAACACCACCGCATTTCCGTTCCATCCCGATCCGGACCATTACAAGCCGACGACGGTGACAGGCGGCGGCGCCTCGAGCTACGCGCTCAATGTCACCGACCGCGATTTCAGGTTTCCTCAGGTGTGGCGGAGCAATATCGCCGTCGACCGCCGGCTCCCCGGGGGGATCGTCAGCACGACAGAGTTCCTCTACGCCAAGGACGTCAACGGCATCTACTACATCAATGCGAATCTGCCCGCCGCACAGTCGGCGTTCACGGGCGCCGATGCCCGTCCGCGATGGGTGGGTACTCCCTGCGCCGCTACCGGGCAGGCGGGCGGATGCGTCACGCGCATCAACAACGATCCGGGCAACCAGGTCACGGTCAACTACGTGCTGAAGAACGGCAACAAAGGGTCGTCGTGGAACTTCGCCCAGACGCTCTCGAAAGCCACGTCGTTCGGGTTGTCGCTGCGCGGCGCCTACAGCTACGGGGAGTCGAGAACCCTGGTCGATCCGGAGTCGACCGCCGCCACCAGCTTCGGTCGAGTCTCCACCCACGGCGATCCGAACAACGCGGGCGTGAGCTTCTCGGCCTGGTCTCCCGGCCACCGCGTCTTCGCGCTGGCGAGTTACAGCCGTGAGTACTTCAGCTTTGGCTCCACGGCGATCACGGTGTTCTGGGAGGCGCGTCACAGCGTCACGGCGGCGCTCGGTTCGTCGCGGCTCAGCTACGTCTTCGCCGGCGACATGAACGGCGACAGCGTCAGCGCCAACGACCTGCTCTACATCCCGCGCGACGCATCCGAGATGAACTTCGTGGCTTTCACGTCCGGCGGACGGACGTTCACCGCCGAGGAGCAGGCCGCGGCCTTCGAGCGCTACATCCAGCAGGACTCGTACCTGCGGAAGCATCGCGGTCAGTACGCGGAGCGCAACGGGGTGGTACTGCCAATGCTGCGCCGGGCGGATCTCAGTATCGTGCAGGGCGTGTTCCGCAACGTCGCGGGCAAGCGGAATGCCTTCCAGGTTCGCGCCGACTTCTTCAACTTCGGCAACCTCCTGAACGGCGACTGGGGCGTCGGCTGGCGGCCGGTGGCGGCGGTGAACAACAGCAACCAAGTGCAGCTCCTGACCAATCCCGGCATCGACGCACAGGGCCGCGCGACCTACAGGCTGGCGCTGGCCAACAACCAGTTGATCCGGGAATCGTTCCAGACCTCGTCGGGCACCTCGGACGTCTACCAGTTCATGATCAGCCTGCGCTACAGCTTCAACTGAGGCGGACGTCCGTCCGCCTCCCCGCGTGGGCCCCCATCGGACCTGCATCTTGAACGGCCGGCGCGTGCGGGGGCACGCCGGCCGTTGTTCGTGTACGGAGGACCAGCGGCGCGCCATGTGAAACCGCCGCCAGCCGCGCCCCGTATGGGTACACGTCGGTGACACCAAGTGACGCCGAGCTGGTGCGGCAGGCACTGGCCGGATCCCAGCCGGCGTATCGCACGCTCGTCGCGCGCTACGCCTCTGCGGCGATCACCATGGCCGCGCGGCTGGTGCACGACCACGCCGTCGCGGAAGAGCTCGCCCAGGACGCCTTCGTCCGGGCCTTCGCGCGCCTGGCCACCTATGACCCCGAGCGCCGATTTTCCGCCTGGTTCTTCCGCGTCCTGCACAACGTCGTCGTCGATTACCTGCGGCGGCGGCGCGTCCAGTCGGTATCGCTCGACGCGCTGCGGGCCGAGGGCTATCCAGACCCCCCAGAGAGCGCCTCTTCGCCCGAGGACGAACTGGAGCGGCGCGCGCTCGGGGCGGCCCTCGGCGCGGCACTGAGCCGCCTTCGATCCGACTACCGCGAGGTCATCGTCCTCAGATACCAGCAGGGGCTCGCCGTCGACGAGATTGCAGAGGTGCTCCAGCTGCCGGAGGGAACCGTGAAGACGTTCCTCCACCGCGGCAGGAAGGAGCTCGCGGCAATGCTCGAGGCCGCCGGCTGGAAGAGGTGAACGCTGTTGAAACCCTCTCCGGGCAGATCCCGTAGAAGAGGTAAGACACATATGGGCCGCTGGCGAACCGACACCGACGACTGGTTGAACGCCGAGCAGCAGGGGCCGGACGAGGCGGCCGAGGCGGCACTTGCCCGCGTATTCGCGACGGTGCCGACCCTGCAGCCGTCACCAGCGTTTGTCACCCGGACGGCCGAGGCGGCATGGACGGCGCGGACTCGCAGACGCCAGTCCGCCGGCCTCGCGGCAGCCGCCGCCGTGCTGGCGGCGGCTGCTGGCGCCGTCGTGGCCTACGCGGTGTTCGGCACCCGGGTGGGATGGCTGATGACGACCGCCGCGGCGGTCGCCTCCGGCTCGGTCTTGTCGCTCGTCAGCGGGACGCTCACGGCGGCGGAGTGGTGGTCGGCCGCGGCCGCAGCGGGCCGTACCGCCGTATCGGCCGTCGTCAGCCCGTTCAGCGTGGCTGCCCTCGGCATGGTCGGGCTCGTCGCCGCAGCGGCGCTCTACTTGCTCCACCGGCTGCTCAGGTCCGATGTCGTCGTTCGCAGGCCGGGCGCAATCTGTGTCTGAGGAAACGGTTGATGACCCAGACGTACACCATGACTGGCTGGATGAGGCGGGCGGCGGTTGCCGCTGTGCTCATCCTGGCGATGCAGACGACGGGCGACGGACAGACAGGCACGCCGCCGGCCGATCTCGGCGCGAAGCTCCGCGAGGGGTACGACGTCGTCGCGCTGCAGCGCGGGGTGGCGCTCGTGCCGCGGCAGGCCGCCGGCGGCGTCCGCCTGATTCAGGTCGAAGGAGGGGTCGTCACGGTGGATGGGCAGACGATGACCGGCGCCCAGCTTCGCGAGCGGCTGGCAGAGGATGCCGGCCTGATCGTGCAAGTCAGCTATCTCACGCCGGAGCAGCAGCGCGCGCTGGCCGGCGCGCCATCGTTGCCCTCGTCCCCGGCGCCGGCGCCAGCAATCGCACGCACCAACGTCGTCAGGGGCGACCGGGTCCGATTCGGCGAGAGCCTGCGCATCGAGGCGAACGAGCGCGTGGAGGGCGACGTCGCCGTGTTCGGCGGCTCCGCCGACGTCGACGGCGAGGTGACCGGCGACCTGGCGGTCTTCGGGGGCGGTCTGCGGCTCGGCCCCCAGGCGGTCGTGGGTGGCGACATTGCCGTGATGGGGGGCAGCATCGACCGCGCCTCCGGCGCACAGGTCTTCGGCCGTGTCAGGGAAATGGGCGGACGCCGCGGAAGGTTCGGGCCTGGCCGGATGTTGTCCGGCATGTTCGGCTCGTTCTGGTCGCGGCTGGGAGGCCTCGCTGCCACGCTGCTGCGCGTCGCACTCCTCGTCCTTCTCGGCCTGGTTGTCGTGGCGTTCGGGCGCAACACGGTCGAGCGGGTCGCGTCGCGGACCGCGGTCGCGCCGGTGCGATCGGGGCTCGTCGGCCTGACGGCGGAGATCCTGTTCCTGCCGGTGCTCATCCTCACCATCGTCGTGCTCGCCGTCTCGATTGTGGGTATTCCGCTGCTGCTGCTGGTGCCGTTCGCGGTGCTGCTGCTGATGATTGTGATGCTGGTGGGGTTCGTCGGCCTGGCCCATCGCGTGGGGCGCCGGCTGCTCGACCGGCTTGGCTGGACGGCGCGGGGCGCGTACGCCGCCGTGGCGATCGGCACGGTCGTCGTTGCCGGGCTGACGCTCCTCGCCAAGGTGGCGGCGCTCAGCGGCGGCGTCCTCGTCGGGGCGCCGCTCACGGTCGCCGGCTACGCGGTGGAGTACGTGGCGTGGACCGTCGGCTTCGGCGCCGCTCTGCTCGCCTGGTACGAGACGCAGACGCGCGACAGCGTGCAGCGCCACTCGGCCGCGGCCCCGCCCGCCTCGCCGGATCCGGCGCCAGACGAGGCCTGAACCAGACCGGCGGCACGGTCTTCTCCCTCTGCGAGCAGCAAGAAAGGGCTGCCCCGCTGGAGCAGCCCTCACTGAAGAAGTGTCGGAAAGCGGATCCTACGTGCCCGGCGTAGCGCCCGCAGCGCGCCGCATCCCTTCGGTGACGATGCCGACCTTCTCGACGCCGGCGCCCTTGGCGGCGTCGATGACGGTGATGATCTCGCCGTAGCGAAGGGTTCCGGCCCCCATGATGAACATCGTCTTCTCGCGCCGCTCCTCGAAAATCTCGCGGAGGCGATCCTCGAGCTCGGGGAGGGTGATGTCCTGGTTGTTGATCGAGATCCGGCGGTCGGCGGTGTAGCTGAGCACGATCTGCCCGACCGGCGGCGGCTGGTCCTGGTTCGCCTGCGTCTCGGCGGGCAGGTTGATGTCGATGCCGCGCTGCGACAGGGGGAGCGCCGCCATGAAGATGACGAGCAGCACGAGCAGCACGTCAATCATGGGCGTGACGTTCATGTCGCACGATGCCTGGAGCTGCTTGCCCTTGTAGACCCTCTCGGCGCCGAAATGCTGATGCGCGTGAGCCATTACTCGCCTCCGCCCTGCTGGCTCCGTCGGCGCTCGGTGATGAGGCCGATGTCCTCGAGGCCGGCCGTGCGCAGTTCATCCATCGCGTCCATGACGTCGCCGTAGGCGGCGTCCTCGTCGGCGCGGATGATCAGGATCCGCTGCTTCTTCTGCTCGAGCGCCTCCTCGACCCGCCGACGCAGATCACCTTCGGGCACCGCGATGCCGTTGACGTGAAATCGGCCGTCGGCAGTGATGGCGACGACGGTGTCTTCCTGCGTTTCCGGCTTCTCGGAGCTGTTGTTCGCGACCGGCAACGTGAGGGCCACGCCCTGCTGCAGGAGCGGCGCCACGATCATCATGATGATGAGCAGTACCAGCATCACGTCGACGAGCGGTGTGACGTTGATGTCCGACTTCGGACCTTCCCCACTGCCGCCAACTTGCATTGCCATAGTTGAAACTCCCCAGCAATTGGCGAAATCGCAAATCCCCTAGGCGGCGGTCTTCTTGATGAAGTAGTCGACCAGCTCGGACGAGGAGTTGTCCATCTCCACGTTGAAGTACTCGAGGCGGTTCGACAGGTAGTTGTAGAACCACACGGCCGGGATCGCGACGAACAGCCCGAGCGCGGTCTCGATGAGCGCTTCCGCGATGCCGACCGACACGGCGCCGATGCTGCCGGTCCCGGTCGCGCCGATGCCGACGAACGCGTTGATGACGCCGATGACGGTGCCGAGCAGTCCGACGAACGGGGCGGTCGAGCCGATCGTGGCGAGTGCGGTGACGCCCTTCTTCAGGTCGGAGGCGGTCAAGGCGGTGGCGCGCTGGATCGATCGGCGCACGGTGTCGAGCACGTCTTCGCGGTTGAGCTGGGTGCCGCCGCTCTCCTGCTGGAACTGGTACTCCTGCAACCCCGCCAGCACGACCTTGGCCAGATGGCTGTAACGATAGTCCTTCGAGCCCGACAGCGCGATCGCTTCCTTCAGTCGGCCGTCCTTGAGGTGCTTCGCCACCTGCGGCGCGTAGAGCTTCGACTGCTTCCGCGCCTGGCTGTAGGTGTAGAAGCGCTCAATCGCCACGCCGATCGACCAGAACGACATGACGAAGAGGATGATCGCGACGGCCCAGGCGTAAATCGTCATCTGACGGAACATTTCAACTATGTCCATTACAGCCTCCGTAACGTGGTAAAGCGAACTCGTGCTAGTTCAGCGTGAACTGCACCGTGACCGTCATGATGACCGGCACCGGCACGCCATTGAGCAGCGTCGGCGTGAATTCCCACTGCCGGACGGCGTCGAGCGCGGCCTGGTCGAGGAGCGGGATCGAGCGCAGCACGCGCGCGTCCTGCACCTTGCCGTTGGGCCCGATGGTGGCCTCGATGATGACAACGCCCTGAACGCGCGCCGACTGGGCGATCGCCGGATACTGCGGGCGCACGTCCCTGGTCTTGACCGGCGGCTTGATCGAGCCGCCGACGCGCACCGGAGCGGGTGGGGGCGGTGGGGGCGGCGGCGGCGCGTCCGGCACGCCTCCGACAACGCCGCCGATCACACCTCCGGGGATCCCTTCCACGGCCGCCGCGCGGTCGAAGTCGGCGGGTGGCGGCGGCTCGGGGGCGATTTCCTTGGGCGCTTCAACGGGCGCCGCGGCCGGGTTGACCTCGACGACCGGTTTCGGGGGCGCCGCCTCGGGCGGCGGCGGCGGTGGCGGCGGCGGCGGCGGCGGCGGCGGCGCCGCCACGAACGCGCTCATCATCGACGGCGGCGTCGGCAGCACGTCGTACGCCATGAGCGGAATAATCACCACCGAGAGAATCACCACCGTGTGTACCGCGATCGACACCGGGACGGTGTACTTCTGCTTGGTCCCGATCTTGACCGACGGGTCGACGATGTCCCCGAACATCTTTTCTGGACGTGGCACCGGTCTTACCCCCCCTCACAAGCCCAGGACGCCAGCGACTAGGCGCGCGGGCGCATTACACAGGGCCGCCTCGGTCTTCACCCAAAGGCTGCCGATTATAGCGACCCCCCAAAAAAGGTGTCAACGAACCACGGGCCGGCGGGCGGGCCGCTCGAAACCAGACCAGCCGGCAAGAGCTTAGACACCGTACCCCGCAAAGTGCTCCCGGGCTCGAACCGTGGGGCCGAGGCGCCGCCTGCCGCGTCGCTCCGGCGACCCGGCCGGCACGAGGACGAGACTTCCGGCCGAACGGACCGGGCATTCTATCCCGGTTCGCCGCTGCCGACCCAGCAAAATTACGGCTGTCGGGTCCCGACCGGACACCGATTGTGCCCCCGGGGGGCCTGCCGAAACCGCCCTGCCCCGAGGCCGCCTCACTGCTCCGACCGGATTCGCATGCCGTAGAACGATCGATAGACGAAGACGATCGAAACCGCGAAAAACACCGCAGCCAGCGCGTGGCTGACCCCGGCGCCGGCGTCGGCCGTGAGCTCGACGGCCAGCTCCACCGCCAGCAGACCGAAGAGCGTCGTGAACTTGATCACCGGATTGAGCGCCACCGACGAGGTGTCCTTGAACGGATCCCCGACGGTATCGCCGACGACGGTCGCCGCGTGCAGCGGCGTGTTCTTCATCTTCAGCTCGGTTTCGACGATCTTCTTGGCGTTGTCCCACGCGCCGCCGGCGTTGGCCATGAACACCGCCTGGTAGAGCCCGAACAGCGCGATCGAGATGAGGTACCCGACGAAGAAATACGGCTCCACGAACGCGAACGCCAGCGTGGAGAAGAACACGGTCAGGAAGATGTTGAACATGCCGCGCTGGGCGTACTGCGTGCAGATCTCGACCACCTTCTTGCTGTCGGCGACCGAGGCCTTCGTCACCCCTTCGAGCCGGATGTTCGCCTTGATGAACTCCACCGCTCGGTAGGCCCCGGTCGTGACCGCCTGCGTCGAAGCGCCGGTGAACCAGTAGATGACGGCGCCGCCCGTCACCAGACCCAGGAGGAACGGCGCGTGCATCAGCGACAGCTTGTCCAGGTTCTCCGTGAGCGCGTTCGTCAGCAGCACGATGATCGAGAAGATCATCGTCGTCGCGCCGACGACGGCGGTCCCGATGAGCACCGGCTTCGCCGTCGCCTTGAAGGTGTTGCCGGCGCCGTCGTTCTCCTCGAGCGCGGCCTTCGCCTGCTCGAACTTCACGTCGATGTTGAAGTCGCGTTTGAGCTCGGCTTCGATCCCCGGCAGCGACTCGATCACCGACAACTCGTAGACCGACTGCGCGTTGTCGGTGACCGGTCCGTAGGAATCGACCGCGATCGTGACCGGTCCCATGCCGAGGAAGCCGAACGCGACCAGCCCGAACGCGAACACCGCGGGCGCCAGCATGAGATCCGACATCGACGTGCTGGAGACGCTGACGAAGTACGCGCTGCTCATCAGCGAGACGATGCTGAGCCCCAGCCAGTACGCGCTGAAGTTGCCCGCCACGAACCCCGACAGAATATTGAGCGACGCGCCTCCCTCGCGGGAGGAGGCCACCACCTCTTTCACGTGGGAGGATTCGACGGACGTGAAGATCTTCACCAGCTCGGGGATGATTGCGCCGGCGAGGGTGCCGCAGGTGATCACGGTCGAGAGCTTCCACCAGAGCGTCCCGTCGCCCAGATTCGGAATGAGCATCCGCGAGACGACGTAGGTCAGGACGACGGAGACGATCGACGTCAGCCAGACGAGCTGGGTGAGCGGCGCCTCGAAATTCATGTGGGCCGCGCTGGCATAGCGCGCCTTCGCGAGCGCGCGGTTGATGAGGTACGACGCGCCGCTGGCGATGATCATCATGATGCGCATCACGAAGATCCAGACGAGGAGCTGCACCTGCGTCGCCGCCTCCGGGACGGCGAGCATGATGAACGTGATGAGCGCCACGCCGGTGACGCCGTACGTTTCGAAGCCGTCGGCGCTCGGCCCGACAGAATCGCCGGCGTTGTCGCCCGTGCAGTCGGCGATCACGCCGGGATTCCGTGCGTCGTCTTCCTTGATGTTGAAGACGATCTTCATCAGATCGGACCCGATATCGGCGATCTTCGTGAAGATGCCCCCGGCGATCCGGAGCACCGCCGCACCGAGCGATTCGCCGATCGCGAACCCGATGAAGCAGGGTCCGGCGTAGTCGCCCGGAATGAAGAGCAGGATGAACAGCATGATGAGCAGCTCGACGCTGATGAGCAGCATGCCCACGCTCATCCCCGACCGGATCGGGATCTCGTACACGGGATACGGCCGGCCCTCGAGGCTCGCGAACGCGGTGCGGGAGTTCGCGTACGTGTTCACGCGGATCCCGAACCACGCCACCCCGTAGCTGCCCAGGATGCCCACGACGCTGAAGAACAGGACGATCGTGACCCGCATCGCGTCCATCCCCGACAGCAGCCCGAAGTAGAGCACGATGATCACCGCGATGAACAGTTCGAGCAGCGCCAGGAACTTCCCCTGCTGGACCAGGTACGTCTTGCACGTCTCGTAGATCAGCTCGGAAATCTCGCGCATCGCCCGATGCACCGGCAGGTTCTTGAGCTGCGTGAGGATCACGAGACCGAACATCATCCCGAGCAGCGAGACCCCCAGCCCGAAGAACAGCAGCGTCCGGCCGTTGTAGCCGCCGACCTCGACCAGGTCGAGCGGCGGCAGCACGAGGCTCGCCTCACCGCCCCCGGCGCGCTCGGTCTGCTCGGACGGCGCGAGATCCGGTTGCCCTCCGACTCCGCCCGGGGCAGGCTGTGCGGCCGCGGGCGCGGCCACGACGGTCAGCGCCACCACCGCCAGCGCCACTCTCATCCATGCTGTCAACGACACGATCATCGCCTGAATACTCCCTCTCTTTAGAGAAACAGCGGTCCGAACACGACCGCCACGATGGCCATCAGCTTGAGCAGAATGTTCAAACTGGGACCCGACGTGTCCTTGAAGGGATCGCCGACCGTGTCGCCGACCACGGCGGCCCGGTGCGCCTCCGAGTTCTTTCCGCCGTGATGTCCCTTCTCGATGTACTTCTTGGCGTTGTCCCACGCCCCGCCGGCGTTCGCCATCATCAGCGCCAGCAGCGCCCCGGAGCCGATCGACCCGATGAGCAGCCCGCCCAGCGCTTCGGCGCCGAACACGATGCCGACGACCACCGGCACGGCGACGGCGAGCGTCCCTGGCAGTACCATTTCACGGACCGCACCGTCGGTCGCGATGCGGACGGCGCCGGCGGCATCGGGCGGCGTGGTGCCTTCCATGATGCCCGGGATCTCCCGGAACTGCCGCCGCACTTCCTCCACCATCCGCATCGCTGCACGCCCCACGGCTCCCATCGTCAGCGCGCTGAAGAGGAACGGCATCAGCGAGCCGATGAGCAGGCCGAGCAGCACCTGGACGTCGAGCAGGTCGAAGCTGGCGACCCGGGTGATCTGCGAATAGGTCACCATCAGCGCGAGCGCCGTGAGCACCGCCGAACCGATGGCGAACCCCTTCCCGGTGGCCGCCGTCGTGTTGCCGAGCGAGTCGAGCGCGTCGGTCCGCTCGCGCACCTCGGAGGGCAGCCGCGACTGCTCCGCAATGCCGCCGGCGTTGTCGGCGACGGGGCCGTAGGCGTCGGTCGCCAGCGTGACGCCCAGCGTCGACAGCATGCCGACGGCCGAGAGCGCCACCCCGTAGAGACCGGCCAGCTCGAACGTCATCCAGATCGCCGCGACGATCGCCAGCAGCGGCACGGCCGTCGACAGCATCCCGAGCGCCAGGCCGCCGATGATCGTCGGACCGGCGCCCGACACGGCTTGCCGCGCGAGCTTCTGGGTCGGCGAGTACTCGTAGGCCGTGTAGTATTCCGTCGCTGTGCCGATCACCTGTCCCGCGACGAGTCCGACGACGACGACCCAGAAGAGCCTGAAATCGAGGCCGAGCCCCGCAACGACGGCTGCCGTGCCGGCCAGGGCCAGTGCGCCCGCCCCGAAGATGCCGGCGCGCAGCGCCCACAGCAGGCGCGCCATGTCGGCCTGCTCGCTCGTGCGCACGAAGAACGTGCCGATCACCGCCGCAACGGCGCCGACGCCCATCACGCCCAGCGGTAGCACGAACGCCGTCCCGTCCCAGTTCGCCGCCGCCTCCGACGGCAGGACGGCGTTCTGGCCGGCCCCGACGACGCCGATCGCCGCCAGCGACATCGTGGCGACGATCGAGCCGGTGTACGACTCGAACAGGTCGGCGCCCATCCCCGCCACGTCGCCGACGTTGTCGCCCACATTGTCGGCGATCGTCGCCGGGTTGCGCGGGTCGTCCTCGGGAATCCCCGCTTCGACCTTGCCGACCAGGTCGGCGCCGACGTCGGCGGCCTTCGTGAAGATGCCCCCGCCGACGCGCGCGAAGAGGGCAATAGAGGACGCGCCGAAGGCAAACCCGGTCAACGGCTGGAAGTGCCGGAAGACGAGGTAGAGGCCCGAGAGGCAGACCAGGCTGATGCCGACCACCGTCATCCCCATCACCGCGCCCGACGCGAACGCCACCCGCAGCGCAGGATTGAGGCCCACGCGCGCCTTGGCTGCCGTGCGGACGTTCGCGCGAACGGCGATGAACATGCCGATATAACCGGAGGCCGCCGAGGCGCACGCCCCGAGCACGTACGAGATCGCCGTCCGGGGCAGCGTCGCGAACGGGCCCTCCGGCGCCAAGCCGAGCGCGGCGAACTTCCCGGTAACGTCGAGATCGACGAACACGGCAATGATGGCGCCCACGAGGATGACGAACGCCGCCACGAAGGTGTATTCACGACGGAGAAAGGCGGCCGCGCCCTGCTGGATCAGCGCGGCGATGTTCCGCATCGTATCGGTCCCCGTCTCCTCGCGCAACACGCGGCGCGTCGTGACGGCGGCGAAGGCCAGCGCCAGGGTGCCCGCGCCGAACGCGAGCGTCAGCAGCTCCATTCAGACCTCTGGCCGCTCCGGCCGCCGGTCCGCCATCGACCCGCCAGCCGCCGGGGCGCCGCTCCTTGCTCGGACCCTGTCGGGGAGCGACATTCCCCCCGTGAGAAAGATCCGAATACCCTCCTCCACCGAGATGTCCGGAAAGAACACGGTGTCCCCGGGGTAGACGGCCACATCGCCCAAGTACAGATGATTCGTAGGGACGTACACGGCGACCAGCGCTTCTGCGCCGCGCCCGCGATCGATCGTGAACTCCTTGGTCAGAAACCCCATCACCAGGCCGCGGCGCGGGTCGTCGACCATCACGACGCGCTTGAAGCCGTATTCGTTGTCCGGCGAGAACGCCGCCACGAGCTGCTTGACCGGCGCGTAGATCGTGCGGAAGACCGGCACCCGCATCAGCCACCCTTCTCCGCGGGTCAGGATGCGCCGGCCGATGACGTTGGTTGCCACCGCGCCGACCGCCAGGATCACCAGCAGCGTGATGAGCAGCCCGAGTCCCGGTACCTCCCGCCCGAGTACACGGGCCGCCAGCGGGGCGGTGGAACCATCGATGACGCCGAACACCCACACCAGCGTCGCCACGCTGATGACGAGCGGCACGGTGACGAAGAACCCGGCGATGAAGCTACGTCGCAGCCACTGCATCGCTGACTAGCCCGCCGGCACGGACATCAGCACGCCGATGCCGAATGCAATCCGATACCACGCGAACGGCGCAAACCCCGATCGCCGGACGAACAGCAGGAACGGCCGAACGATGAGGGCCGCCGACAGGAACGCGGCGAGGAAGCCGATGGCGATCTCAATCGCCCGTTCGGGCGCGAGCTCGCCGCCTACCTGCATCACCTGATACGCGAAGGCCGCCGCCATCGTCGGCATCGCCAGGAAGAAGGAGAACTCGGCAGCCGCCGGACGGTCGAGCCGCATGAGGAGGCCGCCGACGATCGTCGCGCCCGACCGCGAGACGCCCGGCACGAGCGCCAGCATCTGGCAGAGGCCGATGGCGAAGGCGCGCCCGAGCGGAGTGTGCCCGGCGTCGAGCACCGAGGGTGCCGGACGGAAGCGCTCCAGCACCAGCATCACGATGCCCCCCGCGATGAGTGCGGTCCCGATCACCTGAAGGCTGCGGAAGAGGACCGCTTGAATGAAATCGCCGAACGCCAGGCCGCCCAGGAGCGCCGGCACGGTCGCCACCGCGAGCATCAGCGCGAACCGCCGCGCGTCGCGGTCGGAGGGAATCCCGGAGACGACCGAGGCAATCTTCGCGCGATAGAGCCACATGATCGCCAGAACCGAACCGAGCTGAATCATGACGGTGAACGCGGGATCCTCGTAGCCGAGCAGCCGCCCGGCGACCAGTAGATGGGCCGTCGACGAGATGGGCAGGAACTCGGTGAGCCCCTGTATCACTCCGAGCAGCGCAGCGACGAGGTACGTCAACGACGCGAGTGGCGACTATGACGCCTTCGCGCCGCGGGCCTTGCGCCCGGCTCGCGCGTCGGGCCGCGACGCCACCTCGGCGGCCGCGGTGGCCGCACGCCTCCGCTGGCTCAGGAGAATCGCGATCGCCGAGGCGATGAACACGGTGGAATACGTGCCGCTCACGATGCCGACGAGCATGGTGAACGCGAAGCCGCGAAGCACCTCGCCGCCGAACAGGTAGAGCGCCAGCACGGCGAGGAACGTCGTGCCGGCGGTGATCACCGTGCGCGCCAGCGTCTGGTTGACGCTGGTGTTGACCACCTGATCCAGCGTCTCCCGCCGCATCGACCGCAGGTTCTCCCGGACGCGGTCGAAGACGACGATCGTGTCGTTGACTGAGTAGCCGGTAATCGTGAGAATCGCCGCCACCACGTTGAGCGAGAGCTCGTAGCCGAAGAATATCAGGAACGCGAGCGTGACGAAGATGTCGTGGAACGTGGCGGCAATCGCGCCGACCGCAAAGGTGAAGCGGAACCGGACCGCGATGTAGACCGTAATCGCGGCAAGCGACGCCAGCGTCGCGTAGATGCCGCGCTGCTGGAGGTCGGCGCCGATGACCGGCCCGACGATTTCCCGATTGATCACCTCGAAGCTCGGCAGCCCGGCCTTCTGCAGCGCCTCCGTGATCCGCTGCGCTCCTTCCTCGAGGCTGGCGCCCTGCTCGGCGACCTGCGTCTGCGGCAGCCGGATCAGCCATTCGCGATCCTCCGGCGCGCCGAACTGCTGCACGCCCACCTCGCCGGCGAGGCCGGAGACGGCCCGGCGCACCTGGTCCTCGCCCACCGCCTGATCGAATTTCACGACGACGATCGTGCCGCCGGAGAAGTCGATGCCGAGCGGCAGCCCGCCGCGCGACCCTATCATCGCCGCGCCGGCGGCGATGACCAGGATCGAGAGCGCGAGCGCGTGCCAGCGCCACCGGATGAAGTTGAAGTTGGGACTCCTGAATATCTGCATAGTTCCCTGTCGGCTCTAGGCTGTGGGCCTCGGGTTCTGGGCTCTAGGCGGCTCTGGGCTAGGGCTCTGCGGTTTCCCGCAGCCTCGAGTCCTACCCCCGGAGCCTGTCGCCATTCATATGCTCAGCGTCTGCGGCTGCGCCCGGCGCGACAGCACCAGCTCGAAAATCGTCCGCGAGACGTACACCGCCGTGAACACATTGGACGCCAGACCGATGATCAGGGTCGTCGCGAAGCCGCGGATCGGCCCCGTGCCGAAGTTCAGCAGCAGCAGCGCGCCGATGAGCGACGCGACGTGGGTGTCCACGATCGTCCACCAGACGCGGTCGAACCCCGCGTTCACCGCCGCCCGCACCCCCTTGGCCGTGGCGAGCTCCTCCTTGATGCGCTCGAAGATCAGCACGTTGGAATCGACGCCCATGCCGATGGTCAAGATGAAGCCGGCAAACCCCGGCAGCGTCATCGTCGCACCGAGGTACGACATCATCCCGAGCAGAATCAGCACGTTGACCACAATCGAGGTGAGCGCGTTGAGGCCCGCGAGCCTGTAATAGAACAGCATGAACAGCACGACCAGGAGCAGGCCGCCAATCGACGAGGTGACCCCGGCGCGGATCGATTCGGCTCCGAGCGAGGGGCCGACCGTCCGCTCCTCGAGGAAGTCCATCGGCGCCGGTAGCGCGCCACTGCGAAGCATCAGGGCGAGGTTGGCCGCCTCGTCCGGCTGGACGCCGGTAATCTGACCCTGGTCCGTGATGCGAGCCTGAATGGTCGGCGCCGACATCACTCGGTCGTCGAGAATGATCGCCAACTGCCGTCCGATGCTCTGTTCGGTCAACTGTCCGAAACGCCGGGCGCCGTCCTGGTTGAGCGAGAAGTCGACCGCCGGCAGGTTGTTCTGATCGAGGCCCTGGCGCGCGGTCCGCAGGTCGCGGCCGGTGATCTGCGCCACGCGACGGACGACATAGTAGACCGTGGACGGCGCGCCGCCCCCGGTGACCGTGAGGTCGGCCGAGCCCGGCACGATCTCCAGGTCCGGCGGCACGTTGTTGTTGTACGCCTGCTGGGCCGCGTCCTGCGACGGGAACGGCCCCTGCTCGACGATCTTCAGCTCGAGGAGCGCCGTCGACCGGATGATCTCCTTCGCGCGCTGGACGTCGGTCACCCCCGGGAGCTGCACGAGAATCTGATTCGCCGCCGTGTACCGCGCCACGATCGGCTCGACGACGCCGAGCTCGTTGACGCGGCGCTCGATCGTCTGCAGCGCCTGCGTGACCGCTTCATCCCGCAGCTGGCCGGCGATGAGCGGCCGCATCGTGTAGGTGTAGCGCCCCGCCCCGGGCGAACGGGTGAACACCGTGTCGACCTCGACCGACGCCTGCCGGAACGCCTGGTCGTTCTGGAGGCCTTCGACGACGAACTCCGTCGGGCTGGTGACCTCCAGCCTCGAATACTGCACGCCCGCTCGGGAGAGCGCTTCACCGAGCCGCTCGACCGTCGTCTCGGTTTCGATCCGCAGCGCCGCGTCGGTCTGCACGCGCATGATCAGGTGGACGCCCCCCTTGAGGTCGAGCCCGAGATTGACCTTCTCCGACGGGGGGTAGAAGGCCCAGATCGACAGCGCGATGATCGCCAGGATGGGCACCACTCGCCAGCGCAGGTTCTTGTTCACGATTGACTCTCCGTCGACACCGGCTCCTGTCCCTGGTAGCCGACGACGGCGTGGCGCGCAATCTCCACGCGGACCTTGTCAGCCACCTGAATCTGGACCGACTGGTCGCCGAGGCGGGTGATCGTCCCGAACAGGCCTCCCGAGGTGACCACGCGGTCGCCCACCTTCAACGTCGCCAGGAAATCCCGCACCTTCCGTTGCCGCTTCTTCATCGGCGCGAGGATGAGGAAATAGAAGATCGCCAGGACGAGCGCGAACGGGACGAGCTGCACCCAGGCGCTCGGAGCGCCGGGCCCAGGCGTGCCCATGGCCAGAAGTGTCGGTATGTGCCAGTTCATGAGTCGAGTGACAGGCGCCTTCGGGGAACGCCGTCACGGCGCTCCGCTGGACGCAGCCGAGCGAAGAAACTCCTGTCTGAACGTCGTAAAGGTCCGAAACGCTATAGCGTCTCTGATCCTCCGCATGCTGTCAAGGTAGAAGCTGAGGTTGTGCAACGTGTTAAGGACGCCCGAGGTCATCTCGCCAGCCAGGAACAGGTGTCGCAGATAGGCCCGGGAGTGGTGGCGGCAGGTGTAGCAGCCGCACTGCTGGTCGAGCGGACCGTCGTCTTCCGCGTACCGGGCGTTCTTGATGTTGATTCGCCCTTCGCTCGTGAAGAGCTGGCCGTTGCGGGCGTTGCGCGTCGGCAGGACGCAGTCGAACATGTCGATGCCCCGGGCGACGCACTCGACCAGATCCTCGGGCGTGCCGACCCCCATGAGGTACCGCGGGCGATCCGCCGGGAGCCGGCGCGCCGCCGCGCCCGCCACCGCGTACATCTGCTCGGCCGGCTCGCCCACGCTCAGCCCGCCGATGGCGTATCCCTCGAACTCGATGGCCACCGTCCTGTCGATGCTCTCGTCGCGCAGGTCCTGGAACAGCCCCCCCTGTACGATGCCGAACTGCGCCTGGCCGGCGTTGGACGGCCGGACATCCGGCACCCCGCCGTTCCGCAGCGCGAGCAGGCGGCGCCGGCAGCGCTCCGCCCATCGCACCGAGCGCGCCATCGCCGTGGCGGCTTCGTCACGGGTCGCCGGCAGCGCGAGGCACTCGTCGAGCACCATCGCGATATCGGAACCGAGGCGCGCCTGAACGTCGGTGGCGCGCTCCGGCGTCAGCAGGTGGCGCGCGCCGTCCAGATGCGACTGGAAGGTGGCGCCCTCCTCGGTCACCACCCGCCGCTCGGCCAGGCTGTAGACCTGAAACCCGCCGCTGTCGGTCAGGATCGGACGCGACCAGCCGATGAAGCGGTGCAGGCCGCCGCGCCGCGCGATGAGCTCGTCGCCCGGACGCAGGAGCAGATGGTAGGTGTTGGCGAGGAGGATCTCGGCCCCCGCCTCCTCGAGCTCCTGCTGGCGAACCGCCTTGACGGCGCCCTGCGTGCCGACGGGCATGAAGGCGGGCGTCTGGACGATCCCGTGAGGCGTCCGCAGCTCGCCGAGTCGGGCGTCGCCGTCGGCGCCGCGCACCGAGAAGCGGAACGAAGACACGCTAAGATACTACCGGTCCGTGACAAGACTGCGCGTCGGCGTCGTCTTCGGCGGGCGATCGGGCGAGCACGAGGTCTCGGTCGCGTCCGCGGCGTCCATCTTCAAGCACCTCGACCGCATGCGGTACGAGGCGGTGCCAATCCGTATCGAGAAAGACGGCCGCTGGACGCTTGGCGCCAAGCCGCCAGAGGCGCTGTCGGCCGCGGAGGTCTTCGAGCCACCATCGCCCCTCCGAGGAGCTCAGGGTCGTGCCCAGGCTGGTCGGGCCACAACTGCCGCTCAGGTTGTCCCGAGCGAAGTCGAGGGACAGCCGCCCGGTGAAACGCTGCAGCTCGTCGAGCCGTCGGCCGCAGTGGCCGCCACGGGCATCGATGTCGTCTTTCCGGTGCTGCACGGGCCGTACGGCGAGGACGGCACCGTCCAAGGACTGCTGGAGCTCGCCAACGTCCCCTACGTCGGCGCGGGCGTCCTCGGGTCGGCCGTCGGCATGGACAAGGCGGTGATGAAGACGCTGTTTGCCGCCCACGGCTTGCCGATTGTGCGTCACGAGGTGGTGCTGCGGCGCGAGTGGGAGCGTGATCCGGCGGCAACGACCGCGCGGGTGTCGCACCTGCTCGGCTACCCTGTGTTCGTCAAGCCCGCCAACCTCGGGTCGAGTGTCGGGATCTCGAAAGCGAAATCGGATGCCGAGTTTCGGGACGCGATGGCGCTCGCCCTCCAGTTCGACCGCAAGATCGTCATCGAAGAGGCGGTGCCCGACGCACGGGAGATCGAGTGCGCGGTACTCGGCAACGACGAACCCGAGGCGTCGATCCCAGGCGAAATCATCCCCTCGCGGGAGTTCTACGACTACGAGGCCAAGTACCTGGACGAGGGGTCGAGGCTCCTCATCCCGGCGCCGCTCACCGGGGAGCAGACTGCGGCCGTGAGGCGCCTGGCGGTCGGTGCCTTCCGCGCCGTCGAGGGCGCCGGCATGGCGCGCGTCGATTTTCTCCTGGCGCGCACCAGCGGCGAGCTGTTCGTGAACGAGGTCAACACGATTCCGGGCTTCACCACGATCAGCATGTACCCGAAACTGTGGGACGCATCGGGCCTGCCCTATCCGGACCTCCTGGACCGGCTCCTCACACTGGCGCTCGAGCGGCACGCCGAGAAGCAGCAGCTCCGCACGAGCATTACGTGAATACGTACCACCGAGGCACCGAGACACCGAGAAGATCCGTATCCCTGTCTCGGTGCCTCGGTGTCTCGGTGTTCCGTGGGGGTGTGACGGTAGCGTGTGCGCTCGGGATTCTCGTCACGCCCGCGGCGCAGCCACTCCCGCGCCGTGGCCTGACCGCCGCATCCGAGATCGCCCGGGTCTACGACGCCATTGTCGACGCCCGCTTCGAGGAGGTGCCGTCGCTCGCCGCGCGCGCATGCGGCCCCGCCGCCCCTGAGGCGTGCCGGGTCCTCGAGGAGGTGGGGGTCTGGTGGCGCATTCAGCTCGACCCGATCAGCACCGCCCGCGACGCCGACTTCCAGGCCCGCGCCGAGGCGGCGATTGCCGCCACCGTCGCCTGGACCGCCCGCGAGCCGGCGCGGGCGGAGGCATGGTTCTACCTCGCAGGGGCCTACGGCGCGAGGGCGCAGTGGCGGGTGCTTCGGGGGGAGCGCTTCGCGGCGGCGCGCGACGGCAAGCGCATCAAGGCGGCTCTCGAGCGCGCCTCGGCGCTCGACCCGCAGATGACCGATGCGTCCTTCGGACTTGGCCTCTATCACTATTACGCCGACGTGGCGCCGACCGCATTCAAGATGGTGCGCTGGCTCCTGCTCCTGCCCGGAGGGGACCGAACGAGGGGGCTCCAGGAGATGCTGCGGGTCCAGCGCCAAGGCGCGCTGCTCCGCAGCGAGGCCGACTACCAGCTCCACCTCATCTATCTGTGGTACGAGAAGCGGCCCGACCTGGCCCTCGCGCTGCTCCGCGACCTGCAGACCAGGCATCCGCGCAATCCGCACTTTCGACAGGCGATCGCCGAGCTCCACGATGTCTATCTGCAGGACGTGAAGGCAAGCCTCGCGGCATGGCAGGAGCTGCTCGACGCGGCGCGCGCAGGGCGCGTCTCCGAGCCCGGGCTGGCGGAATCGTCGGCACGCCTCGGCGCCGCGCTGCAGCTCGATCGGCTGGGCGAGACCGGCGCCGCGGTTGAACAGTTGCGCGCGGTCATTGCCACGCGACCGGCCGCGCCGTTCGGCGCGCTTGCGCGCGCCCACCTGCAGCTCGGCCTCGCGCTCGAGCATGCCGGCCGCCGCGCCGACGCGGCGACCGCCTACGGTGACGCCATCGCCGCCGCGGGTCCGCGCGACCCGCTCCGAGTGGCCTCCCGCGCGCGCGCCGCGCTCCACGCGATGGGACAGTGAGCGCGTCGATCGACGGCGCGCGCACGCCTTGCCTCTACGGTTCGGTACGTCTTCATCCGACACTTCACAGCAGAGGTGAGACTCGACCGACGACGCGCGAATCGACGTCGATCGCACGCGCGATTTTTTGACAAGCGGCGCGCTTTTGTGCTTGACATCAAGAAATTCTCACCCATAATCTACATCTGGTATGAGGGTGGATGGCTCAGCCCACCCGTTGTGACGGCCGAGGCGGTCGTCGGAGGCTGAGTCACAACAACCTGAGGAGAAAACGATGGCGAAGAAAGCTGCCAAGGGCAAGAAGAAGGCCGCGAAGAAGCGCTAGGTCTTCCGTCCGGTCTTGGGGGTGCTCGAATGGAGCACCCCGTCTTTTTTTTGGGTTGCTGCTCTCCTGATTCGCAGCGTGCGACGGGAGCTAGCCCGCGAAGCGAGGCCGCCACACGACCCCGGGCCGACGTGCCAGGCGGCAGAGTGCGCCGGGGCATCGGGCGGAAGGCTCGCAATCCAACAACGACCGAAAGGGGGGATTAGAGAATGGCGAAGAAAGCCAAGGGCGGGAAGAAGAAGGCGGCGAAGAAGAGATAACGACCGCCATTCGCCATGGATGGGGGCGTGCCGGTGCGCGCCCCCTCTTTTTTGTACATCCCCTTCAACGTCCAACCCCCAACTGCCAACGCCCAAGATTTGGGAGGTGGGACTTGGGGAGTTGGGACTTATCGAGATTCGTTGATCCCGTCCCAGATCCGCACCCGGCGAATCACGTCGCCCGGGCGCAGCGCATCGACGACCTCCATGCCATCGAGCACGTGGCCGAAGACAGTGTACCGGCCGTCGAGGTGCGGCTGCGGTGAGTGCGTGATGAAGAACTGGCTCCCGCCGGTATCCTCCCAGTCGAGCGCCATCCCGACGGTCCCCCGCAGATAGGGACGCATGTTGATCTCATCACGGAGCGTGTAGCCGGGGCTGCCCTCGCCGTCGCCGCGCGGATCGCCGCCCTGCACGACGAAGTCGGGCACCACGCGGTGCATGGCGATGCCGTCGAAGAATCCCTTCCGCGCCAGCGCCATGAAGTTGGCGACGGTGAGCGGCGCGTCCAGAACCGCGAGCTCGATCTGCACGGTGCCGCGGTCCGTTTCGACGTAGGCATGCGGCGAGAATGGCGGGGCGATCAGCCACCTCCATTCCTCATCCGCGATGGGGCGCCCGGCCGGCGCCGGCCGAATGGAGGCGTCCACGGCGGTCTCCGGGCTGCGCTCGCGGAGCAGCGCCGCCGCACGCACCCGCAGCGCCCAGTCGCGGTCGCCGAGCGCCTCCCGGACAATCGGCTGCGCGGCGGCGGGGTCGATCCGATGGAGCGCGGCCAGAATCGCGGCGCGCGCCGTATATGTACCGTCGCCGGAGGCGGCACGGTAGGCCTCGACGAGCGCCGGAGCGGCGGCAGCGGCCCCGAGTTCGGCAAGGCCGCCCGCGGCGGCCGCCTTGACGGCAAAATCGTTCGCTGTGAGCTGCTGGGTCAGGATTGCCTCGGCCTCCGGCGCCTTCGACGCCACGAGGGCCGCAACGACTGCCGGAATCACCTTCGGGTCGCGGTCCCGCAGGAGCACCCGCAATCCGGGGAGACCGCGTCCCCCGGCGAGCGAGCCGAGGGCCGTCGCCTGCGCGGCGCGCACCGTCCAGTCGCGATCCGGGTCCAGCCCGGAGAGCGTCACCAGAAACCCGTCCGGATCGACGCGGGCCAGCGCCCGCAGCGCCGCGGCCCGAATGGCCGGCGTCCCATCGGTCAGCAGATCCAGCAGGAGATCGAGGCTGTCAGCGGTCGCCACCGCGGCGAGTGCGGCCATCGCCTCGACGCGCAGCCTCGGATCCGCTTCTCCGTCGGCCACGATGGGCGTGAGCACCGGGACAGCGTCCGCGCTCCCGATCGAGGCCAGCGCGCGAATGGCCTGGATGACCACGGCGAACGGGGCCGTCCGCTGCTCCACAATCTGGCGGAGCGGCGCTGCAGCCGCTGCGGCCCGGGTCACGCCGAGGCCGCGCGCGGCAAAGGCCGCCGTGTAGCGACCAGGCGTCGGCAGCAGGGCGGCCAACGCGGGCGCGGCACGGGCGTCGCCGATCCGCTGCAGCGCGTAGGCGACGGGCCACCACGTCGACACGGGCCGTCCACGGCCGTCGAGCGTGGCGGCGGCGAGCGCCTCGTACGAGCCGAGGCGCACGAGCGCGTACAGGCCGAGGCGCACTGCCTCGGCCGCCGGCACCAGCGGGTACGACACATCGTCTGGTGCGATCCCGGTCAGTGCGCCCGCGGCAACGTGCGTGCGAACCATGCCGCTCACCGCCGCGGCATCCGCGCCGTCGCCGATCATCCCGAGCGCCTCGGCCGCGCGTCCCTGCACGAGCGGGTCGGGATCGGCGAGCGCTCCCGCCAACGCGGAACGCGCCGACCGGTCGCCGATGAGTCCGAGCGCGAACGCCGCCATCTGCCGGACGTCCGTTTCGGCGTCGGTGAGCAGCGTGACGAGAGGATCGACCGCCTCGCGGAGTTCCACCCGGCCGAGCGCAAGGGCGGCACGGCGCCGCACGCGCGCCTCGCCGTCGCCGAGCAGCCGAAGGAGGTCCGAGGGCGGCGGCGGCGCGACAACGGCCGGCTGCGTGCGTGTGGCGGGCGCGAGCATGACGGGGGCTGGCGGATTGGGATCGCGCAGGATCCGCTGATCCTCGAGGCGCATCATCCACCCGAGCTTGTCTTCCCAGGTGACGACCGGCGGTTCCGGCCGCGCCGGAGGCGGCATCGTCGCGCACGCCGCGCTCAGGAGGGCGATGCTCACCGCGCAATACCCGATACCCACTGCCCGATGTCCGTTCCGTGTTCGTCGAGCGTCGAGCGTCGGGCGTCGAGCACTGAGCATTGTTCGCGCGGTCGTCCCGGCGGATGATAGCATGCAGGCGCGCGGGCTCCTGCTGAACACGATGTCGTTCCGGTACATCGCACTCGAAGGACCGATTGGTGTCGGCAAGAGTGCGCTTGCCGAACGGCTCGCCGTGCGGCTCGACGCGGCGGTCGTGCTCGAGGAGCGCGAGAATCCGTTCCTCGCCGACTTCTACGCCGGACGGCCCGGCGCGGCGCTGCAGGCGCAGCTCTTCTATCTGCTGAACCGGCACCGCCAGCAGCTCGCGATCCGCCAGGGCGACCTCTTCGCGCAGACGACGATCGCCGACTATCTGTTCGACCGCGACAAGATCTTCGCGTATCTCAACCTCGACGACAACGAGCTCTTCATCTACCAGCGCTTGTACGACCTGCTGGCGCGGGACGTGCCGTCGCCGGATCTCGTGATCTACCTGCAGGCGCCCACCGACGTACTGCTGCGCCGCCTGCACAGCCGCACGAAGGCGGACGCGTCCGAGATGCCGGTACCGGAGGCGGCGTACATGCGCGAGCTCAACGAGGCCTACCAGCACTTCTTCTTCCACTACTCGGCGACGCCGCTCCTCGTGGTCGAAACCTCACAGGTCGATCTCGCCGAGAGCGACGGTGCGCTCGAGGATCTGCTGCGCCAGGTCCGCACGATGTCCCGGGGCACGCGCTATTACGTGCCGAGGGTGTAGTAATCTCCTCCCATGGCCTGGTTCAAGAAGGCCCGGACGCCCAGAACCTCCTCCACGACCGAAAAGCCGAGCCGCGTCCCCGAGGGGCTGTGGGTCAAGTGTCCGGACTGCGCGCAGATTCTCTACAACAAGGACCTCGAGAAGAACCTGGCTGTCTGCCCGAAGTGCGCCCACCACTTCCGGCTCAACGCGGCCGAACGGCTGCGGATGTTGCTCGACCGGGGCCGCTGGACGGAGCACCACGCGGGCCTCTCCTCGACCGACCCGCTGGGCTTCACCGACACGAAGGCGTACCGCGATCGCCTCCGGACCGCGGAGCAAGCCACCGGCGCGAAGGACGCGGTCGTTGTGGCGAGCGGGCAACTGGACGGGATCGATGTCGTCGTGGCCGCCATGGAGTACGCATTCATAGGCGGCAGCATGGGCGTGGTCGTCGGCGAGAAGATCACGCGCGCCATCGAGCAGGCGCTCGACCGGCGGCAGCCGCTCATCATCGTCTCCTGCTCGGGCGGAGCGCGCATGATGGAAGGCGCGCTCTCGCTGATGCAGATGGCGAAGATCTGCGCCGCCCTGGCGCGCCTCGATCGCGCCCGCGTGCCCTACATTTCGGTGCTGACGGACCCGACGACGGGCGGGGTCACGGCGAGCTTCGCCATGCTCGGCGACCTGAACGTGGCCGAGCCGAAGGCGCTGATTGGATTCGCCGGGCCGCGGGTCATCGAGCAGACGATCCGGCAGAAGCTGCCCGAGGGTTTCCAGCGCAGCGAATTCCTCCTCGAGCACGGCATGATCGATCTCGTGGTCGATCGCCGCGAACTGAAGGCCACCCTGGCTCGTGCGCTCCGCTTCATGGTCGCGGCGCCCGCGCTCGAGCCACAGGTCGCCGTGGCCGCGATGGCCGACGCCGACCAGTCGTCGCGCTGACCTTGTTCGATCGCCTCTACGCCCTCGAGACGTTCGGCATCAAGCTCGGGCTCGAGAACATCTCGGCCCTGTGCGCCGCCCTCGGCCATCCCGAGCGGGCCTTCGCGTCCGTGCACGTGGCCGGGACCAACGGCAAGGGGTCGGTGACGGCGATGGTGCATGCCGGCCTCGTGGCGGCGGGCGTACGCGCGGCCCGCTTCATCTCGCCGCACCTGGTCGACCTCGCCGAGCGCTTCGTGATCGGCGGCCAGCAGGTCGGCGCCGCCGATCTCGAGCGCGCCGTCAACGACGTCCTCGACTGCGCTGACGGGTTGAAGGCGTCGGGCGTCCTGCCGGTTCACCCGACGTTCTTCGAGGCGACGACCGCCGTGGCCTTCGAGCTGTTTCGCCGCGCCCACGTGGACATAGCGATCGTCGAAGTCGGCCTCGGCGGCCGCTTCGATTCCACCAACGTCGTCCCGGCGCGGATCGGCGCGATCACGTCGGTCGGGCTCGACCACCAGGATCTGCTCGGCGACACGCTCGAGGCCATTGCGTTCGAGAAAGCCGGCATCATCAAGCCCGGCATGACGGTCGTGACCGGCGCCCTCGCCGGCGAGGCGCACACGGCCGTCGCGGCTGTGGCGCACGATCGAGAGGCGCTCCTCGTGGAGGCCGCCAGCGGGACGCGCGTCCAGGGCGAATTGCGCGCGGGGCGCGGCGTGATCAGCATCGAGACACCCGACGGCCGGTACGGGCCGCTCACCCTCGCCCTGCGCGGCGAACATCAGATCCACAATGCGCTCGTCGCCGTCCGCCTGCTCGAGGCGGTGCACCACGCCGGCGTGCGCGTGCCGCCCGACGCCATCGAGCACGGGCTGACGCACGTGGAGTGGCCCGGCCGGCTCGAGCTGATCGACCTCCCGGGCGGGCCGCACATCCTGCTCGACGCCGCACACAACGTGGACGGCGCCGCAGCGCTCGCCGGCTATCTCGAACGCTGGCACCCGGAGCGACCGACGCTCGTCATCGGCGTGATGCGCGACAAGGACGTCCCTGGCATCGTTGGCGCGCTCCTGCCGGCGGTGTCGTCCGTCGTCGCGACCGCGGCAGACACGCCGCGGGCGCTCCCGGCGCGCGAGTTGGCGGCGCGCATCGCGGCGGCGGGCGCGGACGTGCCGGTGCGTGTGCAACCGGACCCGGTCGCCGCGGTCGAGGAAGCGATGACGGCGGGACGTACGGTGTGTGTCACGGGCTCGATGTACCTGGTCGGCGCGGTTCGCGACCGCCTGCGGCGTCGTGCTATCCTGCGATGATTTTCCCTTCATCCTCATGGGTGTTTCGCGGATTCTTCTCTCCTGTTGTCTGTGCCTGCTGCCGGTGTGTGCGCTCGCGCAGGCGCCAGCCGCCGGCACGACGCCGGGGGCCGACGACCCCTTCCTCGGAACGTGCACCCGGACGACGCAGTGGCAGTTCGAGCAGGTGGCGGCCAGCCACCTGCGCTTGACCGGCCAGGTGCAGGTCGAGTGCCCGGCCATGAGTTTCTTTGCGGATGTCATCGACATCTTCACCGAACCCGAGCTGCGCCTGGTCGCCAGCGGCAACGTCGTCTTCTCGAATCCGGAGGGGCGTCTCGCCGCCGAGCGCGTCGAGTTCAACGTGGCGGAGGGCACGGGTACCTTTCATCAGGCCTCGGGAATCCTGTCGCTCGGCAACGAGGTCGATCGGGTCCAGTTCGGCAACCAGGATCCGGACGTCTACTTCTACGGCGACATGATCGAGAAGCTCGACGGCCGGAGGTACCGACTCACGCGCGGCGGCTTCACCACATGCGTGCAGCCGACGCCGCGATGGGAGGTCACGAGCGGGTCCGTGCTCATCGTGCTCGACAACTACGCGATCGCGCGCAACACGCTGTTGCGGGTCAAGGGCGTGCCGCTGATGTACCTGCCGGTGCTCTATTACCCGATCAAGAGCGATGACCGCGCCACCGGATTCCTGCTGCCGACCTACGGTTCGTCGACGCTGCGCGGCCAGACGTTGAGCAACGCGTTCTTCTGGGCGATCGGCAACAGCCAGGACGCGACGTTCTTCCACGACTGGTTCACCAACGTGGGTCAGGGCGCGGGGGCCGAGTACCGGTACGTCGCCAGCCAGGGGGCGTACGGGAACTTCCGCTTCTACCGGATCGCCCAGCGGCAGGCGGAGTTCCGGTCTGGCGGCCGCGTGGCGCGGCTGCCGGCGCAGTCGTCGTACCAGGTGAACGGCACCGGGAACCAGTCGATCGGCACGGCGATCCGGCTGCACCAGCGGATCGACTACACCACGAGCATCGTCACCCAGCAGCTCTATCAGCAGAGCCTCTATCAGGCCTCGAACGCGACACGGACGATCGAAGCCGGCCTGATGGGGACCTGGGCCGCGCTGACGACGAGCGCGCTGTTCCAGCGGACGGAGACGTTCACGGGCGAAACCACGTCCCAGCTGTACGGCAGCACGCCGCGCGTGACGGCGGCGCTGGCGCCGCAGCGCGTCTTCGGACTGCCGCTGTACGCCTCGGTCAACAACGAGTTCAGCCACCTGCCGTTCCGGCAGATCACCAACGGCCGGGTCACGAGCGACAAGAGCCTGGCGCGCCTGGACGTGTTCCCCACCGCGCGCGCGGCGCTCTCGCGCCTCACGTTCCTGACATTCAACACGAGCGCGTCATATCGCACGACCTACTACACGCGCAGCGCGGACGCGCGCGGTCGGGTCGTCAGCGAACCACTGGTCCGCCAGTACCTGTCGCTGCGATCGGACGTGATCGGGCCGGTCTTCGCGAAGATCTGGGACACGCCGGAGAGCCGGTACAGCGAGCGGATGAAGCACCTGATCGAGCCGACGTTCGCGCTGGAGTACGTGCCGGGCATCAACAACGCCGCGCATGTGCTGACCCTCGTCGACTCGAGCGACGTGATTCTCGGCGACACCACGCGATTCACCTACGGGATCAACAACCGGTTCCTCTACCGCGCAAGGACCTCGGACGGTTCGTCCGGGTCGACCGTGCAGTTCCTCACCGTGGGCGTGCAGCAGACGTACTACGTGACGCCGCGGTCGAGCCTGAACGACACGCAGTACGTCAGCACCGGGTTCCGGGCGAAATCGGTGGACCTGTCGGACCTCGCCGTCACCGTCAAGGTGACCCCGTCGCCGGCGCTCGACTCGACGACCCGGCTCGAATACGACGTCCACGGCCAGGGGCTCCACGTCGTCACCACCGGCGGCACGGCGCAGGTGCGCGGGAGCTCGACGACGGTGAGCTACAGCCGGCAGCGGCGGAACCGGCGAGCCAGACCGGAGAGCTCGCTCTCCTGGTCGAACTCGCTCAACCTGCTGCAGGGACGCGCCCGCGGGATGTACGGGCTGACCTGGGACATCGGCCGCGCGGGCGTGCTCAACCAGAACGTCGGCTTCTCGTATCTGGCGCAGTGCTGCGGCATCATGGCGGAGTTCCAGAAGTTCAAGTTTCCGCAGTCGGTGGCGGGATTTCCGATTCCCTCCGATCGGCGGTTCAATGTGTCGTTCGTGCTGGCGGGCCTGGGGACGTTCTCGAATTTCCTCGGGGCGTTCGGCGGGCTGATGGGACCGGGCTACTGACGTGAAGGGACTCATTCTCAGCGGCGGGAAGGGGACGCGCCTGCGGCCGCTCACCTACACGAGCGCCAAACAGCTGGTGCCGGTCGCCAACAAGCCGGTGCTCTTCTACGGCATCGAGGCGATCGCCGCCGCCGGCATCCGCGAGATCGGGATCGTCGTGGGCGACACCCAGACGGAGATCCGCGCCGCCGCGGGCGACGGGTCGCGCTGGGGCGTCCGAATTCAGTATATCGAGCAGGCGGCGCCGCTCGGACTCGCCCACGCCGTGAAGATCAGCGAGGGGTTCCTCGGCCGCGATCCGTTCGTGATGTACCTCGGCGACAACCTGCTCAACAAGGGCATCACGCACTTCGTGGAGGAATTCGAGCGGGAGCGGCCGGCCGCGCAGATCCTGCTGGCCCGCGTGCCCGACCCACAGATGTTCGGCGTGGCGCAGTTGAGCGACGGCAAGGTGATCCGCCTCGTCGAGAAGCCCAAGGAGCCGATTGGCGACCTCGCGCTGGTCGGCGTGTACATGTTCGGACCCGAGGTCTTCGAGTCGGTCAACCGGATCCGGCCGAGCTTCCGCAACGAGCTCGAGATCACCGACGCCATTCAGGATCTGATCGATCGCGGCCTCACCGTCCGCCCGCATATCGTCGAGGGGTGGTGGAAGGACACGGGGAAGCTCGAGGACATGCTCGAAGCCAACCGCCTGATTCTCGACACCTACGAGCGGCGGATCGAGGGAACGGTCGACGTCGAGAGCCGGATCGAAGGCAAGGTGGTCGTCGAGCCTGGCGCGGTGGTGGAACGATCGGTCATTCGCGGGCCCGCGATCATCGGCCGCGGCGCCCGCATCGTCCACGCCTATGTCGGCCCGTTCACGTCGATCATGAACGACGTGGAGATTCAGGACTCGGAGATCGAGCACAGCATCGTCCTGGAAGGATCGTCCGTGCGGAATCTCGCGAACCGGGTGACCGACAGCCTGATCGGAAAGAACGTCCGCATCTACCGCATGCCGGTCAAGCCGGTGGCATACCGGTTTATGCTGGGGGACAACTCCGAAGTCGGCATTCGATGGTGACTGAGAGGTCATGACTGATCCTGCCGCGTACACCGCCACGCTCGCCAGGCACCCGCGCATTCACGGGGTCAAAACGAAGCCGCTCCGCCTCGTGCCCGACGAGCGTGGGTGGCTGCTCGAGATCCTGCGGGCGGACGACGACGAGCTGTTCACGAAGTTCGGCCAGGCGTACGTGTCGGCGACGTACCCCGGCGTCGTGAAGGCGTGGCACTACCATCGGGAGCAGATCGACAACTTCGCCTGCGTGGCGGGGATGGTGAAGCTCGTGCTCGTCGACACGCGCCCCGACTCGCCGACGAGCGGCGCCGTCAACGAGTTCTTCCTCGGCGTACAGAATCCCACGCTCGTGCAGGTGCCGAACCTCGTCTACCACGGCTGGAAGTGCATCGGCGTCGAGACGGCGCTCGTCGTCAACGTTCCCACCGAGCCGTACCGGTACGCGGATCCGGACGAATACCGGCTCGCTCCGCACGACACGCTTCCTTACGACTGGACGCGGAAGGATGGCTGAGGTACTCGTCACGGGCGGCGCGGGATTCATCGGCAGCAACTTCGTGCGGTACGCGCTGGCGCGGCATCCCGACTGGCGGGTGACCACGCTCGACAAGCTGACCTACGCGGGGCGCCGGGAGAACCTCCACGATGTCCTCGACGACCCGCGGCATACCTTCGTGCACGGCGACATCCTGGACGCCGCCGTCAGCGCGCCGCTCGTCGAGCGCGCCGATCTGGTGGTCCACTTCGCCGCCGAGACGCACGTGGATCGATCGATTCTCGGCGCGGGCGAGTTCATCCGGACCGACGTCGAGGGAACGTTCGTGCTGCTCGAAGCGGCGCGGCGCGCGCCGCGCCTCCGCCGGTTCGTGCAGATCTCGACCGACGAGGTGTACGGCAGCGTGCCGAAGGGGGCCAGCCGCGAGACCGACGAGCTCCGGCCGCGCAATCCGTACGCGGCGAGCAAGGCCGGCGCCGACCGGCTGGCCTACAGCTATTGGGCGACCTACGACGTGCCGGTCGTCATCACCCGCGCGTCGAACAACTACGGACCGTACCAGTTTCCCGAAAAGGTCATCCCGCTCTTCGTCACCAACGCGATCGACGGCCTGCCGGTGCCGCTGTACGGCGACGGCCGGAACGTCCGGGACTGGCTGCACGTCCACGACCACTGCGAGGCGCTCGACCTGGTGATCGACAGCGGATCCGCCGGCGAGGTGTTCAACATCGGCGGGGGCAACGAGGGGATGAACGTCGACCTGACGCACCAAATCCTGGCGGCGCTCGGGCGGCCGGCGTCGCTCATCCAGCCGGTGCCCGACCGGCCCGGCCACGACCGGCGCTACTGTCTCGACACGACCAAGCTGCGCGCGCTCGGCTGGGCGCCACGGGTGCCGTTCGACGAGGGCCTGCGGGAGACCGTCGAGTGGTACCGCCGCAACGAGTGGTGGTGGCGGCCGATCAAAGAGCAGGATCCCGCATTCCGGTCCTACTACCAGACGCAATACGGGCGGTGAATTGCGTCCTCGTGACCGGCGCGGCCGGCTTCGCCGGTGGCCATCTCCTCGAACACCTGACCGGTCGGTGCGAGCTGGTCGCGTGGGCGCGGTCCGACCCGCCCGCGGAGCTGGCGACGCTGGCGACCTGGCGCCGCGTCGACCTGTTCGATCGCGACTCGGTGCGCCGGGAGATACGCGACCTGCGCCCGGCCGCCATCTACCATTGCGCCGGCGCGCCGCACGTCGGCCAGTCGTGGCACAACGCCGTCGAGCCGCTCGCCGGCAACGTCCTGACCACGCACTACCTGCTCGACTCGGTGCGCCGCGCCGAGATCGCCTGCCGCATGTTGATCACCGGCTCCGCCACGGTCTACGCGCCGTCGTCGGCGCCCCTCCGCGAAGACGACCCGCTCGCACCGGCCAGTCCCTACGGCCTCAGCAAGCTGGCACAGGAGCAGCTCGGCGCACGGGCGGCGACCGAGGACGGCGTTGACGTCGTCCTCACGCGCCCCTTCAATCACATCGGGCCGAGGCAGCGCCCCGCCTTCGCGGCCTCGGGCATCGCGCGGCAGATCGCCGTCATCGAGCGTGGCGGCATCGATCCCGTCATCAAGGTGGGCAACCTCGACGCCAAACGCGATCTGACCGATGTGCGGGACACCGTCCGGGCGTACCACCTGCTCATGGGGCGCGGCACGCCGGGCGTCGTCTACAACGTGGCGTCGGGCGTCGCACGGGTGATCCGGGAGGTGCTCGACGCGCTCGTGCGGCGATCGTCGGTCCGCATACAGATCAGCGTCGACCCCGAACGGCTGCGGCCGCAGGACACCCCGGTGCTCGTCGGCGACGCCTCGCGGCTGCGCGCCGCCACCGGGTGGGCACCGGCAATCGCGTTCGACGAGACGCTCGACGACCTGCTGGAGTACTGGCGCAGGACGGTTCGAGACGAGCCGGCCCGCTGAGGTCGCGTCGGGGAACTTCTCGAGTCCCCGCTATCGCAGGAGACAGGATGCTCGCCGCCGCGAGTCTCGACGTCCGGAGCGCACCGTTGGCGGCCGCTCACCTGACTGAAGCGAGCCGCGGCCGAAGGGTCCGAGGTGCGGTCGGCTGGAGGTGCCTCCGCCGCGTGGGTGGCCCGATCGCCGTGCGCACGAAGCGAGACCGCGGTGGGCGCGACCGACGGTCCTCCTATAATGGCGTCATGACGCGGACGCTCCTGCTGTCGGCCGCCTATGCCATCGCGGCCACCACGGCCTTGGGACAGACGCCCCAGCCGTTCCCGCGTCCCGGCGCCCCGTCTGCGGACGCGCCGGCCCCGACCGTGCCGCGGCCGCCGGTACAGGCACCCGCGACGCCGTCGCCGCCGGCGGCCGATTCACGTGCGCCGACCTCTGCCATGCTGGGACTGCCGATCTACCCGAGCGCGCAGTTCCTCGCCTCCTACGACGCGGGCCGGGCCCAGCGGTACTACATCTTCGGCTCGACGGCGTCGTTTGCGGATCTGGTGGCGTACTACCGGTCGGTGCTGAAGGAGCGCGGCGATCTCGTGTTCGAGCAGCCGCCGACGCACATGTTCGAGGTGGGTCGCTTCAGGCAGGAGACGATGGCGTTCCCGCCCGGGGTGACGGTCAAGGACTGGACGTGGGGCGGAACGGCGGGCTACCCGAATCCGCGTCCCGGGGCCCAGCCGGCGCGGTTTCCGACGATCATCATGATCGTTCCCTCGCCGCCAGGGCCTGGCCGGTAGGCGTCAGTCCGGAGCTGGTAGTCGGTAGCCGGTAGTAACGGGCTCCCAACTATCGACTACTTCTTCACGTAGATCTCGCCGGCGCGGCGGAATTCCTCCGATTTCTCCCGCATGCCCGCCCCGAGCGCCTCGGCGGCGGCCAGCGCATGGTCCGAAGCCCACTCGCGCACCTGCTGCGTCAGCTCCATCGAGCAGAACTTCGGCCCGCACATCGAGCAGAAGTGCGCGACCTTGGCGCCCTCGGCCGGCAGCGTCTCGTCGTGGAAGGCGCGCGAAGTCACCGGGTCCATCGAGAGGTTGAACTGGTCCTGCCACCGGAACTCGAACCGCGCCTTCGAGAGCGCATCGTCCCACGCCTGCGCGCGGGGATGGCCCTTGGCGAGATCCGCCGCGTGTGCCGCGATCTTGTACGCCACCACGCCCGCCTTCACGTCGTCGCGATTCGGCAGCCCGAGGTGCTCCTTCGGCGTGACGTAGCAGAGCAGCGCCGTGCCGTACCAGCCGATCATCGCCGCGCCAATCGCCGACGTGATGTGGTCGTATCCCGGGGCGACGTCGGTCGTGAGCGGACCGAGCGTGTAGAACGGGGCCTCGCCGCACCATTCGAGCTGCTTCTCCATGTTCTCCTTGATGAGATGCATCGGAATGTGGCCCGGCCCCTCGTTCATCACCTGGACGTCGTACTCCCAGGCGATGCGGGTCAACTCGCCTTGCGTCTCGAGCTCGGCGAACTGCGCCTCGTCGTTGGCGTCGGCGATCGAGCCTGGACGCAGGCCGTCGCCGAGCGAGAACGACACGTCGTAGGCGCGCATGATTTCGCAGATGTCGCGGAAGTGCGTGTACAGGAAGTTTTCCTGATGATGCGCCAGGCACCACTTGGCGAGGATCGATCCGCCGCGTGACACGATCCCGGTGACGCGCGTGGCCGTGAGCGGAATGTAGCGCAGCAGCACGCCGGCGTGTACCGTGAAGTAGTCGACGCCCTGTTCGCACTGCTCGATGAGCGTGTCGCGGTAGACCTCCCACGTCAGATCTTCGGGGCGCCCACCCACCTTCTCGAGCGCCTGGTAGATCGGCACCGTCCCGATCGGCACCGGCGAGTTCCGGACGATCCACTCGCGGGTCTCGTGGATATCCTTGCCGGTCGAGAGATCCATGACCGTGTCGGCGCCCCACAGCGTCGCCCACTGGAGCTTCTCGACCTCGTCCTCGACCGACGACTTCACGGCGGAGTTGCCGATGTTGGCATTGATCTTCACGAGGAAGTTGCGGCCGATGACCATCGGCTCGAGCTCGAGGTGCCGGATGTTGGACGGAATGATCGCGCGGCCGCGCGCCACTTCCGCCCGGACGAACTCGGCGGGCAGCCCTTCACGCGCCGCCGTGAACTCCATCTCCGGCGTGATCTCGCCGCGGCGCGCGTAGTAGATCTGCGTGCCGACGAACCCGGTCCGCCGCCGCGCCTCGATCCATGCCTCCCGGAGCTTCGGGAGACCTTGTCGGACGTCGTGCCCGCGAGGACCGCTCGTGTCGTAGAGGCGTAGGGACGGCTCGCCGCCCGTGAGTGTCACTTCGCGCATCGGGATCCGCAGGGTCGTCAGCGGGCCGCCCGACGCGAGCGGCACGATGCGCTCGTCGAAGACTTTTCGCGAGTTCGGATAGGCTGCGGCAAGATCAATCATGAGATGTTCAGGCGGGATCCGACTCGTGGGGATCGCCGCGCTCCCTCCGCCGGTTTCAACCGGGTCAGGTTCCAAGGGTTTGTCTCAATCCATGTCCCACTGGATACCCCTGGCGGCCGGTGACGATTATACTCGCGGGATGCGCGTGCTCGTCACCGCCGGTCTGCTCCTGCTCGGGAGTGGGTGGTGGGCCGCAGACGCGGCGGCTCAGGCCCCTGCCCCCGCTCCCGCTCCGAAACCCGCGCAGACGCCCGCCCCGGCACGCCGGCCGCCGGCGCCGCCGGCGCGGACCGGGCTGACCGTCACCGTCACCGATCCGCTGGGCGGCGCCCTGCAGGGCGTGCGCGTCGAGGTGCTCGGGGCCTCCGATCGCGACGGCGAGACCAACGCGAGCGGGCAGATCACGCTTGCCGGCCTGCAGGCGGGCACCTATCGCCTGCGGTTCAGCGGCGAGCAGGTCATCGCGTTCGAGAAGGAAGTACTACTGCGCCCGGGACAGGTTGCCGACGTCGATGTCGTGCTCAACCCGGCTCCACCCCCTCCGCCGCCGCCACCGCCCCCGCCGCCCGCGCCAGAACCGCCTGCGCCGCCCGCACCGATCGTCGGGCCGGCCGGCATACCACGGACGCTGTCGATCGTCGGGCTGCTCGAGAAGGAGCTGATTCAGGGCAACCAGCCGCGGCGCGACACGCTGATTTCGTGCAGCGGCAGCACGCGGACGACCCTCGTGCAGCTCAATCAGGATCAGCCGGACCGCCTTTACGACACGGCCGAGGTCACCTACTACGTGGTGGCGGGCGAAGGCGCCGTCCGCGTCGACGGTCGAGAGACGGCGCTCGGAGCGGGGGCGTTCGTGTCGGTGCCGCGCGGCACGGCACACGGCCTCGTGCGGCGCGGCCGGCGGCCGCTGATCGTGCTGACGACGCTCAGCGGCGCCCCCTGTGAAGAACCGCGGTGAGGATCATGGGGTGCAATCCCGCTCACGCCCGTCGGTAGGATTGCACCAACACACGCTGGGGGTCACGCGCATTCGGGCATGACTCCTGCGCACGGCGCCCCGCCATCTGGTTTCTCCGAATGGGTCACCGCACTCGAAGCGCGGCACTTGGCCGACCTCCGCCTGCAGGAGGTGACGCGCGCCCTGCGCGCGCTGTCGGCCGCCTACGTCGATCGGCGAGGCACGGGCGTGCGAGGAGCGCTCGACAGCCCGGGCAAGCGGGCGGCGTTCGCGCTCTACTACGCGCCGCTCCACTTCCTGACCACCCACCTCGTCGTCGGCGCGCTCGGTGCCGAGACTCCGCCGCCGCGGACGATCGTCGACATCGGGTGCGGCACCGGCGCGGCGGCCGCGGCGTGGGCGCTGGCGGCCGGCGGGACGCCATCGATCGCGGGCATCGACCGCCACCCGTGGGCGGTGGCCGAGGCGAACTGGACCTACCGCCAGCTCGGCCTGCGCGGTCGCGCGCGGCTCGGGGACGTCGCGCGTCTCCCGCCGCTCGTCCCGGGCTCGGCGGCAATTGCGGCGTACGTCCTGAACGAGCTGCCAGAACCTGTACGGACACGCCTCGAGGCGCGGTTGATGGACGCGGCGGCCCGTGGTACGCGGGTCCTGATCATCGAGCCGATCGCCCGCCGTGTGGCGCCCTGGTGGGACGAGGCCGCTTCGCTGGTGGAAGGCGGCGGCGGTCGTGCGGACGAGTGGCGCTTTGCCGTTGAGCTGCCGCCGTTTCTCGAGCGGCTCGACCGCGCCGCCGGACTCGATCACCACGAGTTGACGGCGCGATCGCTCTACTGCCCAGGTCGCGCGGTTAACCGGCTGGAACATCCCGGCGCGCACGATCCACACCGGGGAACCCGCTGATGTCAGTTCAGCGCAGCAGCGACCGCGCGACGGCGATGTCGCCGTCGTTGCTCGCGGGCGTGATTCCGAGGATCTGCGCGAGCGCGTTGTAGATATGCACGTTCTCGAGCGCGGGCACCGTGACGCCGCGCTTGAACGCCGGACCCGCGGCGACGAGGATGCCGCGCATCGACAGCAGCGTCGGGTCGTAGCCGTGCTGGCCGCCCTCGCCCCGTTCGGCGCGCGCCCGGACGGCGTCGAGGGCGCCGCGTCGCAGCACCTGCCATCCCTCGTCGGCCACGCCGACAATCGGCGGAATTCGCGGGTGATCGCGGTAGTGCCACCGCTCCGGCGTCTCGGCCCGGCGGTAGATGGACAGGCGTGGATGCGCTCCTGCCAGCGCGCCGTAGACGGCGTTCTCGCGGCCTCGCCGCGGAAACAGGCCGACGGTCGGGTTCAGGTCGACAACTTCGCCGTCCTCCAAGGAGATGAAGTCGTCGAGCACGATGACGCGCGTGGCGTCCACAGACGCCATGCCGTGATCGGAGACGACGACAACGTTGACGGCGCTCATGAGGCCGCGGCGATCGAGGCCGCGGAGCAGGCGGCCAAGATAGCCGTCGGTGCGGCGGATCGCCTCCCGCACCGCCGGCGACTCGGGGCCGTCCTCGTGACCGGCTGAATCGACCTCCGAGAAGTACAGCGTAATGAACGTCGGGCGCTCGGGGGCGGGAAGATCCAGCCACCGGAGCACCTGGTCGACCCGCGCGGTCGGGGAGTAGCTCTCGTCGTACGGGTGCCAGTACCGCGGCTGGATGCCGCGGATCGGCCCTTCGGTGCCGACCCAGAACATGGCAGCGGTCGTCTGTCCCTGGCGCTCGGCTCCCACCCAGATCGGCTCGCCGCCCCACCACATCGGATCGCGCAGCTCGCGGAGCACTGCGCGGGTGAACCGACGTCCCGTCTCCGGGTCTCTGATGGTGTTGGCCACGATGCCGTGATGTCCCGGGTACAGGCCGGTGACGATGGTGTAGTGATTCGGGAACGTCTTCGACGGGAAGCTCGGGATGAGGTGTTCTGCGCGTACACCCCGGTCGATCAGGCTCCGGAGGTTGGGTGCGGGCGCCTTGGTGTCGTAATCCCATCGCCAGCCGTCGAAGGAAATCAGGATGACGGTCGGCGCGAAATCGTCCGAGCCGCGCCCGCGTTGAGCGGTCCCGGGGGCCGCGGCCCACGTGAGAGCCAACAACAGCCCGAGGCTGACGTGCCGCATCGACCGAGTGTATCCCGGGGAACGGGGTCAGACCCGGGGTCTGACCCTCGATTGACGAAACTGCCACCTCCGAGGGTCTTGGGCGCGGCAATTTCTGGAACACACGCCGGGCCGTTCGCTAGAAATACGCGAGAAATGGCATCTACTCAGTCGAGCACAACTCTTGCCACCGGTGACGGCGTATGCCCCGACACCTACGTCTCTTTGTTCCTGGATTGACGCAGCACGTGATCCAACGAGGAAATAACCGCGTCGAGATCTTTGGATCATCCCGGGACTATGAGGTGTTCCTCTCCATGACGCATGAAGTGGTGCTCGAGCACCGCCTGGAGATCCATGCCTACGCGCTCATGCCCAATCACGTCCATTTCATGATCACTTCCCCAACTGCCGATGCCCTGTCGGCGGCTATGCAGGCCATAGGCCGTCGGTACGTGCCTTACTTCAACCGACGGCACGAGCGTACTGGTGGGCTGTTTGAGGGTAGGTACCGATCGTTCATCATCGACGAGGAGCGCTATTGGGTGAGCTGCATGCGATACATAGAGCTCAATCCGATGCGCGCTGGTCTTGTCTCGACGCCCGAGGCATATCGCTGGACGAGCTACCGCGCTCACGCGATGGGTGAGTCGAACGTCCTCGTGACCGATCATCCGATGTACCGCCAGCTCGGGGACACATCTGCAGAGCGATCACGGAGTTGGCGAGCCTTCTGCGCACAAAGCATCCCGGACGCGGAATTGTCGGAACTCCGGGACGCCGTCCAGCAAGGCGGGATTCTGCGCGGTCTCGATCCGCAGCGGGCCCAAGGGGTCAGACCCCGGGTCTGACCCCAGCGGGTACAATCTGGGCATGGGCTGCAGGCGCGTTCTCCTGCTTGCTGCGGCGCTGCTCTCCGCCTCAGGGGCTCTCGGCCGCGCCCAGACGCCCCCTGCCGATCGGCCGCGGGCGGTCGTGGCGGAGCTCGACGGCATCATCCACCCCATTTCCGCCGAGTACCTCACCGAGACGATCAATCAGGCCGACACCTCGGACGCCGAGGTGGTCGTGTTCATCCTGCGGACGCCGGGCGGGCTGCTCGATTCGACCCGCACGATCGTGTCGCGGATGATCACCTCGCGCGCGCCGGTCGTCGTCTTCGTCGGACCGTCGGGCGCGCGGGCCGCCTCGGCCGGGTTCGTCATCACGATTGCGGCCGACATCGCCGTGATGGCGCCGGGCACGCACATCGGCGCCGCGCACCCGGTGTCAGGGTCCGGCCAGCCGATGGACGACACGACGGCCAAGAAAGCGGCGTCGGACACCGCCGCCTACGCGAGATCGCTGGCGCAGGCGCGCGGCCGCAACGTGGCGCTGTCGGCCGACGCCGTGCTCGAAAGCCGCGCGTTCACCGATACCGAGGCGCTCGAGGCGACGCCGCCGCTCATCGACTTCTCCGCACAGAACCTCGACGATCTGCTCCGACAGCTGGACGGGCGGACGGTGCGGCGGTTCGACGGCCGGACGGTGACGCTCGACACCACCGACGCCGAGGTCGCCCGCGTCGACATGACGCGGCGCCAGCGCTTCCTGAGCGCCATCGCGCACCCGCAGGTCGCCTACCTCCTGATGACGCTTGGCGCGCTGGGGCTGACGATCGAGCTCTGGAACCCCGGGGCCATCGTGCCGGGCGTGGTCGGCGGCCTCTCGCTGCTGCTCGCGTTCTTCGCGCTGCAGATCCTGCCGGTCAACACCACCGGCCTCCTGCTGATCCTGTTCGGCCTCGGCCTGCTCATCCTCGAGCTCAAGATCCCCAGCTTCGGGGTCCTTGGCATCGGTGGTACAGTCAGCCTGCTCGTCGGTTCGATCATGCTGACGCGCGAGGTGCCCGGCATCCCGGGCGTCACCGTCAGCCTCACGCTGATCGTTCCGGTCGTGCTGGGACTGGCGGCGATCGTCCTCTTCCTCGGCCGGCTCGCCTTGAAGGCGCAGGCACGGCCGCCGACAACCGGGGCCGAAGGGATGATCGGCGAAGAGGGACGCGCGCGGACGCCGGTGGCGCCCGATGCGCCAGGCCAGGTCGACGTGCACGGCGAGATCTGGCGCGCGTACAGCCGGGAGCCGCTCCCCGCAGGCGCGCGCGTGCGCATCGTCGCGGTGAACGGGCTGACGCTGGTGGTCGAACCGGTTTGACACGAACGCCGCGGTCCCACGGGATCCCCGGCGAAGGAGAACGCAATGGAAGGCCTGCCGCTGTCCCCGACGTTGCTCCTGTTCGTCGTCCTGGCGCTCTATCTGATCAGCTCGATTCAGATCCTCAACGAGTACGAGCGCGGCGTCATCTTCCGCCTCGGCAAGCTCCTCCCGCAGCCGAAAGGTCCCGGCATCGTCCTCATCTTCCGGCCGCTCGATCGGATGGTGCGCGTCAGCCTCCGCACGGTGGTGCTCGACGTGCCGCCCCAGGACATCATTACGCGCGACAACGTCTCGGTGAAGGTCAACGCCGTCGTCTACTTCCGCGTGATCGACACGCGCCGCGCCGTGGTGGAGGTCGAGAACTACATGTACGCGACGTCGCAGATCTCGCAGACCACGCTGCGCAGCGTGCTGGGCGGCGCGGAACTGGACGACCTGCTCGCCCAGCGGGAACGGCTCAACCAGGAGCTGCAGTCGATCATCGACCGCCAGACGGATCCGTGGGGGATCAAGGTTTCGGCGGTCGAGGTCAAGCACGTCGATCTGCCGCAGGACATGCAGCGCGCGATGGCGCGGCAGGCCGAAGCCGAGCGCGAGAAGCGCGCCAAGATCATCCACGCCGAAGGCGAGCTCAGCGCGGCGGAGAAACTGTCGCAGGCGGCGCAGATCATCGACCGCCAGCCGGCCGCGATGACGCTCCGCTACCTGCAGACGCTGACCGAGATTGCCGCGGAGCAGAACTCGACGATCGTCTTTCCGCTGCCGATCGACCTGCTCCGCGCGATGATGCGAGACCAGGAGCCTCGTTGAGCGCGCCGAACGACCCACGATAGTCGCGCGGCGCGCCCGCGGGCCGTCCGATCGGCTTCCACAGGCGATATAATTCGTCGCTCAACCCCCGGAGCCCCCGTGAAGCGCAGCACGCACCGCATCCTGACCACCCACACCGGAAGCCTGGTCCGACCGCCCCAACTGCTCGAATTCGCGCGGACGCGTCACAAAGGTGAGCCGATCGACGAACTGGCGTTCAGCAAGACGCTCAGAGATGCGGTCCAGCAGGTCGTCCGCCAGCAGACGGCGGCGGGCATCGACATCCCGAACGACGGCGAGTTCGGGAAGTCCACGAGCTGGTCGCTGTACGTGCTGAAGCGGCTGAGCGGCTTCGAGATGCGCGAGGTGAAGGGCGCCAATCCCTTCGCCCGCGGCGCGGATCGCGAACGCTTCCAGGAGTTCTACGCCGAGCTGGAAGGGCGCGGCGACGGCCGGGACTGGTCGAACGTCACCAGGTTCGACGCCGTCTGCGTCGGCCCCATCCGGTACAACGGGCTCTTCGAGCTGCAGCGCGACATTGACAACCTCAAGGCGGCGGCCGCCGCCGCGGGAGTCGATGAAGCGTTCCTGCCGGTCGCGGCGCCGTCGAGCGCCATCCCGGACCGGCGGAACGAGTACTACAGGAGCGACGAGGAACTGGTCGTCGCGCTGGCCGAAGCGCTGCGCACCGAATACCGCGCGATCGTCGACGCCGGCTTTCTGCTGCAGGTCGACGACGCCCGCGCGGCGGTGACCTACGATCGGATGGTCCCGCCCGCCGCCTTCGACGACTACTACCGCTGGCTCGCCCGCCACGTCGAGATCCTGAACCACGCGCTCGACGGGATCCCGCCCGACCGCATCCGCTATCACGTCTGCTGGGGGAGCTGGCCGGGGCCGCACACGACCGACGTGCCGCTGCGGAAGATCGTCGATCTCGTTCTCCGGGTCAATGCCGGCGCGTACCTGATCGAAGCGGCGAACCCACGCCACGAGCACGAGTGGAAGGTGTGGCAGGAGGTGCCGCTGCCGCCCGGCAAGATCCTCGTGCCTGGCGTGATCAGCCACGGCACCAACGTCGTGGAGCACCCGGAACTCGTGGCCGAGCGTCTTCTTCGCTTCGCGTCGTGCGTCGGCCGGGAGAACCTGATGGCCGGCACCGACTGCGGCTTCGCGCAGGAGGAGTTGAACCGCCGCGTGCACCCCACGGTGATGTGGGCCAAGCTCGAGGCGCTGGCCGAAGGCGCGCGCCTCGCGACCGGGCAGCTCTGGAAGGCGGGCGCCGGCGCCTAGCGGCTCAACTCTGCACCCACAACCTGGGCTTCCCCGTCCCGTCGTCGGTCCCTTTGATGTACCAGTTCTTGCCCAGGGGATCGTGATCCATGGTGGTCGCAAAGTCGAAGGGCGCCTGGAATTCGATGTAGTCGAGCCCGGTCTCGGACGCGATGAGCTGGTGCCATTCGCCGGCCGGAATCAGCACCAGGCTGCCGGGACCGATGGGCAGGGTGCCGCTGTCGTGCTTCACTTCGCCGGTGCCCTGCTCGATGAAATAGAAGTGCTCGGGCGCGACCGTGCCGGTCTTCGATCGATGGTGGACGTGCCTGGGCGAATAGCCGTGTGGCGCGTAGTACATCCGGCCAAGCTGCAGGTCCCACGAACCCGACAGCCCCGTCTCCTTGTTGACCCAGAACGTCCGCTCCCGGAACCCTTTTTCGTCGACGAGCGCCCGGAGCTTCGCCTCTTCGAAGAAGTAGCCGGCCGGCGACTCGTCGCCTCCCGGTTTGCCCGTGTGCTTGGGAACGGTCACGAGCAGGAGCACCAGCGGCGCTTCAGATGCCGCGACGGTTGCCTCTTCTGACGGCTCCAGGTACACCCCGGCGCGTCGCTGGGCCGTATGGACGGTCGTGGCGTGCGCCCTCGTGTGTGTGACCGTGGCGTCCTTCCCTTCCAGGATGTACACGACCTGTGTCCTGTCGCTCGAAGCCACGCGGCACGTCTTGCCTCGATCGACTTCCGTGACGGCGACGTGCACGGTCGTCCCGTCTCGCGAGGGGAGGAGAATGTTCCTCACGTGCCCTTCCGGTACCGGGGCCCTGCTCTTGCTCTCGAGAGTGATGACGTCGATCATGTTTCGCGCTCCATATCAGTTCGCCTGGTCGTCCCGCACCTGTCGAAACAGGTCGTCGGCCGCGGTCAGAATCGTCCACCGGAGCCGCTGCGGGTACTGCAGCTCGCGGCTGAGAAAGTCGCGCACGGCGGCGGCCGCCTCTGGCGAGCGATGGCCGCCGACGACCGCCTCGGTCCAGCGAGTCGGGAAGAAGATATCGCCGGTCTGCTGGATCTCCCGGAGCAGCTCGAGGGCGGGCCGCAGGAAGCGGCGCGCGTGCGGGGCGCGAAGCGGGTGGTTGAGATAGACGAGCGACTCGATCGCCCACGGTTCCCGGCGCCGGTGCTCCGCCTGCCGGAGACGCGCGAACGCCTGCTCGCGCTCCACCGGATCCGCCGACAGCGCGGGCATCACGAATGCGAACCGCGCCTTCCGGTCGGGGTTCTGGATCCGATCGTGCTCGATCCGCAGGATGTCGCGCCAGGCCGGCACCTCCCGCACCGCCAGCTCCAGCGCCATCGCGATCTCGTCGGTTTCGGCCAGGGCGAGGCCGGCAATCTGCTCCTGCCGGCGCCAGACCGCCTCGAGCCATTCGACGCCGGCAGGCGTGAGCACGATGTCCCGGAACGCGCCGAACCATGCCGCTTTCGCGCTGGTCGTCGGCGCGCGCTCGATACCGGCGCGCAGCATCGCCTCGAGCGCGGGCGCGCGGCGGGCGCGCGCCGCCGGTTCGAGGCGGCGCCAGAACGCCCGCGTGATGTACGCGAGCACGCGCTGCACGTTCTGCTCGTCCGACTCGCGCGGCAGCGCACGCATCGCGGCATCGAGGAAGTCGGCGGGGGCCATGCGCGCCTCCAACAGGTTCTCCCACAGCGTGACCCAGGCGCTCCCCCGCGTCAACGGATCGGCAATCGCCTCGATGTGTCCCAGCAGATACGTACGACTCGCGTCGTCGAGGACGAACAGCCCGTAGCCGAGACCACCGGCGGTCGGCAGGACGAAGAGCGGCGGCGGCAGCCCTTCGGCCTTGCGTACCCGCGTGATGGCGCCGCTGACCTCGACCGGAATCTCCCGGATCCCGTCGGCGTATCCCAGACCGATCAGGAGCCGCTCGGGCCACACCAGCCCGCGCCGGAGCGGGTCGCTCATACCGAGCGTCAGACCCGCGATCCGGCCGCGCGCGATCTCCAGCGTGGTGCTGAATTCCGGCCGGCCGCGCTCCTCCACCCACGCGCGGCTCCAGGCCGCGAGATCCTCGGTCGTGCGCCCGTCGAGCATCCGGACCAGGTCGAGCCACGTCGCGTTTCCGAACCGGTAGGTCTTCAGGTACTCCCGCAGGGCGTCGCGGAACGCGCGCTCGCCCACGATCAGCTCGAGCTGCCGCATCATGATCGGCGCCTTCTGGTAGATGATCGCGCCGTAGAGCTGCCCCGCGTCCTCGAGGTTCGCCAGTTCCTGCCGGATCGGGTTGGCGCCCGCGGTGCGGTCGACCTGGTAGGCCGGCGGGTAGTGCGCCAGCAGGAAGCGGAGATCGTGGTTCACTCCGGGGAAGGACGGGTTCACGATCTTCGCCGCCATGAAATTCGCGAATACCTCCTTCATCCAGACGTCGTTGAACCACTTCATCGTCACGAGGTCGCCGAACCACATGTGCGCGGTCTCGTGCGCGATGACGCTGGCCCGATCGAGGAGCTCGTTCTGCGTGGCCGCCTCGTCGAGGAGCAGCGACCCCGCGCTGTAGTAGACGGCGCCGGGGTGCTCCATCCCGCTGAACTGGAACGACGGAATCGCGACGAAGTCGAACTTCCCGAACGGGTACGGAATGCCCGTGTACGTCTCGAGCCAGGCGAGGGCGGAGGCGTGCAGATCGAAGACGGCGTCGAGATTGCGCGCGACCTTTGCGGAGTCGGTTTCGCGGTGGAACAGGCGGAACCGGCGGCCGTTCCTCTCGGCCGTCTCGACCGAGAAGCGGCCGGCCACGAACGCGAACAGATAGGTCGGGACCTGCGGCGTCTCGGCAAACCGAACCCGGGTCCGACGCTCACCCGCCTCGGAGGCGACGGCAGCCGCGTTCGAAACCGCCTGCCAACCCGACGGCACGTCGAGCGTCAGCGTGTAGCGCGCCTTCAGATCGGGCTGGTCGAAGCACGGGAACGCCCGGTGGGCGCGGGCCGGAACGAGCAGCGTGTACAGGAATTCGGTGTCGCGGTTGAGCGGCTCGTCACCCGCCAGGAACTCGACGGCGATCTCGTTGTCTCCCGCTCTGGTCGCCGAGGCGGGGATCGTGAGGTGTCCGTCGCCGAACTCGAACATGACATGGGCGCCGCCGACGCGGACGCTCCGGAGCCGCTCCCGCGGCTGCGCGAAGTCGAGCACGACGCGGCGGGGCGCCGCCAGCGTGAAGCGCAGCACGGCTCTCCCCTGCACCGGTTCGCCCCGGTCCTCTGGCACTGTGAAGGCCAATTCGTACCGCAGATCGCGCACCGCCGACGCACGCTCGCGGGCGAGGCTCTCCGAAATCCCGCGGCCGGGTGGCTCGATGCCGATCTGTGCGCTCAGCGTGGTTGCCACGACGGTGATGGCCAGTACAAGCGGCGGCATCGGGTGACGTATCCACTATACATTCCACTAGAATGCCGGCATGGGGAACGGCGCCCGCGGCGGGCCCCGGCTGCTCGCGGTCGCGGCGCTCGTGACCATGGGAGTCGATGCGCCTGTCCAGGGCCAGGAAACGGCCACCGTGCAGGGGCGCGTCGAGATTGGCATTCCGATCACGGCGCGCCGGCCGACCACGGCGTATCCGACACGGTCGGTCCCTGCCCCCGCGCTGGCGCCAGGCTCCGAACGGCGCAACGTCGTGATCTACCTGCGCAGCGCCCTTCCCCAGGGCGTCGCGCCGGTGCGCGCGTCAATCCGGCAGCGCAATGAGACGTTCACGCCGCGCGTCCTCGCGGTGACGGTCGGCTCCGAGGTCGACTTCCCGAACGACGACCCCTTCTACCACAACGTGTTCTCCCTCTCGCGCGTCCGGAGCTTCAACCTCGGACGGTACCCGCGCGGCGACACCCGCCGCGTCCGCTTCGACCGCCCCGGAATCGTGAAGGTCTTCTGCGAGATCCATTCGCACATGAGCGCCACGGTGATGGTGTTCGACCACCCGTGGTTCGCGATGCCGGACGAGAGCGGCCGATTCGTCCTGGACGGCGTGCCACCCGGGGATCGGCAGGTCACGGCGTGGCACGAGCGGCTCGGCGACACGACCGTGACGCTGCGCGCCGAGGCGGGGCGCGCCGTGACGACCGACTTCGTCCTTCCCGTACCACGGCAATGAAGAGGCTGACGCGGCGCCGCCACAGGTGCGCATCGCCGCCGAAACGCCGTCGCAGGACGTCCGGCCACCGGATGATGTGACGTGCGACGTCATCTGCTGTCGGTCGCCTCCGTCGCGTGCCTGGCGGCGCCGCTCCCGGTGGCGGCGCAGGAGGCGCGCCCCTCGGTGCTGGCCATCGATACCGCCGCGGCGATCGAGCAGATCGCGGATTTCGACGGCAACGTCGCCACCGGCCTGAGCATGGACGCGCTCGTCTCCATCGGACGGCCGGGGCTCGAGGCGATCGTCTGGCCCGTAGCCCAGCGATTCAACTCCGGCCAGTGGGTGCGGGACGTCTGGATCGCCACGCTGCGCTACGAGCGACCGGGCCCGGTGGGCGTGAGGCTCGACGGCGGGCTCATCCCTTCACCCGTGGGACTGGCCAACCTGACGGTCCGTCGCCCACATCTGAACCCGACGATCTCCCAGCCGTCGTCGTTGTTCGCGGCGCTGCCGCCGCTCGAGCTCCGCGCGCCGCGTCCGACTCTGCTCGGCGCCGTCTATCCACTCGGAACGCAGATCACCGTGTCCGGTTCACGTTGGGACGCGCGGGCCGCCCTGATGGACACCTCACCGCTGCGCAGGCGCCGCATCCTGTCACGCACGAACCCGCCCCGGTTTGCCACCGTGCTCGTCGGCGGCGGCGTGACGCCCGTCGTCGGGTTGCGTCTGGGCGCGTCGGTCACCCGCGGCGGGTGGCTTCGGGAAGGCGAGGGGCCCGCCGTCACCGCCACCCAGTACGCCACCATCGTGACGATCGAATCCGAGTTCGCGTTCAGGTATACGAGAGTGGCGGGCGAATGGGTCCGCGATCGGATCGAGACGACACTCGGACGCCGTGTCGCGTCGGGATGGTTCGTCCACGGGCAGCAGACGCTGGCGCCCCGATGGTTCGCGGCGGGGCGCATCGAACGAATCGATTCACCGCTCGTGCTCCAGACCGACGCCGTCGAGCAGCAGCTCACCGGCGTCGAGGCGGTGCTCGGATTCCGCGTCACTCCCGACCTCACGGTGCGCATCGGCCACCGGGCGCGTCGCACCTTCGGCCGACCGGCATACGACCACCAGGCCGCAGTCTCCCTTGTCTGGTGGCGGCGGTGGATGTAGCCACCCCACGTCGTTCGCTCTTCTACGTTCTCACTTCTTCGTTCGTGTTCAGCTTCGGGGTTCGGGGTTGTTCCCCGAGCCCAAGCACGGAACCCCGAACCTCGAACACGAACCGAGAACCGAGAAGTGTGAACGACAGTTTCTGACGCCTACGCCCCTCCCGGAAAGAACACCCGCTCCACGAACCAGTACGTCCCCGCGGCAATCACGACGATCGACCCGGCCCAGGCCACCCGATGGCCGACCACCTGGTTGCGTCGCCGGACGAGCTCCAGCGCCGTGGCGACGAGGAGCACGATCACGAGCTGCCCGACCTCGACGCCGACGTTGAACGAGAAGAGCGACCAGCCGAGCGCCTGCGGCGGCAGCCCGAACTCGCGCAGCACGCTGGCGAAGCCGAAGCCGTGCACCAGCCCGAAGACGAGCGCCGCCCACGCGCGCACGTCCCGGCCGCCGCCGCGAACCAGGTTGTCGGCCCCGACGAAGACGATGCTGAGCGCGATCGCCGGCTCGATGAGCCGCGGCGACGGCATGACGATGCCGAGCGCCGCGAGCGACAGCGTGACGCTGTGCCCCAGTGTGAAGGCGGTGACGATCTTCACGAGCGACAGCCACGACCCGCCGAGCAGGAGCAGCCCGATCAGGAACAACACGTGATCGGGACCGATCATGATGTGGTGAATGCCCGACGGAATGAAGGTGCGCATGACGGCGAGCGCCCCCTGGGTCGTGCCCGTGTAGAAGACGTATTCGCCGCTCTTCGCGTTGAAGATCAGCTGCTGCCGAAGCTGCCCTTCCTCGTAGATGTTCACGAACGTCTGGTGAACCGGATCGTACGGAAAGGCGTGCGTGCGCACGTACAGGGCGCCCGGTGATGGCACCGGAATCCGGAAGCGCAGCAGCACCGCATGGCGGTCCGCCGCGGGCTCCATCGCCTGCCACTCGATGGGCGCCTCCACATCGGTTCTGACCCGCAGCCGCGGCCCGACGAGCGCGATCACCCGGTCGCGCGTCGGCGCGATCTCGTCCGGCTCGAGCAGCCGCTCGGCCGGCGCGATCCCGAGTTCGTACGCGACGTCGACCACGTGCAGCACCAGCGTGCCGTGCACGCCGTCGCCGCGAACCACCAGGTCGAGAAAGCTGAACGGGGCGGGATGGGCGGCGGCGCCGCGCGAGGCCAGCAGCACAACGGCCAGAGCGACGAAGGCCGGAAACCTGCGGAACATCAACCAGCGAATTCTACCCGGTCCATCCAGATCGAAGGTTCAGTCGCGCACACCCGCGGCTGCGAGTCGTTGGCGACGGCGCGAGTATGCGCCGGTCCCCGGCCTTGTCAGGCGGCCGGGCGGAGGGTCGCCGGTCCCGGAGCGGGCGCGGCCGAGATGTGGTTGAAATGGTGCACTGTCTGTTTGATTTCCCAACCGGCCGCCAGGGCATACACGAGCGCGTTCACCCGCAGGTGCCGGTCGGACCGGAAGCAGCACGCCGCGATGTTATAGGCCGCCATCAGGCCCGCCAGCGCCACGGCCGCCGCATGCACACCGCACTTGAGTTCCTCGTGATTGCCGCTCGTGCACAGCGTCTGCACCATGCCTCTCCCCTCCAGACGAAGGGCGCTCGCCCTCGCGACACACGGCAGAGCAAGGGGCGTGCCACCCGCTAGCTCTTCCGGTAACGGCGTGCCGATCGTCGGCCGGCTGCGACGAGCAGACGGTGTGGGAGATACCTGGCCAGGAGTGCAATGGTGCGATTCATCCGGCCGGTGACGTGGACGGGGGCTCCCATGGACACCGCCTCGAAGCCGTGGCGAGCGACCTCCGGCGCGTCCATCCACATCCAGCCCGGAAGCTGGGTGACGGCGGCGCGCGTGCCGGTCACGTCGTGAAACTCGGTTCGGGTGAAGCCGGGACAGAGCGCCGTGACGTGCACGCCAGAGGGTCGGACCTCGCTAGCGAGCGCTTCCGAGAACTTGACGACGAACGCCTTGCTGGCGGCGTACAGGGTATGTCCCGCCGGCGCCGGCACGAGCGCGGCCAGCGAGGCGACGTTGATGATGCGGCCGAAGCCGCGGGCGATCATGCCGGGCAAGGCGCGGTAAGTCAGCTCGGTGAGGGCGACGACCATCACCTGCAGGAGCGCCGCGTGCCGCGGCCACTCCGAGGCGACAAGCGCGCCGGGGATGCCGTAGCCGGCATTGTTGACCAGGGCGTCGACGGCGAGGCCGCGCCGTTCCACCTCGGCCCACAACGTCGCGGGGGCGTCGCGATCGGCCAGATCCATCGGCACCACATGGGTGCGAACGCCGTAGCGCGACTCCAGCCGCGCCGCGACGGTACCGAGCCGAGATTCACGCCGCGCCGTGAGCACGAGGTCGAATCCTTCTCTGGCGAACACCTCGGCAAACGCCTCGCCGATGCCGGACGAGGCGCCGGTAATCAACGCGGTCCTCGGGCCGCTCTGCGGCCCGGAACGCGAATGTCGTACTCGCTGCGTGCGCCCGCATAGCGGTCCCAGCCGCGCGAAGCGCGGCAGAAGATACCGGCAACCAGCCAAGGAGTTCCGCGGGGATATCAAGGCGCGGAGCCCCTTGGTTGGTTTCACTGGTGCCATGGTGCTCGGATTCCGGTTCATGGGTTCTGATGTATCGGTTCGGGGTTGGGTTCGCCGGTTCATGGTTCGGCGGGCGCGTCGGCGGTCTACTCCACCCGCCGGAGAATGAAGCACTTCAGATAGTACGTCTCCGGCACCCCGACGAGCACCGGGTGATCGCGTCCCTGCATGCGCTTTTCCACGATGGTCATCGGCGTGTGACTGTCGACGGAGGCCTCGTGCAGCACGGAGGCGAACATCGCCTCGTCCACGTTGTATGAACAGCTGCACGTCACGAGGTGGCCGCCGGCTGTCAGGAGCCGCATCGCCCGCAGGTTGATCTCCTTGTAGCCGGCCAGCGCGTTCGGGATCGACGCCTTGTTCTTCGCAAACGCCGGCGGGTCGAGGACGATCGTATCGTAGCGCTCGCCGGCCCGCTCCAGCCGGCGAAGCTCATCGAAGACGTTGGCCTCGCGCGCCTCGATGTGCGGCACGCCGTTGCGCTCCGCGTTCCCGCGAATACGCGCGACCGCGTCGGGCGAGATGTCGATCGCCACCGCCTCGGAGCACTGGCGCGCCAGTCGCAGCGCAAACCCCCCGGTGTAACTGAAGCCGTCAAGCAGCCGGCCGCGGGCGTACCGGGCCGCGGCTTCACGGTTCTCGCGCTGGTCGAGGAACAGCCCGGTCTTCTGTCCCCGGCGGAGATCGGCTTCGTACTCGACTGGTCCCTCGCGCACGACGACGGTCGTGGGCACCTCGCCGTGCAGCACCTCGATCTCCTGTTCGAGTCCCTCCAGCGTGCGGACCTTCGCGTCGTTGCGCGCGAGGATCCCCGCGGGACCGACGAGCTCCACCAGCATGCGCGCGAGGTCCGGCAGCAGCCGGTCGATCGCCTGCGAGAGCGCCTGCACGACGAGGTAGTCGCCGTACCGGTCGACGACGAGCGACGGCAGCAGGTCTGCTTCGGCATGCACCAGCCGGTACGCGGTGGCGTCGAGCCCAAGCGTGGCGCGGTACGCCAGCGCGTTCTCGAGCCGCATCCGGAAGAGCGCCTGGTCCGGTGGCGCCTCGCCGCGCGTGAGCATCCGGATGGGAATCTGCGACCGGTCGCTGAAGAGCGCGTAGCCGATGGTGCGGCGCCGCGGGCCGATGACCTGGACAATCGTGCCGCCGTCGGCGCGCACCTCGACGACATCGGCGCGGTAGATCCACGGGTGTCCGCCGCGGACGCGCTGCTCGCCCCGCGCGGAGATCACGATGATGCCAGGCATAGGGGCTTTGGGTGTTGGGTCTTGGGCTTTGGGTATTGGGTGTCGCCTGAAGCCCACGGCCCAAGGCCTGATAGTACAATCAACGCCCTATGATCAACGCCGCGCTTTCCGCGATGCAGCGCTCGCTCGCGGACACCGATCCTGAGCTCGCCCACGCCATCGGCGACGAAACGCGTCGTCAGGCCGAGGGGCTCGAGCTCATCGCGTCGGAGAACTTCGTCAGCACCGCGGTTCTCGAAGCCGCCGGATCGGTGATGACGAACAAGTACGCCGAAGGGTATCCGGGCAAGCGGTACTACGGCGGCTGCCAATTCGTCGACGTCGCCGAATCGCTCGCGATCTCCCGGGCGAAGGCGCTCTTCGGCGCCGAGCACGCCAACGTCCAGCCGCATTCCGGCGCCCAGGCGAACATGGCGGTCTACATGACGCTCGTCAAGCCGGGCGACACCGTCCTCGGCATGAACCTGGCGCACGGCGGCCACTTGACCCACGGCCACCCGCTGAACTTCTCGGGCAAGCTCTACAGGATCGTCCCCTACGGCGTTCGCCAGGACGACGAGCGGATCGACTACGAGGAGCTGGAGCGGCTGGCGCACGAACACAGGCCGAAGATGATCATGGTCGGCGCGAGCGCCTACCCGCGTGTGATCGACTTTCCGCGCATTGCCGCCGTCGCGGCCTCCGTTGGCGCGCCGATGGTGGTCGACATGGCGCACATCGCGGGGCTCGTGGCCGGCGGCGTGCACCCGAGCCCGGTCCCCCACGCCGATTTCGTCACCTCGACCACCCACAAGACGCTGCGAGGTCCGCGCTCGGGGCTCGTCCTCTGTCGTGAGAAGTACGCCAAGGACCTCGACCGCACGGTGTTCCCCGGCATCCAGGGGGGCCCGCTGATGCACATCGTGGCGGCCAAGGCGGTCTGCTTCAAGGAGGCGATGGAGCCGGCGTTTGCCGGCTACCAGCGGCAGATCGTCGCCAACGCGCAGCGGCTCGCCGCCTCGATCGGCAGCCATGGGTTCAGGCTGGTGAGCGGCGGCACCGACAACCACCTGATGCTCGTCGACGTGTTCTCGAAAGGGCTCACGGGCAAGGCGGCGGAGGCGGCGCTCGGCAGGGCCGGCATCACGGTCAACAAGAACGCCATCCCCTTCGATCAGAACCCGCCGATGGTCGCCAGCGGGATCCGCATCGGCACACCCGCGGTCACGACCCGCGGAATGGGTGAGCCGGACATGGATCTGATCGGCGACCTCATCGCGCGCGTGTTGCGCTCCCCGGACGACGAGAGCACGCTGGCCGTGGTGCGAAGCGAGGTCGAGCGACTGTGTCGCAGGTTCCCGCTGTACCCGGAACGCGTGGCCTAGCGGAACGGGTTCGCGAGGTCTTCTCCGATTCCGGCGCGCTCGCGCGCGTCATCGACGGCTTCGAGCCGCGCGAGGGACAGCGGCGGATGGCGGAGGCGGTCGCCGGGGTGCTGGAGGCCGGCGGCCTGCTGCTCGCCGAGGCCGGCACCGGCACCGGCAAGACGCTCGCCTACCTCGTGCCGGCGATCCTCAGCGGCCGCCGCGTGCTCGTCTCCACAGGTACCAAGAACCTCCAGGAACAGATCTTCTTCAAGGACCTGCCGCTCCTCCAGCAGGCGCTCGGGACGCCGTTCACCGCGACGCTGATGAAGGGGCGCGGCAACTACGTCTGCCTGCAGCGGTGGGAGGTGTATCGCGCTGCCGTGCAGGGCGAAGGCGCGGCCGGCGGACGCCTCATCGAGGCGTCAGACCGGGTGCTGCTGCCGATTGTCGATGCCTGGCTCGAGCGCACGGAGACCGGCGACCGCGCCGAGCTGCGCGATCTGCCGGAAGACGTGCCGCTCTGGAAGGAGATCGCCGCCGACGCGGACACGTGCCTCGGATCCGAGTGCCCGCACTACGACGACTGCTTCGTCACCCGGATGCGTCGGCGCGCGGCCGACTCCGACGTGGTGATCGTCAACCACCACCTGCTCTGCGCCGACGCGTCGGTCCGGCAGAGCGCGTATGGCGAGGTCATCCCCGACTGCTCAACGCTCGTCGTCGACGAGGCGCACCAACTGGAGGACGTGGCCACCCAGTACTTCGGCTGTTTCGTGAGCGTGTACCGCGTGGACGAGCTGGTGCGCGACACCGAACGGCTCCTCTCGGCGCGCGACCTCGATACCGGCGACGTGCGGCGCGCCACTGCGCGCATCTCGGAGAGGTCCAGGATCTTCTTCAGCGCTCTGGCGCTGCCGGTCGCCGATCGCTCGGGGCACCCCGAGCAGCGTCGAGGGGTGGCCGGGGTCCTTCAGCCGGCCTGGGGATCCGAGACGCGCGTGCGGTACACCGCCGAGGCGCTGGCGGAGCACTACGAGGACGGCGCGGCGCTCTGTGGGGCGCTCGAAGGGCTCGAGGCGACACTGGCGCTCCTGAAACAGCCGTCCGCCGCGCCCGGCAATGAAGTGCCCCCCGCAGCGGCCGACCCCGACATCGCCGAGGCGCTCGCCGCGCTCGAGCGGCGGGCCGGCGAGCTGGCCAGAGACCTGCGCTTCCTGCTGCGGGCGGGCGACCCGGATTTCGTCTACTACGTCGAGACCCGCGGCCGGAGCCTGTTCCTCCGGGCGTCGCCGATCGACGTGTCGCGCATCGTCGGCGACGCGCTGTTCGACCGGATGCGGGTCACGGTGCTGACGTCGGCCACGCTCGCCGTCGACGGCTCGTTCGCGTACGTGAAAGGACGCCTGGGCATCCGCGACGCGGAGGAACTGCGCGTCGCCTCCGAGTTCGACTACGCCAGGCAGACGCTGCTCTATCTGCCGCGCCGGGTGCCCTCGCCGAGGACGCCGGCGTTCGCCCAGGCCGCCGCGCGCGAGGTGGTCGAAATCCTCAAGCGCTCGCGGGGCCGCGCGTTCGTGCTGTTCACGAGCTACAACATCCTGCGGAGCGTCCAGCCTCTGGTCGAAATGGCTCTTCCGTATCCGATCCTCGTGCAGGGCACTGCTCCCAGGACCGAGCTCATCGAACGGTTCCGCTCGACCTCACATGCCGTGCTGCTCGCCACCTCGAGCTTCTGGCAGGGCGTCGACGTCGTCGGCGACGCGCTGAGCTGCGTCATCGTGGACAAGCTGCCGTTTGCCTCCCCGGGCGATCCGGTGACGGCGGCCCGCATCGAAGCCATCAACGCCGGAGGCGGCGACGCGTTCGCCGACTACCAGGTGCCGCTTGCCATCCTCGCGCTCCAGCAGGGGCTCGGACGCCTCATCCGCCACCGGACGGACCGGGGCGTGCTGGCGGTGCTCGACCCGCGGCTGCGCACGATGGGGTACGGCCGGCGGTTCCTGGCGTCGCTGCCGCCGGCGCCGGTCACGCACGAGCTCGATGCGGTCGATCGTTTCTTTCGAGTACACTACGGTGAGGGCGGTAGGTAATCTTATTCTTCCGGAGGTATTGATGCGGACCCATTTGATCCGCGGAGTCCTGGCGCTCGCGGCGGTGCTCGTGATGGCGGACCCCTCCGCCGCGCAGAGCGTCATTCGAGGCCGGGTTGTGGACCAGGGCGGCAAGCCCGTTGACGGGGCGACGGTCACCATCGAGGCGACCGAGTCGAACCGGCGGGCCCAGGTGAAGACGAATCGGAACGGCGAGTACATGCAGATTGGCCTGCCGTCCGGGCGTTACAACGTGACGGCCGCAAAGGACAACCTCAAAGCCGTTCAGCAAACGAATATCTCTCAGGGCGCGCCGGTCGAGCTGAACTTCCAGTTGACGCCGACGAGCGGGCTGACGCCCGAGCAGGTCAAGGCCAATCAGGAGACGCAGGCGCTCGCCCAGCAGGCGATCGACGCCATGCGGGCCGGCCGCGATGACGAGGCGATCCAGCGGTTCAACGAGCTCGTCGTCAAGGTGCCGACCTGCAGCGACTGCTACTACAACCTCGGCGTCGCCTATTCGAAGCGCCAGCAGTTCGCCGACGCCGAAGCCTCGTTCCGCAAGGCGACCGAGCTCGCCCCGAACTCGGCCGACGCGTACACGGGCCTTGCCAACGTCTACAACGCGCAGAAGAAGTTCGACCTGGCGCAGCAGGCCAGCGCCAAGGCGGCTGAACTCGCCGGCGCCGGCGGCGGTGGTGGAAACGCCGAGGCGCTCTACAACCAGGGCGTCATCCTCTGGAACGCCGGGAAGTTCGCCGACGCCAAGGTGCAGTTCGAGGCGGCTGTCAAGGCCGACCCGAAGTTGGCGATGGCCTACTACCAGCTCGGCATGGCGAACGTGAACCTCGGCCAGCTTCCCGAGGCGCGCAAGGCCTTCGAAGGGTACCTGGCTGCCGACCCGAACGGCGCCAAGGCCGCCGAAGTCCAGACGTTCCTCAAGCAACTGCCGCAATAAGGGCTTTCGGCGTTGGGCTTTGGGCGTTGGGCTCTGCCTACCCGAAGCCCGGAGCCCGAAGCCTGAAGCCATGTCCATCACCGATCGGCTGACCGAGGTCCGCGAGCGGATTGCCGCCGCGGCCCGGTCGACCGGCCGGGATCCTGCCTCCATCCTGCTCGTCGCGATCTCCAAGACGTTTCCTGTCGATCGGGTCCGCGAGGCGTACGCCGCCGGACACCGCGATTTCGGCGAGAACCGGGTGCAGGAAGCGCTCGAGAAGATTGATGCGTCGCGGGATCTCCCGCTCCGCTGGCATCTGGTGGGCCACCTCCAGTCGAACAAGGTGCGGCGGGCGGCCGCCTCGTTTGCGATGATCCAGTCGATCGACGGCGTCGAACTGCTGAAGAAGGTGGATGCGGCGGCTGCCGACGCCGGCCGGTCGCCGGAGTTGCTCGTGCAGGTCGATCTGGCGGACGAGGCGACGAAGTTCGGCGTGCCACCCTCCGACGTGCCTCCGCTCCTCGAGGCCGCCGCGCGCCTCGGCGCCGCCCGCGTGGTCGGCCTGATGGCGCTTCCGCCCTACCCCGAGACGCCCGAGGACTCGCGTCCGTGGTTTCGCCGGCTGCGCGAGCTGCGCGACGGATGGCTCGCCGCCGGTGTGCCGGCGGCGATGCTGCGGGAACTGTCGATGGGCATGAGCGGCGACTTCGAGGTCGCCGTGCAGGAAGGCGCGACGATCGTGCGCGTCGGTACGGCGATCTTCGGGCGACGGGCTCCTAGACCGTGACCGTATCGAGCTGCGACTCGACGTAGGGCGATTCGTTGACGACCGGCGCCTTGCGCTTGGCCGCCACCATCCAGCACTCCCGCACCGACGCGGCGATGACCACCAGGACGACCACCATGAAGCCGAGGCACAGCACCGCGTCCACGCGGTCGTTGAAGATCATCCGTGCGGCGTTCGGATCGGTCGAGGTCGAGAGCGACCGGGCGTGGGCGAGGAAGCCGAGCCCCGGCAGCGGCGAGAACACCTTCTGATAGCCGGCGGTGAGCGTTGCCGCGGCGAGCCAGACGAGCGGCAGCACCGTCACCCAGACGTAGCGTATCTTGCCCATCTTCACCAGGATCGTCGACACGACGCAGAGCGCCACCGCCGCGAGCAGCTGGTTGGCGATGCCGAACAGCGGCCACAGCGTGTTGATGCCGCCGAGCGGATCGACCACCCCCTGGTACAGGAAGTAGCCCCACAACAGCACGACCAGCGCCGAGCTGACGATGATGCTGGGATACCAGGACACGCGGCCGAGCGGCGCGTACACGTGCCCGAGCATCTCCTGCAGCATGAAGCGGCCGACGCGCGTCCCCGCGTCGACCGTCGTCAGGATGAAGACCGCCTCGAACAGAATTGCGAAGTGATACCAGAGGCCGAGGCCGGCGCCGCTGAACACGCCGCCCAGGATCCCGGCCATGCCGACCGCCAGGCTCGGCGCGCCGCCGGTGCGGGAGAGCAGCGTCGCCTCGCCCATCTGCTTGGCGAGCTCGGTCATCTGCTCCGGCCGCAGCATGAAGCCCCACTGCGCGATGGCGGCGGCGGCGCTCTCGGGGGTCGTGCCGAGGATGGCCGGGCCGACGTTCATCGCGAAATAGACGCCCGGATCGAGGCTCGCCGCCGCGATGAGCGCCATCAGTCCCACGAGGGATTCGGCCAGCATCGATCCGTAGCCGATGAGACGGACGTCGCTCTCGCGGCGCACGATCTTCGGCGTCGTCCCGCTCGAAATGAGCGCGTGAAAGCCCGACATGGCGCCGCAGGCGATCGTGATGAACGCGAAGGGAAACAGCTTGCCCGCGAACACGGGGCCGCTGCCGTCGATGAACTGCGTGACGGCCGGGAGCTGGAGCGGCGGCATCAGGACGACAATGGCCGCGCCGAGCACCAGAATCGTCCCGATCTTCAGCACCGACGAGAGATAGCCGCGCGGCGTCAGGAGCAGCCAGATGGGCAGCACCGAGGCGATGAACCCGTACACGATGACGCCCCACGCAAGCTGCGGACCGGACCAGGTGAAGGCCGGGCCCCACGTCGGGTGCTGCGCCACCCATTGCCCGCCGAACAGCGACGCAATCAGCAGCACCACGCCGATCACCGTCGCTTCGGTCACCTGGCCGGGGCGCACGTTGTTCATCCAGACGCCCATCAACAGGGCGATCGGGATCGTGGCCACGATCGTGAAGAGGCCCCACGGGCTGTCGCGCAGCGCGTTGACGACCACCAGGGCGAGCACGGCGAGCAGGATGATCATGATGGCGAAGACCGCCACCATCGCCGCCATGCCGGCGACCGGATTGACCTCGTCCTTCGCCATCTGGCCGAGCGACTTCCCGTCGCGCCGCACCGACGCGCACAGTACGACCATGTCCTGCACGGCGCCGCCGAGCACGACGCCGGCGATGAGCCAGAGGGTGCCAGGGAGGAACCCGAACTGGGCGGCGAGCGTCGGCCCGACCAGCGGGCCCGCGCCGGAAATCGCCGAGAAATGCTGTCCCGCGGCGACCCATTTCGTGGTCGGGCAGAAATCGCGGCCGTTGTTGAGCCGTTCGGCCGGCGTGGCGCGCCGGTCGTCGAGCCCGAAGACGGTGAACGCGAGGTAGCGCGAGTAGAACCGGTAGGCCACCAGGTAGGAGCAGACCCCGGCGATGACGAGCCATCCGGCGCTGATCGTTTCTCCGCGCGACAGCGCCAACACGCCGAAGGCGGCCGCGCCAACCGCCCCCACACCAACCCACATCAGAATCGAGAGCATCTTGTTCATGGGTACGCGCCAGTCTCATAGAACCGGCGCCCTCCCGTCAAGTGTGAGGCCGGCCTCAGGTTGCTTCCTTCACGGCAAGTGGCGAACCGTCCGGACGCCCTCGTCGCGCCGCCACGGCCAGCGCCGCAGCGCGCCGCCGCCGCGGAGCCGCCGCGGCGGCTTCCCTCACGCGGGCGTCACCGCCCGGGCGCCGGCGCCGCCCCGGCGCCGCCGCCGGCGAAGTCCCGTCCCTCGGTCGCCAGATCGGCCATCGAGTCCGCCTGGGTCTTGTGCGGTGTCACCTTGTCGGGATCGACCCGCACCATCAGATACGTGACGTGGTCGTCGATGCGCGTGAACTGGTGCCCGGTCCCGGCGGGAATGACGACGACGTCCCCGGGGCGAAGCTCGTGGGACACGCCGTTGCGGATCTCCTTCGCATTGTTGCCGGGGCCGTTCAGGAGCCTCACCGTCGTCTGCGTCGCGGGGCGCCGCTCCTTCCCCACGAGATCCGGGCCGAGCTTCAGCGTCGCCGCGCCGGAAATCACATGGTAGATCTCGCTGACGAGATCGTGTTCGGCCACGTTTGCCTCCGGGTTCGCCAGCTTGCCGCGATGGACGACAGCGACGCCGACGTTCGTCTTGCCGATGTCCACCTGGCGGACCTGCTGATCCACGAACTGATTGGCCTTCGCCCGCCAGAGGTACGCCATGACCTCGCTCCCGGGAATGTACGTGCCCGGGCAGAGGCGACACGTGGGTTGGTACTCCTTCTCGAGATGCGTGAACTTGGCGGCTTCGGCCCGCTGTTCTTCCGGCGTCTCGATCCCGCTCGTCCGCAGGTCCGCCTTCGAGTCGGCCTCGCTCTTGAGGCCGACGATCTTGTCGGGATCGAACCGGACCATCAAATAGGTGATGTGGTCGTCGATGCGCGTGAACTGGTGGCCCGTGCCGGCGGGAATGATGACGACGTCGCCGGCGCTCAGCTGGTAGGCGACCGGGTCGCGCATCGACTTGGCGTTGTTGCCCGGCCCGTTCTGCACCCTGACCGTCTTGGCGGTCGCGGGCCGGCGTTCCAGGCCGACGAGATCCGCGCCCAGCACCAGGGTCGCCGACCCGTCGATGACGTGATAGAGCTCGCTGACGAGATCGTGCTCCGCGACGGCCGGTTCGGCGTTCGTCTGCCGGCCTCGATAGACGACCCCGATGCCGACGTTGGCCTTGCCGACGTCGACCGCGCGAATCTGTTGATCGACGATCCGATTGGCAATCGCCCGTGTGACGTAGGCGTCCACCTCGCTCTTGGCGATATAGGCGCCGGGACACAGATTGCAGGTGGGCTGGTACTCCTGCCCGGAGAGAGCCGCAAACGCCAGGATGATGGCCGCCGCCGCACATAGTCGCTGTCGCATGGTGTCACCTCCCGGAGGCACGGGCCGCTAGTTGCTCGGCGGGAACTGCGCGGTACCCAGATCCATCAACGGCGCCACGCCGTCTGGGTCGAGACGCACGACAACGTAGCTCGTGAACTCGTCGGCCATCTCCCACTTGTGCGGCGTGCCCGCCGGAATGATCAGCACGTCGCCCTTCGCGATCGTCACGTCCTTGGCGCCGACCGCCGTCCGGCCGCGGCTGCCCCTGCCGTTGCCCGCGCTCACCGGCCGCCGCTCCCAGTCGGTGAGCTTGCCGCCGAGCTTCAGGTGCCCGCGTCCTTCCATCACGTAGTAGACCTCGGCGACATCGTCGTGCACGGCGTAATAGGGATTGCTCTGCCCCTTGGCCCTGGTGACGACGCTGATGCCGACCTGCTTGCTGGTGCCGGCGCCGCCCGCTTTCACCATGTTCATGGGCACATCGTCGTCTTTGGCCGCGATCATCTTCTGCTTGTGTGCCTCGATCTGCGCGGCCGTAATCAGCGTGCCGGGCAGGTCGTAGCGGTGGCCCGGCAGCATCACCGGCGAGGGGTCGTTCGGCGGCGCCTGCTGCGCGACGGCCGTCGCTGCCGGGAGAGTGAGCACGAACGAGCACGCGGCCAGGCCAAGCGCGCCGCGCTTCCAGGTCAACTGCGTCATGGACGTTCTCCTTCCAATCGGGGCTACTTCACCGGGAATCGGGTCTCCACGTACGTGACGGACCCGTCGATCTGACTGAACCAGTGCGGCGTGCCCGGGGGCAGCACCACGAAGTCGCCCGGCTGGACTTTCTGGGACACGCCCCCTTTGATGCCGGCGGTCCGGTCCTTGGGATCCGGGAGCGTGCCGCCGGTCACGAGCGTGCCGCCGCCCGCGACGAACTCATAGACCTCGGTCAGGTCGTCGTGGACGCTGGCGTTGTTCGGGCCGGAGGTCCGTCGGCGCACGACGATCAGGCCGCCGCCGGCGGCGACCACCTGTGTGTTCTGCCCGGCCACAATCCCGAGCTCGGGCTTCGACTTGTCCAGCTCGGCGCGGATCTGCGCCGCGCTCTTGTAGGTGCCGGGCTTGCGCATCCCGCTCTGGGCGAGCACGCCCGCGCAGACGAGGGTGGCGCCGGCCGCCACGATCAGGACTTTTCGCATGACGATCGCTCCTTGATGAAACGGGGTTCGCTACCGCGATGCCGTCGCGCGCGACGACGCCGGCGGAGGCAGTCCCAGGAGGCGCGCCGGGTTCTCCTTCACCATCAGGTCGAGCTGCCGGTCGGTCACGCCCCGGGCCCTCAGCGCCCGCGCCGCGAGCGCGAGGCAGTCGGCGGGCAGCGGATTGTCGTGCTGGCCGCAGTCGGTGCCCATGACGATCGATTCGGCGCCGAGCCGCTGAATCTGCTTCACCGCGAAGGCGATTTTCTCTTCGGGGTCGTCGCGTTCCTGATAGAAGTCGGCGTTCACCTCGACGAACGCGCCGAGCGCCTTCACGTCCCGATACTGCGCGTCGGTGACGTTGTCGCCCGGGTGCGTGAGGAGCACCGGCACGCCGAGCCGCCGGCCCTCGCGCGCCAGCAGCACGTGCTCCTCGGGCGTCGCGTGCCCGGTCGCGAGGACGACCGTGCCGTTGCTGTCGGTGGTCTTGATCGTGGCCACGAGCGCGATGATCGCCCTGGCTTCCGGCAGCAGCTCGCCGTCGCGAGCCGTCGGCACCGAGCGCGGCAGGCCGGGGAACAACGCGGCCCACGGCGTCACCCAGGGGCGGCCGTCGTTCTGCGGCACCCGCGCGTCCCTGGTCGGCATCTCCACGATGCGGCCCCACCCGCCCTTGATCGAGGTGAACTGCATCACCGCCGCCGGGTTGAGCCCGCCCGTCGTCAGGTTGAGCGCGAACCGCCCGAAGACCTCGACGCCGGGCACCGCCTTGCGCGCGAGGTACGCCGAGGCCGCCGAGCTGACATCCATGTGGGTCTTGTAGGCGAATCCCCGCATGCCCCGCGCCTTGGCCATCCGCGCCATGTCCACGGCGTCCATGGCCCGGGGCACCTGGCCGCCGCCGCTCATGTCGGGGTCCAGATGCGCATGCAGATCGAGGGCGCCGACCAGCACCGGGTCCTGGAGTTTCAGGTCGATCGGTCCGTTGGGGCCCTTCCACTTCGGCACGGCCGCGGCGGGCGTCTGCCCCGACGCGCCGGCCGTCAGCAGGACCACGCACGCCAGCAGGGCGGCTCCTGGTGCGTACGTCGCGAAGCGTCTCGTCATCGAAAATGTCCTTTCGCTCGACCATACTATCCCGCGATGACCACCGAAGTCCCGGGCGGCGTCGTCCTGGCGGTGCGCGTCATCCCGCGCGCCGGGCGGTCGGGCCTGGCGGGCACGCGGGACGGGGCCCTGCTGGTGCGGCTGACGGCTCCGCCCGTCGAGGGCGCCGCGAATACCGCGCTCGTCGAGGTGCTCGCGAAGGCGCTCGGCGTGCCGAAGCGCGCCGTGTCGATCGTGTCCGGCGACCGCGGCCGGTCGAAGCGGGTGAAGGTGGAAGGGGTGACGGTGGACTTCGTCAACTCACAACTCAACACGAAGGACTCGAGAAGGTGACCGCCGATTTCGTCATCGAGCGCGCGGATCTGGTCGCGACCTGCGCGGGACCGGCGCCACGGCGCGGGGCGGCGCAGCGCGAGATCACCGCCGTGCGGGGCGGTTCCATCGCCGCGTACGAGGGGCGCATCGTCTTTGTCGGGCCCGCCGACGCGCTCGAGCGGCAGGTGCACATCGAGCCCGAGGCGGTGCGGATCGACGCGCGCGGCTGCACCGTCGTCCCCGGCTTCGTCGATGCGCACACGCACCTGGTCTACGCCGGGGATCGCCGTGACGAACTGCGGCAGCGGCTGGAGGGCGCCACTTACGGAGAGATCGCCGCCGCCGGCGGCGGCATCCTGCGGACCGTGGAAGCGACGCGCGCCGCCTCGGAAGACGACCTCGTCCGCGCGGCGCGCCCGCGGCTCGACGACATGGCCGCCTCGGGCACGACGACGTGCGAAGTCAAGAGCGGCTACGGACTCGCCACCGAGGCGGAGATCCGGCAGCTCCGGGCGATCCGTCGACTCGACGCGGCGCATCCGATCGACCTGGTGCCGACGTTCCTCGGCGCCCACGCCGTCCCAGCGGAGTACCGCTCGCGGTCAGACGACTACGCGGCCGTCGTCATCGACGAGATGATCCCGAAGGTGGCGGCCTCCGGTCTGGCGGAGTGGTGCGACGTCTTCTGCGAAGCGAGTGCGTTCACCCCCGCGCAGTCGGCGGCCGTCCTGCGGGCGGGCACGCGGGCGGGACTCGCACCGCGCATCCACGCCGACGAGCTGGCGCCGAGCGGCGGCGCCCGCGTGGCGGCGGAGGTGGGCGCCCGCTCCGCCGACCACCTCGTCTTCGTCGACAAGGAGGGCGCCGCGGCGCTCGCGGCGGCCGATGTGTGCGCGGTGCTCCTGCCGATCGCGGCGCTGTACCTGAAGCTCGGCCGTTACGCCCCCGCGCGCATGCTCATCGAGGGCGGCGTGCCGGTCGCGCTCGGCACCGACCTCAACCCCGGCGCCGGCTTGTCCTCGTCGATGCCGTTTGCCATCACCCTGGCCTGCTTCGCCATGGACATGACGCTCGAAGAGGCGCTCGTCGCGGCAACGCTCAACGCCGCGTGGTCGCTCGACCGCGCGGGCACGATCGGCAGCCTCGAAACCGGCAAGCTGCTGGACGGGGTGGTCGTCGAGGGGGACCCGACCGATCTCGTCCGGGTCGGCGGCTCGGCCATTCGCACGGTCGTCAAGCGCGGAAAGGTAATCTATTCCAGATGACGTCGTTCCGCACGATGGCGCTGATCGATTTGCTCGACGCCTTTGCGTCGAACGAGCCGGTGCCTGGCGGGGGGTCGGCCGCGGCGCTTGCCGGTGCTCTGGGGACCTCGCTGCTCATCATGGTCGCGGGCCTGCCGAAGACGCGGACCGGCGCGCCCGAGGAGGCGGCCGATCTGGCGGAGGCGGCGGCGCGCCTCCGCCCGCTGCGCGACTGGCTCGTCGAGCTCGTGGACGACGACAGCCGGGCGTACGCGGAGGTGGTCGACGCGATGCGGCTGCCACGAGCCACCGACGGCGACCGCGACCGGCGCCGCGCCGCCATTGACGCGGCCATGCTCGGCGCGACGCGCGTGCCCCTCGACACGATGCGGTGCTGCCAGCAGGCGCTGCGCGGCGCCGTTGTCGTGGCCACGTACGGCAACCCGAAGGCCGCCACCGACACCGGCGCCGCCGTCGAGCTCCTCGTCGCCGCGTTGCGCGCCGCGGACATGAACGTCGCTGTGAACGTGAAGAGCGTGTCGGATGCGGCGTTCGCCGAGCGCGCCGCCGTCGAGCGTGTGCAGCTCACCGCCGACGGCGAGGCGGACGCCGCCCGCGCGCGCACGGCCCTGCGCACGTAGGCGCGTAGGCTTGGTCCCGCGGCGCCCGCGGGCCATGCGCCGCGGACCCGGCGTCAGTGAATCTGGTGAAGCATGCGGCTCCAGCGGATCCCTCCGAGCGGCCCGGGGAGTCCGCCGCCGTCCTCGCCGAACGAGAAGTACACGAAGAGCGCCCGGCCTTTGACGTAATCCCGCGGCAGGAACCCCCAGTAGCGGCTGTCCTGGGAGTTGTCGCGGTTGTCGCCCATCATGAAATAGTGGTCCTCCGGCACGGTGACGGGCCCGTACTGCACCCGCACGTCGAAGTCGGACGCGCCGTCCTCGTCGGGCGGGATCAGGAACTGCACGTAGGGCTCGTCGAGCGGCGTGCCGTCGATGTAGACCTTCTTGTTCCGCAGCTCGACGGATTCGCCCGGCAGCCCGATGACGCGCTTGATGAAATCGCGCTCCGGATCCTCCGGATACTTGAAGACGACGATGTCGCCGCGCCGGATGGGATCGATCGGCAGCAGCATCCGCTCGAGGCGCGTGGTCGTCGGCGCGTGGACGAACTTGTTGACGAGCAGGTGGTCGCCGATGAGCAGATTGTTCTCCATCGACCCGGTCGGGATCTTGAACGCCTGGACGACGAACGTGCGCACGAAGAGCGCCAGGATCACGGCGATGCAGATCGACTCGAAGTACTCCCGGGCTGTCGATTTCTTGTAAGGCACGTGGCCTCCGGCTCCAGCCGGACCGGCGTCATTCCTCATTCGGTCCCCACCTTCAGTACGGCCAGGAACGCTTCCTGCGGGATTTCCACGCGGCCGACCCGCTTCATGCGCTTCTTTCCCGCCTTCTGCTTCTCGAGCAGCTTCCGCTTGCGCGTGATGTCGCCGCCGTAGCACTTGGCGAGCACGTTCTTGCGGAGCGGCTTGACGCTCTCCCGGGCGATGATCCGGTTGCCGATCGCCGCCTGGATGGCAATCTCGAACATCTGCCGCGGAATCAGCTCGCGCATCTTCGCCGCCAGCGCCCGCCCGCGCTCGTAGGCGGCGTCGCGGTGCACGATGATCGAGAGCGCGTCGACCGGCTCCCCGTTCACCAGGATGTCCATCTTGACGAGCGGCGACTCCCAGTAGCCGGTCACATGGTAATCGAGCGAGCCGTACCCGCGCGAGATCGTCTTCAGCCGGTCGTAGAAGTCCATGACGACCTCGTTGAACGGCAGCTCGTAGGTGACGAGCACGCGGTCCGACTTCAGGTATTCCAGCTTCTTCTGGACCCCCCGCTTGTCCTGGCAGAGCTGCAGGATCGGGCCGACGTACTCCGACGGCGTGAGGATCATCGCCGTGATGACCGGCTCCTCCAGCCTGGCGATGCGGCCGGCGTCGGGCAGCTTGGCGGGGCTGTCCACTTCGTGCACCTCGCCGTCGGTGGTGGTCACCCGGTACAGCACGCCCGGCGCCGTCGTGACCAGGTCCATCCCGAACTCGCGCTCGAGCCGCTCCTGGACGATTTCCATGTGCAGCAGCCCCAGGAAGCCGCACCGGAAGCCGAAGCCGAGGGCGGCGGAGGTCTCCGGCTCGTAGTGGAAGGAGGCGTCGTTCAGGCGGAGCTTCTCGAGCGCCTCGCGGAGCTCGGGATACTCGTGGCCTTCCACCGGATAGAGGCCCGCGAACACCATCGGCTTCAGTTCCTTGAAGCCGGGAAACGGCTCCGCCGTCGGCCGCGCCGTCTCGGTGACCGTATCGCCGATCTTCGCGTCGGCCACGCGCTTGATGTTGGCCACCAGGAAGCCGACCTCGCCGACGCCGAGCGCATCGACCGGCAGCGCCTTCGGCGAGAAGACGCCGAGCTCGTCGACCTCGTAGTCCTGCGCTGTCGCCATCAGGCGCACCTTCATCTTCGGCCGCAGCACGCCGTCGATGACGCGCACGACGATGACGACGCCGCGGTAGGCGTCGTACCAGGAGTCGAAGATGAGCGCCTTGAGCGGCGCGTCGGGGTTGCCCGTGGGCGGGTGGAAGCGGGCGATGACCGCCTCGAGGATCTCCCGGACGCCGGTCCCCTCCTTCGCGCTGGCGAGGAGCGCGCCGGCGCTGTCGAGGCCGATGATGTCCTCGATCTGGCGTTTGCACTCGTCGGGCTGCGCGCTCGGGAGATCGATCTTGTTGATGACCGGGATGATCTCGAGCTCGTTGTCGGAGGCGAGGTAGGCGTTGGCGAGCGTCTGCGCCTCGACCCCCTGCGCCGCGTCCACCAGCAGCAGCGCGCCCTCGCACGCGGCCAGCGACCGGGTCACCTCGTAGCTGAAGTCGACGTGTCCGGGGGTGTCGATGAGGTTGAGGACGTACTGCCGGCCGCTCTTCGCGGTGTAGTTCAAGCGGACCGGATGCGCCTTGATGGTGATGCCGCGCTCGCGCTCGAGATCCATGGCGTCGAGGACCTGCGCCTCCATCTCCCGCGCCTCGAGCGCGCCGGTGAGCTCAAGGAAGCGATCCGCCAGCGTCGACTTGCCATGGTCGATGTGCGCGATGATCGAGAAGTTCCGGATGTGGGCCTGATCCATCGAGGTGCGATCGGGAAATTATACCGGTCCACCCGCATCGACTGGCGATGGTCGCTGTGCGCGACAATCGAGACATTCCGAAGGGAGACCCTGATCTATCGACTTGCGAACGCTACGTCCTGACGACGCTCCGGGCCGCGTCGCGCCCGGCAATCCGTCCGAAGACGAGGCACTTGGCCAACCCGTGCTGGTTGAACCCGCCGGTCGACTCCCCGGCGGCATACAGGCCCGGGATGACCTGCCCCGCCCAATCAATGACCTGCGCCCGGCCGTTGATGCGCACCCCAGACAGGCAGTCGTGGGCACACGGCGTCGACCAGGCGGCGTAAAAGGGCGGCGTCTGGATCTTGTACTTCGGCGTCGTCTTGCCAAAATCGCCGTCCCTGCCGGCATCGACGAAGGCGTTGTAGCGCTCGACCGTGGCCTTCAGCGCGTCGGCTGGGAGCGGCTCCTTCTGGTACTTGCACATCACCTTCGCTGCCAGCTCCTCGATCGTCCTGGCGCTGAAGAACCAGCCGTCGAGATCGACGAACGGCGGAGCGCACATCCACTCTTCCCGTCGTGCGGCGTCGGCGTCGAAGATCGCCCAGATCGGTCCGCCGCCGTTGACGCCGGGCGGCGTTTTGGCGTTCGGCGCCATGCACGCGTTCCACCAGGTATAGCCCGTCGCCTCCTCGTTGACGAAGCGGACGCCGGCCATGTTGACGTGGATGAGGTCCTGGAAGTCCTTCACCGGGAGGCCTGTGGCGCGAATCCGGCTGAAGATGGGACTCCTGAGCAGGTCGCTCGTGGGCCGCGTGCCCGGCCGGAGGTACCCGTACTGGTTGCCGACGAGCACGGGCTTCTCCATCACGTGCGTGCGCGCGCCCGTCTCCAGCGTCTGGTTCGCCGCGCCCCAGAGCGCGGCGCCCGTCCGGAACGCCGCGAGCTCCCCGTCGCCCGTCTGGAGCGAATAGGGTTCGCCAACCACCTGGTACTCCTCGGTGAGTCGTGGATCGAAGGCGCGGCGGACGATCACGTTGCTGGTGTGGCCGCCCGTGGCGAGGACGACACCGCGGCGCGCCTGGATCGCGACGCTCTTCCCGTTGGTCGTGGCGCGGATGCCGACCACCCGGCCGATCTTGCTCGTCTGCCGGAACAGGTCGGTGAGGCTGTGCTCGAGCAGGATCTGCACGCCCATCCTGCGGGCGGTGGCCTCGAGCGGCCGCATGAGCGCGGTTCCCGCCGACCCCGTTGGCGAGATGCCGCCGGCGTTGCCGTCCCAGCCCGCCAGTACCGGACCCTGCGAACGCGGCACCGTCGGCGGACCGCCGTCCGGGTTGCCCGGCTTCGTGTCACGCAGGGTCAGACCCTTCTCGACCAGCCAGTCGAGCGTCGCCGCACTCTCGACGGCAAAAGCCCAGACGATCTCGCGGTCGCTGAACCGGTAGTCGTGCCAGGTGATGAGGTCGGCATGCCACCGTTCGGGTGAGTCCTCGATCCCCCATTTCTTCTGATTCCTCGAGCCACCCCCAAGCGCCATGGCGCCGCCGCTCTGGATGGCGTGACCGCCGATGTCGGGCTGCTGCTCGATGAGAATGACCGAGGCGCCGTTCTCGGCGGCGGAGATCGCCGCGGGCACGCCGGCCGCGCCCGAGCCGACCACGACGACGTCGGCCGCCTTGTCCCAGCGCCGGGGCGGTTCGGCCGCTTCGAGCCGCTTCGGGTCGAGGCCGGCCAGCGCGGCGCCCAGGCCGCCCAGCCCCACGGCGCTCGACCTGACGAACTCCCGTCTGGATGGTGCAGGATGCCGATCTCGGTCCTTCGTCATGGTGCGTTCCTCGCGTGGACGTGTGGGTGCGTGCTGGGCCTCAGAAATGGCGCGTCGTGGCCGGCGGCCTCCGCTCGACCAGCATCGTCTTCGCGATCCTGCCGATCGACGGCGCGGCGGCCTGCGCCATGGTCGCCTGCAGTTCACGGCGCAGCATCTCGATCACCGTTTCGACGCCGTCGGTGCCGAAGGCGGCGAGCGCCCAGGCCTGGGCTCGTCCAATCCCGACGGCGCTCGCGCCGAGCGCCAGCGCCTTGAACATGTCGGCGCCCGACCGGATGCCGCTGTCGAGGAAGACCGTCATCTTGTTCCCGACGGCGGCCACCACCTCCGGCAGCGCGTCGAGCGAGCCGCGGCCGCTGGCGTCCTCGTGCGCCGCGTGCGTGGACACCATGACGCCGTCAACGCCCGTCTTGAGGGCGAGTTCGGCATCCTCGGCGGTCACGATGCCTTTGAGGATCAGCCTCATCGTGGTCATGTCGCGAACGCGCTTGAGGTCGGCCCAGGTCGAGGTGTCGCTGTCGCGCAGGCTGCCGAGCGCGCCCATGACGGCGCCCATTGAATCCGAGAGGGTGATGCGCCCCTCGCTGTCGTGGCAACTGTTGCAGCGGACGTCGTTTCTGCGCTCGAGGTCGGCGACACCGGCCCGCTGGACGGCCCGCGCGCCGATCTGGTTCCCTCCCCCGTTGGTGTCGACCGTCCACACGTAGGCCGGGGTGCCGACGCTTTCGAGCCGCGCGAGCGTTTCCCGGCTGGGACGCCCGCCGGAGATCCACACCGGCTCGCCCCGCCGCATGTTCACCTTGTCGAGGTCCTGCACGCCCGACATGATTTCGAGCGTCCGCGTGTTCCGCGCCGCCGGTGCGACGGCCAGGTTGCCGTCGGGATGGACGGCGCGCAGGCGGCCGACCGGACACAGATAGAGCGGCGATTCCCAGGTCCTGCCGTACAACTGGATGGACTGGTCGACCTTCGTGATGCCCGTCAGGCGCCGCATCCGGATCTGATACCTGGAATAGGCCTCGCGGTCGGCCCGCTGGGTCTCCTCGTTGAAGACCCCCTCGTCGAATTCGGTGAAGTGGGCCACGTTGAGCTTCGCCTTCGCCACCGTGCGAAAGTCGAAGACGTTGAGCGCCTCGCGGATCGACTTGATGAGGACGGCGCGCTCTTCCGCGGCAGGCAATTGCGCCCCGAGCAGCTCTTCGAACCATGCGGCGGTGAGGCCCGCCGAAGCCAGTACCGGGCTGGCGGCGAGCCACCGCAGGAACCGGCGCCGATCCGACAAGTTCACAGATGCCATGCTCTCCTCCGCGCGACGACGGTTCGCCATCAGAACGTCCTCCCGGTGCCGACCTGCGGCCATGCGGCCCGGCGACGCGAGGATCTGGCTCCGGATACTAGCCGAATTCATAGGTGAGATCTTAACGATCGGGTTCTGCCCGTGGACATGCGCGCGGCGGGGCCGGGATTCGAGCGAGGACCGGACTTGAGGCACCGCGACGGCGCAGCGGGTAAGACCGACGCGCAGCGTGATAGCGGCGCAGGTCACGGACCTGCGCCGGTCGCCGACGGCGAGGCGGAGCGTCGGTCTTTCCGCGGTGCCGAACGGAGGACCGCAGCCGAATCCCGGGCCCGCCTGACCGGGCCGCGAGCACCGCGCCGCAGCCGGCCCGCATAGCGGTCCAGAGCGCGTCCGGCAGGACGTGTCGCAGCCACGTGGTCTTGCCGGTGTCCCCTCGGGCCAAAGAGGAAGAACGTGCGATCCGGCAGCGGAAGGTCACGTGCATACATCGCCATCAACTGGACGGTCAATTTGATGGTGAGATATGCAGGCGTTAGAGGAGGCGCGACTCCCACCGCCATTCGTTACATTGTATTTTCCACAGTATCTGCTTGAGAATGCTCGGTGTGAAACGGGCCTATTCCCGAGGGGTAGCGCCACACATCGGCTGCACACGTGGGACACGTTACCGCCGGGAGCGAGCGCCAGGGGGGCGGCCCCGCGTCGTCCTGGGCGCGTGCACCGCTCGCCCAAGGACATCATACGTGTCAGGGCCTGAGGGCGATCAGGCGGGAACGCCGACAAGGTCGTACACCTTCAACACTTCGTCGCCGTAATGATTGATGACCTTGACGGCAATCTTTCCTGTCTCGGGCGGCGCGAACGGACGGCTGACCGTGCTGTAGAGCGACGACCAGGCCGCCTCGTCAATCTCGGCGCGCAGCGCGCGCTTCAGCTTCTCGTACGGTTGGTCGCCCCCCGTGAAGTAGGCGTGCCGCACGAAGAAGCTCTCGCCGTTGTAGTTGGTGTCGATGAACCAGCAGGCGATATCGTCCGTTGAATGACTGCGAATCTGCCCCGTCGTCGGGTCGTACACGTCCACGCCGCGCACTTCGACGGTCAGGTTGCCCTCGACATCTTCGGTGGCGATCGTGATGTCGGGCTCGCCGAACACCATGAACAGGTTCCCCGCGCCGGTCTTCTTGAGCAGCTCGTCGCCCATCGAGAGATCCGGATTCATGCGCGTGGCGAGCACCGTCAGCTTGCCGTAGCGCCTGGCCTCCTCGGACACGTGTGGATCGAACGCGAAGGCGCAGACGACCAGCACGTCGAAGCCGATGCCCTGCACGGCCTCCTTGGCGGCTTCCTTGACGTGCTGAGCGCCGACGGTGCCGTGCTCAGGTCCGATTGACACACCGATACGCCTCGTCTTGCCGTCGGAGTCGACATATTCCCCCGCCGCCTGAATCCAGCGGCCGGCGTGCGGCTCGAGGCGCGTAAAGACGAGGCGCTCGTTCTTCACGGTGTTCTGGACGCCCGCCTTGCGCAGATTGTCGAGGATCATCTGCTCGAACTGCACGACGTTATCGCGCTGGCCCTCCCGTTCGGCCACCGGGCGTTCTTCGTCGGTCGCGAGCACGCGATGCGGTGAGAGGCTTTCGACGGTGAATGGCCCGGCCACGCGGATGCGCCTGGGATCCTCGTACGGTTTGTCGTAGAGCAGCTCCGTGTCCGCGTGGCGCTGGATGGCCGCGTCGATCTCCTCGCGCGTCATCCCTTCCCTGATATCCGGGTTGTTCGCGATTGACTTGAGCGTGACGTGCGGGACGCGTTTGTAGACGAAGCCCCTGCGGACGTCGCCTTGCGTCTTGTACTCCGGGGGCACCTTGCCGGTGACCTCGGCTTCTCTCCGAACGCCATCCGGCGAGTCGGCCAGCAGGTAATACGGGTACCTCGCGGACATCAGCCTCGTGCGCGCCAGCGCGAGCGCCACGCGGCTTGTGTCGATAGTGATCCAGCGCCGGCCCCATTCCTCGGCTACATACGCGGTTGTCCCCGAACCGCAGGTTGGATCAAGGACAAGATCACCAGGATCCGTAGTCATCAAGATGCAGCGCTCGATAATCTTGGCGCTCGTCTGAACCACGTAGACCTTATCCATCCCGCTTCCCGACTGCGTGTCGTCCCAAAAATTCGTAATCGGATATGCCGGAAAGTCCTCGTGGTACCGAACATAGCTGATTCCCTCACCAGCAACGGCGACACGTTGCGCGGCGATTAGGGTGGCCATTCCGGTTTCGTTTGTCTTCCATCGAGCCTGCATGGAAGGGCGGTATTCACGGCCGCCGATCTTTACCGGAAACCAAGAAGCGGCGCCTTCCCCCTTCTGACGACCTTGCGCTTGACTAGTCAGGATCTGCAACCGGTATACACGTGCACCGCTGGGCAACAGATCTGGGGTTTCGAGTTCTTCCTGCGTCATTCGACGTCTCGTGCCGTTGTATTCAACGAACGCGTAGGCCTCGCCTCCTTCGCCGCCGACAGCTCGCTCTCGGAAGAGCGATCGATATTTCACCTGTTCGAAACTCCGTGCATACCAAACGATGTAATCGGTGGTGCCAGGCAGGAGCTCTCCTGTTGCGCCGCTGGTCTTCTTGAATGTGATGAGAGAACAAAAGTTCTCGCTTCCGAGTATTTCGTCGAGCAGACTGCGTACGAGGTGCACGTTCTCATCGCCAATCTGGACGAAGATGCTGCCGCTCTCGGTCAGCAGCTCGCGCGCCACGGTCAGGCGATCGCGGAGGTAGGCGAGGTAGGAATGCACGCCGAGCTTCCAGGTGTCCCGGAACGCACGGATCTGCTCGGGCTGCCGCGTGGCGTCCTCGATCTTGCCGTCCTTCACGTCGCGCTTGCGCGTCGACACCTGCCAGTTGGAGCCGAACTTGATGCCGTACGGCGGATCGAAGTAGATCGTCTGGACCTTCCCCTTGAGCCCCTCCTTCTCCGCCAGGCTCGTCATCACGAGCAGCGAGTCGCCCAGGATCATCCGGTTCGACCAGTGCGGCTGCCGATCGGCCTGGTGGCTGTAGAAGTCCACCTTCTTCGAGAAGTCGTCTTCCAGGCCGTTGAAATCGCTGAAGAGCGTGAGTTCCGGCTCGGGCTCGCCCGCCTTGGCCGTCTGGCGCAGGTTCTCGATGAGCGCCTGCGGGTGCACCTTCTCCTGGATGTAGACCGGAACGACGGGCACCTCGAGAGGGCTGGCGTCCTGCTCGTCCTTCCCCTTCCAGACGAGCTGCGGGTCGAGCGACGGATCGCGCGGATAGAGCATCCGCTTCGGGGCCTGCTCCTCGTCGGCCACGAAGTCGCGCAGCTCCTCGGTCGGGATGTTGATGCGCGACTCCTTGTGCTTGATCGCCTCGATCGGGGTAGGCCCCGTCTTCCTGGGAGACCTCTTGGCCATTGGTAGATCCTACTTGTCACACCGCGCGTACGCGATGTTGTGAGTACGACCCCCGTTCAAACCGTGCGTGCGGATTTCCCGCACACGGCTTACCAAGGGGCATTGGGAGTACGACATTACGCAGCCTCCGGATAGCGAATCGTTCCGCGCAGGCGATGAAGTCCGAGCGCATGAAAGAAGTCAGCGGTCCATCGGGCGGTCTGACCGGCGCGACGATGACGCCCGTGGCGCTTGCGCAGCAAGGCCTTGAGTCGTCGGTTCACGTAGGCGTCGACTTGCCCAAATTTAACCGCGGCATTCCCGGTGCGAAAGTACGCTCCCCATCCGCGCAACACCGGGTTGAGCTGCGCGATGGTCTCACGCAGGTCCTGGTGACACGCATAGCGTGGTGTGAGCGCTTTTACACGCTGTCGTACCCGACACATCGCGCGCGACGATGGCCATCGCTGGAGAAAGTACACCCGACGGTGGTGCTTTTCCCAGATGGGACCGCTCATGCGCTTGCGCAGGTGACAGCCGAGAAAGTCAAAACCCGCCGTTCCCCTCGAGAGGTCGACGCGTCTCGTTTTCTCGGGATGCAGCTCCAAGCCCAGCCTCGCGAATACGCCGCGTATACGCTGCTCGGCCTGCTCGCACGCCCCCTCCGTGTCGCACATGACCACGAAGTCGTCTGCATAACGCACCAGTACGCCGAGATGCGCATACCGTCGCGTCCAGACGGTGTCGAGCACGTGCAGGTAGATGTTCGACAGCAGCGGCGAAATCACGCCGCCTTGCGGAGTGCCCGCGACGGTCGCGCGCACCTGCCCGTCTTCCATCACGCCTGCCTGAAGCCACTGCCGTATTAGTTTGAGCACCCGCCGGTCCGAGACGCGTCGGGCCACGAGCACCATGAGTTTGTCGTGGTCGATGCTCCCGAAATAGTCGCGAATATCGGCGTCGAGGACGTGATTGCCGCCTCGCGCGCCGCGCGTGCGCAATGTTTCGAGCGCCTGCGTGGCGTTTCGCTTCGGCCGGAAGCCATACGAGCACGGCTGAAAGTCCGCCTCGAAAATCGGCTCCAGCACCAGCGTCGCCGCCATCTGCGCCACTCGGTCTCGGACCGTGGGAATTCCCAACGGCCGCTGTCGTCCGTCTGCCTTCGGAATGTACCGACGCCGCACCGCGCCGGGTCGATACGTGCCCGCTCGCAATTGCGCGCCGAGCTCGGTGAGAAATGGCTCAACGCCCCGTTGCTCGATGTCCGCGAGCGTCATCGCATCGACGCCCGCGGCACCGCGGTTCGACTTTACGCGCTTCCATGCTTCCCACAGGACGTCACGCCTGTAGATACGGTCGAGCAATGCATGGAAACGTCGGCCCGTTTGCTGCTTGGCCGCACGCCAGAGTCGGCGTTGCAATTGGCGCACTTTGTCGATGGACGTTCGTCCACCGGGGTTGTTGGAACCGGTCGAGCCGGTCATGCCCTCGCGCGTCCTTGCGCTACCGACGTTGCCCCCGCAGGGACCCTTCGCTCCGCCCGCGTTATTCGTCGCGGGCCTCGTCACTACTACGGTCCCCTCGGATTCCCGCTGCGCCGCGCTCGCTTTCGCCGATGGCTTATACGAGCCGCGCGGCCCCGACTCGGGCTGCGCAGACGGGCCTCTCGTGTTGGGCGCGCCGCTCGGAAACTAGACCAGTAGGCCGCTCGGAAAGTAGACCACCCTGGGGCGTTCATTCTACGTGGTTGTGACCTCACGACCGTAGCT
>Ga0156279_125_pt1 | contig 113907 bp, 97 predicted proteins | sample RifCSPlowO2_12_FD_107928 | JGI IMG/M metagenome (GOLD analysis project Ga0156279, IMG submission 107928) | Acidobacteria bacterium RIFCSPLOWO2_12_FULL_68_19 | reverse complement strand
GTCCGCCGCGGGCTCGAATGGATCGCCGAGGGCCGCTCCCAGGTCAGCGCGCCCACGCCGGCGGCAGTCGCGCGGCTGCAGCGGCCGACGTGGCGCCGGGCGATCCCGTGGGTGGTGGGGATGCTGCTGGGCGGCGCCGTCGCGGGAGTGGCGGTCTTACGCCTCAACCGAGGCGAGCCGGCGAGCCCACCGCCGACCACGCGCTTCGTCGTCGCCCCGCCGGACGACGCGGCCCTGACGAACCAGGCCGGGCGCGACGTGATCATCTCGCCCGACGGGCGCCGGATTGCGTTCCTGGCCAACGATGCCCGGCGCGGGCGGATGCTGTTCGTGCGCGACATCGACGCGCTCGAAGCCCGGGTCGTGCCTGAGACCGAGAATGCGCAGGATCCGTTCTTCTCCCCCGATGGCGCGTGGATCGCGTTCGAGCGCGAGACGACGCTGGTGAGGGTGCCGGCGACCGGCGGGCCGGCCCAGGAGATCTTCGACGCCGGCGTCGGTATCAGCGCGACGTGGAGCGACGCCGATACGATCGTGTTCGCCACCAACGACGGCTTGTATCGCGTACCCGCCGGCGGCGGCTCGGTCGAGCGGCTGGCGCTGGAGCGGGAAGGGGAGCAATACCTTTCACCGAAGGTGCTGCCGGGCGGACGGGCCGTGGTGTTCTACGTCAGACGGACCGGCGACCTGAGTGGGAACACGGATCGGCTGGGTGTGCTGTCGCTGGAAACCCGGGAAGTGCGGATGCTCCTCGAAGGTGCCAATCCCCTCTATGCGTCGTCGGGCCACTTGGTGTTCGCCCGCGGCACCACGTTGATGGCTGTGCCGTTCGACGTGGACCGGCTCGAAATGACGGGTAGTCCGGTCGCGCTCGTCGAAGACGTCCGGCGAACGACGGCGGCCGATTACTGGCTGTCGGACAACGGGACGCTGGTGTACGTGCCTGGCGCCGGATCGATGGGACGCGCGGTGACCTGGGTCGGGCGGGATGGCCGCGAAGAGGCGCTCCCGATGGAGCCGAGCGACTACTCCGGGCCGCGGTTGTCACCCGATGGGCAGCGCGTGGCCGTGGCCGCCGCCGGAGACATCTGGGTCCACGACCTGGCGCCGAGCATGACGGCGCGGCTGACGTTTGGTCCCGCGAGCGACGTGAGGCCGATTTGGACGCCCGACGGCGAGCGCGTCGTCTTCAGCTCGAACCGCGAGAAGAGCTTCGACATCTACTGGACGAGAGCCGATGGCGCCGGAACCATCGAGCGGTTGACGGCGTCGCCGCAGAACGAGTTCCCGTTCGCCTGGAGCAAGGATGGACGGACGCTGATCTTCGCGGAATGTCGTACCCATCTGCTGGCGGCGTGCGACCTCCAACTCCTGTCGGTGGACGGCGGCCGGAAGACCACGCCGCTGCTGCATTCCGAGTTTAACGAGACGGCGCCTGCGCTGTCGCCGGACGGGCGGTGGATGGCGTACGAGTCGAACGAGTCGGGACGGCCCGAAATCTACGTGCGCCCCTTTCCCGGCGTGGAAAGCGGGCAATGGCAGGTGTCGTCCGGCGGCGGCACGGAGCCGGCATGGAGCCCTGACGGGAAGGAACTGTTCTATCGAAGCGCCACCAGCCTGATGGTGGCACCGGTCGAGACGGGGGCGATTCCCAAGTTCGGCCGGACGCAGCCGCTCTTCGGCGTCGGCCGATACGCCGCCACCGTGGGCCGCTACGACGTGTCCGTGAAAGGGGATCGATTCCTCTTCGCCGCTCCCGTCGCCGGAGAGGCCTCCGCGCACCTGGTCGTGGTGCAGAACTGGGCGGAAGAGCTCCGGCGCCTCGTACCGACGAATTGAGCGTGTGACGCCCCGTGCGCGTCACGGCCACCGGAGGCGCGCCGCGCCGAACGGCGTCTCGGCGCCGGTCCGCTTCACCAGGTGGCCGTACATCAGCTCCTCGACGAACTCGACGCACTTGAACTCCAGCAACTGCGCGTTCGCGTCGCGGCGGCGGTAGAGCGGCACCTGAATCGTCCAGGGGCGCGTGAACACCTTTGGATCTTCGATGGTGGCACGGTAGTCGACGAGGTCGGCGTGCACGAGCGTGAAGCGCTCCACGAGGTGGAGCGCCTCGCTGTGGAAGTTGCCGGCGCGGTCGAACCACGTCTGGTCGTTGAAGCCGGTCGAGTCGACGACGAGCGTGTCGCCCTCCCAGCGGCCGGTCGATTGTCCCATCCATGAATCGACGGGCGGCGGCTCCGCCGGTCCCATCCTGATCACCCGGCTCGCGCTCGCGTACTCGTACGCCATCAGGATGTCGTTGCCGGCGGTCTGCAGGATCTGGAACGGATACGGCATGTAGGTCGCGCGCGGCAGTCCCGGCAGGTAGCACTTGACCTCGGGGTCTCGCGCCAGCCAGTTCTCGTAGTTCTCTTTCTGTTTCGCCGCCGCCCACCCCTGGTAGGGAATGTCGCGACCCTCCACGACGGCCTGCCCGGCGGGGATGGCGAAGGTGGCGCCCAGCTCGAGCACCGGCCCGGGGCGGGCCTCATGGTCCTGGAGATTCCAGTGTGCGGTGCCCATCGCCTGCCAGATGCCGTTGAGGTCGGGCCTGCCGCCGGCGGTGCGGGGCACGGCGGCCGGAGCCGTCTGTCCCGTCGCGGGCGCCCGCATGGTTTCAATCGCGGCCACGGTGACGGCGGCGGAGGCGAGCGCGATGACGGCGCTTCTCAACCAGGTCTTCATGCGACCTCCTCGCGGCATGGGGTCAGACCCCGGTCATCGGGGTCTGACCCTCAACGCGCGACCCGCGCTGAGCGTGTTGGGGATCGCCAGGTTCCCCTCGTGGCACGCGTACTCGAAGATCCGGTAGTCCGGCTCGCGATGCAGCGGGATTGCAACGCGCCACGGCGCCGTGAACACCTTCGGATCCTCGATCGTCGCCTCGTAGTCGATCGTGTTCTCGTCGACGCGCGTGAAGCGCTCGACGACGTGCAGATCCTGGCTCTGCGGGATCGACCGCACGCGCTGGGTGGCCGCGTTGGTCGCGATGCTCCCCTTGTCGTTGTAGTTGGCGATGTCGACGACCAGCGTGTCGCCGTCCCAGCGGCCGACCGAATCGCCGTTCCACAGGCGGATGCCGCTCCCGACGTGCGGGCGGGAGTCGGTCGGGATGATGCGCGCCTCGTGGATCATCTCGTAGACGATTGCCACGTAGCCGGGGCCCTGCAGGATCTGGTAGCCGGATCCGTAGCCGGTGGGGAAGATGCCGCCCGGCACGCCGCGTGTGATGCACCGCTCCCACGGCGTGTGATGCTCCCAGTGGTCCTGGATGTGCAGCAGCTTGAAGGTGCGCTGCTCCTCCGCCCACGGCAGGATCGGGACGCGCCCGTTCGGCGGATCGACCACGAGCGATCGTCCCTTGGCGAGCGTCCTGCCGGTCGTGTCGGTGAGGAACGCCGCCGGGCCCGTCCCGCGGCCCGTCCCGTCCGTATCGCCCGAATAGAGCGCGAGGTCGTCGCGTTCGTCGGGGACCTCGAACGGCGTGGCGGTGTAGTTGGTCCAGACACCCTGCAGGTCCGGTTGGCCGTCGGGCGTGCGCGGCGGCGTCCACCCGTCGGCCGATGCGCCGGTGCTCGCACCCTGGCAGGCGGAGGCGGCGAGGGCGAGCGCGATGGCGACGGCGGCGCCGCGATGCCGGGCGCGCATGTCACCGCCCCTCGCCGGGCGCGCCCGTGCCGGGTGAGCCGATGAACAGCTTCTTCCCATCCGGCAGCGTCACGTCGCGGCCGTTCGCCCTGTTCGAGCCGTCCCGCGCGCGATACCCCTGGACCGTGACGACCATGCCCGCCGGCACCGAGCTCTTGTTCCAGCCGCGCCGGAGGAGGGCGTTCGGGGCGCCCCCTTCGACCATCCAGCTCACCACCTTGCCGTCGGGGCCCTTGACGTCGATGGACAGCCACGCGTGCGGATTGATCCAATCCATCTTGGTGACCGTGCCCGTCAGCGTCACCGGCTTGGTCCCGTCGAACTCCGCCGCGAAGGAGTGGTGCGCCACGGCCGGCGCACCGCCCGCCAGCACGGCAAGGCCAGCCGCTGCGATGACGAGCGTCGTTCTCATCGACCTGACCTCCTGTCTTACTCCGTCAGCCCCAGCCCCTCCACGCCGCCGAACTGGCGGATGTGGTGGTCGAAGGTGCGCGCCAGGGCGTCATGGTATCACTGCGCCGTCAGTGTCTCAGTCGCGTTGGGCTCCGCGCCGTCGTGGCGCCTATATAATCCCACCGTTTGGCGCTGCCCCGCGACATGCGCCTCGGCCGACACGACGAGGTAACCGGACGGTTGTGTGCGACGGTGCGACGGTGCGAGGGTGTGACGGTGCGACGGTGCGTCCAACTGTGCGAGGGTGCATCCGATGATGCACCGGCGCGTCGGCCCCGCAGATAGAATGCCCGTGGGAGAGATGGACATGCGCATCGAACAGGAGGATCGGGTGGCCGTGGCGGAGATACGCAGCGCCGTGCCGGGGGTCATCGCGGTCTACCGGTTCGGATCGTCGGTCAGCGGTGAGCGGAGTCCCGGAAGCGACGTCGATCTGGCCGTGCTCGCGGCCGCCCCCATCGATCCCGTGCTTCGCTTCGACCTGCAGGAGCGCCTGGCGTCGGCGCTCCACCAGAGCGTCGATCTGGTCGACTTGCGCGTCTCGTCTTCCGTGATGGCGATCCAGATCATCGGAAAGGGACGCGTACTTCTGGAGACGGATGCCTCGGCCCGAGGCCGCTTCGAGGACCTGACCTACGGCGTCTATGCCCGCCTCAACGAGGAGCGGCGCGGCATTCTCCAGCGCGTGGCCGCTGAAGGCACGGTGTATGGCCGATGATGTCCTGCTGAACAAGGCGGCGGCCATCGAGCGTGCCGTGCGCCGGGCGCGAGAGGAATACGGCGCGGATGACGCGAACCTGCTGACCAACCAGACGCGCCAGGACGCCATTATTCTCAACCTGCAGCGCGCCTGCGAGAGCAGCATCGACGCGGCGATGCATCTGGTTCGCGTGCACCGCCTCGGGATTCCCCAGGAGACCCGTGAGGCGTTCGACATGCTCGAGGCCGCCGGCCGTCTTGACGCGTCGCTCGCGGTCAGACTGAAGAGGATGGTGGGCTTCCGCAACGTGGCCGTTCACGACTATCAGAAGCTGAGTCTCGACATCGTCCGCCATATCCTGGTGGAACGCCTCGACGATTTCCTGGAATTCACGCGCGTGCTGCTCCGCGATGACGACGCGCCAACCGGCGAGGCGCGAGAGTAGTCTGCGCGCACCCCCTGGACCTGAAACCCGCCAACGTCAAGGTGCGCGAGGACGGCACGGTGAAGGCGCTCGGCAATGTAGGGCGGGTCCCTGGCGCTGGGCACCCCGGACCCGCCGGGTCTGAAGACCCGGCCTACATGCATTCGCAGTCGCCCACCATCACATCGCCGGCATTGATGACCGGCGATGACGCAGCTCGGGATGATTCTCGAGAGTTACCCGAACGCGTAGATGCGCCCGTCCTGGGCGCCGATGACGAGGCGCCCGGCCGCAATGGCGGGTGAGGCGGTGATGGCCGCGCCGATCTCGAACTCCCACACCTTCCTGCCTGAGGACGCCTCGAGCGCATAGAGCCGCCCGTCGCTCGAGCCGACCCAGACGCGGCCGCCGGCCACGACGGGGGAGGAGTCGACGCGCGCGCGCGTGGGGAACGTCCAGACGCGCCTGCCCGTTCCGGCGTCGATGGCGTGCACCACCTTGTCGCGGCCGCCGAGGATCACGCGGCCGAGGTCGAGCGCCGCCGACGAATAGAAAGGAAACTGCGCGCTCTTATCGGTATAGCGCCAGACCACGGCACGGCGCTTCAGGTCGAGCGCCAGCACCTCGGAATTGAACGTGCCGAAGTAGGCACGGTCGCCGTCCACGAGCGGCGAGGCGCCGGTGTACGCTCCCGATTCGATCTGATAGGCCTCTGAGCCGTCGGCGATCCGGATGGCGCGGAAAATCGCATCGCAGCCGGCGACGAACGTCAGGCCGTCCTGCACGGCCGGGGTCGCGTGCACCATGCCGCGCGTCGCCACCTTCCACCGCAGCTTCCCCGAATGCGCGTCGAGCGCGTAGAGATGGGTGTCGTAGGAGCCAACGAGGACCGTGTCGTTCACGACGACGGGCGAGGACTTGATCTCCGCGCCGGTCCGAAACGTCCAGAGGCGCGCGCCGTCGCCGAGCCGCACGGCGTGCACGAGGCCGCCTTCGTCGCCGATGTAGACGGCCTCGGTTCCAACCGCGGGAGACGACTCGCCGATGAGATTCCCGGTCGTGTACTTCCAGCGCAGCTTGCCCGAGGCGAGATCCAGCGCGAGCAAATCGCCCGTGCCGGCGCCGACGTACACGACGCCGCCGGCAATGGCGGCGGAAGAGTCAATCGGGTCGCCGCCCGTCTCGTAGGTCCAGAGGAGCGCGAGGGTCGGCGGGAGCACGGCGGCCGAGACGCCCGTCAGGCGCGGCGTGCCGCGGAACTGGCGCCATTCATGCGCGGGCGCGGCGCGCGGCGCCTGCGCCGCAGTCGTGGCCGCAATTGCGAACACGGGCCACAGAAGCACAGAGACACGGAGACCTCTCAATACCAGGCGTGCTCTGTGCCGCTGTGTCTCTGTGGCCCGTCTCGCGGCCCGTCTCATTTGATCGCAATCGCGAAGAGCTGACTCCGATTGTTCAGGAAGATCGTCCCGTGCGCCGGGGCGATGGTGGCGTAGACGGCGCTCCCCATGTTCATCTCCGCGAGCACCTTCTTCTCCTTGCCATGCGCCATCACGACGACGTCGCCGTCCTCGTCGCCGAGGTAGACCCGGCCGTCGGCCACGAAAGGCGATCCCCAGACCGCCGCCAGCAGATCGTGCGTCCAGTAGAGCTGGCCGGTCCTGGCGTCGAGACAATGCAGGTATCCGCTGAAGTCGGCGATGTAGACGAGGCCGCCCGCGACCGCGGCGGTCGAGATCGAGCGGCGGATCCTGTCGAAGTGAAAGATGCGTCCCGTCTGGGTGATGTCGCCGCGCTTGGTCGCGTCAATCGCGTAGAAGTGGCCGACGCCCTCGCCGTGCTCCGGATCCTGTCCGTTGGCGACGTACACGCGGTCGTCGACGACAACCGGCGTGGAGATCATCTCGTTGCGCGTCCGCGGCCAGACCGAGTCCTTCGGATTGGTGTCGAACTCCCACAGCTTCTTGCCCGTGTCGGCCTCGTAGCCGCGGACCCAGCCGTCACCCTGTCCGGAGACGACCTGCAGCACGCCGCCGATGCGGCCGACCGACGGCGTGGACCACTGGCCGTGGAGGATGCGGTCTTCCACCGAGTTGTCCTCCCAGACGAGCGCGCCGGTGTTCTTGTTGAGCGCGATGATGGAGGGCGCCCGGGGCGACGGAATGTTGACGTGGCTCTCGTCCTGCCCGTTCGACGTGCTGACGTAGACGAGATCGCCCCAGATGACCGGCGACGAGTTCGACATGTTGTGGGGGTACGATCCCACCTGCTCCATCATGTCGAAGCTCCAGACGATGTCGGCGTCGAACGGACCGGTGAGCTTCTCGTCCTTGACGGGGCCGTCGTTCTCGTTGTCGCGGAACCCCTGGATGTCGAGGCAGTGCACGACGCCGCGGTTGCTCACGTAGTAGAGCCGCTCGCCCTGGACGAGCGGCGAGCTGGCGACCCCCTGGAACGGCCAGTCGTTGGCGCGGCCCGACTCGAGCTTCACGTGCGTCTGTTGCCAGAGGAACTCGCCGTCCGACTCGCGGAACGCCATCAGCACGCCCCGGTCGCCCGGCTGCTTCGGATCGCGCAGCCGCTCGTTGTTCGTGCCGACGAAGACCATGCCGCCGGCCACCACCGGGTTGCCGTAGCTCTGGGACCCCAGCTCCGCCATCCACTTGATGTTCTTCCCGGTCTTGACGTCCCACTCGGCGGGGAGCCCCTTCATGCTCGACACCATGTTGCGGTCGGGGGTGCCGCCCCACATCGGCCACTCGCCGGTGGCCGGGTCGGACGCCGAGAGGCGCGACGGCCCTCCGCTCCCGCCGATGACGACGAGCGCGGCACAGAGGAACGTGAATCGGATGAAGCGGCTCTGCATGGCTATTGATTCTGGGTCAGCACGAAGTTGTCGTAATAGGCGCCGAACTGCGCGTTCATGAAGAGGCCGGGCGCCCCCTGCCGGTTGCCGATCGGATCGAGCTTCTCGAGGGTCCAGGCGGCCGGCTCGGGCTCGCCCGCCGGCCACGCCTTGCCGCGCGCCCGGACCTGCCCGTTCGGCATGTTCTCGACGCGGAGCTTCAGGCGGTACCACGTGTCGGGCTTCCAGGCGAACGGCGCGGTCACCGTGCGGACGGTTTCCGGTTCCCACGGCTCGATCTTCAACCGCTGCGCGTTGCCGTAGAGGACGAGCGAATAGCGCTGCGCCGTGATGCCGACGTCGCCGAGCTGCCGCCGGCGCGTGTTGGCGCGCACGTCGGCCTCGAAGGTGTAGTCCGACCAGGCCACCGGGCCGATGAAGGCGCGCCCGCGCATGAAGATCGTATCGACCGGCGCCTTCTGCAGCACCTTCTGTCCGTCGAGCGTCGCGACCGACATGGCCATCGCCTGCGCGTTCACCCAGCCCGGCGGCACGGCCTTGTCGGGATAGTCGTCGAACGTCTCCTTCCACGGGAGCGAGTGGACGATGCGGGCGCGCGCCTGCCCCTTCAACGTGCCGGCGGTGGCGGTGATGAGGCCCGCCTGCTCCTTCCCGTCCGCCGCGGGCGTGAAGGCGCCGTTCCTCACGGTGCCCTGGAGCCCCTCGAGCACCCACGCCACGTTCGTCTCCTCGCGCAGCAGGCGCCCCTTGTCGTCGAAGGTCCGGGCGCGCAGCTTCACGGTCTGCCCCGGCTCCAGCACGAGCTCCGTGGGGAAGACCTGCAGGTGCGCGGGGACGCCCTGGCCCGCCTGGGCCGGCTCGTCAACCGCGAACCCGCTGACCGGCCTCGGCTGCTTCGAGCCGATCGCGTACACCGCGTCGCTCGAGACGAAGAAGATCCGGCCTCGCGACACGGCCGCGCCGCCGAGCACCTGCTCGGGCGTCCCCTCCGAGCCGCAGCAGCTGAAAACGCTGTTCGGGAGCTGCACTTTGCTGAGCATCTCGCCGCGGTCGGCATACGGGCGGACGATGTGGAAGGTGCCGTTGTCGGTGCCGACGTAGATCTTGCCGTCGGCCAGGATGGGCGGCGCCTTCTGGGCGGTGGCGAGCTCCAGCTCCCACAGCTCCTTGCCGGTGTCGGTGTCGAAGGCCTTCAGGTGGGAGCCGTTGTCGATCTGGTAGAGGCGGGAGCCGTCGACAATCGGCGGGGAATAGGTGAACTCCAGTCCCTTCACCTCCCACTTCGCCGTCTTGATCTCGCCGGTCTCGGCCCCGTCGATCGCCGCCAGCAGGCCGAGCTCGTTGCCCGCGACGTTCTCGTCGCCGTGCGACACGAAGACGGCGCTGCCGCGGACGGCGACGCCGGTGTTGATCGAGCGCCTCGAGGCGGGGAAGCTCCACACGCGCTCGCCGGTCTGCGGCTTGATGGCGTGGATGCCGCCGTCGCCCAGCCCGGCGATGAACAGGCGCAGGCCGTTGATGGTGGCGATGACCGGCGAGGCGTAGGCCGTGTCGTAGGGCCGCCCGCCCGGGGTGGCGACGTACACGACGTCGCCGGTGCGCTTGTCGAGCCCGATGATGCGGTGGCCTCGCGCGGCTGACGACCCCCAGTTCGACACCGGAGCACTCACGATCACGAGATCGTCGTCCACCACGGGCGACATCGTGCGGCCGCCGTGTGTCGTAAACGCCGCGAACTCTTCCCCGAACGAGCGCGACCAGAGGAGCTTTCCGTCGCGGCTGAGCGCGATGGCCTCGGCGCCGCCGCTGAACGCGTAGATGTTGCCGGTGTCCGGATCGGCCGCCGGCGAGGCCCAGCCGACGCGGTGCGCCGGCACGTCGCTCTGATAGAGGTTGAACTTGTATTCCCAGATCACCTTGCCGGTATCGGCGTCGAGCGCCATGACCCTCTCCTGGAGGTTCGCGCCGCGGCCGGCCGGGTTCTGCACGTACAGGCGATTGCCCATCACGATGGGCGCCGAGCGGCCGCCGTAGGGCGCCCGCCACAGGAAGTTCTCGCCGTTGAGCGTCCACCGGTCGATGAGGCCCGTCTCGCGGGAGACGCCGTCGCGGTTCGGCCCTCGCATCTCGGGCCAGTCGCCCACCGGCACGCGCCGCGGCCCCTGAGCCTCGAGCGCGATCGACAGCGCCGCGAGCAGTGCGGCGCCGAGACAGAACGTCTTCAACATGGCAATCAATATACGCTCAACGCCGCCCCGGGTGCTTACCTCGGCGTCCCGGCGCATAATTACGCGCATGCAGCGAATCCTGGCTGTGCTCGTCTTCGGTGCCTCGATCCCTGTCGCGGCTGGCGCGCAGAATGTCGCGCCCGGCCAGGTCGCACCCATCCAGCTCCCGACGGTCGTCGTCACGGCGCAGAAAGAGCCGGCCGATGTGCAGAGGCTGCCGGTCAGCGTCACGGCGGTCGGCCGCGAGACGCTCGCCGGCGCCGGCGTCACCGTCCTGCGCGAAGCGGGAATTTACGCACCCAACGTCCAGTTCACAGACTTCACCGCGCGGAAGCTGAGCAATCCGCGCTTTCGCGGCATCGGATCGAGCCCGGCCAACCCGGCGATCACCACCTATTTCGACGGCGTTCCGCAGCTCCATTCCAGCACGTCGAGCCTCGATCTGCTCGACGTCGAGCAGGTGGAGTTCGTCCGCGGGCCCCAGAGCGCGCTGTTCGGCCGCAACACGCTGGCGGGCGTCGTCAACGTCACCAGCGCGCGGCCATCGCTCACCGACTGGAGCTACTCGCTGGGTGCACCGCTCTCGAACTTCGACTCGCGGCAGCTCGGCGCCAGCGTGTCGGGGCCGCTCGCCTCCGGCCGCGTCGGCGTGAGCGGCGCCATTGCCTACGGGCGCCGCGACGGCTTCACTCGCAACGTGGTCACCGGGCACGACGTCGACCGCCGTTCCGCCTTCCTGGGCAAGGGGCAGGTGCTCTGGACCCCGTCGAGCGTCTGGGAGACGCGGCTCATCGTCACCGGCGAGCGCGCCCGGGACGGCGACTACGCGCTCAACGACCTTGGTGCGGTTCGCCGGAATCCGTTCGAGGTGGCGCGCGACTTCGAGGGGCACACCGACCGCGACCTCGTCGGCACGACGATCCTGGTGCGGAGAGCGGACAGCCGGCTCACCGTGTCGTCGACGACGGGCGTGGTCAACTGGAAGACGGTGGACGAGACGGACCTCGACTACACGGCGCTGCCGCTGCTGCGTCGGCACAACAGCGAGGAGAGCGTCCAGGTCACCCAGGAGGTGCGGGTCGCGTCGGCGGCGGCCGCGCCGTACCGGCTCCTGGACGAGGTGCCGCTGCGGTGGCAGGCGGGCGTCTTCCTGTTCACGCAGAACTACGACCAGGATGCCGTCACTGGTTTCTCGCCGTTCGTGCTGTCGCCGCTCGTGCCGCTCGCCGTGAGCCAGCACGCGCCGCTCTCGGCGCTCGACGATGCCGGCTTCGGTCTGTACGGACAGGGGACCGCCACGTTCGCCGATACGCTGGAGGTGACCGTCGGCGCCCGGTTCGATCGCGAGCACAAGGAGGCGTCGCTCAATACCTTCTTCGCGCCGCCGATCGCGCCGGGCCGGCTTGTCGAGCCGGAGGAGAGCTTCTCGAACGTCTCGCCCCAGGTGGCCGTGGCGCTGCGGCTCCAGCCGAACCGGATGGTGTACGCGGCGGTCGCGCGCGGTTTCAAGGCGGGCGGGTTCAACGCGGCGTCGCCGGCCGGGTTCGAGGCCTACGGCGAAGAGCACACGTGGAACGTGGAAGGGGGCGTGAAGACGGCGTGGCTCGGCGGCCGCCTCACGGCCAACGCCGCCGTGTTCCGCATCGACTGGGACGACCTTCAGCTCAACCTGCCCGACCCGCTGGTCCCCGCTCAGTTCTTCATCGCCAACGCCGGGCGCGCCGTGAGCAAGGGCGCCGAATTCGAGGTCAACGCGCGCGTCCGGCCGGGGATCGATCTGTTCAGCGCGATCGGGTTCACCGGCGCCACCTTCAAGGCGCGGAGCGTCTCGAGCGGCGTCGTCGTCGCGGGCAGCGAGATCCCGAACACGCCCGACTACACGGCGACGTTTGGAGGCGCGGTGTCGCGCGCCGTGCGCGCCGACACCACGCTCTACGGCCGCGCCGAGGTGACCTTCTACGGCGCGTTTCAGTACGACGATTTGAACCGGGCCGGACAGAACGCCTATTCGCTGGCGACCTTCCGCGCCGGCGCGCGGGGCCGGACCGTGTTCGGCGAGGCGTGGGTGCGAAACGCCTTCGACACGCGCTACGTGCCGGTGGCCTTCGCCTACGATCCGCGGCTCGCGCCGTCGGGCTTCATCGGCGAGCCCGGGGCGCCGCGCACGTTTGGAATGAGCGTGGGAGTGGGCTTTTGAAGGTGCGCGCGCTGGCGATCGGCATCCTGTGCGGCGCGACGCTTCACGCGCAGACCGCCGACTGGCCGCAGTGGCGCGGGCCGGCGCGGGCCGGCACCTCGCCGGAGACCGGGCTCCTCCGCGAGTGGCCCGCGTCGGGGCCGCCCCGCGTCTGGTCCGCGTCGAATCTGGGCGCCGGGTTCGGCTCGGTGGCGGTCGGCGGCGACCGCGTGTTCGTGCAGGGGATGCAGAAGACCGACAGCATCGTCACCGCGCTCAACCGCGCAGACGGCAAGGTGGCGTGGACGCGAGCGATCGGGCGCGCCCAGGACAACTACCAGGGGCCCGGACCGCGGGGCACGCCGACCGTCGACGGCGACCGGCTGTACGTGCTCACGGAGAACGGCGACCTCGCCTGTCTTCGCGTGCCCGACGGCACGGTCGTCTGGCAGCGCAACATCCTGCAGGAGTTCGGCGGCCGCAACATCGGCTGGCTGATGAGCGAATCGCCGCTCGTCGACGGCCCCCGCGTGATCGTGACGCCCGGGGGCCGGGGCGCCGGAATGGCGGCGCTCGACAAGATGACCGGCCGCACGATCTGGACGACGAAGGAGTTGAACGATCAGGCGGGGTACGCGTCGCCCATCGCCGCAGACGTGCAGGGGGTGCGCACGATCATGACGCTGACGGCGGAGGCGGGCATCGGCGTGCGTGCCAGCGACGGCAGGCTGATGTGGCGCTACCCCCGCGTGGCGAACGACACCGCGAACATCGCCACGCCAGTCTATTTCGACAACAAGGTGTTCTACAGCTCCAACTACGGGGTCGGCGGGGCGCTGCTGACGCTGCGCGCGGAGGGCGGCGGGGTGCGGGCGGAGGAGGCGTACTTCACGCGCGACATGCAGAACCATCACGGCGGGCTCGTGCTGGTGAACGGCTACCTGTACGGCTTCAGCAACGCCATCCTGACGTGCCTGGAGTTCGCCACCGGCAAGACGGTCTGGCGCCACCGGAGCGTCGGGAAGGGGTCGCTCGCCTACGCCGACGGGCATCTGTACCTGCTGAGCGAGAATAACGTGGTCGGGCTCGCCGAGGCGACGCCGGCCGGGTACCGTGAGACGGGACGCTTCACGATTCCCGACCAGGGATGGCCGTCATGGGCGCATCCGGCGGTGAGCGGAGGACGGCTGTACATCCGGAATCAAGGTATTCTTACGGCCTTCGACGTAGCCGGTAGGCGGTAGGCGGTAGCCGGTAGGCGGTAGGCGGTAGGCGAGGAGGACGGACAAATATGCGTCGCGTGGTGATGACACTCGTGCTCGTGGGGAGCGCCGTCATGGGAATCGAGGCGCGACAGGCGGCAAGCGACGTGACGCAGTGGCGCGGCGCCAACCGCGACGGCGTCGTCACCGGCTTTACGCCGCCCGCGTCTTGGCCGGAGCAGTTGACCGAGCGCTGGAAGGTGGACGTCGGCATCGGCTACGCCACCCCGCTCGTCGTCGGCAACCGGGTGTACGTGTTCTCGCGGCAGGGTAACGACGAGGTGATGAGCGCGGTCGACGCCTCGAGCGGCAAGGTGCTGTGGCGTACGGGGTATCCGGCCCCCTTCGAGATGAGCAGCGCCTCGAAGTCGCACGGGCCCGGTCCGAAGTCGACCCCCGTCTACTTCAACGGGCGCCTCTATGCGATCGGCATGACGGGTGTCGTGACCGCGTACGACGCCGCCACGGGCAAGCAGCTCTGGCAGAAGCCCGGCTCGCCGGTCGTGCCGATGTACACCACGCACGCGTTTTCCCCGGTCGTGGAGCGTGGGCTCGTGATCTTCCACGTCGGCGGCCACGACAAGGGGGCGCTCACCGCCTTCGACCTCAATACCGGCGCGGAGAAATGGAGCTGGGCGGGCGATGGACCCGGCTACGGTTCCCCGATCGTCTCCGACTTCAGCGGCGTCCGCCAGGTTGTCACCATTACGCAGGGGAAGCTCGTCGGGGTCGACGCGGCCAGCGGCGCGCTGCTCTGGGAGCGACCGCTGGCGAGCTCGAACTTCACCAATTCGATCACCCCCGTCCGCTTCGGCCAGTCGATCGTCGTCTGGACCAACGTCGGGCCGATGCGCGCCCTGAACATCGCGCGGCGGAACAATCAGTGGGTGGCCGAAGACGTGTGGGAGAATCCGGACGTGCCGAACCGGCTGAGCAACGCCGTGCTCGACGGCGACGTCCTGTTCGGGCTGACGAGCCGCAACATGGGGCAGTATTTCGCCGTGGACGTGAAGACCGGCAAGACGCTCTGGACGACGGAGGGGCGGCAGGCCGCCAACGTCGCGCTGGCGCGGGCCGGCGACATCGTCTTCAGCCTGGAGAACGACGGCGAGCTCGTCCTCTTCCGGACGAGCCGGACCGGGTTCGAGCCGGTCCGCCGCTACCGGGTCGCCGCCGAGGAGACGTTCTCCACCTGGGCGCAGCCGGCGATTTCAGGCACCCGGATCTTCATCAAGGACGCCTCTTCGCTCGCGCTCTGGACGGTGAACTGATCGCGAGCTCGCTCGCGTTGACGGGCCACAGAGGCACAGAGAGACAGAGGGATCACGTTCTTCTCTGCGATCCCCCTTCTCCGTGGTGTTCGTGTTTCCGTGTGGCCCGTTGAAGGGCGGGCGCCGCTAGCCGAGAATCTGCTTCGCGATCGTCTGCAACTGCAGGTTGGACGTTCCCTCGTAGATCTGCCCGATCTTCGCGTCCCGGTAGAGCTTCTCGACCGGATAATCCCTGACGAAGCCGTAGCCGCCGTACAGGTTCACCGCGAGGGAGGTGACGCGCTCGGCCATTTCCGAGGAGAAGAGCTTGCACATGGCCGCCTCCTTGAGGAACGGCTGCCCGGCGTCTCGCAGCCGAGCGGCGTTGTAGACGAGCAGCCGCGCGGCCTCGAGATCGGTGGCGGCCCGGGCGAGCTGGAACTGGACGCCCTGGAACCCGGCCACCGCCCTGCCGAACTGCGTCCGCTCCTTCGTGTAGTGGACCGCATGGTCGAGCGCGCCCTGCGCGAGGCCGATCATCTGCGCGCCGATGCCGATGCGCCCCTCGTTCAGCGTTTCGATGGCCACCTTGTACCCTTTGCCGACCTCGCCGAGCACGTTGGCGCGCGGGACGCGGCACTCTTCGAACAGCAGCTCGCACGTGCTGCTGGCGCGAATGCCGAGCTTGTCCTCCTTGCGCCCGACGGCAAAGCCGGGGACGCCGCGTTCGACGACGAACGCCGTGATGCCGCGGTAGCCCGCCTCCGGGTTGACCGTCGCGAAGACGATGAAGATCTCGGCCTCGACGGCGTTGGTCGTCCAGAGCTTGCGGCCGTTCAGCACGTACCCGTCGCCGCTCTCGACCGCACGTGTCGCCAGCGCGAACGCGTCGCTGCCGGACCCGGCTTCCGACAGCGCGTAGGCGCCCACCGTCCGGGCCGCCAGGCGGGGGAGGTACCGGCCCTTGATGTCGTCGGTTCCCCACCGGAGCAGCGCGTTGATGACGAGCGTATTCTGCACGTCCACCAGGACGCCTACGGACGGATCGACGCGGGAGATCGCCTCGACGGCGAGCACGGCGTGAAAGAACTCCGCGCCAGCGCCTCCCTGCGCTTCCGGCACCTCGATGCCCATCACGCCGAGCTCGAACAGGCGGTCGATGAGCTGGCGCGGAATGCGCGCCTGCTCGTCCATGTCGCGAACGTGCGGACGGATTTCGCGGTCGGCGAACTCGTAGACGCTGTCGCGGAACAGCGCCTCATCGTCGCTGAGCGTGGTCAGTCCCTGTGAGGCATCGGCTCGTTGCACCTGGGTCGCTCCGAGAGGCCACGAAACGGCGGAGACACGGAGCCAGTCGTGCGCAAACGTCCGTGCCTTTGTGACGCATGGCCCGTGTCACAGGTGGTATTATCGCGGAAAGCGGAGCACGACAGGTATGAGCCGCACGCCGACCGCACTGGTTCTCGCGCTGACGCTGGGGCTCGTTCTGGTGGGGCGCCCCGCCGCGCAGCAGCGCAGTGGGGCGCAGCAGACCGACGCCGCTCCGCCGGCCGCCCCGCCGCCTGACGGCGCCGCCGCGCCCGCGCAGGGTGACGCGCCGCAGCAGCCCACCTTCCGCGCCGGCGTCAACTTCGTCCGCGTCGACGTGATCGTGCACGACGGCAAGGGAGAGCCGGTCACGAGCCTCACGCAGGCCGACTTCGAAGTGCTCGAGGACGGCCGGCCGCAGGCGATCGAGCAGTTCCGCCTGATCCGCCTCGACGGCAACCCGCGCCCGGGCGACCCGCCGCCCCGGGAGCTGCGCAGCCGCATCGACGAAGAGGTGGAACTGTCGCGCGACGATGTCCGCGTGTTCGTGTTCTTCTTCGACGACTACCACGTGCGGCTCGGCAACTCGCTCGCGATCAAGGAGCCGCTCGTCCGGTTCATTCAGACCCAGCTGCGCCCGAACGACATCGTCGGCCTGATGTATCCGCTGACGCCGCTCGACGGCGTGTCCTTCACGCGGAACAAGGCGTCGATCGTCAGCGCCATCGAGCGATTCGAGGGACGCAAGTTCAACTACGAGCCGCGCAACGCGTTCGAAGAGCAATACGCGCGCGCGCCGTCCGAGGCGGTGGAGCAGATCCGGAACCAGGTGGTCATGACCGCGCTGCGCGGCCTGGCCACGCGGCTCGGCGGCCTGCGCGAAGGGCGCAAGGCGATCGTCCTGGTCAGCGAGGGGCTGACCGCGCTCCTCCCGCCGCAGCTCCGCAACGCCGATGCCTCGCTCGGCCGCCTCGATCCGCGCAACCCCGCGGCGGGCAATCCCATGGTTGGCGAGAACAGCCAGCGCGAGGAGGTGGCGGCCTGGTTCGCCCAGTCGGATCTCTACTCGCAGATGCGGGACGTGTTCACGGCGGCCAACCGGAACAACGCGGCGATCTATGCCGTGGACCCGCGCGGGCTCACGCCGTACGAGTTCGGCATCGACGAAGGGGTGGGGCCGCGGCAGGACGCGCGGGCGCTGCAGTTCACCCAGGACACGCTGCGCTCGCTGGCGGAGGAGACCGACGGCCGCGCCATCGTCAACCGCAACGATTTGTCCCCAGGGCTGGCGCAGATCGTGCGCGACTCGAGCTTCTACTACCTGATCGGCTACAACTCGACCCAGGCGCCGAACGACGGCAAGTTCCACCAGATCACCGTACGGCTGAAGCGGCGAGGCCTCGAGGTGCGGGCGCGCAAAGGGTACTGGGCGCTCAGCGCGGAGGAAGTGGCCCGGGCGAGCACGGTCGTGCCGGAGACCCCCAAGCCGATCCAGCAGGCGCTCGCCTCGATTGCGACCTCGGTGCAGGCCGGCAAGTACGTGCGGACGTGGCTCGGCACCTCGCGCGGCGACGAGGGGAAGACGCGGGTCACGCTGATCTGGGAGCCCCTCTCCCAGCCGCCCGGGGCGCGCCGCGAGCAGCCGCAGCCGGGACGCGTGTCGGTGATTGCGGCGCGCGGCAACGGCGATCTCGTCTTCCGCGGGCGCGCGCCCGAGGCGGCGCTCGCCTCGACCGCGCCGCCGACGCTGCCGGGCGCGCCGCCAGCCGCCGGGCCGCAGCGTCTGGTCTTCGACGCGGCGCCGGGCGAGCTGGAGCTGCGCCTCTCGGTCGAGGCCGCCGCCGGAGGCGGCACGCTCGACAGCGAGATCCGGACCATCACCGTCCCCGATCTGAGCTCGCCGGACGCGGCGCTGAGCACGCCGCGCGTCCACCGCGCCAGGACCGCGCGCGACTTCCAGACGATTGCGGCCGACGCGGCCGCCGTGCCGGCCGCGGGGCGTGAGTTCTCGCGGACCGAGCGGCTGCTCATCCGCTTCGACGTCTACGGCGCCGCGACGCCGGCCGCGGCGCTCCTCAACCGGAACGGCGAGAAGATGACCGACGTCCCGGTCGCGCCCGCCAGGGCGGGCGGCACGCACCAGATCGACGTGAGCCTCGCCGCCATCGCGATCGGTGAGTACCTGGTCGAGATCACGGCGAAGGGCGCAACCAACGAAACGAAGGAACTGGTGCCGATCCGCATCGGGTCGTAGCGCCGCTGGTCCGCACCGGCGATCGACGGGCCGTTCGCGCCTGGGCTAGGCGTACATGCCGCGCAGCCGTGTCACCGTGCCGACGCGGGAGATCGCCACGATGTACGCCGCGGTGCGCATATCCACCTTGTACTTCAGCGACGTCTGCAGCACGTCGTGGAACGCTTCGTGCATTTTCTTCTCGAGACGGGCGTTCACCTCGCTCTCTTCCCAGAAGTAGCCGTACCGGTCCTGCACCCACTCGAAATACGACACGGTGACGCCGCCGGAATTGGCGAGGATGTCGGGCACGACGAAGATGCCGCGCTCGTGCAGGACGTTGTTGGCCTCCGGCGTGACCGGACCGTTGGCGGCCTCCACCACGATGCGCGCCCGGATCGCCGGCGCGTTCTCGATCGTGATCTGGTTCTCGAGCGCGGCGGGAATCAGCACGTCGACGTCGAGCGCGAAGAGCTGTTCGTTGGTGAGCGGTTCGCCCCCGGGGAAGCCGGCGACGGTCCGGTGCGCGGCGGCGTGTTCCAGCAGCCCGGGGATGTCGAGCCCCGCGGCGTTGTACACGCCGCCGTTCTGGTCCGTGACCGCGACGATGGTGCCGCCCGCTCTCGCCAGCAGGTCGGCCGAGACCGATCCGACGTTGCCGAACCCCTGGATGGCGATGGAGGCGCCCGGGAGATCGCGGCCGACGTGCCGGGCGGCCTCGCGCGTCACGATCATGACGCCGCGGCCGGTGGCTTCACGCCGTCCGAGCGAGCCGCCCAGCTCCAGCGGCTTGCCGGTGACGACGGCGGTGGAGGTGTGGCCGACATGCATGGAGTAGGTGTCCATCACCCAGGCCATCACCTGATCGTCGGTGTTGACGTCGGGCGCCGGGACGTCCTTCTCGGGACCGATCGCGTCGATGATCTCGGCGACGTACCGCCGCGTCAGCGCCTCGAGCTCGCGGCGCGACATGCGCGTCGGGTCGCACACGATCCCGCCCTTGCCGCCGCCGAACGGAATGTGCGCGACGGCGCACTTCCACGTCATCCATGCGGCGAGCGCCGTCACCTCGTCGAGCGTCACGTCCGGGTGGTACCGGATGCCGCCCTTGGCGGGCCCCAGCGTGATGCTGTACTGGACCCGGTAGCCGGTGAACACCTCGATCTCCCCGTTGTCCATCTGCACCGGACACGAGACGACGATCTGCCGCTTGGGGTGCGTCAGGATCCTCCAGATGCCGGGGTCGAGGTCGAGGAGCCGGGCCGCTTCGTCGAACTCCTGGAGCATCGCCCGGAAGATGCTGCCGTGTTCAGCCATGTCTCGCCCTTATTGTAGGCCGGGCCCTTTCGGACCCGGCTGCCCCGGTCGCCTGCGGCGACCGGGGTGACGTGTCCTGCAGAAACGTTGCAGATTCTGCGTACTCGGCGGGGCCCGCCGATCGCAGAATCTGCGACGATCACCGAGCGCCGCCGCGGGGATTCCATGGATGTGCGTGCAGATCGCGGCGTGGCCCTTGTGGCGCGCGCTTCGCGACGTCCGGGGCGTGGGCCGGCCCTCCCCAGACTACACGCATCAGGGGCTCAGCACTGCCTACGCCCACAACGTCATCGATCACGCCGAAGCGTACGTCGATGGCGAAGTCCACACCAACGGCATGGAGAACTTCTGGAGTCTCTTGAAGCGGGCCATCAAGGGAACTTACGTGTCGATCCGAAAGGCATTGCATTGAGCCTTGAGCCAGAGCTCAAGGGATAACTACGAACCGATTAGTCGATCTGATGTTCCGAGGCTCGCTCCCTGGGTCTGGCCTCTGCTTCCGCTTGTTGCGGGAAATATCTCGCGGCGCTTGCGGGCGATCTCGCAGGGGGCATGGCGGGTTCCAAGCTTGACTGGTCGCTTCCGCACGCCTGGGTTGGCACGAGTTTCGGGTGAGGAGCCAGGCCAATGAGACGCCAGCAGTACCGCAAACGCCGGGCGCCGACATTCCTTGCGGTCATCGCCGGCGCCTTGGTTGCGGCGTGCGATAGCCCGACGGGGCCAGAGGGCCGGGCGGCCGCAATTGTCATTGGCGACGTCACTACGACAGCGACCTTTGCCCGCCCTGAAGGCCTGCGATTTCTGTACGGGATGCCTTTAGTACTCCGCGAGACGGGCGGGGTCGGCGCCACCATCACCGAGGTCACAGCGACCCTCACCGAGGTGTCCGGTGCGTCTACAACCGCTCGACTCTCCCCTGCAGACGTGTTCGGGACGGCTCGAATCACTGCTCGAGGGACGCTCGCATCCACCACGATCGCCCTGGCTGCCACACCGTCAACAGCCAGCGAGATGAGCGTGCGAGTGGCGTTCAACGACGATCGCGGCAACGCCGGATCAGTGCAGGCGTCATCGGTGGTGAGGCTCGACCTCAACGGCAATTGGAGCGGCCCGCTTCGGTTCCCCACAAACCCGCGAGCTGACTTGTCCCTTGGGCGCGTTACGATCGTTCAGAGCGGCAATAGCCTGACCGGCGAGCTGGTCAGTCGGGACGGCATACGGTTCCCGTTGAGCGGTGGCGTGGACGCGCTCAGACCGTCGCTGCAGGTCAACGGCCTGACGTCTTGCGGCATTGTCATGCTGGTTGAGGAATTCCAGTTCGGCGGTGGCCACACGCGCCGCATGTCCGGCCGAGCGGGAGGGCGATGCCCCGGCACTGTCGACGGCACCTTCGAACTGGAGCGCGGTTCGTGATCGCATGGACTGCCCGCCTCGCTGACGTGCCCGGCTCCGGGACACTAAAGCGGATCTTGGTTGTACCTTCTCTTGCCATCATGGCCGTCGTCGCGTCCTGTGGCGGAGGCCCGCCTGGTCCGACGTCGCCGACCCCTGCGACCTCACGCTATCCGATGATGGTCGGCAACTGGCGTGGGACGCTGACGGTGGAGCAGTTCGTGACGCCGGGGAGCGGCGAGAGAACCGTCAGCGTCTGCAACGAGACCTGGGGCATGACGGCGCAGACCGAAGGCCGGTTCTCGGGCACGTTTCAGGCCGAGGGCGTCTGTGCCCACTCTGGCACCATGTTCGGGACCGTGTCGATATCGGGGGCAATCACAGGCCTGACGTTCAGCGCCTTCGTCGGGAGCCCCGGGGAGACATCAACCTGCCGGCGGGTGTCCGGAGACGGCGTCTATACCGGTGTTCTGAGCGGCACCTCCTTGACGGCGCAGACGGCCGAGCGCACCGTCTGCGCGGTCACTTTCCTCACTTTCGACAGGTCGTACAGCCTCTCGATGAACAAACAATAGGGCGTAGAGCGGGCAGGCCGGGCCTCGAGAAATTACCGAAAGATCACCGCCGCACCGCCCGGGGGCGCGCAGGATAGATGCCAGACAGGGCCGAATAGTGGCGTGTCGGGTGGGGTGGACGCTGGCGATCGCGCTGTGGGCTCTCGGGGGAGCCGCCGGCTGCGGGCGCTCGCCGACGGCGCCCGCGCCGCCGCTGCCGGATCTCTCGGGCCACTGGGAAGGGGCAATCAACATCACGAGGTGGCCGCTGCCCACACCGATGGGGATGGATCTGACCGACGCCGGCGGCATGCTGAGCGGCCTGGGCGGCGGCGCGGACTGCCGATTCTTTCCGATGTGCGGCAGCTTCAGCTCGTACGCCGTGTCCGGCAGCCACAACGGCGTCCGCGTGACCCTCAATGGCGTAACGCCGTCCGGCAGGACGTGGACGCTGATCGGCACGCTGAGCAACAATGCCGCCAGAATGTCGGGCACCGGGAGCGGCGGCGACTTCGACCCGTCGATGTGGGAACTCGATAGGCGGCCGTAGATCTTTCCTCAATACGGGGAGGCGACCATGTCGTGTCACACTCGCGGCGTGCGCACCGGCCGGGAAGGCATTCGTGCCGTCGTCGCGTGTCTCGCGACACTCGCGTTTCTCCTCGGCGTCCTGCCGATAGGAGAGTGGGCAGCCTCCGCGCAGCAGCGAGACCCGAGCGTCGCCAGCGCCCGTCCGCCCGGGCCGATCAACCCGCTGGCCTGGGATGAAAAAGCTTTGGACCTTCTGGGGATCCTGAACGCTCGCGAAATCGCAGGGCCGCTTCTCGAGCGTTTCTACCGGGCGGGAGGAAGCTTCAGGCGGGTGGACGTCTCCTTCCCCCGGGGTCAAGCGGCCGCGTACGTGCTCCGAGAGAAGATCCTCAAGTTCGACGTGAGCAAGGTCGGTCCAGACGGAACGCCTACGGACCTCGGTCCCGATGACGTCGCTTCGATCGTCCACGAGATCTGGCACGCCTATCGCGAGCAAGTGATCTTGCGGGGCTACGATCCGGACACCAAGCGGATCTTCGATGCGACGGTGCGCTGGCTCGAGAAACAGCGGATCCAGGATACCGAGAGCAACGAGGTGGTTGTCGCTGGTTCGATGTGGTTCTTCGACGAAGCGGAGTTCGTCGACGAGTACGTGGGGGGGCTCATCGATGTTCTGGTGAATGGGTACCTCGAGACGGTCGATCGCCCGCAAGCGCAGGAGCAGTGGCGGAGGGCGGTCGCCGTCATCAAGAGGGCGACAACGCTCCAGGGATATGTAACGAAGGATGGTCCCAATTATCGCGTGACGGTACCCCCACTGCCAGAGCTGGTAGACCACCTGATCACGCTGCTCGGTCTGGAGTTCTCGGCACCTTCGTTCAAGCCGTATCGGCTCTTTACGTTCGCGGACGCGGCCAAGCTTGCGCCGGGCATCAACAGCTATTACGTGTCGGGCCACACGGACCCCGGGGATCGTGACGCTCAAAGGAAAAATTCAGCGGCGTGGGGACCTTCTTCCGATCCCGATCCCGCATTCCGGCTTGCAGATCCCAAGACGGTGTCTTCGGGGCTCTTCTCGGGTCGCACCAATACGCGCGATGGTATGACGGTTTACGAAACCAGGATGACGCGCGACGGGCTGGTTGTCGGGACGGTCATTGAGAAGACCCCCCAAGGTGACGTGTACGGACCAGTAGTCGCTATTCAAGACGCCGGCATTCTCGTGGGCTGGACCAACTGGGGCAATGATCTGAAGGGCGGCTCGTCGTGGGCCGCCCTCAGAGCCCAGATCTCCATCACGGCCTTTCCTTTTTCTGAATCGTCACTTCAGACAGCCATCGCGCGTGGAATCGAAAGAGGCATGCTGCCCGTCACGATTGACGGCTTCGCGGCGGTGTCCCGCTCCCCAGCGAATCTGCGGATGGGCTTTGCGTATGACGTCGTCTACGTTGCCGTGAAAGCCAACTTCCAAGTCGAGGTTCAGGTCAAACAGAGCACCAAAACCGGCAACAGAGTCGATTTTCCCGCCGAACCGCACGTCGTGGCCGAGCACATCCTCCGGACGATTGGGGAGCGACTAGGACACAGTGGTGGAACGGAAGCACCTTTCCCGCGCAACGTTGAATTTGACCTCTCCTCTATTTACGAGGACCTCGCGGAGCTGCAGCAGCGGGAAAAGCGGCTAAGGGATGCCACGATCTCGGCTGACACCCGGAAATCCTGGGAGAGGGACCGCGAAATTACGCGCAGGAAGCTTGGGATCAATTTAGGACGCTACGAGTCGTTCCTCAAGGCGATTGGCGTCTCAGAGGGAAGTGAGTTCTACCCGAAGGTCTACGAGACGGTCGCCGCGATACGCGCCGCCGGCATCGAACCGCTGCCCGAACTGGCTCCGACTCCGCCCGCCGCGCAACCAGATTCGATCTCCCCCCGGCGCGATTCACCTCGGCCGGCGCCGCCGACCTCGTCCACGCCGTCGGCCCCCTCGCCACCTGGCTCCGCGAGGCCTGGACCAAGGGCGGCTCCCGTGCCGCGCGTGCCGGAACCACCTCCCGCGATTCCGCAGCTGCCCTCGATGCCTTCGCCGGTCGATCAGATCCTTCGGCTGGCCAGGCACTACGACAAGATGCCGCCCGAGATGCAGCAGGAGTTCGTCGCGAAGATCCGCGAGGTGTGGCCGAAGCTGTCGCCTGAAGATCGGGCGAAGTTCCCCGCGTGGCTGCGCAAGATGATGGGCAACTGATGCGCCGCGCACGCCCGACTTGCGGGCACTGACGGGTTGTTGAACCGCGCATGAGATGGACGACACCGCCGCCGGTCGTGATTCTGGCACTATCGCTTCTGGTCGCGCCGCGCGCCGACCACGTGCGTTCGACCACGGCCGTTCCCCAGACCTCACAAGGCGACGCGGCGCGGGGCCCTGAAACGGCGGCGGGCACAATCGCGATCGACCCCAACCAGTACAGGCTCATGACAATCGGGACAGGCTTTCTGCTGGCATCCATTTCCGATCGAAACCGTCAGCCGGTCCCGATCCCGCGCGGCTGGCTGGTGCCGAGTGAAGATCAGGAAGCCCAGGCGGGCGCGTACGTTTCCTCGTTCAAGTACGCCGAAAAGGTCACCTCGTTCGAGATCGGCGACGGCCGCGTGGGGCTTCAGATGTCGTCGTACGACGTTCAGCAGGAAGGCTCCGCACAGGCGGCTGCCGGCCGCGACGTCTTCCTCGTGCTCGATCCGCGGCGCGGCCGCCTGTACGATCCCGGTCTTCGTCTCGGCGTCACCAGACACAGAGTGCGCTCGCGAGGGTGCTTCGAGGGGTCGCAGTCCAACTTCCTGCTCTCCGACATCAACCGCGACGGGCGCCTGGACCTCGGAGCGATCCTGGAAGAATTCGTCTGCCGGGATGTGGTGAAGGATGGCGTGGAGACGCTCGAAGGACCGGTATACGTAAGCCATCCCACTCGCTGGTACGTCTTCGCCGGGGACGGCTGGAAGCTGGACGAGCGCTTTGCCGGTCGATTACCGGCCGGGAGCCATCTCGAGCTGCCCGCGACAGGTACGCCGGTGGGTTTCTTGAAGACGATACTGGACCGGCGGCCATGAATTCTCGCCACGCCCGGGCACTACGATTCGCCGCCTTTCCTTCGTCGAACGACGCGGCGCGCGTCCGCGATTACCGTAATCGCACGCGGAGGCCGGCGCCCACCTGATAGAGGACCGATGGGAGCCGGTCCTGGAACTCATCGCTTTCACCACGACGCACGAAGACCGCGCGGAACTGCGGTCCGAGCGACACGCGTGAGGACAACGGCACGCTCAGCTCGGCGCCCGCGACGATCCCGAGATCCGTCACCTGCCGAGCTTCCGTGAAGACCGAAAATGGCTGGTCCGTCGTACGCTGTCCGAACCGCCGGAATCGGGCGACCGTGGTCGTGCGCGACCAGACACTGCCCGCCCCGACCGCGCCCGTGAGCTGAGACCGCCCCACGCCGCCGCGCACCAGGAATAGGCCCGACAGCGTCACATCGCGATGCGCGTGGTCCCAGGTCGTCGCGTCGCGGCCCCACGTCTGCTGGACGTCGAACGACGCGGGCATGCCGAGCTCGGCCGAGAATCCGAGGCGCGGCGTCACGAACGCTCCAACCGCCAGCGAGCCCTGGAGCGCCGATCCCTCAATCGCGGGTGAGAGGACGCTCGGATTCTGTCCGTCCGGTTCGCCGGAGCGAGACACGGTCATCCCCACGGCGCCCCCGGCAAACCATTCAGGCTGCGGCGCCGGCGCCTGCTGCCCGTGCGCGGCGCAGGGCGCCAGTATGAGGATCATCACCGTGCCCTGAGCCACGATTCGTTCGCGGAGAGTCATCGTCGGCGTAGACACCGCGTCAGAAGATCTCGACCAGCTCGACGCGCCGGTTCTTCGCCCGCCCTTCTTCGGTCCGGTTCGATGCCACCGGCGCGAGATAGCCGACGCCGCTCGCCTGGAGCCGGGCCGCCGCGATCGTGTGCTTCGAGACCAGCGTCTGCACGACCGCCTCGGCGCGCCGCCGCGAGAGATCCATGTTGAACTCGAGCGTCCCCTCGGTGTCGGTGTGTCCGACGATCTGCAGCCGCAGCTTCGGATTGTTGCGCAGGAGCGCCGCGATTTCGGTGATGGCGGCATCCGACGCGGCGGTGATGGCCGCGCTGCCGGTGTCGAAGAAGATGCCGTACAGCGCGACGTGTCCGGACTGGCTGATATCCTCGGCCATCGCCGCAGCGTTGACCGTCACCAGACCGGTGTCCATCGGCTTGAGCTCGACGACGTCGAGGTGCGCGACGGTGCCGGTGATGGACGTGGTCGTTTCCGCAACGTACACGAAGACGTAGACGTCGCCTTCGCGCCGCGCGAGCCGGGCGGCGACGTAACGCTGGATGCGGGGACCGACGATGAAGACGTCTCTCGTGGTGCCCGTGCGCGTAAAGACACGGTTCGACCGCTGGTAGAAGGCAGCGCCGCAGGCCGCGTTGCCGCACTCGAACAGCACCTTGAACGCCTGCTTGGCCAGCGCGGACGTGTAGTTGCTCAGCACCTCGATCGAGGTCCGTCCGGCGGGCAGGCGGTAGAGGATGCGAGTCAGTCTGCCCTGGAGAGTCTGGCGTTTGTCCCAGACGGGTGCGCTGACGCTTCCGCCGGCCCGTCCGAGCACGGCGGCGTATTCGTCGAAATCGCTCTGAACGTAGTCGATGATCTGGGAACCCTGGAATCGCGTGATCATCGGGTGGTCGGCGCTTCCCGGAGCGTCTTCCTGGGCGCCGGCCGGCGAAGCGACGGCAAACACGATCGCGGCAGCGCAGGCGGCGACCCGGCAGCGATCCCTCATCACCTGTCCTCCTTGGAACGTCTCGCCCCTCAGCGACGTCGTGTCGTCCCTGCAGACGACCGGGACACGCCGTTAGCAGCCGATGACCGCCTGGATCGCGACGATGCGGTCCACCAGCTCCGCCTCTTCGCCGGGCGTGAGGTTCCTCATGAACGCCCGCCCGGACACCAAGCGGAGGAGCTGGTCCAGCTCGTGGCACACCTTCTTCGTGCTGTTCTTCTTGTCCGCCTCGAGCGCCTTGAGCACGCGGTCGAGCCGGTTGAGCGAGCTGCGCGTCAGACCGCGTGTCAGGTCGAGGCCGTCGATGTAGGCTGCAAGGTCCGTGATGAGTGTTTCGGCGTCCTCGCCGCCGCCCCCGCCGCCACCGCCGGACCCGCTGATTCGGTACAGCACCGCGTGCGGGGCGCCCTCGACCATGTCGGTGCCGGCGATCAAGCCGGTCTCGCTGAGGTGCAAGCGATGGCCGGTCCACCCGCCAAGTGGGAGATCGACGATGCCGCCCGCGGCCGTCCAGGAGAACGGAACCGGCCCGACCCCTTCCTCCGAGCGATAGCCGACGACCTGGCCGGCCTCATTGAGGTCCGTGACCTGGCTGTTGGGACCGAAGTCGACCATGCCGCCTGCCAGAGTCCAGGAGAATCCGTGATCCTCGCCGCTTCCGGCCTGATAGGCACGACCGATGACTTGGCCGGCCCCGTTGACGTCGCCGACGACTTCGCTGTAGAGAGCTCCAGGCGTCAGGTCGAGCATCCCGCCGGCCGCCGTCCACGAGAACGCGTGATAGGCAGCATCTCCAGCGGTGTAGCTGTGGCCGATGACCTGGCCTTCGTTGGTGACCGCAACCGCCCGGCTGCGGCTGCCGCCAAGCGTCAGATCGACCATCCCGCCGGTGGCCGTCCACGAAAACGCGTGAACCTCGCCGCTCGCCGTGTAGCTCTCACCGATGACTTGTCCAGCGTCGTTGACGTCTTGGGGAAAACTCTCGACGCCTCCGAGCGTACCGAAGTCGACCATGCCCTCCGTGGCCGACCACAGAAATGCGTGGGTGACGCCAGTGCTCATGTCATAGCGCGTACCGATGACTTGCCCGACCTCGTTGATGACCACCGGGCGGACACCCGAACCCAGGTCGTTCATTCCGTCCGCGGCGCTCCACAAGAATCCGCGCCAATCGAACCCCGCCGTCAAACCCAATCCGACGACCTGGCCGGCCTCGTTGAGGTCTCTGACCTCGCTGTAGTAGCCACCAAGGGTCAGGTCGACCCTGCCGCCCGCCGCCGTCCATGAGAACCCGTGTTGCTCGCCGCTCCACGTCCCCCTGATGCCGATCACTTGCCCCGCCTCGTTGAAGTCAAGTGGATAGCTGACGCGGTCGTCGGGCGTCAGGTCGACGATGCCTTCCGCAACCGTCCAGGAGAAGGCATGTTCCAAGCCGCTCGCGGTCTGGCCATGACCAACCACCAGTCCCGCCTCGGTGACGGCAAGCTCATAGACGCGGTCGCCGCCAAGCGTCAGATCGACCATCCCTCCCGCAGCCGTCCACGTAAAGCCGTGGTCCTGGTCATAGTCACCGGCGATGAGGTTACTGTGGCCCACAACCTGCCCTGCGCCATTTACAGTGCCCCTTGTCCCGTAATATCCCGATCCCGAGGCATAGCTGTAGTCGCCGCCAAGTGTGCCGAGATCGGTGATCGTCACGGTCACCTCCCCGGCGACACCTCCACTGCAAACGAACGCGAGCAGCACGCTCGACAAGACCTTCACCCAGCCTGAGGTGCGACAACGCCGGAGCCACTTCCGGCCAGGAACCCCCAGTCGCACTCGAAAACTCCGGCGATCTCGAAACGTTGCGCGCGTCATTGGAGAGCCTCACCAGCGAAAGCCGCCGTCCACGCCCGCGGGAAGGACGCGATGGCCGGCGGACGTGTCCGAATCTCAGGTTGTTGCCCGTTGGAAGCGTCCCTTGCTGGGAGTGATACGACATACGCGCCGCCCAAGTCCTGACGTAGTGGTGATCTTTTGGTTATTTCTTCACGGACAGGTTGGCGCAACGAGCACGGTCCCCAACCGGCGGGAAAAATCACGCCTTGCGAGGCCTCCTGCTGCGCGCCGCCCTCGGAGACGACGCGCGCTTGCCGCGATTCATAGAGACGAGGCACCGGAGGGCCGTCCTGTGCCCCACAGCCGGTTCGGACACGCGCGCGGCGCAACGCCGCCCTCGTCTCGCACGCGGGCACTGATGTTCGTCAGGGCGCACGGCAGGGCATGTTATCATGATATATTGCCTTAATGGGAAATATCGTCAGACGCCTCCTGGACCTCCGCCTGCCGCGCGGGCAATCGGCGTTCCTCTGGGGGCCGCGACGAGTCGGCAAGAGCTTCTGGATCCGGCAACACCTTCCGCGTGCCCCGCTCATCGATCTGCTGCAATCGGACGTCTACGGCGAGTATGCGAGCCGCCCGTCCTTGTTGCGCGAGCGGTTCGCCGCATCCCCCGACCCGCTGATCGTCATCGACGAGGTGCAGAGGATTCCCGCTCTCCTCAACGAAGTGCATTGGCTGATCGAGAATCGCCGGCAGGCGTTCCTGCTCACCGGGTCGAGCGCCCGCAAGCTCAAACGGGGCCACGCCAACCTCCTGGCCGGCCGCGCCTGGCGGCGTCAGATGGTCCCGCTGACATGCCTCGAAGTCGATTCTCTCGATCTGGAGCAGGTCATGGTGAGCGGGCTCCTGCCTCCGCACTTCCTCTCGGCGCACCCGTTGGAGGATCTGCGCGCCTACATCGGCGACTATCTGAAGGAGGAAATCGCCGCCGAGGCGCTGACCGCACACATCCCGTCGTTCGCGGAGTTCCTGCGCGTGGCGGCCATCAGCAGCAGCGAGTTGCTCAACTATACGAACGTCGCGCGCGAAACCGGCGTGTCGGCCAAGGTCGTTCGGAGCTACTTTGGCATACTGGAAGAGACCTATCTGGGCTTCCGTCTGCCGGCGTGGCGTAGGGCCCGGAACCGGCGGCTCATCCAGACCGAGAAGTTCTTCCTCTTCGACGTAGGCGTGTCGAACTACCTGGCCCGGCGGCAACCCCGGCTGGGCAGCGCCGAATTCGGCAAGTCCTTCGAGCACTACCTGCTGATGGAACTGAAGGCCTACCAGGCGTACCGACGGCCGGAGCTCGGCCTCCACTTCTGGCGCACCGCCGCCGGTCACGAAGTGGATTTCATTCTCGGCAGCCTGGACGTGGCCATCGAGGTCAAGGCGAGCGCCCGCGTCCACGAGGGCGATCTGGGCGGCCTGCGGGCCCTCCGCGAGGAGCAGCGCGTCAGGCGCGCACTCGTCGTCTCCCTCGAGCGGCAGCCACGCGAGATCGAACGCGGCATCGAGGTCGTGCCGTGGCGGACGTTTCTCGACGAGTTGTGGAGCGACGAACTGGGCGTGTGAACTGCGGACCGCCCCTCACTCCGTATTGTGGGCCGGGTCCTGTCGGACCCGGCTAGAATGAGACGGATGACGAGCGCGACTCCCGGCCTCGATGCCGTGCGATCGACGCGCCGCGGCGCGCTCACGACGGTGTCCGGGCGCCCGGTCGAGCGCCTCTACACGCCGGCCGACGTCGCCGGGCTCGACTATCAGCGCGACCTCGGCGACCCGGGCCAGTTTCCCTACACCCGCGGCATTCACGCGACCGGCTACCGCGGCAAGCTCTGGACGATGCGGCAGTTCGCCGGCTTCGGCACGCCCGAGGAGACCAACGCGCGCTACCGGCAGTTGCTGGCCGCCGGCGGCACCGGGCTGAGCGTGGCCTTCGACCTGCCGACGCTGATGGGGCGGGATCCGGATCACGAGCTGTCGCTCGGTGAAGTGGGCAAGTGCGGCGTCAGCGTCGCCTCGCTCGCCGACATGGAAGCGCTCTTCGACGGCATCGATCTCGGCCGCGTTACCACGTCGATGACGATCAACTCACCGGCCGCCATGATCTTCGCGATGTACCTCGTGCTGGCCGAGAAGCAGGGCGTGAGCTGGAGGACGCTGTCCGGGACGGTTCAGAACGACATCCTGAAGGAGTTCATCGCGCAGAAGGAGTACATCTACCCGCCGCGCCCGTCGATGCGGCTGGTGACCGACGTGTTCGCCTTCTGCGCCGAGCACGCGCCGAAGTGGAACACGATCTCCGTGAGCGGCTACCACATTCGGGAGGCCGGCGCGACGGCGGCGCAAGAACTGGCCTTCACACTGCGCGACGGTGTCGAGTACGTGCGGTTCGGCATCGACGTCGGGCTCGACGTCGACGTGTTCGCCCCGCGCATCTCGTTCTTCTTCAACTCGCACAGCGACTTCTTCGAGGAGATCGCCAAGTACCGCGCGGCGCGGCGAATCTGGGCGCGGGTGATGCGGGAACGGTTCGACGCGCGCAGTCCACGGTCGTGGCAGCTCCGGTGCCACGCGCAGACGGCCGGCGTGTCGCTCACCGCGCAGCAGCCGTACAACAACGTCGTGCGCACGGCGCTGCAGGCGCTCGCGGCGGTGCTCGGCGGCGCGCAGTCGCTGCACACCAACTCGCTCGACGAGGCGCTCTCGCTCCCGACCGCCGAGGCGGCGACGCTGGCGCTTCGGACGCAGCAGATCATCGCGTGCGAAACCGGCGTGCCGAACAGGGTCGATCCGCTCGGCGGCTCCTACTTTCTCGAGTCGCTCACCCGCGACCTCGAGCAGGAGGCGCTCGCGTACTTCGAGACGATCGACGCCATGGGCGGCATGGTCGAGGCGATCGAGCGTGGCTACCCGCAGAAGGAGATCGCCGAGAGCGCGTACCGCTTCCAGCAGGCGGTCGAGCGCGGCGAGCGGGTGATCGTCGGCGTCAACGAGTTCGTCGAGGCCGACGAGGAGCCGATCGGCACCATGTACATCGACCACTCCGTCGCCCAGACGCAGTGCGCGCGGCTCGACCGCGTGCGATCGACCCGCAGTGCGGGCGCCGTTCGCACGTCGCTGGCGCGGCTGCAGGACGGGGCGAGGAGCGGCGGGAACGTGATGCCGCTGCTCATCGACGCGGTGCGCGCCTATGCCACGATCGGCGAGATGTGCGACGCCCTGCGGCAGGTCTGGGGCGAATACGAGGAGGTTCCGGTCATCTGACGGCCGATACAGGGCATGGCCAGGATTCGAGTTGTCATCGCCAAACCGGGCCTCGACGGCCACGACCGCGGCGCGCGGGTGATTGCCCGGGCGCTCCGCGACGCGGGCATGGAGGTGATCTACACCGGCCTCCGGCAGACGCCGGAGCAGATCGTCGCCGCGGCGCTGCAGGAGGACGCGGACGTGATCGGCCTGTCGATCCTGTCGGGTGCCCACATGCACATCTGTCCGGCCGTCATGGCGCTGCTCGGGGAGAAGGGGCTTCGCGACGTGCTCGTCGTCGTCGGCGGCATCATTCCCGACGTCGACATCCCGCGTCTCAACGCGATCGGCGTGCGGGGCATCTTCCTGCCGGGCACGCCGATGCAGGAGATCGTCGACTTCATCCGGAAGCACGCCCGGACACGCGTGGAGTCGGTGTGAGCGACCCCTTCGACTCCGCTCAGGGCAAGCCCGGTGACTCCGCCCAGGGCAAGCCCGTCGACTCTGCTCAGGACAAGCCCGATCCGGTGGGCGACTACCTGGAGCGGCTGGACCATCTGCTGACGACCCGCGCGGCGGAGCCGCTGCCGCCTGCCGAGGGTACCGCCCCGCCGGGCGCGACGAGCGCGGAGGCGCCGCCCGCCGCGTCGAACCTGGTCGCGGACGCGTTCGTGGCGATCCTGGCGCTGGAGGAAGGGGAGCCCGGCGCGCGGCCGGTCCGATTCGTGACAGGCGACGCCGAACCGCGCATCAGCGACGCTCTGGTGGAGGAACTGACCCGCCGCATCATCGAGCGACTCGCGCCCGACCAGGTGCGCGCCGTCGTTGCCGACGTCGTCTCCGAGGTTGCGGAGCGGCTGGTGCGAGAGGAAATAGAGCGGATACGACACACGCATGCCTGACCTCGACGATCTTCAGCACCCGATCGTGCTGCCGGAGAAGCCCGCACTCGAGGGGCTCGAAGCCAAGTGGAGCGCGCGATGGGAGCAGGACGGCACCTGCCGCTTCGAGCGCGGACGGCCGCGCGCCGAGGTGTACTCCATCGACACCCCGCCGCCGACGATCAGCGGATCGCTCCACGTCGGCCACGTCTTCTCGTACACCCACACCGACGTCGTCGCGCGCTTCGAGCGCATGCGCGGCAAGGCGGTCTTCTACCCGATGGGGTGGGACGACAACGGGCTGCCCACCGAGCGGCGGGTGCAGAACTACTACGGCGTGCGCTGCGATCCGTCACTCCCGTACGACCCGGCGTTCCAGCCTCCGGAGAAGCCCGGCAAGCACCCCGTCTCGGTGTCGCGGCCGAACTTCGTCGAGCTCTGCCTGCGGCTGACCGCCGAGGACGAGAAGGCGTACGAGCATCTGTGGCGGCGACTCGGCCTGTCGGTCGACTGGTCGATGACGTACGCGACGATCGGCCGCCGGGCGCAGCGCATCTCCCAGGCCGCCTTCCTGCGGCTGCTCGGGCGCGCCGTCGCGTACCAGCTGGAGGCGCCCACGCTGTGGGATGTCGATTTCCGCACGGCCGTGGCGCAGGCCGAGCTCGAGGACCGGGAACAGGCCGGCGCCTTCCATCGGATCCGGTTCGCCCTCTCGGCTTCGCTCGCGGCGCGTCCTGGCCCCTCGTCTCTCGAGATCGACACCACGCGGCCCGAGCTGATTCCCGCGTGCGTCGCCCTCGTCGCCCACCCCGACGACGAGCGGTACAGGCCGCTGTTCGGCAGCGAAGCGGTCACGCCGCTCTTTGGCGTCGCCGTGCCGATCCGGCCACATCCGCTCGCCGACCCGGAGAAGGGCACCGGCGTCGCCATGATCTGCACGTTTGGCGACGTGACGGACGTGACGTGGTGGCGCGAACTGAGGCTGCCGGTTCGTGCCGTCCTCGAGCCGAACGGAACGCTCCGGCCGATCCGGTGGGGCGAGCCGGGCTGGCCGTCGCGCGACCGGGCGCGGGCGCAGCAGGCCTACGACCAGCTGGCGGGCCTCTCGGTCGGCAAGGCGCGGGCGCGCATCGTCGAGCTGCTCCGCGAGTCGGGCGACCTCCTCGGCGAGCCGCGGCCGATCACGCATCCGGTGAAGTTCTACGAGAAGGGCGAGCGCCCCCTGGAGATCATCACGAGCCGCCAGTGGTTCATCAAGACGATGGAGTACCGGGACGAGCTGCTCTCCCGGGGCCGAGAGCTGCAGTGGCATCCGGACTACATGCGGCACCGGTTCGAGAACTGGGTGAACGGCCTCGCCGGCGACTGGTGCATCAGCCGGCAGCGGTTCTTCGGCGTGCCGTTTCCGGTGTGGTACCCGGTGGCGCAGGACGGCGCCGTCAACTACGAGCGGCCGATCGTCCCGGACGAGGCGCGGCTGCCTGTCGATCCTTCGACCGACGTCCCCGCCGGGTATCGCGAGGAGCAGCGGGGCCGGCCCGGAGGCTTCATCGGCGACCCCGACGTCATGGACACGTGGGCGACTTCGTCGCTGACGCCACAGATCGCGAGCGGCTGGCTCGAAGACAGCGACCTCTTCGGGGGCGTGTTCCCGATGGATCTGCGGCCGCAGGCGCACGACATCATCCGGACCTGGCTGTTCTCGACCGTGCTGCGGGCGCATGTCGAGCACGGATCGCTGCCCTGGGCGCACGCCGCCATCTCCGGCTTCGTCACCGATCCCGACCGCAAGAAGATGTCGAAGTCGAGAGGGAACGTCGTCACCCCGATGGGACTGCTCGAGGAGCACGGGTCCGACGGGGTCCGCTACTGGGCCGCGAGCGGGCGGCCTGGCGCCGACACGATCTTCGAGCCGGGGCAGATGAAGGTGGGGCGCCGCCTGGCCATCAAGATCCTCAACGCGGCCCGCTTCGCGCTGCTGCAGGCGGAGCCGCGTGGACCGATCGTCGAACCGCTCGATCGCGGCATGCTGACGAGTCTGGCCGCGCTCGTGCAGGAAGCGACCGAGCAGCTCGAGGCCTACGACTACGCGCGGGTGCTCGAGCGGACCGAGCGCTTCTTCTGGAGCTTCTGCGACGACTATCTCGAGCTCGTCAAGGCGCGCCGCTACGGCGATCTGACGAGAGAAGGGGCGGCGTCGGCCAACAGCGCCATGCTGGTGGCGCTGTCGGCGATGCTGCGGCTCTTCGCGCCGTTCCTGCCGTTCGTGACCGAGGAAGTGTGGTCGTGGTGGCGGCCGGGATCGGTCCACCGCGCGGCGTGGCCGACGGTGGAGGAGGTGCTGGCGCCGGCCGGCGGCGCCGACCCGGCGGCCGTGGAGGTGTTCGCGCAGAGCCAGGCGGCGCTGGCCGACGTGCGGCGCATCAAGGCGCTCGCCAAGAAGCCGGTCAAGGCGGTGATCGAGCGCGCCGTGCTGCCCCGCCGGTTCGAGCCGCTCCGGCCGGCGGCGCACGATCTTCGGGCGGCCGCGCACATCCGGGACTTGACCTTCGCGGACGTCCCGGAGGCCGACCTGACGTTTGCCGAGGAGCCTGCCGCGTGACGACCGCGACGTCGACTTCGCTCGAGCCGCTCGAGCCGGGACTCTACCGCGAGATCGTCCGGCGCGCGCTCGCGGAAGACTTCGGCTGGGGCGACGTGACGACCGAAGGAGTCGTCGATCGCGACCGGAAGGCGCGCGGGGTGCTGCTGGCGAAGTCGCGCTGCGTGATCGCCGGCCTCGAGGTCGCCTCCGAAGCGTTTCGGCAGATGGACCCAGCCGTGGCGGTCACCGCGCACCGCGCCGACGGCGACTGGTGCGAGCCGATGACCGTGGTGGCGGAATACCGCGGCTACGCGGCGGCCATGCTGACCGCCGAGCGCACGGCGCTCAATTTCGTGCAGCGGCTGTCGGGCATCGCCACGCTCACGCGGCAGTTCGTCGAGGCGGCCGCCGGCCGCATCGTGATTCTCGACACGCGCAAGACGACGCCGCTCCTGCGCGCGCTCGAAAAGTACGCGGTCCGCGCCGGCGGCGGCGCCAACCACCGCAGCGGGCTGGACGACGGGATTCTCATCAAGGACAATCACATCCGCCTGGCCGGCGGCGTGGCGGCGGCGGTGACGCGCATGCGGAAGGCCAACCGCGAGATGCCGACCGAGGTCGAGGTCGAGCGGCTCGAAGATGTCGACGAGGCGCTCGGCGCCGGCGCGGACATCGTCCTGCTGGACAACCTCTCGACCGCCGACATCATCGAGGCGGTCGAGCGGTGCCGGGGCGTGGCCAAGACGGAGATCTCCGGCGGCGTGACGCTCGCGCGGATCCGGGAGCTCGCGGCGACCGGCGCCGACTCCGTCTCAATCGGCGGGCTCACGCATTCGGCGCCCGCCGTGGATCTGAGTTTCGAGATCGAACCGGTGTAACAGCGTTCGCCGGTGCGCCGTGCCCTGGTGTTCGGGTGCCGGTTCACTAGTTCACGTGCAGGAATTCATCGCACCGATGAACCTTCAGGGTCCCGCACCGCTGCCTCCCGAGTTCGCCGAGCCGCTGGCCCAGGCGGCCGGGCGCCTCGGACCCTTCGGGCGCCGGATCCTGTGGTATCCGGAGGTGCCGTCCACCAACGACGTCGCGACCGTGCTCGCCGAGCGTGGTGCGGCCGACGGATGCGTCGTTGCCGCCAACGCCCAGTCGGCCGGGCGCGGACGGCACGGACGACGCTGGGCGTCGCCGGCGGGTGCGGGACTGTACGTCTCCACCGTGCTCCGACCCGGACGCCACGCGATGCGGGCGCTGACGATTGCCGCCGGCGTGGCCGTCAGTGAGGGCATTCAGGCGGCCACGGGCCTCGAGGTCGGACTCAAATGGCCGAACGACGTCTACGCGGGAGACCGCAAGCTGGCGGGTGTGCTTGCCGAAGCGGCCGACGCGATCGAGTACGTCGTGCTCGGATTCGGAATCAACGTGATGCCTGCGGCGTATCCGCCGGACATCGCGGCGCGCGCCACGAGCCTCGAAGACGAGCTCGGCCGGGTGGTCGATCGCGGGCTGCTGCTCGCCGAGTGCCTGTCGGCGCTGGCGCGGCGGTACGGCGATCTGCGGGGCGGCCGGACCGGCGCGGTCATCGAGGCGTGGCGCCGCCGCGCGGGGCGCACCCTCGGCCGCCGCGTGCGGTGGGAAGCCGCCGGCTCCGCGATCGAGGGGGTCGCGGAGAATATCGACGACACGGGCGCGCTCCTGGTGCGAACGCCGGCCGGCGTCGTTGCGGTGACTGCAGGTGAGGTGAGATGGGTCTGAAGTGAGAAGTGTGAACGACGACCGTGAGACGTACTGCCGCGACGTCGAGAGCTATCTCTGCCGCAAGAACGACGGTCATCTCGTCCGCATTGTCGGTCCCGCCTTCGAGCAGGTGTGCGGATGGGCGGCGCGCGGTGTTCCGCTGAAGGTCGTCTGTCGCGGCATCGACCGGTACTTCGAGCGGTACTACGCGAAAGGGCCGCGACGGCGTCCCGTGCGGATCGAGTTCTGCGAGGCCGACGTGCTGGACGTGTTCGACCAGTGGCGCCGCGCGGTGGGCGTCGGGGCGGCAGCGTCGGCGGCGGGCATCTCGGGCGATGACGGCGGGAAGGAGGTGCGGCCGCGGGCGTCGCTTCCCGCGCACCTCGAGCGTGTCGTGGCGCGGCTCACCGCACTGCGCGCCGGCGACGAGCGCGGGTGGCTCGACGGCGCCATCGACGCGTCGGTGCGCGAGCTCGACGCCGCCCGCGCCGGGGCGAAGAGCCTCCGCGGGGAGCGGCGCGAGGCGCTCGTCACGCGACTGCGCGAGCTCGATCGCCGGCTCGTCGAGGCGGCGCGCGCCGGCTGCGACCCGGCGGTCGTGGCGCGGCTCAGGGACGAGGCCGACGAACAGCTGGGAGCGTTCCGCCCGCGCATGACGGAGGAAGCCTACCGCCAGTCGCAGCAGGCGTGCATCGATCGCCTGATCCGCGACTACTTCAAGCTGCCGATGATCACCTTCGAGTAGTGCGATGGTGGCGACGGTGCGACGGTGCGACGGTGCGTCCGACGGTGCGACGGTGCGACGGTGCATCCTGGCGTGCGATGGTGCGATGGTTCGCGTCCCTACCATCGCATCGTCACACGTTCGGCTCGTCGCATCACTGCGCCCTTGCACCGTCTTACGCACTCTCGCACCGTCGCACCCTCGGACGCACCCTCGCACCCTCGCACCCTCGCACCGTCGCACCGTCTTACGCACTCTCGCACCGTCGCACCCTCGGACGCACCGTCGCACCTCATGAGTCTGAGTCTCGGCACAGAAATCACCCTCGACATCGAGAAACCGGCTGCTGGCGGCTGGATGCTGGGACGGCACGAAGGGCTGGTGGTCCTCGTGCGCGGCGCGATTCCTGGCGAACGGGTGCGCGCGCGCGTCGGCCGTGTGGGCCGCGACATCGCCTACGCGGAGGTGGCGGATGTCCTCGTGGCATCCTCTGATCGCCGCGAATCCGAGAGCGACTGGCGGTGCGGAGGCAATGTGCTCGCTCACGTCGCGTACGAGCGACAGTGCCGGCTCAAGGGCGAGATCATCCGCGACGCGCTCGGACGGATCGGCCACGTGGCGCTGTCAGCGCCGCCCGAGGTGCTGCCGTCGCCCGAGCGCGGGTACCGGATGCGGGCGCGCCTGCACGCAAGACACGGGCGCCTGGGATTCTTCCGTGAGGGGACGCATGAGGTCTGCGATGCCGCATCCACGGGACAACTGCTGCCGGCGACCGGCGACTGGATTGCGGAGACCGAGCGCCTGCTCGCGCGCGACCGCGTGACCGGCCTCGTCGGCATCGAGATCGCCGAGAACATCCCGGGCGACCAGCGCGCCTGCCATCTGGAGCTGCAGGCGGGCGCGGAGGCGTCGGCATTTGCCGTCCTGGCGGAAGGCGGCGCGCTGACGGGCCTGTCGGCCGGCCTGGCGGACCATCCCGGCGGCCGGACGCTGGCGGGCACGCCCGTCGTCGGCGACGTGCTGCACGTCAGGCCGGGCGATCCCGCGACGGCGCTGCGGCTGCGCCGCGACGTGCGGGCGTTCTTTCAGGGCAACCGGTACCTCCTCGAGACGCTCGTCCGCCACGTGGTCGCGCTGGTGCCGCCCGGCCCCGTCGTCGACCTCTATGCGGGCGTCGGACTGTTCGGGCTGTCGCTGGCGGCGGCCGGCTTCGATGAGGTCACGCTGGTCGAAGGCGACCGCGCCAGCGGGCCGTCGCTAGGGGAGAACGCCGAGCCGTTCGGGACGCGCGTTCGAGTCGAGCACCGCAGCGTCGAGTCGTTTCTCCAGTCGTACGCAGGGCGGGTTCCGCCGAGCGCCGCGACGGGAGCGCGACCGGGACCCGCCGTCGAGACGACGTTCATCGTAGACCCGCCGCGGACGGGACTCTCGAAGGAAGCGCTCGGCGCCGTCGTGCGGCGCGGACCGGCGCGCATCGTGTACGTGTCGTGCGACGTGGCGACGCTGGCCCGCGATGCGCGCACGCTGCTCGACGCCGGCTACGAGCTGGAGCAGTTGACCGGCATCGATCTGTTTCCCAACACCGCGCACGTCGAGGCGGTTGCCGCCTATGCACGGCCCCGCAGAGCGGCTGCCGCGTCCTAGCCTGGATGATTCACGAACGCGTCGTTCACACTGCTGGGTGCTCCCTTCTCCGTTCGTGTTCCGGTTCGGTGCTGCCGTTCCTCGGTCCCCGTCGCGCCGGGTCGAGGGGTTCCGGCGAGGACGAGCCAGAGACCTCCGAACCTTGAACCGCGAACCCCGAACACGAACCCTGAACACGAACCGAGAAGCGACCCTCCCTGCCAAGATAGCTGAGACACTTTCCCTATCGGAAATTACGGTGCAGGGCGGGGAGGTGCAAGGACCTTGATGAACCCGATCCGCAGGATGCTGGTAGACCAGTCGCCCGTGGGAGAGCCGGAGCGGAGGGGCGACGAGCGAAGCGAGGCGCCCCGTAGCGAAGGGTCTCCCACGGGCGAGCGCGCGGTCGCCCCGGTGCCGCCCGACCCCGAAGTGCCGGCCCGCCACGTCCGGCGACGCTTCACGACTGCCTACAAGCTCGAGATCTTGCGGAAAGCGGACGCGTGTCAGCGGCCCGGCGAGCTCGGGGCCTTGTTGCGCCGCGAAGGGCTCTACTCGTCGCATCTGGTGACCTGGCGCCGCCAGCGCGCGCACGGCTTGACGCCCAAACCACGCGGTCGGAAGAAGACGGCGGTCGATCCGCGGGTGAAGAAGTTGGAGCAGGAGAATCGGCGCCTGACGTTGCGGCTGGACAAGGCGGAGGCCATCATCGCGTTCCAAAAAAACTCTCGGGCCCGGCGCGGCCGTCCCACCTGCTGGACGAGAAACTCCCAACCAGCTACTGTCGTGCGCCCCGGGGGGAGTGGCCGCCAGCTTATTGGTGTCCTTACGAACCCGTAAAAAAACATGGTCCGGGGGTGTCTTGCGCACTTGATAGTGGTGACGCCCTCACGGCGATCCCGTTTAGGAAAGTGATCGATTGCGCCACCCCTGCTCCCGGGCATTCCGAGGAGGTTATCGACATGCCCAGGACAAAGCCGCGCACGCGATCATCGAAGCAGCTGTCCACGATCCATCCCGATGCCGCCGGCCTCGATGTGGGTTCGACGTTTCACGTCGTGGCCGTACCCGGCGACCGGGACGACCAACCGGTGCGGACGTTTCGGACCTTCACCAGCGATCTCCACCAGTTGGCGGATTGGCTGAAGGCGGTCGGCATCACGACGGTCGCGATGGAGTCGACGGGGGTCTACTGGATTCCTGTCTTCGAGATCCTCGAAGCGCGGGGCTTCGAGGTGCTGCTGGTGAATGCCCGCGACGCGAAGAACGTGCCCGGCCGGAAGACGGATGTGAACGATGCGCAGTGGTTGCAGCAGCTCCACCAATATGGACTGCTGCGCGGAAGCTTCCGGCCACGAGACGGCGTCGTTCGCCTTCGTGCGTATTTGCGCCATCGCGAACGGCTGGTCGACTACGCCGCCGCGCACATTCAACAGATGCAGAAGGCGCTCATACAAATGAACGTGCAGCTCCATCACGTGGTGTCCGACATCACGGGGCTCACGGGCCTGCGCATCATTCGCGCCATCGTGGCTGGCAATCACGCACCCGAGCAGTTGGCGACATTTCGGGATGTGCGATGCCACGCCTCGGAGGAGACCATCCGCGAGGCGCTGACCGGCAACTATCGGCCTGAGCACGTCTTTGCCCTGCGACACGCGCTCGAGATCTACGACGTGCACCAGACCAAGATCGCCGAGTGCGACGTTGAAATCGAAGCGATCTTGGCGATATTGAACGACGCGCGTCAGGCGCCTCGCGATCCGCTCCCGTCTGTGCGGCACGCCAAAGCCCGCAACGAACCCAGATTCGAGGCGCGGCCTGCGCTCTACACCTTGCTGGGCGCCGATCTGACCCAGATCCACGGATTCGGTCCCTACACCGTGTTACGACTCGTCGGCGAGTGCGGCGACGACATGCGCAAATGGCCGACGGACAAGCACTTCACCTCGTGGTTGAGCCTCGCACCCGGCAACAAGATCTCGGGCGGCCGTGTACTCAGCTCGAAAACGCGTCGGTCGGCGAACCGGGCGGCCGCGCTGCTTCGGATCGCGGCCGTCAACGTGGGCCGGACCGACACCGCCCTCGGCGCCTTCTATCGGCGCCTGGCCGCCCGCATCGGGAAAGCGAAGGCCGTGACCGCGACCGCTCGGAAACTCGCCGTCCTGTTCTACCGAGCCCTTCGATTCGGCCTGGCGTACGCCGATCCCGGTGCGTCTCACTACGAAGCACGATACCGGCAGCGCGTGGTCCACACCCTGCACCGGCGCGCGCGCGAATTGGGATTCACTCTTGTCGCGAACTCGGCGGCCGGGGCTGGAGTTTCTTAGGAAAGTTGCCGAGCTCCTGGGGATCCCCCTGAAACCGTTCGAGTCCGACGAGACCGACTGATGCAGGCCGTCGAGACGACGAGCCCCACGATGGGGACGGCGGCGGCCTGCGATGCCTTGGGCGTCGCGCGCGCATCCGTGTATCGGCGGCGGCAACCGGCGCGCCCGCCGGCGCCGCGGCCGACGCCGCCGCGGGCCCTGGATCCGATCGAACGGCAGACCGTACTCGAGACGCTGCATAGTGAGCGCTTCCTCGACGCGGCCCCCGCCCAGGTGCATGCGACCCTGCTCGATGAAGGGACCTATCTCTGCTCACCACGCACGATGTACCGGCTGTTGGACACGGCCGGCGAGATCAAAGAGCGCCGCGCTCAGGTCCGCCGCCCGCACTACGCCGCGCCCGAGCTGCTGGCGACGCAGTCCAACGAAGTGTGGAGCTGGGACATCACCAAACTGCTGGGGCCGGCGAAGTGGACGTACTTCTATCTCTACGTGATCCTCGACATCTTCAGCCGCTATGTCGTCGGCTGGATGCTCGCCCCACGCGAGACCGCCGCCCTCGCCGAGCGGTTGATCGCCGAGACCTGCGCGAAGCACGCGATTCACCCCGGCCAACTCACGATCCACGCGGACCGCGGCGGCGCCATGCGCAGCAAGCCGGTCGCGCTGCTCCTGGCCGATCTCGGCGTGACGAAGACCCACAGCCGGCCGCACGTGTCCAACGACAATCCGTTTTCTGAAGCGCAGTTCAGAACGCTCAAGTACTGTCCGCAGTTTCCTGAGCGCTTCGGATCCCTGGAAGATGGGCGCGCGTTCGGGCAGGCCTTCTTCCGCTGGTACAACCACGAGCATCGACACAGCGGGCTCGGCTTTCTCACGCCCGCCGTCGTGCACTTCGGCCACGCCGCTCCCGTGCGCGCGCATCGACAGCAGGTCCTCGCCGCCGCCTACGCCGCCCATCCCGAGCGCTTCGTGAAGGGACGGCCACAGCCGGCGGATCTGCCCACCGCCGTCTGGATCAACCCGCCTGTCAAAACACCGACGCGCCAGGATGCCCCAGCAACGACGATCGTCACCGCGGACGACCTCCAGGTCGACCCGATTTCGGGCGCCGACGACCACTCCGCAGTCAGCGTGATCGATCGCCGCGCGACTCTAATTACGTCACCCGTGGTGTCTCAATGTCATTGACAGCGCCCGGAGAACCGAGAAGCGTGAACGACTGATTCATGAATAGTGCGGGCTAGACGTCGGCCGCCACCGGGTCTGCCACTTCGCCCTGAGCACGGCGCGATCGACCTCCTGCCCGCGGAGATACACCTCTGAGCGGCAGCACCCTCGCACCATCGGACGCACCATGCACCGTCGCACGATGCACCGTCGGACGCACCCTCGCACCCTCGCACCGTCGCACCTCGCACCATCTAGTGTTCCGCCGCCTTCACGAACGCCTCGAAGAGCGCCCGGAACTCGCCGGTGCGGTAGAAGTTCTCCGGGTGCCACTGCACGGCGAGGCAGAAGCGCCGCGACGGATCCTCGACGGCCTCGACCACGCCGTCCGGCGCGGTGGCGACCGTCACCAGGTTCTTGCCGGCCGCCTTGATCGCCTGATGATGGCGGCTGTTCACCTGACAACTGTCCGCCTCGCTGAGACTGTCCCGCATCAGCGTCTCGAGCAGCGAGCCCGACTCGAGCCAGACCTCGTGCACGAGTGTGAACGGCTGGTCCGATCCGTCGCGCTCGTGCTTCAACGAGCCCGGCATCTGGGTCGCGATGTCCTGGACGAGCGTGCCGCCGCACGCCACGTTCAGCAGTTGAATGCCGCGGCAGATCGCCAGGACGGGCAGATCGGCGTCGAGCGCGCGGCGCACCAGCTCGATCTCGTGCCCGTCGCGCCCAGGTTCGGCAGCGGCAAAGGAGGGATGCCTCGCCTCGCCGTACAGCGAGGGATCGACGTCGCCGCCGCCCGTCAGCAAGATGCCGTGCGCGCGAGACGCGACGTCCGCCGGGCGATCGACGGCAAGGTCGAGCACCCACGGATCCCCGCCCGCCCGCCGGACCGCCTCCTCGTAGTCGTGCAGCTTGCTGCACCGGGTGATGGCGATCAGGGACATGTCATTTCATGTGCGATGGTGCGAGGTTGCACCGTCGCACCATCGCACCCTCGCACCGTCGGACGCACCGTCGCACCCTCGCACCGTCGCACCTCGCACCCTCTACATCCGTGGCGGCACAGCGATCCCCATCAGATCGAGGGCGCGTGTGAGCTGGTTGCGCACGTACATCACCGCCGCGGCCCGCCAGCGGCGCACGTCGTCGCGCTCTTCGTTCAGGACGGGGGAGCGATGGTAGAACGCGTTGAACGCCTGCGCAAGCGAGAAAGCGTGCTTGGCCAGGACCGAGAACTCGAGGGAGCGCGCCACCTGTTCGACCACTTCGTCGAGCCGCGCCGCCTCGAGCACGAGGTCCCAGATGTCGTGACTGCCGTGTTCACCGGTGAGCTCGCCGGCCGGCACCTCGCCGAGCGTGGCGAGCAGCGCGGGTTCGTCCAAGCCGTCGCGCTGCCGCAGTTTCTGGAAGATGTTGTTGGCGCGCACCACCGCGTACTGGATGTACGGGCCGCTCTCGCCCTCGAAGCTGAGCGCCTCGTCCAGGTCGAAGACGATCATCTTGTTCGTCGAGAACTTGACGAGGAAGTACCGCACCGCGGCGACGCCGATCATCTGCGCGATCCGGTCGCGCTCGGCCTCGCTGAACTCCGGGTTCCGCGCCGCCACCTCGCGCCCCGCGCTGCGCGTCAGCGTGTCGAGCAGGTCGTCGGCCTTCACGCCCAGCCCCTTTCGGCCCGAGACGGAGACGAACGGACGCTTCGCCTCCTCGGAGTCGGGCGGGGGCAAAAATCCGATCTCGCGGGCGGTGGCGTGCGACAGCGCCACCATCTCGTACGAGAAATGATGCGAGCGCTCGGCGCCGTCGGGGTGGCCCGCCGCCACGAGCGCCTGCTTGAGCAGCTTCTGGAGATACGACTGCCGGACGTCGATGACGTTGTAGACCGAGGCCGCGCCGCCAAACGGTGGGTGATCTCGCTCGCCGTTGGCTGAACAGGTGGCCCAGAGCGGCCCGTGCGGGCGCTGGTCGAAGACGCGGTACTGGAAGTCACGGCCGAGGAGCCCGAGTTTCCAGAACTGGTAGGCGATGTCCTTGCCAACGTAGGTGACGACGCCGTTGGAACGGACGATGACCTTCTACCGCTCGCCCGCGTCCTCCTCGTCGGGGTCGGACGCGGGTTCGATCGAAGCGTCGGCGTGTGGGCCCTGGGCCTTGGACGTTGGGCCTTGGGATGTGGGACGTGCCTCCCCGTCCTCCTGAATCGGCATGACCCAGCAGCCGGCCAGCGGACCGTCGCTCTTCAGGTACACGGCGCCGGTGGTCTTGAGTACCTCGAATGCCTGCGCCCAGAACCTGAGCCGCAGGATGTCGCCCTCCCACGTCAGCAGGTCGTAGTCGACGTTCATCCGCGCCATCGTCCGCAGGTGGCATCGAACGATGCGATCGGCGATGAAGGCGCCGATCGCGGCCGCGTCGTTGCCGTCGTGCTCGATGTCGCGCAGCGTCTCGGCCCGGTGCGACAGCCGCGCCTTGTCCTCCTCGTACCACTCGGTCACGCGCGCGTAGAGGTCCCAGCAGTAGTCGTCGAAGCGGGTCGAGTCGGCGAGCTGCCGGATCCCGTCGAGCGTTCTGCCTTCGAGCGTACGGAAGCCGACGACGACGTCGGCCACCTGGACGCCGGTGTCGTCGATGTAGTTCTGGATCTCGACCGGAATGCCGCGGAACCGCAGCACCCGCACCAAGGTGTCGCCGAGGGCAGCGTTCCGCAGGTGACCGATGTGCGCCGCCTTGTTCGGGTTGATCGCCGTGTGCTCGACAATCGCCTTGCGGGCGATGGCCGGCGGCGCCGGGAGCTCCGGCGCGAGCCGGTCGACGAGGAACGCCCGGCGCTCGAGGAATACGTTCAGGTACCCGTTCGGCGTCGGCGCGACGCGGGCGATCCCGTCGAGCGCGCCGAAGGCGCCGGCAATCTGCTGCGCGATGGCGCGCGGCGCCTTCCTGAGCCGCCGCGCCAGCTCGAAGGCCACCGGCGTGCCCAAGTCGCCGAGCGTGCGACTTGGCGGGTACTCGATCGCGACGGCGGGTATCTCGCCCTCTCCGAGCGCGTAGAGCTCCTTCAGCACGCGCGTCAGATGCGCGCGAAGGCGTTCATGAACGGGGAGAATCATGGTACGCTGTGCGAAGCAGCCAGGCGCGCCCGCGCGTAGTCGTCGGGTGTGTTCACATTGAGCAGCAGGCGACCATCCCGATTGAAGGGCAAGAGCTCATCCGGACCGATTTCCCTCACGTCGAGACCCTCGAGCGCGTCGCCGACGCGCAATTCCCCCGCCTCGATCCGGGCGCGAACGTGCGCCGCCATGCGGCGCGCGTACGAGGCGCACAGCGGATGACGTCCGCCCTCGTCACGCGGCACCGCGACGTCGGCCTCGCGTCCCCGCTCCACGAGCCAGCTCACGAACGCCGCCGTCAGGAACGGCATGTCGCACCCGATGACGAGCACCTGGTCGGTGGTCGCCTCCACCAGCGCCGTGTACAGCCCCCCCAGTGCGCCGGCGCCAGGCACGAGATCGCAGACGACGCGCACCCCGGACGGATCTGGCCCCACACCGCGCCGGTCGCTCGTCACGATCAGGATGTGTGGAGTCAGCCCGCGCAGCACCGCCATCTGCCTGTCGAGGATCGACGCCGCCCCGACGACGAGCGCGCTCTTGTCGATACGGCCGAGCCGGCGCGCTTGGCCGCCCGCGAGAATGGCCGCGGTCCAGGAGCTGGTTACCAATCGGTTCGGGCTCTCCATTAGAACATGACTGAGGGAGGGATCGGCCGTCTGCTCATCGCGAGCCTGCATCAGGCGATCGCCGACCTCCTGCCGACGCGGCTCGAATTCTACGAGGCGTGGCTGAATCCGGCCGGCCTCCGTGACGGCCGCATCGGGTTGGCGCCACTTGCCGCGGTGTTGAGCTTCCTCCGGCAGGAAGGGGAGGCGTACCGCCTGGTGACGGCACGGGCAGGCGAGTACGCGGCCGAGTGGATGGTCGGCGACATGGCGGCCTACCGCCGGGCGATCCTGCGGGCAGCGCCCAGGGCCGTACGCGTGCACCTGGTGCTGCGGTTGGCGCGCGCGTTGGTTCGCAGGACGTACGGGGGCAGCCGGGCGCTCATTCGCTGGCGGAAGGGACGGGGCGCCATCGACATCCGGGGCTCCCTCTTCTGTGAAGTGCGGGACCGCGTGCCACAGCCGCTCTGTCAGTTCTACGCGGCGGCCACCGGCCGGCTGTTGTCACTATTCGACGTCGAGATGGACGTCGAGGCCGAACGGTGCCGGGCGACGGGCGCGGGGCAGTGTCTGATGGTCGTCCGTCCCAGTGGAGCAGCCGGATGAGGTCACGACATATCGAGGCGCAGGGGCACCGGGGCGATTCGTCTTCACGAGGATTCAGGGCCTCGGTGGCTCGGTGTTCAGCGACCACGCTGTTGTGCGTGCTCGCGGCCGCGGGCGTCGCGGCGCAGCCGCCTCGACCGGTGTATCTGGTCATCCCGTTCGAAAACGCGTCCGGGGAGCCTCGGGTGCACTGGCTCGGCGAGGCGTCGGCGGTCCTGCTCACCGACAACCTGGCTGCCCTCGGGGCGGCGGCGATTCCGCGAGACGACCGCCTGCGCGCGTTTACGCGGCTGCGGGTGCCACCGGTCGCCGCGCTGAGCCATGCCACCGTCATCCGCCTCGGCGAGGTCGTGGGCGCGGCGTACGTCGTGGTCGGTTCCCACGAAGTGCTCGCCGACGAACTGATCGTGCGGGCCCGCAGCATCCGTCTCGATACCGGGCGGATCTCGCCGGAACTGGTCGAGCGGGGCCCCCTCTCGGCCCTGCTCGACATCTATGGCCGCATCGCGTGGCGACTGGTGCCGGACTCGCCGGTCACGGCCGCACAGATGGAGCAGACGTACCCGTCGCTGCCTGCCTTCGAGCAGTACGTCAAGGGACTGCTTGCGGAAGCGCCGGAGACGCGCCGTGCGTTCCTGTCGCAGGCGCTGCGGCTTGCACCGGACTTCCAGCGCGCCCGTCTGGCGCTCTGGGGCGTGCACCACGGCGAGGGGGAACATCGGGCGGCGCTCGCTGTCGTTGGTCAGATCCCCGCGGACGACCGGCTCGGACGGCGGGCGCGTTTTCTGGCCGGGGTGTCGATGCTCCACCTGGGACAGCACCAGGCCGCCTTCGAGGCGTTCAGCGCGCTGAACCGGGAGTCGCCAGACCCGGCGCTGCTCAACAATCTTGCCGTGGCGCAGCTCAGGCGCGCCGAGGCGGCGTATCCCGGCGGCCGGCCGGTGTCGTATTTCGGAGAGGCCGTGACGCTCGACGGCAGCGATCCCGATCTGTTTTTCAATCTGGGTTACGCCTACTGGCTCGACCGCGATCCGCAGGGCGCCATCTACTGGCTCCGCGAAGCGGTTCGCCGGAATCCCGCCGACGATGCGGCGCACTACGTCCTGGGGGTGGCTCTGCAGGCGTCGGGGAGTGCCGCCGAGGCGGCCCGCGAGAAGGAGCTGGCGCGGCGGTTGTCCTCGACCTACGCGGACTGGGAGGTGAAGCAGCCGGGCGTCAACGCGGCGCCGCGCGGGCTCGAGCGCATCAAACTGGAGATCGATGTGCCGGCCGCGCTCCGCGTCGACGCGGCGGTCGTCGCCGCCGAGCAGCGCGATCAGCGCGCCGTCGCGGCGTTTCACCTCGAGCGAGGCCGCCGTTTCTTCGAAGAGGGACGCAACGAGGAGGCGACGGCCGATCTCCGCCGGACCGTCTTCCTCGCTCCCTACGACAGCGAGGCACACCTGCTGCTCGGGCGGATCTACCTGCGCACCGGTCGCCAGCAGGACGCCGTCGAGGCGCTGACGATCGCCGCCTGGAGCGATCCAGCCAACGCCGATGCGAAGGCGCTGCTCGAACAGCTCCGCTGACGGCTGAGCTGTGCTAAAATGTGCAGCAACCTAACTCATGTCCGATGAAGGACTTCACGAGATCCAGCTGAACGGGAAGCAGCTCGTCTTCCTGTTCATGGCCGCGACCGTCGTGGCTGTCGTGGTTTTTCTTTGTGGCGTGATGGTGGGGCGGGGCGTGCCGCAGCGAGCCGGCGTCGGTCCGGCCGTTCCCGGTCAGGGGCTCGTCGATCCGACCGCTGCGGCGCAACTGGTTCCACCGCCGCTGGCCGTGGCCAGCACCGGCGCCGTCTCGATCGCGGCGGGCGAGGCGCTCACGTATCCCGAGCGTCTTGGAGAGCCGGCGCCTTCACCCGAGACGCTTCAACCGCTCGCGGAGAACGCCGTGTTGACGCAGCCCGCCGGAGCTGCCGCGCCATCGCCCGCGCCGGCAAGGCCTGCTCCGGTGGCAGCAAGACCGGAACCCGTTGCCGCCAGGCCGGCGCCCGCGCCGGCGAAGCCCGCGCCGCCGACAGCCGCCGCGCCAGCGCCGAAGCCTGCACCTGCGGCTGCCGCGCCGAAGCCGGCCGCTCCGGCGCCCAAGCCTGCGGCTGTGGTCGCGGCCGCGAAACCGGTCGTACGCGCCGCGGCTTCCGCTCCCGCGCCCAAGCCCGCCGTCGCGTCTGCCGCGAAGCCTGCGACACCGGCGCCCTCCGCTGTGCCGGCCGCAGCGAGTGCGGCGGGCGCCTCCTCGCTAGCCGAGCCTTCCGGCCGCGGGTTCGTCGTCCAGGTGGCGGCCGTCCGTAAGCGCGCCGAGGCGGAAACGATCGCCCGGCGCCTCAGCGCGAAGGGCTATCCCACCTTCGTCACGACGGCCGGCGCCAACTTCCGCGTCCGCGTCGGCAAGTACGACGATCGCCGCGCCGCCGAGGCGATCGCCGGACGGCTCGAGCGGGAAGAGCGGTTCAAGCCCTGGATCACGCGGTAGCGGCGCTACCCTCTACATTCGGCCGTGGTCGACGAACCGCGTGACCACCTTGATGGTTGCGCGCGCGACGTCCTCGAGATCGTCGTCCGACATCGATGCGAAGAACGGGAGTCGAATCAATGACGTGCTCACGCGATCGGTGTGTGGAAGGCGTGGCAGAGGACGCCGAAGGCGCTCGCGCGCGAATGGTGACGAATGGAGCGGGATGTAATGGAACGCCGCGTCGAGGCCTTCGTGTCGTAGCGCGCGGATGACATCATCGCGCACCTGGGCCGGGACGAGTATCGCGTAAAGATGCCAGCTGCTGCTGACCCCGGGCCGCTCGCGCGGCAGTTGCACCAGACCGCGGATGGGCTCGAGCAGGGACGTCAGGCGTTCCGCCAGTTCGCGCTTGCGCGCGAGGATGGCCGGGAAGCGCCCAAGCTGAGCCTGAAGCAGGCTCGCGAGCACGTCCGACGCAGCGTAGCTGCTCCCCTCGTCCACCCACGTGTAGTGATCGATATCGCCTCTGATGAACTGGGTGCGGTTGGTCCCTTTCTCGCACACGATCTCGGCCCGGTGCGCATCGTCGTGCCGACGGCATACGAGGGCACCTCCCTCGCCGCAGACGATGTCCTTGGTGCCGTGGAAGCTGAAGCACCCAAAGTCGCCGATCGTCCCCAGCGGCCGTCCTTCAGCCGATGCGCCAAAGGCGTGGGCGGCATCCTCGATGACCTTCAGGCCGCGACGGGAGGCGATCTCGAGAATCCGATCCATGTCGCATGCGTGACCGGCGTAATGCACGACGATGATCGCGCGTGTCTCGGGGGTAATGCGCGACTCGATGTCGGCTGGATCGATGTTGAAGGTGTCGGGTTCGATGTCGGCGAAGACGGGAATGGCGCCGGCCCGGACAACGCTCGTGGCGGCCGACACGAATGCGAAGCTGGGACAGATCACCTCATCGCCGCGTCCAACGCCCGAGAGCGTGAGGGAGATTTCGAGTGCGGCAGTACACGAGGAGACGAACAGCGTCGGCGTCCCCAGGATCGCCGAGAGTTCCGCCTCGACTTCTCGCCCGATCGGTCCGCGGCCCGAGAGATGACCGCTGCACATTGCGTTCGCGACCGCCCGGACCTCCTCTTCGCCAATCCACGGCCGGTGAAGCGGGAGGCGATCTCGCCGAACGGACGTGCCATTCTCGATGGCCAGCGGTTCGTTCGCGAGATCGATGTCTGACACGCGCAGGTCGCTCATCGCAATCGCGAGTGTATCATTTCACCTACGAACACAGCTCCGCTGGGCGCGGAGTCGATGATCCAGGACCAGCCGACCGACACCACGATACCCGTCCTCAGCGTCGTCGTGCCACTGTTCTGCAGCGTTGCAACGCTCGCCGAGTTGCACGCACGCCTGACGCGAGTTGTGTCTCGACTGGATTGGCCGTCCGAAATCATTCTCATCGACGACGCCTGCCCGCGCGGGTCTGGCGAGGTGGCCGAGCGGCTTGCCGGGGTCGATGCCGCCGTGCGCGTCGTACGGCTGGCCAAGAACGTGGGACAGCATCGCGCGGCGCTCATCGGGATCTCTCACGCCCGTGGTGACCGCATCGTTGTCATCGATGCGGATCTGCAGGATCCGCCGGAAGCCCTCGTCGCACTCGTTCGAGCCCTCGAGGACGGCTACGATGCGGTGTTTGCGCGGTTCGATTCACGCGCCGAAGCGTTCGGCCGCGCAGTGACGTCGCGGATGTTCAAGACGATCGTCAACCCGCTCCTGTACGGCATCCCCGCCGCGACTGGCATGTTCCTGGCCATCACCGGCCGGATGCGCCTGGTTCTGCTCTCGTTCGAGACGACTCACGTATACCTGCCGGGGTTGATCGGGCTCTCGGGGCTGCCTCATTGCACCGTGTCGGGGTCGCGCGTGATGCGGCCGGCGGGTCGATCGGCGTACACGGCGTGGAAGAGACTCCGATTCGCATGGCACGTGATGCTGTGCTGGGCGGAATGCCGCGTATCGCGTCGGCGCGGACGCCGCTGAAGATCACTTGGGCTCGACGTCGCGGCGTTTGACCCGGGCGGGGGAACCGGCGACCATCGAGTGGGCTGGGACGTCATGGGTCACCAGCGCGCCGGCCGCAACGATTGCCCCCTCACCGATCGTCAGCCGCTCTCTCACGATCGCTCCGAGACCGATGTAGGCGCGGGAGCCAACCTGCACTTCTCCCGCCACGTTGACGCCCGGCTGCAGAGTCACGTAGTCCCCGATCCGGGTGTGATGGCCGATCCGGGCACCCCTGTTCACGAACACGTGCGAGCCAAGCGTCACATGACTTGCCACGAGTACGCCCGTTGATACCAGCGTGCCAGGACCGATCGTGCCGAACGGGAGCACGACGCTGCTCGGATGGACGAATGTCGGAAAAGACGCTCGACTTCGGACCTGATCGATGAATCGGATCCGATGTGTCGTCGACAGGGCACAGAGGCATTGCGCGCCGGCCGGCAGGTCGTCGACCCAGATGATGGGAAGACCGGACGCATGGGTTCTCGTCCGGCCTCGGTCGAGGTTCTCGACAAACCCCGCGACCGGAGTTCCAGCATGCCGCAGCAGAGCGAGGAATTCGTCCGCCAGCACTCCTGTGCCGAGAATGTAGGTGCCGTCGGCCTGAGTTGACCCTCCGCCTCGGTCGGACACGATAGAAACCCTCGGGATCCATCGTACCGCACACCCGGGTGATGTCAGAAGAATCGCGCTACACTGCGGCGATGCGGCACTTCTGGCTTCGCGACGGGGCGCGCCGGCTCGTGTCGGCGCTCGCCTTCGGCGGTTGCGTCGCTGGGATCGCAGCCCTGCTGGGGAGTCGCGACCTGGAGAGCTATGAACACGTGTTCTTTTCGCTGGATCGTGGAACGGCGGTAGAAAGCGTGCGTGTCATGGGTCATCCCGTCTATACCCTGGCGCTGGGACTCGGGGTCCGACTCCCGCTGCAGGGGAGCGTCGGCTCGTCGCCGGGCGCGCTGCTCGCACCATTTCTCCCGGCGCCGCTCGCCTACTGGCTTCTGCTGGCGTTCTCGATCGGGGCGGCTGTTCTGGTGGCGCGGCACGCGCTCGCGCCGCTCTGCGGAGGCGCCGTGTCGTGGCTGGCGGCGGTGCTCCTCTTCTGGTCGGCGCCGATCGTCGACTACACGATCTCCGTCGACTGGCTGGGCACGGCCCTCACCTATTGCGCGTTCGTCGCGTGCGTGTTTGCGCCACATGCGCTATTGACGCTCCTGGATTCGGCACCGTCCCGAGCGGCTCGGTGGATCGCCGCCCTGTCGGTCGCGGGTACGGTCTGGGGGCTCATTGCCGTCTCGCATGCGGGACACTGGCCGATCCTCGCGGGTACGCTCGTGCTCGCATCGATGCTGGCCCTGTGTCGATCCGAGCACCCACTCCGACTGAGATTGTCGGCGGTGGCTGCGCTGGCCACCGCCCTGCTGGTGCCGGTCGCGTTGCAGGTTCCAGACATCATCCGGGAGCTCCAGGCCGCAAACACCGCGGCGACTGGTGAGTTGAAACGAATTGTGGAGAACGCGGACGTAGGCCTCATGTCTGCCAACGCGTTCCCGTTTGGACCGGTGGCGCCGCGACTGCCGTTCACGTATCTCCCGCTCGCGCTGGTGTCCCTCGTCCTCGGATTGAGAGCCGGCGACGTTCGTCTCCGGAGGCTGATCCTCGGAAGCGCGTTCATCTCCCTCGTCCTTGGCGCCGGTGCGGCGGGGTTGTCGCCGGGTACCTCGGTCTACGCGCCGACCGTCACATGGGCCATGAGAGACCCGGCAATCGCGTTCGCGGTGTTCAGCGCCGCATGTGCGGCCGGTGTCTTCCGCGTGCCACGCCTGACCAGTCGGCTGACAGGCGGTTTGGCTCTTGCGGCGCTCGCACTCGCCAGTCTCCAGAGTCCTGCCTACGCGACGGCCCTTGCCCGGAAGGTTGTTCGGCAGGACGGGAATCGCTGGAGCTGGAATCGTGATCTGTTGCCGCCCGGGGAGCGCCTGGTGACGCGAGGTCTCGCGCCGGGTGCACTACTGAAAGGCGGGCGCCTCGCGTTCTGGCCGGACGCGCGCGGCGAGATGCGCGATCGGCGGCGGGCCAGCACGGATTTCGCCGACGCAGGCTACCCGCTCGTCACGGCTTGGACGAAACTGCGGACGATGCGGGGTCTCGTCGAACCCAACGAGTGGCTGTTCAATGAGACCACCGACCTGCCGTCCCGGATCCTGTGTGACGCGGCGGCCGTCCACTTTCTCCAGCTGCGCTACTTGTTGCTGCCCCCTGGAGTCGAGTGCGCACCCTGGTCGCGACTGCCCGGCCTGGCGATCGATGGCTGGCTGGAGATCGGTGTCGCCCTGGAATCGGATGACCGCGTCAGGGCGCTTCCCGCCTCCGGCCTGCACGGGCCGCTGGCACATGAGCCGGCATTGTCGGCGGAATCCCGGCTGCTGCCGACACTGACGCCACTACCCAGAACGTCGGTGGCCATCGATGCGCGCGGTATCGTCGTCCGCCTGGCAGACCCGGTGGTCGCCGCCGGGCGGGCGCTGGTGCTTCCAGTGGCCTACGATCCGGCATGGCGCGCCTCGTCTGGCCAGGTGCGCAGTGCAGGCGGCCTGCTGGCTCTCGTCGGGGTGGACCAGCAGCAGGTGACCGCTGCATTCGTGCCGGACGCCGTCGCCGTCTTGCGCGCGTGTTCGATGACAATGGCCCAGATGCTCGCCGTCGGTGGACTGATCGGATTGGCCTCCCTTCGGCCGGTGGCCCAGCGTGCCGGCTAGCTTTCACTGCCGCTCGTACCACATGATCCAGTCGCGCCCCCCGTCCATGTAGACGACCGGCGTTTCGCCGGCCAGGCGCATCGGAACGGCCGGCAGCTCGAACAGCGGAGTGTTCGTCAGGAGCAGGCCGCCCGGCCGCAGTATCGCCGCGATGTTGCCGAGGGCGAGCGACTGCTCGAACACGTCGTAGTAGATGAGGATGTTGGTCGCGATCACGAGGTCGAACCGCTCCTCGGACGTCAAGTCCGGCCGCTGCAGCACGACGTTGAGATCCTCGGCCGCGACGGCCTGCACGACGTCCGGCCGGAGGCGCACCGCCCGCATCCGCACGGCCGGCAGAGCCGGGATGGGCGGCACCGGAGCGGTGCTCTCGCCGATCCACGCGCCAATCCGTTCCCAGTAGGACACGAACTCCGGCGTCCACGGCTGCGCCTCGTTGCGTGGGAAGTGCAGGGTGTAGGTGCGTCCGGCACGCGCCGCCTGGACGACGGCGTCGAGGTGCCGGTTCACCCGCGGACTGAGGTCGTAGGCGGCTACCCGTAGCACCTGCGGGTCGGCGAGATCGAGCCGCCGCAGCGAGTCGATGACGGCAAACGGCTGAATGGTCTGGATCGGGTAGACGTCCAGCCCTTCCTGCTTGTCGGCGAAGTCGAGTCCGGGGCCGACGACGGCGACCCGCCGCACCTGGCCGCGCGTCAGGTACTTCCTGGCGGCAAGGTCCTCAAGGGCGCGCTCGATGGCGAACGCGGCGTGAATCGACGTATCGGAGGCGAGACCGCGCTGTCGGAACAGCGTCGCGCCGGCCGGGCGCTCGCGGAAGAACTCCTCGTACTCGGCGAGCATGCGCCGGAGCGCGTCGAGGAGGAACCGCTCCGCTTCCTGCCGCCCCTCGGCCGTCGCCAGCGTCAACCCGTTGCGCTCGATGACGCCGCGCGCGAACTGGAGCCGCTCGTTCCCGCTCGGCGCGGCCATTGCCGCCGCCAGATCGCGCGCTCGCATCTGCACGACCGGATCGGCGGCCACGATCTCCTCGGCGCGGCCCGGCGGCGCCTTGCCGCCCGCCCAGGCGGCAAAGCTGTAGCGAGGCTGCTTCGTGAAGGTCACGCCGAACAGCAGCAGCGTGACGACCGAGTCCTCGTCGCCGCGCTCGAGCCGCCGCCGGATCTCCATGTCGCGGCGTGTCACCCATCCGGGCCACGCCGCTTCGCGATCGGCCGGCGAGAGGGTCCGGAGGTCCGGCGGGAGGAGGTCGGCTCGGAGGACGTCGAGGACGGCGGCGACCTCGCCGTAGGTCACGGCCCTGGATGCGGGCGCCGCGGCCGAGGCGAACCCCAGGGCGGCGATGAGCAACGCAGAGCAGATGGCGATCTTCATCGCTGGTCCGGGCCCGACGCGGCGGCGCCGAGCCCGGTGGCGTGCGGTGTCCGGCTCAGAAGGTGGCGCGGAATCCGAGCTGGAACTGCCGTGGTTTGTACGCGACGTTGTCCTGGGCGACCGGCGCCCCGAAATTGGCGGCGTTGATCGTCGTCACATAGTTGCCGTAGTTGCGGTGGTTGAACAGGTTGAAGACCTCGACGATGCCGTCGACGGCCACGCCGCGGCCGAGGGAGAACCGCCGCAGGATCCGCGTGTCGACGCGGTGGAGCGGCTTGCCGACGAAGCTGTTGCGCGGCACGATCTCGCCGGTGGCCGGATTGAACCGGTTCGATCCACCCGATCCGACGTTGCGCGTGTCGCCGCCGAAGGCGGCGGCAAAGCGCATGCCGGAGCCGTAGAAGTACAGCCCGCTCAACTGGAAGTCGTAGGGCAGTTCCCATACGCCGTTGAGCGTCGCCCGGTGCCGCTGGTCGGTGACGGCGTAGGTGTACTGGCCCCCGAAGTCGGGCGGCGACTGGAACGGCAGCGGCGCGTACCGGACGTAGCCGTCGGGCCCGAGCGTCGCGCTGACCGGCGGCGGATCGGCGTCCTTCACCATGCCCGCCGTATAGGTGCCCGAGAGCTGGTAGCCGCGGCTGAAGCGTTTGGTGAACCCGGTCTGCAGCGCGTAGTCGTTCATGTAGCCGTCCTGGCTGAACCGGACGACGTTGGCGAGCCCCCAGTCGGGGAACGCGCGCCGGCTGAGGTCGGTGAACGGGTAGTTGACGCCGGTCGCCGGGTTGTACGTCAGGTTGACGTTGCGGATGATCTCGGTGTTCTTCAGCCCCGTGTAGACGAAGTCCGCCGTCACGGCGATCTCGGTGCCGATCTGCTGCTGGACGCCGACCGACGACTGGTGGCTGTAGGGGATGTCCATGGAAGGGCTGTTGATACGCGTGAGGTCGAGCCGGTAGCAGCCGGGCGCGTTGTTCGTGGCCGGGCACGTTCGCGCCACGACCTGCTCGTAGGTCGGCTCCGGCCCGTTGAACGGGTTGGACGCGAAGTTCGGCCGGCCGTCGTAGCGGATCTCGGGAATGACCGTCTGCATCAGCGCGTGCGTGTAGAAGCTGTCGCGCGCGAACATCTGCGCGTAGAAGCGCCCGTACCCGCCGCGGACGACCGTCGTGTCGGTCATGCTGTAGGCGAAGCCGACGCGGGGCGCGACGTTGTTTCTGTCGGCCTTCCGGTTCGGCGGCAGGAACGGACGCACTTCGAGGCCGAGGTTCTCGGCGAAGGCGCCGACCTCCACGTCGTAGCGGACGCCCACGTTCAGGGTCAGCTTCGAGGTGATCGACCAGTCGTCCTGGATCCAGACGCCCGGCATGTGCTTGGTCTCCTCCATGTGCGGATCGCCGAACGCCTTGCGGTAGCGCACCAGGACGCTGCCGGGAATATCGTCGAGCCGCCACGTGGACGGATCGTTCCAGACCGGGAAGATCTGCTCGATGTTGCGCGGCACCGCCCCGCCGCGCGCGTCGAGCCAGCCGCGGCAGTAGTTGCACCAGAACATGTCGCTGATCGTGTTGAAGAGGTACTCTCCCCCGAACTTCAGGTCGTGGCGGCCCCGGGCGTTGAACGAGAGCGTGACGTCGTCGCGGAACGTGTAGGTCGTGGGATTCCACCGGAACGGCGTCCGGCCGACGTCGGTCAGACCGGGACCGACCGACAGGGCGCTGTTGAACTGAATCTTCCCGACCTTGTCGTCGCCGATGTACGAGGTCTCGTCGCTCGTCTGCCGGTAGACGCCGACGTTGACGACGTTGACGGCCCGGTTGCTGAGGACCTGGGTCAGCTGCGCGTTGACGCGCTGCATGCGCGCCAGCTCGCGCGTGGTCGCCGACGGATGGTCCGTGGAGCTGTTCAGGTCGAAGCGGTTCGGCAGCATCTGGCTCCAGAAGTTGCTGCTCACAGCGAGCCGGCGCTGTCCGCCCATGTCCCAGTCGACCCGCGCGCCGGCCTTGTGCTCCATGCGGTTGCCCCGGAGGTCCTGGTTGAAGGACGGCCACGGCGTCGTGAACGCCACGACGCGCGGCTCCCGCTCGACCTCGTAGTGGCCGAAGAAGTGGAGCCGATCTGTCTTGATCGGGCCGCCGAAGGTGGCGACGATCTGCTGGTTCGAGTAGGGCAGAATCGTGCGGCGGATGAAGTCGGGCGAACCCCACTTCGAGTTCCGGAAGTATCCGGAGAACGATCCCTCGAACGCGTTGGTGCCCGACTTGGTCACGGCGTTCACCTGGATGCCCGCGGAACGTCCCTGCGCGGCGTCGAACCGGTTCGAGATGAACTGGAACTCGGCGATCGACTCGCGGCTGAAGTTCGGGTTGGTGAACGTTCCGGCCACCGTCTGCGTGACCTGCTGGCCGTCGATGTTCACCTGGTAGGTCCCCTGCGTGCCGCCGCTGCGGCCGGTGCGGGCCACCGGCCCGCCGGTGCCGTTGGTGCCCACTTCGTTGGCGCGCGAGCCGGGCATCAGGATGACGAGCTCGGTCCAGTTGCGGCCCGACAGCGGGATTTCCGACAGTTGCCGTGAATCCAGGTTGGCCCCGACCGTCGACTGCCGCGTGTCGATGAGCGGCGCTTCCGCCGTCACCGTCACCGATTCCTGGAACGACGAGGGGACCATCTGCACGTCGATGGTGACCGTTTGTCCGACCAGCACCGTCACGCCGCTCCGCGTGACGGTGGCAAATCCCTGCAGCTCCGCGGTGATGCGGAAGCCGCCGATCCGAACCGGGATGCGGTAGATACCCGTTTCGTCGCTGACCCCGAGGAACGTGTTCCCCGTCGCTTCGTGCACCGCGGTGACCGTCACGCCTGGCAGCACGCCGCCGGTCGAATCGGCGACCCTGCCGGTAATGACCGCCTCCTGTGCCCGGCCTGCCGACGGCAGAGCCAGGAGCGCCCCGGCGGCAAGCAGCCACGCGACCGTCCGAGAAGATTTCATCCAGACCTCCAAGAATGCCAATTCCGTGTTGTCCCGACGAGCGTACACGATCTCCAGCGTTCCCCCGGGGCGCGCCTGTCGACGGCGCCCGTCACGATCCGAACCGTGTCGGCGACGGACGCACAGAAGGCCGGCGGCATCGCTGCGCGCAAGGGGTTAAGATTGCCGCCATGCCGTCACCTCCCGACAGCGCCGGCGTGCACCTTCCGCCGCCGCTGTTCTATGGGGCGGCTCTGGTCGGCGGCTGGCTGCTGGAGGGCCGGTGGCCGATGCCGGTCGGCGGAGGCGCCGCGCGGACGGCGCTGGCGTGGGTGTTGGTGGCGGGCTGGGCCGTGCTGGGTGGAAGCGCCTTCGGGATGTTCTGGCGGAGCCGGACGAGCCCGATCCCGTTCCGGCCGGCCGCGGCGCTGGTGACCGCCGGCCCCTACACCGTCACCCGGAACCCGATGTACGTGTCGCTGGCGCTCCTGACGGCCGGTCTTGCCCTGTTCCTGAACACGTGGTGGACCATCGTGCTGCTCGTACCGGCGGTCGCCGGCGTGCAGCAGTTCGTCATCGTGCCGGAGGAACGCTACCTGCGGCGGCGCTTCGGCACCGAGTACGAGCAGTACACGCGCCGCGTGCACCGTTGGCTGTGACGGTCAGTTCTTCCACGGCCCTGGAGTGCTCACGATCGACCTTGCGATGAAGTCCGCCAGCACGTAGTTGCCGGTGAGCGTGTAGTGGCAGCAGTTGTCCATGTACACGGGCGCGGGCTCCGCGTCCAGCACGCGCGTCGCGTCGAAGAACCTCACGTGCCGCGCCCGCAGCTCCGAGGCGCCGGCGGCGACGAGCAGCGGATAGCCCTCTTCGACGCTTCGTTTGTACGGCGAGGCGTCGCTCAGCGCCGTGGCCGTCTCGTCTTCGGAGAACCGGCGCCCGGTGAAGTACTGGTTGGGCTGCAGGACGTGCACGTAGACGGCGCTGCGCGCCTCGAGCATCTCGTGCATCAGCGTCGAGGACCGCGCCCAGAGGTCCGCGATCTCCGCGAAGAGCGCGGCGCGGTCCTTCGGCGCGACCGGCGGCGTCGCCTGGATGAGACGGTTCTCGGGCGGATTCGACGGCAGCGTGGCGAACCGTCCCAGCGCCCGCGTGTACCGGTCGAGCAGCCACCGGTAGTACCGGTCGAGGACGAAGTCCACCGCGGCGATCCGGTTCGCGGCGATCCGGCCGGTCAACGCGGTGAGCCGGCGGCGGTCGCCGAAGATCGCCGCGAGCGTGTCCAGCTTCTGCGGCGTCAGCGCGGACTGGTTGACCAGGTCGATGAGCGGGTCGAGGTGCTGCACGCTCGGCATCGAGGCGTCGAAGCCGCGCTCGTCGTTGAGCGCGCCGAGCGCCACGTCGTTGAAGCCATCGAGGTTGACGACGAGGTCGAGTCGCTGGCCGCGCGACAGGAAGTAGGCGAGCACGAGCGCCTGCTGCGGCTGCTTGTACCCCTCGTGGCTGAAGCAGAGCGGCACGATCTCCCTGGCGCGGAAGAAGGGATGGCGTGCGAGCTGCTCGACCATCCGCGGCGCGCCCACCTGGCAGAACCACAGCCCGACCGATCCCCCGAACAGGCCCACCAGGAACTGCCGGTCGCCCGTTCCGGTGAACGGGTACGCGTGGGGTGAGACGAACCCGAAGTTGTTCGTGCGCAGCCGGGCCGGCGCCGAGCTGTTCGCGCGGAGCGACGCCGGAATGTCGAACGGCACACCCGGCCGGTGGGTGACGCCGAAGTAGGGATGCACCGCTTCGCCCACGACGAGCCGGTCCTCGGGCGCCGGAAGGAGCGCCTGATACGTCCGGCGATGCGTGTAGAAGAGCGCGCCGGTCTCGATGTAGTAGACCGCCAGCGCCAGCAGCTCGGCGCAGAGCAGGGAGGCGACGAGGCCGGTCAGCAGTCGAGCGGCGGTTCCCCTCCTCACGATGCCCGGCAGGTGGCTCGGCGGCGGCTACGCGCCGGCCTGCCGCAGCCGCGGGAAGAGCGCCAGCGCGTTGTCGCGCTCGATGGCACGCTGGGCGGGGGCGCTGAAGCGAAAGCTCGTGAGCCCCTCGGTCACCGTCTCCGCGCGCGCGAATGGATAGTCGGTGCCGAACAGCATGTGCGGAAGCGGCACGAGCTTCGTGAAGGTCGGCAGCGTGTACTCGTTGAACGCCTGCGCCGTGTCGTAATAGAACTTCTGGATCTCGTACAGCACGCCGTTGGGCAGCTCCGGCGTCTTCGCGTTCGCGTTCACCCCGAACCGCCCGGTGATGTACGGCATGGTACCGCCGCCGTGCGACCAGATGAAGCGAATGTCCGGGAACCGGGCGGCGGCGCCGCTGAACAGCACGCTGGCAATGGTCAGCGTGGTCTCGGTCGACAAGGTGATGCCGAGGGCGCGCCCGTTCGGCAGCAGGTTGGCGCAGCACTCCGCCCTGACCGGATGCGTGTAGACGACGGCCCGGCGGCGGTTGAGCTCCTCCATGACCGGCGTGAAGGCCGGATCGCCGAGGTACTTCCCCTGGTAGCTGCTGAGGAAGCAGGCGCCGTCCGCCTTCAGCGTGTCGAAGGCGTACGCGATTTCGCGCAGCGCCCCCTCGACGTCGGGCAGCGGCAGCGTGGCGAACACGCCGAACCGGCCGGGGTGGTCCGCCATCAGCCTGGCGCCGTACTCGTTGCACTCGCGGGCCAGCCGCCTGGCCGCTTCGTGATCGCCGAACCAGACGCCCGGCTCGCTCGTCGAGACGATCGAGGTTCCGACGCCGTCCCGGTCCATGTCTTCGAGCGTCCGGGCGACGCTCCAGTTCATCAGCGGAAGCTGGCCCGTGTTCCGCGCCTTGATGGCGGCGATGAATCCCGGCGCCGAGAAGTGGCAGTGGACGTCGATGCGATGCGGCGCAGGAGCTGCGGCGGGTCCCGCCGGACCCGCCGCCACCTGCGCGAGCAAGCGGGGGCGCGACGCCACGGCGGCCGCGCCGAGCGCGGTCATTCCGGCCAGGAAGCGCCGCCGCGTGTGGTTCATCGGATCGCGATGAGCTCGGTGAGCAGCTTGCCCCGGGCGCTCGCGGAGGGCACGAAGCGCTGCACCCGCTCGCCGTTGTACACCTCGCCCGTGTAGATGTTGCCCTGCGAATCGACGGCGATCATATGGAGCCCGAACCACTGGCCTCCGTTCTCGCCGCGGTTCCCCATGTTGCCGATCACCTTCCCGTCGGTACGGTTGAGGAACCAGATCTTGTCGTTCGTCAAGTCCGAGATGAACAGGAACCGCTGCTCCTTGTCGGGCGAGAACGCCACGCCGCCGGTCGAGCCGCCCGCCCCGGTCTGCGGCGCCACGACGAACTCCTTCAGGAACTTGCCGTTCTTGTCGGTGACGTGGATGCGGTTGGCGTTGCGGTCGGCCGCGTAGACGAGCCCGTCGCTCGAGACGTTCAGCGTCAGGTGGCCGGCGAAGTCCTTCGGCATCGGCCCGTTCGGCGTGTAGTCGTGGTCGGCGTCGTTGATGCTGATCTCGGAGAGCGGCTTGCCGTACGCGCCCCAGCCGCGCTTGAACGCCAGCGTCTTCAGGTCGTAGACCATGACGCGTCCGCCCAGGTAGCTGTCGGCCACGTACATCTCGCCGTCCGATTCGATGATGCGGATTTCCTCGCTCTGACCGAGGATCATCGGCGAGGACGGCGGGTACTTGGCGCGGAAGGCCGAGACCGCCGCGCGCTGCTTCTCCTGGGCGGCCGGATCCGGCGTCCCGCGGCCCTGCTGCGGGACGGTGCCGGTCGGCCCCGGGCTGCCGCGGCCCGGCACGCGCGCCGCCTGACCGCGTCCGCCGCCGCCGCGCCCCCCTTCGGTCTCGGGCGCGCGGGCGACTTCGCCGACCTGCATGCCGGTCTTCGGGTCGTACTTCCGGACGGTGTCCTGGCCGATGTAGACGAACCCCTGGGAGTCGACGTCCATGCCGTGTCCCTGCGGCGCGTCGAAGGAGCCGATGACGTTGCCCGCCTTGTCGAAGTGGATCATCGACGGCGGACGGGTGCAGCAGTCGGCGACCGGCGGCGTCAGCTCCGCCTGCAGCTCGACGTCGCGCAGGTCGTTCGGGCGGTTCAGCACCCAGACGTTGTCGTCGCTGTCCACGGCGAGGCCGGTGACGCCGCCCATCTTCCATTTGTTCGGCAGCGGCTTCGGCCACGTCGGGTCGAACAGATATCGCGGCGCGGCCGATGCCTGCGCGAGCGCGTCGTGGTTGGTGGTGGCGATGACCGCCGCCGCGGCCGCCGCGGCGGCGAGCGCGAGCCCGATAGGTCGAAGGGCGTTCATCTCGGCCTCAGAAGAGCGGCGTCTTCGCCAACTGCTCCAGCACCTTGCCCCGGGGGCTCTCGGCGGGGACGAACCGCTGGACGCGCTCGCCCGCGAATACTTCGCCCGTGTAGATGGTGCCGCGCGAATCGACGGCAATCATGTGCAGGCCGTACCAGAGACCGCCGTTGTCGCCCATCTGGCCCATCTGGCCGACGATCCGGCCGTCCTGCCGGTTGAGGAACCAGATCTTGTTGTTGGTCAGGTCGGAGATGTAGAGGAAGCGCTGCTCCTTGTCGGGCGAGAAGGCGACACCGCCCGTGGAGCCGCCGACGCCGGTCGTCGGCGCGACGATGAACTCCTTGAGGAACTTGCCGTCCTTCGTGGTGACATGGATGCGGTTGGCGTTGCGGTCGGCGGCGTACACGAGGCCGTCGTTCGAGACGTTGATCGTGAGGTGTCCGCGGAACTCCTTCGGCATCGGCCCGCCGGGCGTGTAGGCGCGGTCCGCGTCCTCGGTGCTGACCTGCGCCAGCGGCTTGCCGTAGGCGCCCCAGCCGCGCTTGAACGCGAGAGTGGTCAGGTCGAAGACCATCACGCGCCCGCCGAGGTAGTTGTCGGCCACGTAGACCTCGTTGTCGGCCTCCATGATCCGGATCTCTTCGAGGCCGCCGACAACCATCGGCGTGCTCGGCGGGTACTTCTTGCGGAACTCGGCGCGTGCCGCCGCAGCCCTGGCGGCTGCCTCCGGATTCGGCTGCCCGCGGCCGCCTGGCGGCGTGAGGAAGCCGGCGACCGGTCCCATGCTTCCGCGCCCGGGAACGCGCGCGGCCGCGCCGCGGCCGCCCTCGCCGCCGCCCTCGCGCTCGGGCGTCCGGGCGATCTCGGCCACGAGCTTACCCGACTTCGAGTCGTACTTGCGGACGGTATCCTGGCCGATGTAGACGAATCCCTTGCTGTCGACGTCCATGCCGTGTCCCTGGGGCGCGTCGAAGGATCCGATCACGTCGCCGGTCTTGCTGATATGGATCATCGACGGCGCCCGCACGCAGCAGTCGGCGAGCGGCGGGGTGAGCTCGGCGTGGAGCTCGATGTCGGTCAGGTCGTTCGGCCGGTTGTGGACCCACACGTCGTCGTTGCGGTCGACGGCGAGGCCCGTGACGCCGCCCATCTTCCACTTGCTCGGCAGCGGTTTGGGCCACGCCGGATCGAACAGGAAGCGCGGCGCGCTCTGCGCGAACGCCCCCGCGGCCAGGTACCACACCATCGCGGCCACGCCTGCGGCGGGCAGCAGTGCCGCCGGCCACGTCTTTCGCCCGGTTCTCGTCATGACAGATTTCTCCTGAATCAGTCCCGAAACGTCGGTCACACGGTATGAACAGAGGGTCGTCGCGGAGTCTAGCCCCCGGCAGGAGGTGCCGTCAATCGAGGGTTCAGGTGACAATGACGGTGTTGGACTACTTCCTCGCGCTGCTGTCGGGCGCACTGCTCGCGCTGAGCTTTCCCCGGTTCGGTCACCCCGCGTTCGCCTGGATTGCGCTCGTCCCGCTGCTGCTGGCTGCCGGCGGACGGCTGCGTGCCGGGCGGCCGATGAGCGCGCTGCGGGCGTTCACGCTCGGCCTGGTCGCCGGCCTCGTGTACTTCGTCGGCACGATCTACTGGACCGGGGCGGTGCTGCGAACCTTCGGTGGCCTGGCGGCGCCGCTGGCGGCACTCGCCATGCTCCTGCTGGCGTTGTACCTCGCGCTCTTTCCGGCGCTCGCGGCGCTCGTCATGAGCCGGCTGGCGCGCGGCGCGGGCGCGCGGGCGCTCCTCATCGCCCCGGCCGTGTGGGTGGCGACGGAGTACCTGCGCGGGTCCTTGTTTGGCGGGTTTCCGTGGGTGCCGCTCGGCAACAGCCAGGTCACGGTGCTGCCGGTGGCGCAGCTCGCCAGCGTGCTCGGCGTGTACGGCCTGTCGGCGCTCGTCGCCTACGTGAACGGCTCGCTGGCCTATGCCCTTGTCACGGGCGGCCGGGCGCGCGTGGCGGCGGTGGCTGCCGCCTTCGCCGCGCTTACCGCGGTCGGCGGCTGGGGGGTGTGGCGGGTCGCCGACGGCGCGCTCGTGCGCGAGGGGACGCCGGTTCGCATCGGCCTCATCCAGGGGAACATCGCCCAGGACGACAAGTGGAATCCGGGCGAGGCGCGGCGGATCTTCACCACCTACATCGCCATGACCCGGGACGCCGTACGCCGGGGCGCCCAGTTCGTCATCTGGCCGGAATCCTCCACGCCGTTCATGTTCGAGGAAGACCCGGCCGGCGCCGAGGCGCTCCGGGCGCTGGCGCGCGAAGTCCAGGTCCCGATTCTCTTCGGGAGCGATGAGGTGGATCGCGGCGCCGCCGCCGTTCGCCTCTACAACGCCGCCTTCCTGGTGACGCCTCGGGGCGAGACGGGCGCGGTGTACCGCAAGATCCACCTGGTGCCCTTCGGCGAGTACATCCCGTTCAAGGAGTGGCTGTACTTCGTGTCGCCCCTGGTCGAGCGGCTGGCGGAGTTCGCGCCGGGAACCTCGGCCGTGCTGCTGCCGGTGGGGCCGCACCTCGTCACGACGGCGATTTGCTACGAGGTGGTCTATCCCTCGCTCATCCGCGACGCGGTCGCCGCCGGCAGCCAGCTCCTGACGACGATCACCAACGACGCCTGGTACGGATCTTCGTCGGCGCCGTACCAGCACTTCGAGCTGGCGTCGATGCGGGCGATCGAGCAGGGACGCTACCTCGCCCGCGCCGCCAACACCGGCATCAGCGGCGTCGTCGATCCGTACGGGCGCGTCGTGCGGCGGTCCGCCATTTTCGAACAGGTCGGCCTGGTCGAGGAGGCGCGGGTGCTGAGTGGGCGTACGATGTATGCGCGGATTGGCGACCTGGCCGCCTACCTGGCGATCGCGGTCACCACGGTGGCGCTCGTGACGATTCGGGAACGGAGGCGTGTTTGGCAGTCGAAATCGACGATCTGATACGACGGTACGACGACCTGAGCAGCCGGGCTGCGGAATTGCGGAGGCATCTTTGAGGGGGCCCGCCTCGAAGAACAGCTCGCGGAGATAGAGAAGCGGATCGCCGAGCCGGGCTTCTGGACCAACCAGGCCGACGCGCAGAAGATGATGCAGCGCCGGCGGCGCCTCGAGGAGGACCAGACGCTCCGGCGGTCGCTCGTGCGGCGCGCCGACGACCTCGGCGTGCTCGTCGAGTGGGCGAACGCGGGCGAGGACATTGGCGCCGACCTGGTGCGCAGTCTCGACGAGCTCCAGGCGGAAGTCGAGGCGGCGGAAACGAAGAAGATGCTCGGCGGCGAGCACGACCGGGCCAACGCCATCGTGACCATCCATCCCGGCGCCGGCGGCACCGAATCGCAGGACTGGGCCGAGATGCTGCTCCGGATGTACCTGAAATGGGCCGAGCGTCGCGGCTTCCGGCGCGACGTGATCGATTACCAGCCTGGCGAGGAAGCCGGGATCAAGAGCGCGACCTTCACCTTGACGGGCGAGTACGCGTTCGGCCTCATGTCGGCGGAGGCGGGCGTGCACCGGCTCGTCCGGATCTCCCCCTTCGATCAGGCGGCGCGGCGCCACACCTCCTTCGCGTCGGTGTTCGTCTGGCCCGAGCTGCCCGAGGACGTCGACGTCGAGATCGAGGACAAGGACCTCCGCATCGACACCTACCGGTCGAGCGGCGCCGGGGGCCAGCACGTCAACGTGACCGACTCGGCGGTGCGCATCACCCATCTGCCCACCGGGATCGTCGTCTCGTGCCAGAACGAGCGATCGCAGCACAAGAACCGCTCGTCGGCGATGAAGGTGCTGCGGGCGCGGCTCTACGACCTGAGGACGAAGGAGCAGCAGCAGAAACTCGAACAGATTGCCGGAGCGAAGAAGGAGATCGGCTTCGGCAGCCAGATCCGGAGCTACGTGCTGCAGCCGTACCAGATGATTAAGGACCACCGCACGAAGGTGGAGGTGGGCGACGTCAACCGCGTGCTCGACGGCGACCTCGATCCGTTCATCAAAACGTATCTGATGCAGAAGGCGAGCGGGACGCTGGGGGCGGCGGCGCTGGTGGAGGAGGAATAACGGTGCGAGGGTGCGAGGGTGCGATGGTGCGTCCGAGAGTGCGAGGGTGCGACGGTGCGCGACCGCCACTTCATGTGCCTGGACCGCTATGCGGGGAAGCCGGACATCTTGCGCACCGCCTCCACGCAGGCCGCATCCGGCGGCGGCAGAAATGAACACGTCTATCGAAACCCTGGGGCTGCGCGGCGGGAATTCTTGAGGGAAACCGGCTGAGGGCGGTCGCCCCGGCGCATGGCACAGCTCGTGCTCGTGACCGCGGCGTCCCCGTCGCGCCCGCGAGGGGGTGCTGGTGACGATGTAGAATCGGGCCGGACGGCCCGATCGAGGAGGCTGTGGGCGTGGAGAGCCTGGACGAGCGGGTCGCGTACCTGGAACGCCGGATGGAGGTACACACGGCGCTCGTGGCCGATCTCCGAGTCGATGTCAGAGGCATCCGCGCCGGACTGGGCCAACTGCGGTCTGATCTGCGCACCGAAACGGGCCAGTTACGCACGGAGATGGGCCAGTTGCGTGCGGAGATGGGGCAGTTGCGCGGAGAGATGGGCGGTCTGCGGTCGGAGCTGCGCACGGATATGCGCGGGCTGCGGTCTGAGATGTGCGCCGACATGAGCGAACTGCGGTCGGACGTGCGCCGCCTGGACCAGAAGATGGACCGCCATTTCATGTGGCTGGTTGGCGTGTTGGTCGGCGTCCTTCTGGCGCTCGTGGGTCTCGCCCTTCAGATTGCCCGCTCCCAGCCGCTCTAGCCGTTGCCAGATCGGGCTCGATCCGGACACTCCGTACTCGAATCTGTCCACGTACCTGTGTCTGCCCGCGCGCTATACTCCGACTCCATGAAGCACGTACCCACGCGCCTGGCTGCCGCCTGTGTGGCGGTCGTGCTGGGCCTTTCCGTTGCGGCATCGGGCCGGCAGCGCCACGGGCCCGACTGGGCGGCGGCCGAGGGCGAAATCCTGCGCCATTTCCAGACGCTCGTGCGGTTCGACACGGCCGACCCGCCGGGCAACGAGACGCCGGCGGCCGCCTATCTGCGCCAGACGCTCGAACACGAGGGGATTCCGGTCCAGATCTTCACGCTCGAGCCGAACCGGCCCAACGTCGTGGCCCGGCTGAAGGGGAACGGGAGCAAGCGGCCGCTCCTCCTCATGGGCCATACCGACGTCGTCAACGTCGACCCGGCGAAATGGACGCACCCGCCGTTCAGCGCCGCCCGCGAGGGAGGCTACATCTACGGCCGCGGCACGCTCGACGACAAGGACAGCGTGACGACGGGGCTGATGATCATGCTGCTGCTGAAGCGGCTCGACGTCCCGCTCGACCGCGACGTCATCTTCCTGGCGGAAGCGGGCGAAGAGGGGAATACGCGCGTCGGCATCCAGTTCATGGTCGACCGGCATCTCCGCGAGATCGAGGCGGAGTACTGCCTCGCGGAAACGGGAGGCATGGTTCGCGAGCGCGGCGAGGTGCGGTACGGCACCGTGCAGACGCTGGAGAAGATCCCCCGCGCCATCGACCTGACCGCCCGCGGCGTCTCGGGCCACGGCTCGGTCCCGCTCGTCGGCAATCCCGTCGTGCACCTGGCGGCAGCGGTCGCGCGCGTCGGCGACTGGCACTCGACGATCCGCCTGAACGAGACCACCCGGACGTACTTCGCGCGGCTCGCCGAGATCTCGTCTGGCGCGGAAGCGCAGCGGTACCGCGACGTGCTCGATCCGGAGAAGGCGGCAGGCGTGGATCGCTACTTCCATGCGAACGATCCGGCCAAGGCGGCCCTGCTGCACGCGACCGCGTCGCCGACAATCATCGACGGCGGCTACCGGCTGAACGTGATTCCTTCGGAAGCCGTGGCGCGCCTGGACCTCCGCATTCTGCCGGATGACGATCCGGCGGCCGTGCTCGACGGCGTCCGAAAGACGGTGAACGACCCGTCGGTCGAGGTGGCGTTCGCGCCGCGCGATGTCCGGCCCGGAGGCACCTCGCGCCTCGAGACCGAGGCGTTCACGGCGCTCGAGGACGCGGTGCGCCGCCATTACGGCGCCCCGACGCTGCCCATCATGAGCACCGGGGCGACCGACATGGCCTACCTCCGTGCCAAGGGGGTGCAGTGCTACGGCATCGGCCCGGCGGTCGACGCCGAGGACGCGCCGAAAGGCTTCGGCTCTCACAGCGACCAGGAACGGATCCTCGAGAGCGAGCTCTATCGGTTCGTTCGCTTCACGTGGGACGTCGTCGTGCAACTCGCAGCGAGGAGATGAGGACCATGTCGTTCACGCTTCCGGGTTCTCGGTTCCGGGTTCGTGTTCCGGTCCGGTTCGGCGTTCCGGTGCTCCTGTTCGCGTTCGCCGCCGCCGCCCACGCCGAGGTGACGCGCGTCGAGGTCCTGAAGCGGAGCGACCTCTCGTATGCGGGATACGAGAAGCTCGAGGGGCGCGTCTATTTCGCCGTCGATCCGGCCGGCCGGCGCAACGCGGTCATCGTCGACCTCGACGCCGCGCCGCCGAACGCCCAGGGACGCGTGGAGTTCTCGGCCGACTTCTACGCGCTGCGGCCGAAGACCGGCGGCAACGGCGTCGCCATCGTGGACGTCGTGAACCGTGGCAACAGGGTCACGCGGATGTTCAACCGCGTGACGGCCGGGAGCGATCCCGACGTTGGCGATGGGTTCCTGCTGCGGCGCGGCTTCACGGTGATCGCTGTCGGCTGGGAGTTCGACCTGCCCGCGGGCGGAGGCGGGCTGCGCATTCAGGCGCCGGCGGCGCAGGGCGTTACCGGGATCGTCCGGACGTTGATCGAAGTGGACCGCCGCGCGCCGACCTACCGGCTCGCCGACGACGTGCCGGCCTATGCGCCGTCCGATCCCGACGGCCCCGACAGCGTGCTGACCGTGCGCGACCGCCTGTCGGACGCGCCGCAGACGATTCCGCGCAGCCAGTGGCGGATCGCCGGCGACGCCGTCTCACTCGACGGGGGGTTCGAGCCCGGACGTGTCTATGAGGCCGCCTATGAGGTGGCCAATCCGCCGATCGCCGGGCTCGGTCTGGCCGCAGTCCGGGACATTGCGAGCTGGGCCAAGCACTCCGCCGACGCCGTGACGCCCGCGAAGTACGTCTATGCGTTCGGGCAGTCGCAGACGGGGCGATTCCTGCGCGAGTTCCTCTATCTCGGCTTCAACGCCGACGAGCGCGAGCGGCTCGTCTTCGACGGCGTGATCGCGCACATTGCCGGCGCCGCCCGGATCGATATCAACCGCCGCGGCTCGACGCCGACCGCCGGCAACGCCTTTGTCGGCACGTTCCCGTTCGCCGATCGCGCCGACCGGGATGCGGTCACCGGCGCCACCGAGGGGCTGCTCGAGAACGACCGGGCGCGCCGCCACCAGCCGAAGCTCTTCCTGACCAACAGCAGCGTCGAGTACTGGATCGATACCGGCCGCGCCGCGGCCCTCGTCCACACGACGCCCGACGGCATGCGCGACGCGGCGCTCGGCGACAACGTGCGGGCGTATCTCTTCGCGGGCGCCCAGCATACGCCGGGGCCGTTCCCGCCCCCGGCCGCCGGCCGTGGCCAGCAGCGGGCGAACCCGCTCGATTACACGCTGTCGCTGCGCGCGCTGCTCGTTGCGCTCGACCGCTGGGTGAGGGAGGGCACGGCGCCGCCGCCGAGCCGGCATCCGCGGCTGGCCGACCGGACGCTCGTCCGGGCGCAGGATCTGGCGTTTCCGGCGATCCCGGGCGTTCAGTCGCCGCGCGCGGTCGCGCCGGGCCGCCGCGCCTTCAATGGGCTGCTGCCGGCGAGCGGTGGGGAAGGCGCGGTCCAGCCGCTCCTGGTGTCGCAGACCGACGCCGACGGCAACGAAGTGGCCGGAATTCGCCTGTCGGAAGTCGCCGTGCCGCTCGCCACCTACACCGGCTGGAATTTCCGGAACCCGGAGATCGGCGGAACCGCCCGTCTGGTGGGCAACACCGGTTCCTATATTCCGTTCGCTCGCACGCAGGCCGAGCGCGACGCCCGCCGCGATCCGCGACCGTCGATCGAGGAGCGGTACCCGAGCCGCGGCGCGTATCTCGCCAAGGTGCGCGAGGTGACCGACGCGCTCGTGCGCGATCGGTACGTGCTCGCGGAGGACGTCGACACGGTGGTCAACCGCGGGTACGAGCACTGGGAGCTCCTGACGCGCACGACAACGACTTCTGCCAGCGCGAGGTAGAGAGATGCGCACCCGTCACCGACTGTCATGCACCGTTGCTGTCGCCCTTGCCGTCGCGTGCGGCCTGGGGGTGAGGGGCCGCGCGACGGACCGCCCCCCGGTCATCGGCCGGAATGCCGGCGCGTCCGCCGGGCACCCGCTGACGACGGCCGCCGCCATCGAGATCCTGCACAAAGGGGGGAACGCCTTCGACGCCGGCGTCGCCGCGCTGCTCGTCGGCGGCGTTGTCGAGCAGGACCTCTACAGCCTGGGAGGCGAGGCGCTCGTGCTCGTCTATCCGCGCACCACCAGGAAGGTCGTCTCGGTCGTCGGCCAGGGATGGGCGCCCAAGGGCGCCACGCTCGAGTCGTACGTCGCGCAGGGCAAGACGCTCGCCGGCGCCGGCCTCAATCCGGCGGTGATTCCCGGCGCGCTGCACGCCGCGCTCACCGTGCTCGAACGCTGGGGGACGATGAGCTTCGAGCAGGTGTCGGCGCGGGCGATTGACTATTCCGCCAACGGATTTGCGCTGCGGCCGCTGACGGCGCAGGCGATCAAGGGCAATCTCGACTTCTTCGAGGGGTGGCCGCAGAACCAGAAGTACTGGCTGAAGCCGGACGGGTCCGCCCCGGCGGCGGGCGAGACGATCACGCTGCCGACGCTGGCCCGTACGCTGCGCCGCATGGTCGAGGCCGAACGCGCCGCCCGCTCGCGCGGCCGGGCCGCGGCCGTGGCCGCCGCTCGCGACCGCTTCTACAAGGGCGACATCGCCGCCGAGATGGTGGCGTTCCTCCGGCAGCACCAGGCGCCGTACGAGCTGGCGGATTTCGCCGAGTTCTTCGCCAAGGTCGAGGAGCCGGCCAGGACGACCTACCGCGGGTACGAGGTCTACAAGCACTCGTTCGGCAGCCAGGGACCGGTCCTGCTGCAGGCGCTGAACGTCCTCGAGCAGTTCGATCTCCGCTCGATGAAGCACAACAGCGCCGACTACCTGCATACGGTCGTCGAGACGCTGAAGCTCGCCTACGCCGATCGCGACAGCTACTACGCCGATCCGGCGTTCGTCGAGGTGCCGGGCGAAGGGCTGCTCTCGAAGGCCTACGCCCGGGAGCGTGCGGCGCTCGTCGACCCGCACCGCGCCTCGCGGGCGTTCATCGCCGGCAACCCGCTGCCGTTCGACTCCCGGGTGAAGGCGTGGCGGTTCTGGGTTGCGAACATGGCCGACGCCGTGCAGCCCGGCGCGACCTCGCCCCAGGCCGAGCCGATCCGCGGGACGATGAAGGACACGACGCACATCGCGGTCGTCGACAAGGACGGCAACGTCTTCGACAGCACGCCGAGCGGCGGCTGGATCGGCGGCGCGGTGATCCTCGGCGAGACCGGCATCGGGATGAGCGTGCGGGGCGAGCAGTTCTGGCTCGACCCGCAGCGCGCCGCGCAGCTCCGGCCCCGGTCGCGCCCGCGCTACACGCTGACGCCGAGCATCGTGCTGCGGAACGGGGAACCGTTCATGGCGCTCGGCACGCCCGGCGGCGACAACCAGGACCAGACCATCCTGCAGGCGCTGCTCAACGTCGTCGAATTCTGGCCCGAGTGGTACCCGAACCTGCACGAGGCATTCGAGTGGCCCCGGGTCCAGACGCTGCATTTCTACGGCTCCTTCTGGCCGCACGATGCCGGCTTCAACAAGCTGAACGTCGAAGCGGCCGTGCCGGACGCGGTCTTCGAGGAACTGAAGCGGCGCGGTCACGACGTGGAGCGGATTCCGAAGTACGGCATGTCGGGGTGCGCCACAGCGGTCGTCGTCGACCCGTCGAACGGCAACCGGATCGCCGGCGCGGATCCGCGCCGCGATTGCTATGCGATGGCGTACTAGCAGGCCCAAGGCCGCAGGCCCCAGGCCTCGGGCCCTTGTCGCCGCGGCTCTCGCCGCGGCGACGCTCACGCCGTCCGCTCAAACGTCCTCGTTCTCCGTCGTCGAGGCGAGCATCGTCGAGATGCAGCGGGCGATGGCGGAGGGGCGCGTCACCTCGCGCGAGCTGGTGCAGGAGTCGTTGACGCGCATCGCGCTCTACGAGGATCAACTGAACGCCGTCATCACGGTCAACCGCCGCGCGCTCGACGAGGCGGCCGAGCGCGACCGTGAGCGGGCCGCGGGCCGCCTCCGTGGGCCGCTTCACGGCATTCCGATCGCCCTCAAGGACAACATCCACACCACGGACATGCCGACCACCGGCGGCGCGCTGGCGTTTGCGGGGCTGGTGCCGCCCTACGAGGCGACCGTGACGCGGCATCTCCGCGACGCGGGCGCCGTCCTCCTGGCGAAGACCCAGATGACGGAGCTCGCCAACTGGGTGACGGTCGGTATGCCGCCCAACTACAACAGCCTGACCGGATACGGATTCAATCCCTACGATCCGAGGCGCGATCCGCGCGTCGCGACGCGCGACGGCCGTCCGGCCCTCCCGACCGGCGGATCCAGTTCGGGCATCGGGACCGCCGTGAGCTTCTGGGCGGCAAACGTCGGTACCGAGACTTCCGGATCGATCCTCAGCCCGTCGAACCAGACGATGCTTGTCGGCATCAAGCCGACGGTAGGGCGGATCAGCCGGTACGGAATCATCCCGATCAGCGCGGATCAGGACACGGCCGGCCCCATGGCGCGGTCGGTCGCCGACGCCGCGGTGCTGCTCGGCGTGCTGGAGGGAGCCGCGCCCGACCCGAACGATCCGGCCACAGGCGCCTGCGGTCGGCCGCCCGCCGGGGACTACACGCAGTTTCTCGACCGCGGCGCGCTCGAGGGCGCACGCATCGGTATCCCGCGCGCGTTCTTCTACGACCGCGTGACGCCGCCCGGCGCGGCCGAGCCGCGCCCCACGACGCCCGCTCGGGGCGTCCCTGGCAGCGTCGAGGGACGAGGCGGCCTGACGCCAGGGCAGCGCGAGGCGATGGAGGAAGCCATCGCCATCCTGAAGCGGGAAGGTGCCACGATCGTCGATCCCGCGGACATCCCCAGCGTCGTCGATCCCGAGCGGGATCGAAACTTTCTGGCCTGGAGCATCTGTTCGGGCGTGGAGAACGCCCGCGGCCGGGATCGGGACTGCTCGATTGTGTTCAAGTACGGCATGAAGCGCGACTTCGGCGCATGGCTCGCCTCGCTCGGCCATGCGGCGCCGGTCAGGACGCTCGCCGAACTCCGCCGGTGGAACCTGGACCATCACGGCGCCGGCACGTTGAAGTACGGACAGCAGAATCTGGACGTCTCGGACGAGATCGACCTCGGACGCGACCGGCGGCGCTACGAGGCCGACCGGCGAAAGGACCTGTTGGTTGGCGGCGCACACGGCATCGACGAGGCGCTCGGCACCGACCGGCTGGACGCGCTGCTCTTTCCAGGTTCGACCGGCGCGGCGCTGGCGGCGAGGCCGGGCTACCCGACGGTCATCGTGCCGTTCGCCCTCGTGCCGACCGCGCCGACGCCGCCGTTTCCGGCGGGCTTCGACGCCCGCCCGGCGCCGTTCGGGGTCAGCTTCACCGGGACCGCGTGCAGCGAGCCGCGGCTGCTCGCGCTGGCCTACGCCTTCGAGCAGGCGACGCGGCGGCGCGTGCCGCCGGCGTTGTTTCCCTGAGGCGGGTCCAAGAGGACCCGCCCTACAGGGGTACGCAGGCCGGGTCTTGCTTTTTGGACCCGGCTTGGGCGTCTAATGTGGACAGGAGGCCGACCACCATGTCGGGAGAGGGCGTACTCAGCCTTCGGGAGATGCTCCACGGGCTGTTCCACTTCTGGGACGAGCACATCAGCAAGGACGGCGCGTGGTGGATCCTGGCGCTCGACAGCGTTCTGTTCATTCCGCTCATCGTCGCGGTCTTTTTCTTTCCAATGGCCGTGCTGATGATCCTGGGGGGCGCGGCGGCCCTGACGGTCGGGGCGGTCGGGCTGCGGCGGATCTTCCATGCGCGGCCGCCGCACGCGTAGGGCTCGGGCCTCCGTCTTCAGGCTGTGGGCGTCAGGCGGGATCGGGTTCGGCCAAGCCCGTAGGCAAGGACCCAGGGCCTACTCCGAGGCGGGGACGGGCGCCAGACCCTGCGGCTGGGTGCCGTTGATGAACGCTTCGGTCAGGCCGGAGTCGAGCGTCACGAATGCGATGTTGCCCGGCGGCTCGAAGTCCGGCGGCATGTCGCGGTCCGGGCGCGTCCCGATGTAGGCCCGCATGAACTCCATCCAGATCGGGAGCGCCGCCGACGCGCCCGTCTCGCCGTTGCTCGTCCCGCCGATCGGCTTCTTCTCGTCGTAGCCCACCCACACGCCGACCGTCATGTCGGGATCGAAGCCGATGAACCACGTATCGGTGTAGTCGTCCACCGTCCCGGTCTTCCCGGCCAGCGGCCACTTCAGCGCGGCGGCGGCGGCCCCGGTGCCGCGCTGGACCACGCCGCGCAGCAGGTGCGTCATCACGAAGGCGGTGTCGGCGCGAATAGCCTCGTGCGCCACCGGCCGATTCTCTTCCAGGATGTTGCCTTCGCGGTCGGCGATCGTGGTGACGGCGTACGGCGTCATGCGGACGCCCTGATTCGGAAAGACGGAGTAGGCCGCCGTCGCGTCGACGAGCGTCGCTTCCACCGAGCCGAGCGCGAGCGACAGCACCGGCGGGATGTCGCCGGGAAGTCCGAGCCGCGCCGCGTAGCTGACGACCTGCTGCGGCCCCACCTCGACGAGCGCCTTCACTGCCGGAATGTTGCGCGATTGTTCGAGCGCCCGCCGGAGCGTGACCGGTCCCTCGAACGTCCGGTCGTAGTTCATCGGCTCGTACCGCGGCTGGTTGGGCCCGGCTTCGAGTGAAATCGGCTCGTCGACGAACGTCGACAGCGGCGTGAAGCCGCGGTCGATCGCCGTCGTATAGACGATCGGCTTGAAGACGGATCCGAGCTGCCGCCGGGCCTGCGTGGCCCGATTGAACTTGCTCCGGTCGAAGCTGAATCCGCCGACCATCGCGCGAATCTCGCCCGTCCGGTTGTCGATTGCCACGAGCGCGCCCTCGAGTTCCGGCGGCTGCTCGAGCGCGACCGCCTGCGGCGCCCCCTCGCGTGCCTGGCGCGCGTCGACCTCGATCAGATCGCCCACGGTGAAGAGATCGGCCGCCGACGCCCGGCGCGTCCACGCGAACGCGCTTGGAGGCAGATCCACTATGTGTGACCCGATACGGACCCGGGCGTTCCCGGGCGCTCCTCGCGCCGGCACTGCGACGACCACCGCCGGGACGATGTCGCCGGCCCGCACGGGCTCGGACCAGCGCGGCAGCGTGAACCGATCGATCCGGTGCCCCTCGGCCACGATGTTGCGCGCTGGCCGCCGGTAGCCGCTCCGGCGTTTGTCGATGCGGCGCAGCCCCCGATCGACGGCCATGTTCGCGGCGCGCTGGAGGTCGACGTCGAGCGTCGTGTTCACCCGCAGGCCGGCGTGGTAGAGCGCGTCGGCGGTGTACCGCTGCTCGAGCGTCTTGCGGATGTCTTCGGCGAAGTACGGCGCAATCGACGGATCGGGCGTCGGCCGTCCGCGGACGACCAGCGGTCGGGCCGCCGCCGCGGCGGCCTCTTCGCGCGTGATGTACGCCTCGTCAGCCATGCGCGGGAGCACGTAGTTGTCGCGGCGCGCGCGCGCCTGCTCGGCGTTGACGAAGGGGCTGAGGCGGGCGGGCGTTTGGACGATAGCGGCCAGTGTGGCCGCTTCCTCCAGCGAGACCTCCTTCGCCGACTTCTCGAAGTACAGCCTGGCGCCGGCTTCCACGCCGTACGCGCCGTGCCCCATGGTCACGTGATTGGCGTAGAAGGCGAAGATCTCGCGCTTGGTATAGCGCTTCTCCAGCTGGACGGCGACGATCGCCTCCTTGATCTTCCGCTCGAAAGAGCGCTCGAAGATGCCGCCCCGCATGTAGTTCGACAAGAAGAGCATGCGCGCGACCTGCTGGGTGATCGTGCTGGCGCCGAACCGCTGGCCGTAGAGGATGTCCTTGACCGCGGTGATCACGATGCGCGACGCGCTCAGGCCGAAGTGCTGCTCGAAATCGGCGTCCTCGCTCGCGATGAGCGCCTGGCGCAGGACGGGCGCGATGGCGTCGTAGTCGACGACGACGCGGCGTTCGACGGCGAACTCGGCGATGACCTGACCGTCGCGCGCGGCGAGCCGCGTGATGGTGCTCGGCTGGTAGCTGTCGAGTGCGCTGATCTGCGGCAGGTCGTCCATGTAGGCGAACAGCACGCCGCTGAGGGTGCCGCCGAGCGCGGCCATCAGGAACAGGGCGATGAGGCCCGCCTGTCGGGCCACCTGGATCACGACGCGACGCCGCGGAGGCGAGGTGGAGGTGGCGGCTTGGTTCATCGTGTTCCCGGCCAAGTATAACAGCGCCAACTGGTTGTGCGGTCGAGCCTTACGGTACACATTCGATTGGTTGGCGCCGCGGAAATTGACTGCATCACACTCAGGTTTGATAATAACAGTCAGCTAAATCGGCTGGGTTTCTCCCGTACCGCGCGCGAAGGACGCGACGACATGAGCAAAATCATCGGCATCGATCTCGGCACGACCAACTCCGTGGTGGCTGTGATGGAGGGCGGCGAGCCGACGGTCATCACCAATCCGGAGGGCAGTCGCCTCACCCCATCCGTCGTGGCGTTCACCAAGACCGGGGAACGGCTCGTCGGTCAGGTCGCCAAGCGGCAGGCGGTGACCAACCCCGAGAACACCGTCTTCTCGATCAAGCGCTTCATGGGTCGGCGCTACGACGAAGTCACCGAGGAGATGAAGATGGTGCCGTACCGGGTCGTGTCGGCGCCGAACGGAGACGTGCGGATCAAGATTGGCGACCAGGAGCTGGCGCCGCCGCAGATCTCGGCGATGGTGCTGCAGAAGCTCAAGCAGGCTGCCGAGGAGTACCTGGGTCAGCCGGTTGCGAAGGCGGTCATCACCGTCCCGGCGTACTTCAACGACGCGCAGCGGCAGGCCACCAAGGAAGCGGGCCAGATCGCCGGGCTCGAGGTGATGCGGATCGTCAACGAGCCGACTGCGGCGGCGCTCGCCTACGGTCTCGACAAGAAGAAGGACGAGACGATTGCCGTCTATGACTTCGGCGGCGGCACGTTCGACATCTCGATTCTCGAAGTGGGCGAAGGGGTGGTCGAGGTGAAGGCGACCAACGGCGACACGCACCTCGGCGGCGACAACCTCGACCATCGGATCATCGACTGGATTGTCGCGGAGTTCAAGAAGAGCGACGGGATCGACCTGAGCAAGGACCGGATGGCGCTCCAGCGCCTGAAGGAGGCCGCCGAAAAGGCCAAGATGGAACTCTCCACGGTGATGGAGACCGACATCAACCTGCCGTTCGTCACCGCCGATCAGAGCGGACCGAAGCACCTGCAGATGAAGCTGACGCGCGCCCGGTTCGAGCAGCTCGTCGAGGACCTGCTGCAGAAGACGGTCGGTCCGACCAAGCAGGCGCTGGCCGACGCCGGCGTCGATCCCCGCAAGATCGACGAGGTGGTGCTGGTCGGCGGATCGACCCGGATTCCGCGCGTGCAGCAGATCGTCCGCGAGATGTTCGGCAAGGAGCCGCACAAGGGCGTCAACCCGGACGAAGTGGTCGCCGTGGGCGCCGCCATCCAGGCAGGGGTGCTCGCCGGCGAGGTGAAGGACTTGCTGCTGCTCGACGTGACGCCGCTCTCGCTCGGCATCGAGACGCTCGGCGGCGTGATGACGACGCTGATTCCCCGCAATACGACCATTCCGACGCGAAAGAGCGAGGTGTTCTCGACGGCCGCGGACAACCAGACGAGCGTCGAGGTGCACGTCCTGCAGGGCGAGCGGCCGCTGGCCCGCGACAACCGGACGCTCGGCCGCTTCCAGCTCGTCGGGATTCCGTCGGCGCCCCGCGGCGTGCCGCAGATCGAGGTGACCTTCGACATCGACGCCAACGGCATCGTGAACGTCTCCGCCAAGGACATGGGAACCGGCAAGGAGCAGAAGATCACGATTACGGCGTCAAGCGGCCTCAACAAGGACGAGGTCGAGCGCATGATGAAGGACGCCGAGGCGCATACCGAGGAGGACAAGAAGCGGCGCGAGGAGATCGAGACGCGCAACCGCGCCGACCAGGCCGTGTACGCCGCGGAGAAGATGCTGCAGGAGATGGGCGGCAAGCTGGCGCCGACCGACAAGTCGGCGGTCGAGTCGGCCATCGAGGCGCTGAAGAGCGCCCTGTCGGCCAACGACACCGCGGCGATGACCCGCGCCATGGAGCAGCTGACGCAGGCACAGCATCGCGCGGCCGAGGCGCTCTACCGTCAGGCTGGCGCCGCCGGCACCGGTGCCGGCGGTGATGCCGGTGCCGGCGCCGGCACGGGAGCCGCCGGCGGTACGGCGGGCGCCCAGGGCGAGGTCATCGACGCGGAAGTCGTGGACGAGGAGAAGAAATGACAACTCCCAAGTCCCAACTTCCAACTCCCAATGCCCGAATCGCTCTTGGGCGTTGGGCGGTGGCGATTGGGCGTTGACGTCGGGGTATGGACCTCTACGTCGTGCTCGGCGTTTCGCACGCCGCCTCCGAGACGGAGATCAAGCGCGCCTACCGGCGCCTGGCGCGACGGTACCACCCGGATATCAATCCGGGCGACCGGATGGCGGTGGCGCGATTCCGGCAGATCCTCGAGGCGTACGAGACGCTGATCGATCCCGAGCGCCGGTCGCGCTACGACGCCGGTCTCGTCACCGAGGAGTCCCCTCCGGCGAGCGGCTTCGAGGGGTTCGACTTTTCATCGCGCGGCACGGATCAGTCGGCCACCTTCGGCGACCTGTTCGCCGACGTGCTGACAGGTTGCGGTGCGCGGCGGCGGCCGCCCGAGCGCGGCGTGGACCTGCATCAGACCGTGCCGCTCGCCTTCGAGGAGGCGTTCTCGGGCGCGACCCGAGCCGTCACGGTGACGCGCCGCGAAACGTGCCGGACGTGCGCAGGCACCGGTCGGACGCGGGTGAGCCCGGGCCCGTGCCTCGCGTGTCAGGGATCCGGCTCGGTGCGGTCGGTTCGGGGGCACATGATCTTCACGCGCAGCTGTCCCACCTGCGGCGGGACGGGTCAGCAGCGCCCGCGCCCGTGCGAGCCGTGCGGTGGGACGGGACAGGAGACGCGGAGCGAGACGGTCCAGGTACGGATTCCGGCGGGGACCAACGACGGCGAGCGCGTCCGGGTGCCGGGCAAGGGGAACGCGGGATCTGGCGGCGGGTCGCCGGGCGACCTGTACATCACCGCGCAGGTGGCGCCGCATCCCCTCTTTCGGCGCGAGGGCGACGACCTGCACATGGTCCTGCCGATTGCCATTCACGAGGCGGCGCTCGGCGCCCGGATCGACGTGCCGACGCCCGACGGCGGATTCGCGCGACTGCGCGTCCCGCCGGGCACGCAATCGGGACAGCGGTTCCGGCTGCGCGAGCGCGGCGCGGCGTCGACGCGCGACCTCCGGCGCGGCGACCTGGTCATCGAGGCGCGCCTGATGCTGCCGAAGGTGCTGGACGAGCGCTCGAAGGAGTTGCTGCGGGAGTTCGGCCGCATCAACGGTGAGAACGTGCGCGAGCCGTTCGGCGAGACGGGCCACAAAGGCACGGAGACACCGAGATGACACGGGTCGGCTCTGCGCCGCAGCGTCTCGGCGGCCGGTGGGGGTAGGCGATGGCGAAGCGGGCTGAGCGCGGGAAGGCGTACTACATGATCAGCGCGGTGTCGCAGAAGTACGACATCCATCCGCAGACACTGCGGCTGTACGAGCGCGAAGGCCTGTTGAAACCGTCGCGAACCGACGGAAACACACGACTGTACTCGGAGGAGGATCTCGAACAGCTCGAGACGATCCTCACGCTCACGCGCGACCTCGGCGTGAACCTCGCCGGCGTGGAGATCATCCTGAACATGCGCCGCAAGATCGAGCAGATGCAGCGCGAGGTGAACGAGTTCATGGACTATGTCAAGCGTGAGCTCGCCCGCGGCATCGACGACTGGGAGCAGCGCCTGAGCACCGCGCTCGTCAAGTCGTCGCCGACGGATCTGGTAAGGCACACGCCCAACACCGCTGGCGCCGAGTCGGCCCAACGCTCGAGACTCAAGACGCAGAAGTAGTTCCGGGTTCACGTGTGCGCCGTCCGGCACGCACGTCGCGGTCCGTGTTTTCGAGCTGTGCGCGCTGCGTTTTGGGCTAGGATAGGTCGTGGCCTGCTCGTTCTGCGACGACACCGGCTGGAAGACGGTCGAGATCGACGGTGTCACGCGGGTCGCGCGGTGCGAGTGCCGGCGCGAGGCGGCGGCGGCGACGCTCGTGGCCGAGGCGCGGATTCCGCGCCGCTACCAGCACTGCGATTTCTCCAACTACATCGCGTACAACGAGCAGCTCACCAAGGCGCTGCAACACGCAACGCGTCTGGCCGACGGGTTTCCGGTCGTCGAGCGCGGGCTGTTCCTGCTCGGCCCGCCAGGCGTCGGCAAGACCCACCTGGCAGTGGCCGTGCTGCGGCAGGTCATTGGCGGGCGTGGCGCGCGCGGCCTCTTCTACGACACGCGCGATCTGCTGCGCGTCATCCGCAGCACCTACAACCCGGTGAATCAGACCGCCGAAATGGACGTGCTCAGGCCGGTGATGGAGGCGGACCTGCTCGTCCTCGACGACCTCGGCGCCGAGAAGACATCCGAATGGGTCGATGAGACGCTGAACCTGATTGTCAACGCCCGGTACAGCGCCCAGCGCACCACGATCTTTACGTCGAACTACGAGGACAAGCCCGACACGACCGACCCCGACTCGCTCCTGTTCCGCATCGGGTACCGGATGCGGTCGCGCCTGCACGAGATGTGCGAGTTCGTCGACCTCGATGGCGCCGACTACCGCGAGCTGCCGCCCAACGGGGGCGTCGACGATCTGGTCACGTTGTGGAAGCTGCGTACGAAAGCCTCGCGCAAGGCGTCGCTCCCGTCACGCTCGGCCAGCCAGGCGCGCGCCCCGCTCCGCGACCGGGAGAAGCCCGATGCCCGCACCGACCTCAAGTGGTCGGGTGGACGGGCGGGATCCTGATCTCAACACCCAAGACCCAAGGCCCAACGTCCAAGGCCCAACGCCCAACACCCAACACCAACGCCTTACACTGAGCAGCGTGCTCGGCCTCTACATTCATGTCCCGTTCTGCGCGGCGATCTGCAACTACTGCAACTTCAACCGTGGCCTGTTCGACGCCGGGCTGAAGGACCGGTACGTGGCGGCGCTCCTCGCCGAGCTCGAACGGGCGGCGGACGGTTCGCCGGTGGACACGGTTTATTTCGGCGGGGGCACGCCCTCCCTGCTCGACCCAGGGGAGATTGCCGCCATCATCGAGCGGTGCGCGCGGTCGTGGGCGCTCGCCTCCGATTCGGAGATCACCCTCGAGGCAAACCCGGAAACGGTCACCTCCGAGCGGCTGGCCGGGTTCCGGGCCTCCGGCGTGAATCGACTCAGTGTCGGCGTGCAGTCGTTCCGGGACGAGGAACTCGGTCGGTTGAGCCGGCTCCATTCGGCGGCGCGGGCGACCGAGGCGTTCCACATGGCGCGCACCGCTGGATTCTCAAACATCTCGCTCGACCTGATGATGGGGCTGCCGCAGCAGAACGAAGCGGAGTGGCTCGAGTCGGTCGAGGCGTTGATTGACCTCGGCCCCGAGCATGCCTCCCTGTACCTGCTGGAGATCTATCCGAACGCCCCGCTCCGCGAGGCCATGGCGATCGGCCACTGGTCGGTGACGCCCGAGGATGAGGCCGCCGGAATGTACCTGTCCGGTCTCGACAGGATGGACAGGGCTGGATATGTGCAGTATGAGATCTCGAACCTAGCGCGTCGAGGCCGTGAGTCCCGGCACAACCTGAAATACTGGACCGACGGCGAGTGGCTTGGATTCGGCTGCGGCGCCCATTCGACGCGAAACGATGCCCGCTGGCGGAACCTCGCGTCGACCGAGGAATACGTTTCGGCAGTGGCAGCCGGACGGTCGGCCGCGATCGACCGGCGGACGCTTTCGGCCGAGGCTCGGCTCGAAGAGGCGCTGTTCATGGGGCTTCGGTTGAGCGCCGGCCTCGACGTGCGGGCCGTCCATACCCGCTACGGCGTGGACGTGTGGGCGCGGTACGGCGCCGAACTCCATCCCTTCGTGGATCAAGGGATTCTGCACTATGATGGCCGCGCCCTCGGGTTGACGAGGACGGGAATGCTTGTAGCGCACGAAGTAATGACCGTTTTCATACGGTGAACTTTGCGGTAGAGTATCCGCCTTTCCCGCCTTTTCCAGGAGGCTTGAAGATGCGACGACTGTCCGGGTTACTCGTAGCTGGCGCGCTGATGCTGCTGCCGGCGTTCTCGCAGGGCCATGGTGCCGCCTACGCGCAGGCGGCGCAGGCGCTGACCTTCGATGGCGACACGGCGCTCTGGTCGGTCTCCATCAAGGCGGACAAGACCGCCGACTTCGAGCAAGTCATGTCGAAGGTGCGTGAGGCGCTGATGAAATCGGACAAGGCTGAACGGAAACAGCAGGCAGGGGGGTGGAAGGTCGTCAAGGGCGCCACGCCGCTCAAGGACGGCAGCATCGTCTACACGCATCTCATTCACCCGGTGGTGAAGGGTGCCGACTATACGATCATGGCGATCCTGTACGAGGGCAACCCCGATCCTGCCGAGCAGCGGAACCTGTACGAACTGTACCGGGGCGCGTTCAGCGCGAATCTGGGCGCCAGCGCCGGCACCGTCGTCGTCGATCTCGCGAAGCAGTAGCGGCGCGCGACGCGCCCGGAATGCCGAGCCACGGACAGCGGCCGCTGTCCGTGGCTTTTCTTGTAGATCGGGGTCCCCGACGCGCGGATTTTGCGCGTTGGGGTGCTATAGAGTAGGGCTCATGCGCATTGCACGCACCCTGTTTGCCGCCGCGGCAATCGCCGCGAGCCTCGCCGCCGGCGTGTCCGCCCAGGTGCCGCCGGCCGCGTCCGCTCCTCCACAAGCTCCGCCGCCGGCCGGGGCGCCTCCTCAGCCTCAGCAGCCGGCGGGGAGCACGGCACCGCCGATCGTCCCGGCGCCGACAGTGCCGGCACCGGTGGCGCCGGCCGGGGCGCGAACGTTCCTCGCACCGACCGGCATGATCCTGAACGCCGTGCGGGCGGAGCGTGTCGTCGATTTCGAGCTCGTCATCGGGTACCTGCAGGCGGCGCTCGTCAAGTCGGCGGGTGCGCAGCTGCGCGCGCAGGGCGAAGGGTGGCGCATGTTCAAGGCAACCGAGCCTGGGCCGAACAACACCGTTCTCTACGTGTTCCTGCTCGATCCGGCGCGCCCGGGGGCCGACTACGCGCTCGGACCGATCCTGAGCGATGCATACCCGGATCAGATTGAGCAGATCTGGAAGCTGTATCAGGGTGCGCTGGCCGGTCCCGGGAGTCAGAGCCTGTTGAATCTGACGCCGGTCGAGCCGCCGCCGCTGCCGCCGGCCGGGGCCCCGGTGCCGTTGCCGGGTGCGACGCCACCGCCGCCCGCTGTCACGCCAGGGGCGCCCCCTGGCGGCGCGCTGCCCCCCCAGACGCCATCGGGTCCGCCCGAGTTGCCGCCGGCGGTGCAGTAGATCGGGGCCATGCCGCCGGGCGCCCTTCGCGCTCGGCGTGTCCTCAGAACGCGACGTTCAGCCCGGCGTACACGCGGTGGAGCGTTGAGTGGAGCGGCTCGCCGCGCAGATTGAATATCCGGTAGTCCAGTCGGACCCCAACCGGACCGAGCAGCGAAATCTTGGCGCCGCCGCCGGTATTGAAGCCGGCGTGCGTCTCCTGCCGCATGCCCAGCCGCTCCCGATAGAGACCTGCGCCGGTGGTCAGGTAGAACTGGATGCCGGCAACCGGGACCGGCGTCTGCAGCAGCACGTTCCCCATGCCGGTGCGGAGCGACGGTGCGGCGTCCTCGACCGACTCGCTCGTGTCGGCGAACTCGAACTCGAAGCCGACGACGAGCAGGCTGACGCCGAGCGCCAACCCTTTCGCCGGGCGGTTGGCCGGAGTGGTTGTGCTGCCGATGAAGAGTGTCGCATCGGCCAGCGCGGGTGCGGCGGTCACGAGCAGCAGCGCGGCTGCGGCAACGACGGTGCGAAGCATACCGAATGATACGATCAGTCGGTAGCCGGTAGCCGGTAGCCGGTAGCCGGTAGCCGGTAGCCGGTAGCCGGTAGGTGGTGGCCGGTAGGTGGTGGCCGGTAGCCGGTGGCCGGTCGCTGGTGGCCGGTAGCTGGTCGCAACGATGGATCTGCGGTTCACCGAGGATCAAGAGCTGCTGCGGCGGGCCGTCCGCGAGTTTGCCGAGAGCGAGATCCGGCCGCACGTGCGCGGCTGGGACGAGGCTCAGCACTTCCCGCCCGAGTTGCTGCCGAAGCTCGCCGCGTTGGGCCTCATGGGGATTCAGGTTCCCCAGGAGTACGGCGGCGCCGCGATGTCAACGGTCGACTACTGCATCTGCATCGAAGAACTCGCCAGGGTCGATCCGTCGATCTGTCTGTCGGTGGCGGCGCACAACGGCCTTGGCGCCGCCCACATCGCGGCATTCGGCACCGACGAGCAGAAGCGCACGTACCTCGCGCCGCTCGCTCGCGGGGAGAAGCTGGCGGCCTGGGCGCTCACGGAAGCGTCCGCCGGGAGCGACGCCGCGGCCATCCGGACGACGGCGATGCGGGATGGGAGCGGCTGGGTCATCAACGGCTCGAAGCAGTTCATCACGCACGGTCGCTCCGGCGACCTCATCGTGGTCATGGCGGTGACGAGCCGCGGGAAGGGAAGCCGCGGTATCTCCGCCTTCATCGTCGAGCGCGGCACCGCGGGGTTCCGCGCCGGCAGGAAGGAGGATAAGCTCGGCATGCGCGCCAGCGAGACGAGCGAAGTCCTCTTCGACAACTGCCGCGTGCCGGCGTCGCAGATGCTCGGCGCCGAGGGGCAGGGATTCGTCAACGCCATGCAGGTGCTCGACGCGGGACGAATCGGCATCGCGGCGCTCGCGGTCGGGCTGGCGCAGGGCGCCTACGACGCGGCGCGCGAGTATGCGTTCGCGCGCCGGCAGTTCGGGCAGCCGATCGGCGCCTTCCAGAGCATCCGCGCCAAGCTCGTCGACGATGCGGCGCGGATCGAGGCGGCCCGCCTGCTGACGTATCGCGCCGCTTCGATGCGCCAGGCCGGGCGGCGTACGACCCTCGAGGCGGCCATGGCGAAGCTCTATTCGAGCGAGACGGCCGTTCGGGTGGCGGAGGACGGCGTGCAGATCCACGGCGGCTACGGCTTCGTGAAGGACTACCCGGCGGAGAAGTTCTTCCGTGACGTGAAGCTCACCACCATCGGCGAGGGGACCAGCGAGATCCAGCGCCTGGTCATCGCGCGTCAACTCCTTGCCGCCTGATTCCTCTCTGACGGCCGGCGTGCTGGCGGGCGACCCACGCGCCATTGCGCGCGCCATGTCACTCGTCGAGGACGAATCGCCCGCTGGAGCCGAACTGCTGCGTGCGCTCTTCGGGCGGACGGGCCGCGCGTTCCTCGTCGGTGTCACCGGCCCGCCCGGGGCGGGAAAGAGCACGCTCGTCGATCGGCTGACGAGACGGGCGCGCGAAGAGGGCAAGGCAGTGGGGGTGATTGCCGTCGACCCCACGAGCCCCTTCAGCGGCGGAGCCGTCCTCGGCGACCGCGTACGGATGGGACGGCATGCGTCCGATGCCGGCGTGTTCATCCGCAGCATGGCCACGCGCGGCCACCTGGGCGGCGTGGCGCGCGCGACGAGCGATCTGGCGCTCATCCTCGATGCGGCCGGCAAGGAATTCATCTTCATCGAGACGGTGGGGGTCGGCCAGGACGAGGTCGATATCGCCCGGACCGCCGACGTCACGGTTGTCGTCCTGGTGCCCGGCAGCGGCGACGAGGTGCAGGCGCTCAAGGCGGGCATCATGGAGATCGCGGATGTCTTCGTCGTCAACCAGGCCGATCGGGAGGGCGCGGACCGGCTGGTGCAGACCGTTGCCGCCAATCAGGCGCTGCAGGCGTACGCGCCCGACCAGTGGCGGCCGCCGATTCTGAAGACCGTGGCGACGACCGGTGAGGGCGTGCCGGAGCTGTGGGGATCGATTACGCAGTACCGGATGCATGCAGCCTCGGGCGACGGGCGGCGCCGGGCACGATACGAGCAGCAGTTGCACGAGCTGCTGTCGCGGGCGTTGCTCACGCATCTCGAGCGCACGCTGCCTCCTGGAGAGCTCGCGCGCGTGGTCGGGCGCATCGCGGCGGGGGCGATCGATCCCTACTCGGCGGCACACGAACTGATGCAGCGGGTCGTCGCGCCCTCGGGATCCCGGACCCAGGATCCCGGATCCCGCCCATGAAAGCGGTTCTCGATCACGTCGGGATCGCGGTGCAGGACCTCGACGAGGCGCTCGCCTTTTACCGCGACGCGCTCGGGCTGGAGGTCGAGGCGCCGGAAGAGGTGGCGACCGAGGGCGTGCGGGCGCACGTCCTGCCAATGGGGTCGTCCGCCATCGAGCTGCTCGAGGCGACGCGTCCCGATTCGCCGATCGCGCGCTTTCTCGCCAGGCGCGGCGCGGGGCTTCATCACATCACGCTGCGGGTGGACGACATCGCGGCCGCCCTGGAGCAGCTGCGCGCCCGCGGTGCGCGCCTCATCGATGCGGAGGCGCGCCCGGGCGCAGGAGGGGCGCTCGTGGCGTTCGTGCATCCGTCGGCCGCGCACGGCGTGCTCGTGGAGCTGAAGCAGCCGGCGCGGCCGGCATCGGCGCTCGTGCCGAAGCGGCTCTCCTGGGGCGATGTCGAGCTCGTCTCCGTGCACGACGGTCTGTTCGGACTGGACGGCGGCGCGATGTTCGGCGTGGTGCCGCGGGCGCTGTGGGAGGCCCAGGCGCCACCGGACGAGCGGAACCGGATTCTGCTCGCGATGCGCCCGCTCGTGGTGGACGCGTCGTGGGGACGCCTCATCATCGATTGTGGCGCGGGTGACAAGATGCCAGCCCGGCAGCGCGACATCTACGCGCTCGATCGGCGGCGGCACCTCGACCATGCGCTGGCCGATGTCGGGCTGGCGGCCGAGGCGATCGATCTGGTCCTGCCGACGCACCTGCACTGGGACCACTTCGGCGGCGCGACCACGCGGCGCGACGGGGCGCTCGAGCCGCGGTTCCGGCGGGCGCGGTACCTGGTCCGCGCGGCGGAATGGCACGACGCGACGCACACGCACGACCGCAACCGTGCCAGCTACCTCCCGGACGACTTCCTCCCGCTGCAGGAGGCCGGCGTGGTCGACTACTTCGAGGAGGATCGCGTCGTCCGGCCCAACGTCCGGGTCGTGCGGACCGGCGGCCATACCGGCCAGCACCAGATCGTACTCATCGAATCGAAGGGACGGACGGCGGCGTTCGTCGCCGATTTGATTCCAACGACGGCCCACATCCGAGACGCATGGGTCATGGGATACGACCTCTTTCCCATGGAGACGCTGGCGTTCAAGCAGCGGTTCATCCGAGAGGCGATCGAAGGCGAGTACCTGATCTTCTTCGAGCACGATCCGCTCGTTGCCGCCGGCTACATCCGCGAACGGGACGGACGCCGCTACGTGGACGCGGTGCTGTGAGGCCCGCGCTGCGGTCTATACTGCCGGACATGTCGCGTCGTGACGAAGTAGACAGCAGATCGTCTGCTTCACGCTGTTCCTCTCCAGCGGGTGCAAGTCCCGCCTCGGTAAGCGCCGGAGCGCCGAGTAGCAGACCCCAGGCGTCGGGAGAAATCCCGGTGGCCCGAGCGGGGTGTCAAGAGCCTCTTCGGAGGGAGCCAGTCCGCGGGCCGCAACATCAAGTGAAGCCTGCAGCCTCGACACAGTTACAACCCGAGAGCCGAGCCGCTCATGTCTCGGCGAAGGCCACGTCTCCCGCGCCTCAGTCCGGAGGAACACGCGCGGGAGGTCTCGGCGGGGTACAGGGCGCAGCACGTGGACATGGAGCGGAACGGAACACGAGAGGCCCGTCTGCACAGCCCGGGTCGGGGCGACGTGGCTCGTATAAGCCGACGGCGAAGTCGAGCGCGGTGCAGCGGGCGTCCGAGGGGACCGTAGTAGTGCCGAGCCTCGCGACGAACAACGCGAGGGGAGCAAAGGGTCCCTGCGGTGGTCATGGTGGTCGAGCAAGCACGCGCAAGGGCATGACCGCGAGGTCCAATCACCCCGGTGGGCGTCCGCCCATCGACAAAGTGCGCCAATTGCAACGCCACCTCTGGGTCGCGGCCAAGCGATCCCCGGAGCGCCGCTTCCACGCGCTAATGGATCGGATCTGGAGGCGTGACGTCCTCCAGGAGGCGTGGCGGCGGGTGAAGGCGAACCGCGGCGCGGCGGGCGTCGATCGCGAGACGCTCGGCGCACTCGAGCACTACGGCGTGGAGCGCATGCTCGACGAGCTTCAGGCCGTGTTGCAAGCGGGCACGTACCGGCCGCCTCCGGTCTTGCGGCGGTACATCCCGAAGCCTGATGGCCGTCAGCGGCCACTCGGTATTCCGACGGTACGAGATCGCGTCGCGCCGATGGCGACGACGCTGGTGCTGGAGCCGATCTTTGAAGCGGATTTCCGCGCGTCATCGTACGGCTTCCGACCCAAGCGCAGTGCGACCCAGGCACTGGAAACGCTGCGCGTGCACGGCGCGCGCGGTGGCAACCATGTGCTGGACGCGGACATCCGTGACTACTTCGGCAGCATCGACCAGACGAAGCTGCTCAAGCTGGTCGGCCTGCGGATTTCGGACCGGCGGGTGCTGAAGCTGCTGCGGCAGTGGCTCACGGCCGGGGTGATGGAGGATGGCCAGCGGCGCGAGACGCGTGCCGGTACACCGCAAGGCGGCGTGATCTCCCCGTTGCTGTCCAACATCTACCTGCATGTCCTCGACCGGGTGTGGGGGGACAAGTGTGCGCGGGTGGGCACGCTCGTCCGCTACGCCGATGACTTCGTGGTGATGTGTGACACGCGCGCGCAGGTCGAGGAAGCCCGCCGCCGCGTCGAGCACGTGCTCACGCGACTCGGGCTTGAGCTACATCCGGAGAAGACGAGACTCGTTGATCTCTCACGGGGCCGTGAGGGTTTCGACTTTCTCGGGTGTCACCTGCGTAAGCGCATGAGCGGACCCATCTGGGAGCGGGCACGACAACGTGTCTACTACCTGCAGCGATGGCCGTCTCAGCGCGCGATGCGTCGGGTGCGCCAGCGTGTGCGAGATCTCACGCTGCGGCGTCGGTGCCATGAGGACCTCCGCCTCGTAATTGCGGACCTCAACCCGGTGCTGCGTGGCTGGGGACAGTATTTCCGTACAGGCAACGCGGCGGACCACTTCACCGACCTTGACGCCTACGTCGAACGCCGGCTGCGCGGCTTGCGGCTCAAGCGCGCCAACGGCCGGTGTGCGGCGGGTCAGATCGTGCGATGGGATCGCCCCTTCTTCGAGACATTGGGCCTCTGCCGGCTGCGCGGAACGATTCAGTATCCGGGAGCAGCGTAATGCGGCGATTCAAAGACCACCTGGTAAGCCGTGTGCGGGAAATCCGCACGCACGGTTTGAACGGGGGTCTTGCTGACACTCAGTCACTGACTGGAGACAAGTAGGATCTACCAATGGACGCACGCCCGCTGCTGGCGGAGGTGGCGCGCCGGTTGAACGATGCCCGCCTCGATGCGGTACTGATCGGCAATGCGGCGGCGGCGCTGCCGGTGGCGGCGCTCGACGATATCATCAAGAGCAAGCGCGGGCGCGGCGACCCCGCGACCTGGCCGTGCTGGACGTTCTGGAGAAGACCCGTGAGGAAGCGACGAAGTCGCAAGGCGCGTCTGGCGGCCGTCCGATGCGAAAGTGAGCGCGCCGTCCTCGAGCTGATCAGGCGCCGGCTGGCGCTCGCGCCGGAGCGCCGTACGAACTTCCTGCGGAAGCGGGTGGGCATCGGCCGGAGCGCATTGTAAACGGGAGCCAGCCTCCAACTACCAACTACCAACTACCAATCATGGACTCAGTGCACATCGGCATCATCGGCGGCAGCGGCCTGTACGACATGGCCGGCGTCACCGACCGCAAGGACGTGACGCTCAGCACGCCGTTCGGCGACCCGTCCGGCCCGTACGTCATCGGCACCCTGCGCGGCCGGCGCGTGGCGTTCCTGGCGCGGCACGCGCCGGGGCACCGGATCCTGCCGTCGGAGATCAACTTTCGCGCCAACATCTTCGGGATGAAGCTGCTCGGCGTCGAGTACATCCTGTCGGCCAGCGCGGTCGGCAGCCTCAAAGAGGAGTACAAGCCGCTCGACATCGTCATTCCCGATCAGTTCTTCGACCGGACGAAGGGACGGGCGAGCACCTTCTTCGGCCGTGGGCTGGCAGCGCACGTGGCCTTCGCCCACCCGTTCTGCAGGATCCTCAGCGGCGTTGCGTTCGAGAGCGGCCGCGCCTCCGGCGCGACGATCCACCAGGGCGGGACGTACGTCTGCATGGAGGGCCCGCAGTTCTCGACGCTGGCCGAGTCGAAGCTGTACCGCTCGTGGGGGATGGACATCATCGGGATGACCAACCTGCAGGAAGCCAAACTCGCCCGCGAGGCGGAGATCTGCTACACGACGATCGCGCTGGTCACCGACTACGACTGCTGGCATCCCGAGCACGACTCGGTCACCGTCGACATGATCATCGCCAACCTGACACAGAACGCGAAGACAGCCGAGCAGATCATTGCGGGCGCCGTGGCCCGGCTGCCGTACGAACGGACTTGCGAGTGCGCCGCGGCGCTGAAATACGCGCTCGTGACGCGCCCGGACGTGATTCCCGTCCAGATCAGGCAGGATCTGGCGCCGATCGTCGGCAAGTACTTGTCGGTCACGGAGCCGCAGGCGTGAGCGATCGCCGCTTCGACGTCACGGCCATCGGCAACGCGATCGTGGACGTGATCGCGTCAGCGGACGAGGCGCTGCTCCTCGAGCACAGGCTCCGGAAAGGGGCGATGTCGCTCGTCGACGCCGCCGAGGCCGAGCGGCTCTACCGGATCATGGGACCGGGGCGCGAGACGTCCGGCGGGTCCGCGGCCAACACGGTGGCATGGATTGCCGCGCTGGGCGGCCGCGCCGCCTATATCGGCAAGGTCGCCGACGATCAGCTCGGCGACGTGTTCACCCACGACATCCGCGCCACCGGTGTCACCTACGACACGCCGCCGCTGAATGAAGGGCTGTCAACCGCCAGGTGCCTGATCTTCGTGACGCCCGACGCCCACCGGACGATGCAGACGTTCCTCGGCGCAACGACGCGGCTCGGTCCAGAGGACGTGAACATGGACTACATCGCCAGGTCGCGGATCGTGTACCTGGAAGGGTATCTGTGGGACCAGCCGCGCGCGAAGAAGGCGATGCGAGACGCGGCGCTGCGGGCGCAGGCCTCGGGCGTGAAGGTCTCCCTCACGCTCTCCGACGCGTTCTGTGTCGACCGATTTCGTGACGAGTTCCTCGAGTTGGTGGAGCACCATGTCGATCTCCTCTTCGCCAATGAAGCCGAGATCCTGTCGCTGTACCAGGCGCAGACGTTCGACGAGGCGCTGCAGCGCGTACGCCCTCACTGCGAGGTGGCCGCGCTGACGCGAAGCGCATTGGGGTCCGTGGTCCTGAGCGGCGACGAGGTGCACGTGATCGATGCCGAACCCGGAGTCCGTGTCGTCGACACGACGGGCGCCGGCGATGCATACGCCGCCGGCTTCCTGTACGCGTACATCCAGGGGTGCGATCTCGCCACCTGTGGGCGGATGGGGGGCGTGATGGCCGCCGAAGTCATCGGCCACTATGGGGCCAGGCCGGAATCCGACGTGCGGGCGCTCGCGGCCGGGGTGCTCAGCGGTCGAACGACTCGCGGCGGCCCGACTCGGACAACTTGATCACGTAGCGCTCCGGGTGTGTCCGGAACATCTCCTGCATCTCCGCCAGGCTCGCGGCGCCGCTGTAGCTGATCGCGGAGCAGAGATGCTTGACGAGGTCCCGCAGCAGCGGACGGACCGAGCCGCGCGCGGGGACGCTCACTTCCATCCCTTCTTCCCCGAGCGCTTCGACGTCGGCCGCCTCGGCGTCCTCCACGTCCAGCCGGTCGACAATCGCCTGGAGCGACGCCATGCCGCGGAACACCTTGAACGGGACGTGCACCGTTCGGTTGGAGTCGGGCAGCAGGACCGGCTTCTGCACGGTTTCGCCCGGGGTCTCGGCCGTGCCGGCGAGCATGCCGCCGAGCATGACCGTGTCGCCGCCGAAGGTGAGCGCCTGTACGAAGGCGCCGTGGCGCCGGACGCCGCCATCGGCGATGAGCGGCACGCCTCCGTCGGCGGCGGCGCGGCACTCGACGAGCGCCTGCACCTGCGGCACGCCGTAGTTGGTGTTGAGGCGCGTCGTGCATCCGCCGCCGGGCCCGATCCCCACCTTGACGGCGTCGACGCCGCGTTCGAGCAGGAACCGCGCGCCCTCGGCGGTGGCCACGTTGCCGGCGACGAGCTGCACGTCGCCGAAGCGCCTCCGGAACGCCTCGATCGCGCGCGCCATCACGACCGAATGGCCGTGGGCGATGTCGATGACGATCGCATCGACCTCGGCCCGGAGCAGCTCGGCGGCCCGCTCGAGGAAGTCGCCCGTGGCGCCGATGGCGGCGCCGACGCGCAGCCGTCCCTGGCTGTCGCGGGTGGCGAAGGGAAGCTGCCGGTGCACGATCAGATCCTTGGCCGTAATCAGGCCGCGCAGCGTGCCGTCGGCGTTGAGGAGCGGCAGCTTCTTGATCTTGTGCCCTCGCATCAGCTCCTCCGCCCCGGCCGGCTCCAGCTCACCGGTGTGCACCGTCAGGCGCTCGCGCGGCGTCATCCGCGAGGCGACGGCGCCGGCGAGGGTGGCAAAGCGCAGATCCCGCGCTGTCAGCAGCCCCTGGACGCGGCGCCGCTCGTCGACCACGACGAGCGTGCCGACACCGGTCGCGCGCATCCGCGCGTCGGCCTCGGTCAGGCTCGCGCCCGGTCCGATGGTGTACGGATCGCCGATGATGCCGTGCTGCTTGCGCTTGACGATCTGGACCTCGCGCACCTGCGGTTCGATCTCGCCGCTGCGGAAGCCCCGGTCGATGACACCGAGGCCGCCTTCTTCGGCGACGGCAATGGCCATCTCGGACCGCGTCACCGTATCCATGTTGGCCGAGACGATCGGCCGCTTCAGGAGGAGGCCGCGGGAGAAGCGCGACGTCAGGTCGATGAGCGTCGGGTCCCGGCGTTCGACAACGCTGTACTGGGGCGTGAAGAGGAAGTCGTCGAAGGTGCAGCCGCGGACGAGCTCGAAGAGGGCGGACATAGGCACAGGTTACCGCGCCTGCCACCGATCACGGAACACCGAGGCCTCGAGGCGCCGAGACAGGTGGAAGGCGTCTCGGCGTCGCGGTGTTCACGGCGGTGAAGGCCGCCGCGATTACAGCCCCGCCGCGAACCGCGTCTTCGCGGCGGCCACGATCTGCGCGTACTTCGCCTGTGTCAGCTCCCACTCCGTTTCGACGAGCGACAGCCGCGCGTCGTTCAGCTCGGCCGCGGTGATGACGCCGTTCTCGTAGGACACCTCGGCGATGTCGAGGCTCTCCCGGGCGAGCTCGAGCGCTATCCGCTGCGTGGCCACGATCTCGCGCGCCGCTTCGAGCTCGGTCGAGGCCGTCGCCAGCTCCAGCCGCGCGAGGTCGAGCGCCGCGGTCCCCGTGTACTGCGCCTGCCGCACCCGCGCGGTCGCCGCCGCGCGCCTGGCGGCAACCGTCGGCGCCGCAAACAGCGGAACCCGGAGCGCCAAGCCGAACTGATAGCTCCGGTTGGTGTTGTTGAACAACTGGTCGACGCCGTCCTCCTGGTACTGAAAGTTGCCCGCCAGCGCCACGGTTGGCTTGAGTTCGGCGTTGGCGAGCGCGACGAGGCGTTCGGCCGCCTCCCGCTGCTGGGCGATGGCGCGGATATCGGGTCGCACGCCGAGCGCCTTCCGCAAGTCAGCGCCTGCCGGCAGCGGCGGGACGTCGTCGAGCGTTCCCGCCAGCTGCAGCGGCGCGTCAGGTGGCAGCGACAGAACGGTTCTGAGGGCCTGGTGCGAGACCTCGGCGCTGCTGCGCGCGCGGATGAGGCGGGCGCGGGCGTTCGCCAGCTCCACTTCCGCGCGCAGTACGTCGAGCCTGGCGGCGGAGCCGGCCTCGAAGCGCGCCCGCGAGAGCTCGAGATGCCGTTCCGCGATTCGAACCCCCTCGTCTGTCGTACCCACGCCCTGATCGGCCATGAGCGCGGCATAGAACGTCTCGTAGACGCGCAGCGTGAGCGCCTGCTGCGCGCGCTCCAGCTCCAGGCGGCTCCCTTCCTCGCTGGCGGCCTGGGCGCCGTAGGCGTGCGTCAGTCGTCCACCCGTGTAAAGGGGTTGCGAGATGTCGACGCGCACCACGTTCTCCCGGACCATCTTCGCGCGGAAGTTCTGCTCGGTGGGCCCGAACACTCCCGCCGGAATCTTCAGGAGCGGCGACGCCTGGGTCGGCGTGTAGAGGAAATTCAGGTCGACCGAAGGCAGGAAGGCGGCGCGCGCCCCGGCCACGTTCGCCTGGCTCTCGCGAAGCCGCTCGCGCGTGGCCTTGAGGCCCTCGTTGCGCGTGACCGCCAGCTCCAGCGCCCGGTCGATGGTGAGGGCCGGCGGCGGCGATTGCGCCCAGGCAGACGCGACGGTCAGGAACGCACCCACGAGCGCCAGCAGGATCAGGACGCCCGCGATCCGTCCGGCGGTCTGCACGCTCGCCGGGAGCGGCGCCTGCCGCCACGCCCTGAACCGCGCGACGGCCCGCTCGAGCAGCAGGTACGCCACCGGCACGACGACAAGCGTCAGCATCGTCGAGGTGATGAGACCGCCGATGGTCGCAATCGCGATCGGCGAGCGGAACTCGCTCCCGTCGCCTGTCTTGATGGCCGACGGCAGCATGCCGAGGATCATCGCCACCGTTGTCATGACGATCGGCCGCAGCCGCACGGGCCCGGCGTGGAGCAGGGCATCGTCGAGCGGCCGTCCTTCGCGGCGCAGCTGGTTCGTGTAGTCGACGAGCAGGATGGCGTTCTTCGTCACAAGCCCCATGAGCATGACGACGCCGATCATGGCGGGCATGCCGAGGTTCTTGCCCGTCACGAGCAGGAGCAGGAGGGCGCCGACCAGCGCCAGCGGCAGCGAGAGCATGATGATGGCCGGCTGCAGGAACGACTCGAACTGGGAGGCGAGCACGATGTAGATGAACGCGACGGCGAGCACGAGCGCGAGCCCCATCGCCGCGGCCGATTCCTGCATCAGCTCGACGTCGCCTGCGAAGCCCCACTCGAAGGTCGGCGGCATCGACACGGTGGCGACGGCCCGTTCGATCTCGGCGGTGACGTCACCGAGCGCGTAGCCGGGCGCCAGGTCGATGCCGATGGTCGCCTGACGCCGCCGCTGCTCGCGGTCGATGCTGGCGGGGCCGACGGCAGGCGCCAGGTCGACGACCTCGCCGGTCCGAACGGCGGTGCCCGCCGGGGAATAGAGCGGGGTGCGCAGGATCGCGGCCGGATCGTTCCGGAACGCCGGCGCCAGCCGCACGCGGATGTCGTACTCGCGGTCGCCCTCGCGAAAACGGGTGGGCACGATCCCTTCGACCATGCCGCGCAGCTGGGTCGCGATGCCGCCGACGCTGAAGCCGAGATCGGCGGCGAGCGAGCGATTGATCCGCGCGACGATCTCCGGCTGCCCGCTCTCGAGATTGCTGCTGACGTCGACGGTGCCCGGCACCGTCCGCACGCGCGCCTGGATCTCGCCGGTGACGCGCTGCAGCGCCGCGAGGTCGTCGCCCCGGACGAACACGTTGATCGGCGGCTCGTAGGGCGCTCCCTGCATGAACTCTGGATCGGCGACCTTGCCGTCGACAAACGGCATGTCCGCCAGGAACGCCCGGACCTGCGCCTTGATCTCGCCGACGCCGCGCTCCCGCTCGGTCTTCTTGGTCAGGCGGACGCGCAGGTTCGAGGCGCGGACCTGGCCGTTGACGCCGACGGTGCTGAAGATCTGCGTCACCTCGGGAATCCCGCGGATCTCGCGCTCCACTCGCGCCACCGTCGCGACGCTCTCCGCGAAGGACGTGCCCGGCGGCAGCTCCACGATCGCCTGGAACTCGCCCCGGTCCTCCACGGGAACGAACTCGGTGCCCATGACCGCCGTCGTGCTCAGGCTCGCGACCAACACCGCCGCCGCCGCGGCCAGCGTCGTCCACGGATGGCCGAGCGCCGCGGCGAGCACGCGGTGGTACGCCCGGTCGAGCCGGTCGTAGGCGCGCCCCCACGCTTCGAACATCCGGCCCGTCCAGGTCCGCATCCGCGCGTCCGGCGGGATGTAGCGGACGAAGCGTGACGAGAGCATCGGGTCGAGCGTGAACGCCACGAACAGCGACATCGCCACCGCGAACGCGATCGTGAGCGCGAACGACTTGAAGAACTGGCCGACGATGCCGGTCATGAAGCCGACCGGGAGGAACACCGCCAGGATCGTGAACGTCGTCGCCATGACGGCGAGGCCGATTTCGGAGGTGCCCCGGCGCGCGGCCGTCACCCGGTCCTCCCCGTGCTCCATGTGCCGGTAGATGTTCTCGCGCACGACCACGGCGTCGTCGATGAGGATGCCGATGACGAGCGACAGCGCCATCAGCGTCATCATGTTGATCGTGAAGCCGGCGATCCAGATGAAGAAGAAGGTGGCGATGACCGAGGTCGGCAGCGCGAGCGCGGTGATGAGCGTGGAGCGCCAATCGCGCATGAAGACGAAGATCACCAGCACCGCCATCAGCGCGCCGAAGACGATCGATTCGCGGACTTCCGCGACGTTCTGCCGGATGAACTCCGAATCGTCGTGCACCGGCCTGACCTCGAGCTGGGGGAACGTCGCGCGGACCCGTTCGAGCGCCGCGCGGACGCGCTCGGCGATCGCGGCGGTGTTCGCTCCCGATTGCTTCTTGATCGAGAACGACACGGCGTCGGCGCCGTCGAGCCGGGTCGTGGACGTGCGCTCCTCGAAGCCGTCGATGACGCGCCCCACGTCGCCGACGCTAAGGGTCGAGCCGCCGTCGGATCGAAGGATGACCTCTTCGATCTCCTCGACCGTCGTGAACTCGCCTTTGGTGCGCAGCGACACCGTCCTTCCGGGCTGTTCGAGCGTGCCGCCCGGCAGGTCGAGGTTCTCCGCGCCGAGCTTCTCGGCCACCAGCGAGAGCGGCAGGTTCACCGCCTCGAGCCGGCCCGGATCGAGCTCCACCTGGATTTCCCGCACCTCGCCGCCGTTCACTTCGACGGCGGCGACGCCGTCGATCTGCTCGAGCAGCGGCTTCACGTCGTCTTCGACCTGCCGACGCGTGACGTCCGAGCGCTGCGACGAGCCGACGGCGAACGTCATGATCGGCAGCGCGGCGACGTCGAAACGGACGATCGTCGGGTCCTCGATCTCCGCCGGCAGCCGGCTCCGGATCGCGGCGACCTTTTCCCGCACCTCGGCCGCCGCCGCCTGGGGATCGATCTCGAGGCGCAGCTCCAGCCCCACGCGCGAGACCGACTCGGTCGAGCTCGAGACCACGCGCTTGACGCCGTTGATCCCGGCGACGGCGTCCTCGATCGGCTGGGTCACCAGCGTCTCGACCTCCTCGGGCGAGGCGCCGGGATAGACGACCGTGATGTTGACGAATGGAAAATTGACCTCGGGAAAGAGGTCGATGCCGAGCCGCGTCATCGACACCACGCCGAGCACCATGAAGCTCATGATGACCATCGTGGCGAACACAGGACGGCGAATGGAGACGTCGGAGATCCACATGGTCGTTCTCCGCCGGGCCCGGAAGGGCCCGGCTCACTTGAAGATCGGGGTTACCTTCGCGCCGGCGCCGACGTCCTGACGCGCGTCCGAGACGACGATGTCGCCCGGCTGGAGGCCGGCGGCAATCTGAACGAGGCGCCCGTCGGTGATCCCTTCCCTCACCGGCACGGCCGTCACGATGTCGCCATCGATCCGCAGCGCGACGCGTGTCCCGTCGCGGGTCGTGATCGCTTCGCGGGGAACGGCGAGGGCCTGGGGCGCGCGCTCGAGCGGGATGGTGGCCGCTCCGTACATCCCGGACAGCAGCGCGCCGTTCCGGTTGGGGACCCGTACTTCGATTCGGAAATGGCGGTTCCGGGCGTCGACTTCCGGCGCGATGGCGGTCAGGCGGCCCTCGAAGACCTCGTCGGCCCGGGCCTGCGCCGCCACCCGCGCCGGCATGCCGACCCGGAGCCGTCCCGCGTCGAGCTCCGACACCCCGGCTTCGAGCTTCATCACGCGGAGATCGGCCACCACGACCACCGGCGTGTCTCCCTGCCCAACCAGGCTGCCGGCGTCGTAGTGCCGCTCGACGATGACGCCGTCGATCGGGGAGGTGAGCGTGGCGTCGCGCCGCACTTCCTGCGCGCGGCGGAGCGACGCCTGCGCCTGCGCGAGCGCCGCCCGGGCCAGATCGCGCTGCGCCGCGCCCGCGCGCCGGGCGGTGTCGGAGGCATCGAGCCGCTGCCGCGGCAGCGCGCCGCGCTCGAAGAGCTTCTGCGCTCGTTCGTGTTCGAGTGATGCGTTCGCCAGCGCCGCTTCCGCCGCTTCCAGGCCGGCCTCCGCCACGCCGACGGCTGCGGCGGCGGCATCCACCTGCGCGTCGATTTCACGCCGGTCGAGGAGCGCCACCGCCTGTCCGGCGCGGACACGGTCGCCGATGTCGACCATGACACGGGAGAGGGTGCCCGGGAGCTTGGACATGATGGCCACGCGCGTCTCGGGCATCAGATTGCCCGAGATGTGCAGCGTCGACTCGAGATCCGTGACGTCGACCTTGACGGCCGCGACGTCGGTGTGGTGCTCGACGGCGGGCGGGGCGGCGGCGGCAGCCGGCGCCTCCGATTGGCGGCACGCCGCCGCGGCGGCCGCGAGGAGGCAGAGCACGGAAGCAAGGAGAGATCTACGCATGGTTGTGTCCGACGGTCGAAGGAGCGGTGTCCGGCAGGTGAAATGGGCATGGCGAAGCCACGAACGTGGTGCGGACCGGCGTGGTGAAGCCAGCCAGCATCGCATCGAGCAGATCGCGAGCGAGCGCGTCGGGGTCTTCGCCGGGCGCGAGCCGCTGTGCCAGGCCGATGGTGGCGGCGCCGAGCATGCCGACCCAGCAGACGTGCAGAGCGGCCGCGGGATTCAGCTCTTTCGAGAACTGCCCCCGTTCGATGCAGGCCTGGATGTCGGCTTCCGCTGCGGTCGTCACGTGTTGGAAGAATTCGAACCGCTGGAAGTCCTGCCCAAGGCTTGGGACGGAGCGGTCGATGAACATCAGCCCGAAATACTCGGGGTTCAGCTTGGAGAACTCGTAGAACGCCCAGAGTCCCCGGCGCAGCCGGTCGAGCGGATCCGCGACCCCCTCGATTGCGCCCAGCAGATGACCGGCCAGGCTGCGAAATCCCTCTTCGGCGAGCGCGAAGAAGATGTCGTCCTTGCTCGGGAAGTAACTGTAAATCGCCGCGGGGCTGTACTCGATGCGCTCGGCGATCTTGCGCATCGAAACGTTGTGGTAGCCGTCGGTGACGAACAACCCGCGTGCGGCGGTCAGGATCGCGTCACGCGTGCGGTCGCGGTCGCGTTGCTGTCGCTCTCGTGTACCCATCTAACGCCAATCATGGATCGAACGATGTTCAAAAATCTAATGGCGTTAGGATCACAGCGATCACGGGCAAGTCGTCCGCCCGTATTCAGCCAAGCGACGGTCTCGTTAAGTTATTGACCTGTTGGATATTACGCTTTGAGAACGGCTGTAGACGCGACACCGTAGGCCAGCGCCGCAGTCGATAAAGTGACCGAGAATCCCCAGTTCATCGCGAGAAACACGGCAAGCGTCGCTCCAACGACTGACAGCGCGCCGTTCAACCCCCAGCCCCAGGGGATGAGTGCGGGGCGCGACGCGGCGACGAGCCGCATGCCGGCCGGCAGTGGGATCCCGAGCACGATGCCGACCGGGACGAGCAGAGCGGCCGCGGCCGTAATGCGGAGCGGGAGGGGCCACGCAATCGCGACGTCGACCACTCCGGTGAGGAGCGCGGCGCTGACGAGCGCGATGCCGACAGAGGTCGCGAGCGCACGACGCGCGGCCGCCCGGAGCCGGTCCTCCGCGATCCGGCGGCTGACCAGGCTGCCGAGGCCGGTGCCCAGCAACAGGGAGCAGAGCGTGACGGCCAGCGAATAGACCGGGTGTCCGAGCAGGAGCACGAACCGCTGCAGGAGCGCGACTTCGAGCAGCATGAATCCGGCGCCGAGCGCGCCGAAGTACAGGAGCCAGCGGCCCCAGCCAGGGTCCGGCCGCTCCCGGCCGGCGACGAGCGGTCCGATGACGAACAGCGCCACGACGAGCGCCGAGATGCCCATCAGCGTCAGTAGCGCGCTCAGCCCGTTCCCGAACAGCATCGACCGCCCGAATGCGACGTTGAACTGGTCGCCGAGCCGCGTCGTGTGAAAGAAGAACGGCCGATCGTCGGTGGTGGGCGAGATGTCGAGCGGATACGTCTCGAGAAATCGCTGGCGGTTGCCCGCCAGGATGAGACGCGCGTAGTCGGTCACGCTCGTTCCGGTGCGCGTCATCTCCACGGGACTCTCAGCCGTCGTCGGCGGCCTCATCCCGGGCGCGTAGAGCACGCTGAAGCCGAGCCGGTCGGTGATCTCCAGGAGCCTGGCTGTCTCGGCGCGGGTGAACGGCCGTTTCTTGAGCAGGAAGGTCGCCACGCGGCCGTGGCGGACGATCGCCAGATGCTGCGCCGCATCGAGGCCGCGGGCGGCGCACGCCTCCTGGGCGAGCGAGACGAGGCGAAGGCCGTCGAACACCCAGCGCGTGATCGTGAGCAGCCCCTCGTCGTTCAGATGATCGAGGTAGTCGCCGAAGGCTTCGGTCGTGTACAGCGAGTTCTCCGTGAGCGTGTAGGCGCCTGCGGCCGTTGCCGCCCAGGTATCGACGAGCGACGCCTGAATCACGTCGTAGCTCGAGGCGCTCCGACGCACGAAGCTGCGGCCGTCATCGACGTGAATGCGGACGCGCGGGTCGGCGTAGATGCCGCCCGAGTAGTCGCGGAACCGGCCGAGCATCACGTCGCCGACGATGATGGGATTGATCTCGACGCCGTCGACCCGGCGTGCCCCGAACAGGAGCGCCGACACGAGGTCGCGCCCGCCGCCCGGTCCGATGACGAGCGCGGTGAAGCCGCCGGGACGCTCGACCAGGTGGTAGCCGAGCGCGGTCAGCTCGTAGCGCAGGTACGCGGCGTCGGCGGGGGTCGTTCCCCCGAGAATGGGCGTCGACGCAGCCGAGTCGATGTCCATGAACAACGACTTGCCGCGGACACCGCTGAAGGCCGGGCTGAGCGACCAGTCGCCGTGGGCGCGGTCGTAGACGGCGACGCGGGAGAACGAATTCCACTTGCTGAACAGGATCCGGTCGCCTTCGTGCCCCTTGGTGTCCACGACGTCGAAGGGCGCGACGCCCGTCGCCTGCGCGGCCGCCGGTACGCCGAAGAGCGCGACAACGGCAGCGAGCACGCGGCCGCGGCGGACAGGGGGCGCAAAGCAGACGGCGGCGGCGAGCGCGAGCCCTGCCGCGGTCAGCACGACGCCGGGGGCGCCGAGCTGGTTGAGCAGCGGAATCAGCGCCAGGCAGCCGCCCGCTGCACCTACCAGATCCGCCCCATAGACCACGTTGAAGCGGGACGCCAGGCGGGTAAAGGCGATGGCGATCACGGCGCCGCCCGTGAAGAACGGCAAGGCCGCCAGGCCGTACACGACGAGCATGAGGGCAAGATTGGACGGCGAGTAGTTCAGGCCGACGCGAATGCGCACCAGACACGCGAGCGCGACGACCGTGCCGATGGCGTGGACGAGCGCCGCGCCGGTCAGGAGGTCCTCGGTGCCGACGGGCGCCAGCCGCCGGCGCAGGACGTAGACGAAGACGCCGCTGGCGCTCAGGCCGAAGAGGGCGATCGAAATGGCGAGGAACGCGAAGTGGTAATACATCGTGACCGAGAAGATGCGCGTCAGCGCGAGCTCGGTCATCAGGATCGCGGCCGATACCGCCCCGACCCCCGCCACGGTGCGCGAATCGGCACGTGCTGGACACACCCGGTGGGACATCGACCGGAGTCTAACAGGCCTGCCGCGGCGACGCACTGCGTGCGGAGGCGGGGTCGATCGCCGACGATCGCGCGACGCCCGTTGCTGGCGGATAATTCCGGCGTGACGATCCTGACCGCCGCCGCCGTCGGGTGGGTGGCGGTGATCCTGCTCACGCCCTGGTTGCCCGTGCCGGCGGCGGGAATCGTGTACCTGTTCGGGTCGCGCCTCTGTCACCAGATCGCGGAGCGGTCGATCCATTTCGACGGCGTTCAGCTTCCCGTGTGCGCACGCTGTCTGGGCGTCTACATGGGCGCGGCCGTGGCGCTGCTGCCGGGTCTGCGGAGCCGGCCTGGCCGCGCGGCGCGGAGCCCCGTCTGGGTACGCCACGTGGCGATTCTGGCGCTGGCCTTCAATGGGGCGACCGTTGCCGTCGAACGGATCGATGTCTGGCAGGTCTCGAGTGGCGTGCGGGCCATCGCCGGCGCCATGCTCGGCGCGGCCGTGGGGTTCGCCGTCGCCCACGTGCTGCGACCCTGGCGCGCGGAAGTCGTACAGTAGACTTACGAGCGATGCCGATCGCGGCGGCGGACGAGACCCGCTCCCTCCCGACGACCTATCTGATCTGCGCGGCCGCCTGGGCGCTGCCCGGCGCGGGACATCTGTGGCTCGGGCGCCGTCAGAAAGGGCTGATCTTCCTGATCGCGCTCCCGCTGATGTTCGCCTGCGGGCTGTGGCTCGAAGGGCGCCTGTTCCCGTTCGAGCTGACGCAGCCGCTCGTGGCGCTCGCGGCCTTCGCCGATGTCGGCGTCGGCGTCCCGTATTTCGTGGCCGCGGCGACGGGCCGGGGGGGCGGCCGCGCCGTCGCGGCGACCTTCGAGTACGGCAACGCCTTCCTCATCGTTGCCGGCCTTCTCAACATGCTCGTCGTCCTCGACGCATTCGACGTGGCGCAGGGGCGCAAGTGAGCTCGCACCTGGCGGCGATGGTCGTCTTCGCGGTCTTCGTGTCCGTGGTGTTCGCCGCGTTGATGCGCGATGAGCCGCGGGAGCAGCTGCGGTTCGGCCTCCGGCTGTTCGGCGGGCTGGTCGCCGGCGGCATCCTGGCCGGGTGGCTTCTCTATCCGCTCCCGTTCTGAGTGGGCCGCACGCTTCAGCTCTGGGGCCCTGTCGCTCTCTACATGGCGGCGATCTTCTATGTGTCATCCTTGCCGCAGCCCCCGGTTCCCGCCGGCGGCGACAAGCCCTGGCACGCGTTCGCCTATGCCGGCCTGGCGGTCGTGACCGCGCGCGCGGTGGCCGGCGGTCTGCCGCGGCGGCTGCGTCTGCGCTCGGCGGGGCTGGCGGTCGCGGTCGCCGTGGCGTACGCCGTCAGCGACGAGTTCCATCAGATGTTCGTGCCCGGCCGCACGGCCGACGTCTTCGACCTGATCGCCGACACGGCCGGCGTGTGTGCGGGCACGGCGGCGTGCTGGGCGTGGGGTATAATCGCGCCAACCTCGCGCGATGGGCTTTGACAATCTTCTTCTCGAGCGCGACGGCGCGGTCGCCGTTCTCACCATCAATCGTCCGCAGGTCCTGAACGCGCTCAACGCTCCAACACTCGACCAACTGCGCCTGGCGGTGCTCGACTTCACCCTCGATGCGAGCGTCCGCGCCGTCGTCATCACGGGCGCGGGCGACAAGGCGTTCGTCGCCGGCGCCGACGTCCGCGAGCTCGCCGTCCAGCGGCCGATCGAGGGGAAGGAGCACGCGCTGCGCGGGCAGCACGTCTTCGACCTGATCGAGAACATGGGGAAGCCCGTCATCGCCGCGGTCAACGGCTTCGCCCTCGGTGGCGGATGCGAGCTGGCGATGGCGTGCACGCTTCGTGTCGCGGCCGAGACCGCGCGGCTCGGCCAGCCGGAGGTCAATCTCGGCATCATTCCAGGCTACGCGGGGACGCAGCGACTCTCGCGCCTCGTGGGGAAGGGTGTCGCGCTCGACCTGCTGCTGTCTGGACGGCATGTCACCGCGGCCGAGGCGCTGCAGATCGGTCTGGTCAACCGTGTCGTGCCCGCCGCGGAGCTGATGGCCGAGTCGAAGAAGCTGGCCTCGGAACTGGCGGCGAAGCCGCCCGTGGCGGTGCGCTACATCATCGAAGCGGTCAACCGCGGTCTCGAGGTCTCCTTCGACAAGGCGCAGTTCCTCGAGGCGACGCTCTTCGGGCTGGTGGCGTCGACCGACGACATGCGCGAGGGCACGACGGCGTTTCTCGAGAAGCGCAAACCGGAGTTCAAGGGCAGGTAAGCGGAGGCATGGAGCTCGCAGGCACGAGTACCGCCGCCGGGTGTCGCTTCGCCGTCATCGTGTCCCGCTTCAACGAGGAGGTCACCGGTGGCCTGCTCGCGGGCGCCCGCCGGGCGCTCGCCGACGCGGCCGTGCGGGACGAGGACATCACGATCGTGCGCGTGCCCGGCTCGTTCGAGATTCCTGTGGCGGCCCTCCGCGCGGCGAAGACGGGCCGCTTCGACGCCGTGATCTGTCTCGGCTGCGTGATCAAGGGCGAGACGATGCATTTCGAGTACATCGCGGAGGCGGCGTGCCGCGGGATTGCCGATGCCGCCCTCGCCACCGGCGTGCCGATGGCGCTCGGCATACTGACGACGCTGACCGAGGAGCAGGCGCACGCGCGTGCCGCCGACGGCCCCGGGAACAAGGGGCGCGAGGCGGCGCGGGCAGCCGTCGAGATGGCGACGCTCTTCCGGCGGCTGCACCAGGGTGCGGGCGGATGACGACGAGGACGGAGCGTCGGCCGGCCCCTCGGACCACGAAACAGGCGCGCCATCACGCGCGCGAGGCGGCCCTGCAGATGCTCTACCAGTGGGAGGTGGGCCGCGCCTCGATGGCGGACGTCCTGCGGACGTTCTGGCTGCACGACGAGCCGCCGGCGAGCGAGCTCGCGCCCGACCACCGGGCGTTTGCGGAAGCGCTCGCCACGGGCGTGGCGGGCCATGTCGGCGGCCTCGATCCGATCATCGCCGAGGCGGCCGAGCACTGGCGTCTCGAGCGGATGAACGTGATGGACCGCCTCATCCTGCGGCTGGCCGTGTACGAGTTCCTGCACGAGCGCGACACGCCGTCGCGGGTCGTCATCAACGAGGCGCTCGAGCTCGCCCGCACGTTCAGCACCGACGATGCGGTGCGGTTCATCAACGGGCTGCTCGACGCCATCCGCCGCCGGCTGGAACGCGAATGACGACGACCGAGGACTCCGATCAGGTTCTCCAGCGGCGGGCCAACCTCGAGGAGCTGCGCCGGCTCGGCGTGGCGCCCTACCCGAACCGCTTCGACCGTCAGGCGACGGTCGCCGAGATCGTCTCCGCGCACGGCGGCAAGTCGGCCGAGGAGCTCGACGCCGCGCGCATCACGACTCGGACCGCCGGCCGGATTCTCGCGATTCGCAGCTTCGGCAAGGCGAACTTCCTGGTGCTCGGCGACGGGCAGGCGCGCATCCAGGTGTACATCCGCGAGGACTCGCTCCCCGCCCGCGACTTCCGGATCTTCAAGCTGCTCGATTTCGGCGACTGGGTCGGCGTCGAGGGGCGGCTCTTCCGCACCAAGACCAGGGAGTTCACGGTCTGGGCCTCCCGGCTCGAGTTCCTGGCCAAGTGCCTGCTGCCGCTGCCGGAGAAGTGGCACGGCCTGACCGACGTGGAGATTCGCTTCCGGCAGCGCTATCTCGACCTGATCGTCAACCCGGAGGCGCGGCAGTTGTTCGAGCTGCGCAGCCGGGCGGTGACGGCGATTCGCGAGTTCCTCGTGGCGCGGGGGTTCCTCGAGGTCGAGACGCCGATGCTGCAGTCGCTCCCGGGCGGCGCGCTGGCGCGGCCGTTCGTGACGCATCACAACGCGCTCGACGTCCCGCTCTACATGCGCGTCGCACCCGAGCTGTACCTGAAGCGGCTGGTCGTCGGCGGCATCGAGCGCGTCTTCGAGATCAATCGGAACTTCCGCAACGAAGGGATGTCGGCGCAGCACAATCCCGAGTTCACGATGCTGGAGTTCTACTGGTCGTACGCCGACTACACGGACCTGATGTCGCTCACCGAGGACCTGCTGGTGGACGTGGCGCGACAGGCGCTCGGCGCCGACGAGCTGCAGTACGGCGATCGGGCCATCTCGCTGAAGGCGCCGTTCCGGCGGCTGCGGCTGCGGGAGGCCGTGCGGGCGGCGGCCTCGAGGCGTCTGGGCGTGGAGGTCGCCGAGGGCGATCTGCGCGCGCGGGACCGCGCGGCGGCGCTGGCGGCGCGGCTCGGGATCGAGGTGACGCCCGGCATGGAGGCGGGCGCCATTACCGTCGACATCTTCGAGCGCCTGTGCGAGGACGAGCTCGTCCAGCCGACCTTCGTGCACGACTTTCCGACCGAGGTGTCGCCGCTGTCGAAGCAGACGCAGGACGACCCGGAGACGGTCGAGCGGTTCGAGCTGTACGTGGCGGGGATGGAGATCGCCAACGCCTTCAGCGAGCTGAACGACCCGGCGGAGCAGCGGCGGCGGTTCGAAGCGCAGCTCAGCGCGCGGGCGGCCGGGCAGGAGCAGACCCACGCGCTCGACGAGGACTACGTTCGCGCCCTCGAGTACGGCATGCCCCCGGCGGCCGGAGCGGGAATCGGGATCGATCGGCTCGTGATGCTGCTGACCAACAGCCACTCGATTCGCGACGTAATCCTGTTTCCGCTGATGAGGCCGAGGTAGGTGGTAGCCGGTAGCCGGTAGCCTGTAGCCATGACGTTCGAGCTGTTCGTCGCCCTCCGCTACCTCCTGGCGCGCCGGAAGCAGGCGTTCATCTCCGTCATCTCGCTCATCTCCACGATTGGCGTCGCCGTCGGCGTCATGGCGCTCGTCATCGCGCTGGCGCTGATGACGGGACTGCAGGGAGAGCTGCGCGACCGCATCCTCGGATCGACCGCCCACGTCTACGTCTGGAAGACGGGCGGCATCGACGACTACCGGGCCGAAGTGGATCGGATACGACAGCTCGACGGCGTGGTGGGCGCCGGTCCGGCCATCCTCGGCAAGGCGCTCATCTCGACCGCTCGCGCCGATGCGTTCATCTCCCTCAAGGGCGTCGATCCGGAGCTCGAGCCGAGCGTGACCGACATCGGCCGCGCGATTGAACGCGGCAGCATCGCGGGGCTCGAATCCAAGACCGAGGAGGCGCTGCCCGGCATCCTCGTCGGCCGTGCCCTGGCCGAGCAGCTCGGCGTCGACGTGGGCGACACCGCGTCGCTCCTCACGCCGCAGGGCACCTTGTCGCCGATGGGCATGATTCCCCGGACGCGCCGCGTGCGGGTCGCCGGCATCTACGTGCTCGGCCTGTACGAGTTCGACGCGGCGTACGGGTTCGTGTCGCTCGCCTTCGCGGAGCGGCTGCTGGGGAAGGCCGCGCCCGACCTGATCGAGCTGCGCGTCGACGACATCGAGGCGGCGCCGGCCGTCTCGGCGGCGATTCCCGAGGCGCTCGGCGGCGGCTACGTGAGCCAGGACTGGGCCGACATGAACCAGGCGCTCTTCTCGGCGCTGTGGCTCGAGAAGATGGCCATCTCGATCACGATCGGTCTGATCGTCATGGTGGCGGCGCTCAATATCGTCGCCTCGCTCATCCTCCTGGTGATGGAGAAGGGGCGCGATATCGCCATTCTCAAGACGATGGGGACCTCGTCGCGGCGCGTCATGACGATCTTCATGCTGCAGGGCCTCGCCATCGGGGTTGTCGGGACCGCTGTCGGCGCCTCGGCCGGTGTGGCGCTGTGCTGGGTGCTCGACCGCTACCGTCTGATTCGCATCCCCATGGACGTCTATCAGATCGCCTACGTTCCCTTCGTCGTGCAGCCGCTCGATTTTGCCGTGGTCATCGTGTCGGCGGTGCTCATCTGCTTCCTGGCGACGATCTATCCGTCGCGGCAGGCGTCCCGGCTCGATCCCGTCCAGGCCCTCAGGTTCGAATAGGAGGTGCGATGATGCGACGGTGCGATGGTGCGTCCGACGGTGCGACGGTGCGTCCGACGGTGCGACGGTGCGACGGTGCGACGGCGGGTGCGCAGTGCACCCTCGAACGCACCACCGCACCCTCGTACCATTGCACCGTCGGACGCACCATCGCACCGTCGCACCATCGACACCGTCGCACCTGAAGCATGGCGTTCGTCACCGTTCGCGGGCTGAACAAGTCGTACTCCGTGGGCAGCCAGCGGATTCACGTGCTGCGCGACCTCGACCTCGAGGTCGTGACGGGGGAGATGCTGGCGATCGTCGGCGCGTCGGGCGTCGGCAAGAGCACGCTCCTCCACCTGCTCGGCGGCCTCGACCGCTCCGACGCCGGCGCGGTCCGGGTTGGTGACGCCGATCTGACGGCGATGCCCGACGCGGCGCTCGTCGAGTTTCGGAACCGGAACATCGGCTTCGTGTTCCAGTTCCACCATCTGCTGCCGGAATTCGACGCGTCCGAGAACGTCGCGATGCCGATGCGGATTGCCCGAGTGTCGCGCGAGACGGCCGAGCGGCGGGCCACCGAGCTGCTCGTCCGCGTGGGGCTCGGTGAGCGGCTGGCGCACCGGCCGGCGATGATGTCGGGCGGAGAGCAGCAGCGCGTCGCCGTGGCGCGGGCGCTCGTCATGCAACCGGCGCTGCTGCTGGCCGACGAGCCGACGGGCGATCTCGACGAGAACACCGCCGACGCGCTCCATCGGCTGCTGCGGGAGATGCACGCCGAGCACGGGCTCACGTCGATCATCGCCACGCACAATCCGCGCCTCGCCGCCGCGTGCGACCGGGTGCTGCGGCTGGAGCAGGGAACACTACACCCTATCTAGACGTGCGAGGGTGCGAGGGTGCGAGGGTGCGTCCGACCCGGCTTCAGGCGGAAGAGGGCGACTCACGTGCGCTCAGGAACAGATCGCCAACGAACCATTCACAGGTGTCCGGTGACGGCCGCCGCCGTCGATGTGGGCGGTCGCGTGGTCCAGCTCACTGGTGGCATCCAACACACGTGTGCGCTGCTGGACGCAGGCGCCGTGCGCTGCTGGGGCCAAGGAGTTGGGGTCAGCTGGGGTACGGGAACACGAGTCGCATTGGCGACGACGAGACCCCCGCCGCCGCCGGGAGCGTCAATGTAGGCGGCATGGTGCTACAGATCGCTGGAGGCCAGGCGCATTCGGTGGTGGTCTATTCGCCTGACGCCGACTTGGACGGTGTGACAGGCGCGGGCGATCTCTGCCCGGTCACTCCGGTTGGCTCCGCCGTAACGGATTTCGGGTGTGCCGCCGCGGATCTCGTCGGTCCGCAGGGTCCAGCCGGGCTGCAAGGTCCACAGGGTGTGCCCGGTCCCACAGGTGCGACCGGGCCCCAGGGTCCAGAGGGACCGATGGGTTCGCAAGGGATTCAGGGCGAACAGGGCCCTGTCGGTCTGCAAGGACCAGGGGGCCCGACAGGTCCGCAGGGCCCCGCGGGATCGGACGCGTATGTTCCAGTGGGGTCCGCAATCCTGCTGCCACTGTCCGGGCCGACGGCCACGCCACCCGCGGCGCCGAGCGCCTATGCGCTGATGGGTGTCTTCAAGCGTGAACGCCCAGCCGGCGACAGCAGCTGGTTCGCCGTCTATGTGAAGATTTCACCGTAGCTGCCGACGGTCGCGACGTGCGTGTGCATAGCACGCCCGGTGTACACTGACGAGAGGCCACCATGATCAGAACGGTAGAAGCGGTCATCGACGAAGACGGGAGTGTCCGCCTGCTCGAACCGATTCAGCCGTCCAGGGCTCGACGGGCGCTCGTCACCATCCTGGACGAACAACCCACGACGCACGTTTCCGAGACGGCGTTGCTCAGTGAGGCGGCTCTCGCCCAGGATTGGAGCCGGCCTGAGGAGGACGAGGCGTGGGCGCACCTGCAGCAGGTGCGATAGTTCTCGTCCAGTTCCCGTTCTCCGACCTGTCACGGACGAAGTTACGGCCGGCCGTGGTCCTCGCGGATGCCGGCCGCGGCGACTACGTGCTGTGTCAGGTCACCAGCAAGGCGTACGGCGACCGTCGAGCCGTCAGGCTCGAAGACGCCGATCTCGCGAAAGGTTCGCTGCGGATCACCAGTTTCGCCCATCCCGGGAAGCTCTTCACAGCCAGCCGCGACCTCATCACAGCAGAGGTTGCCACACTCAATCCTCGAACACTGAAGCAGGTCGTCGAAGCAGTCACTGACCTCCTGCGAGGTGGTCGTCGATAATTGGCGCAACGGCGCGCCGGAGTTCACGAGGCAGCCCGGGGCGATCCTCGTCACGATCTCGCGCCAGTGCACATCCCACGGGGTCTGCGTTCTGACGGCGATGCTCACACTTCTGCCGCTCGCGATGATTGGAGCAGTCGTGTGGTGGCTGGCCCGGCTCGCGGCGCGCCTACCGGCGAGTGAGCATCACGCCCGGGGCCGGGCCGTCGACCGGTAGCGACGCCAGGTACGCCGTGATGTCGATGATGCCCTCCGCGGTCAGCTTCTCGACCGCCTTCTTCATCAGCGGCATCAGCGGGTACGAGCCGGCGCGCGTCCCCTGCTGGATGTCGAAGATCTCGCGCGCGAGATAGCTGGGCGACCGGCCCGCCAGCGGCGGGATGTCCGGCCCCATGCCCCTGAGATCCGGCCCGTGGCACGTGGTGCAGGCCGTCGCGCGGCCGAACGCGTTCAACACGACTTCACGGGCGTTCCGCCCGGCGACTACTTCATCGCGGCGCTCACCGAAGTCGATCAGCGCGACCTCGGCGACACGTCATTTCTGGAGCAGGTCTCCGCAAGCGCGCTGAAGATCACGCCGGGTGAGGGAGAGAAGAAGACGCAGGACCTGCGATTGGCGATCGGTGACCGGTGATTGAATCGGCAATCGCCGATTGCCAATCTGCAGTCGGAGATCGCATCGCCGATCGCCCACCACCGATCACCCATGTCTCGAAGACACGCATCCGCGTCACGTCTACGTGGGTCATCGTCGAAGCCTCGAACCGGATGTCTCCCGGTAGTGTAGCCGTCCTAGGCGTCACGGGCCAAACGGCAGAGGGTACGTCCTGGCCTGCCCGCGATGCGGGGGGCGTCTGCGGCTGATCGCGCTCATCGAGGAGGCGCGTGCGAGCCACCCCGTTCTGGGCCATCTCGGCCTGCCGACCGAGGTGCCCGCGGCCTATCCCGCGCGTCCGCCACCGATGTCCGTCGGGCCCTTGGGTCGGGTCGATCGCTCTGTCGATGACGACCTCGCCGTCCCGTGAACGTGGCGTGACGACCCGGCCGCTGGTCGAAAGAGGAGAAGTGCGCCCGCTCGCCTGACTTGCCTGACATTCTCTTGACACGCCGGTCACTACCGGCCGATCATCCGCGCTGTGCCTTGGCCATCCGCACTGTGCGCGGGGTGATGCGGGCTGTAAATTCTGGCATCGTGGGCCCTTCGGTCGCATGAGCGGTCTTCGGTTGAGCTCGGACCGGGCGGAAAAGGCACTATGGGGGTATCCATTTAACCGGAGTAACGGTGTAGACTGCCGCGGTGGATCACCCTCGCGCCGGCACCCACTATCCGAGGTCCGTGGGCGAATTCCAGG